>Ga0172380_10008320_pt1 | contig 11385 bp, 11 predicted proteins | sample Leawe162metaG_FD_119747 | JGI IMG/M metagenome (GOLD analysis project Ga0172380, IMG submission 119747) | Leachate microbial communities from a municipal landfill in Southern Ontario, Canada - Leachate well 162 metaG | ecosystem: Engineered > Solid waste > Landfill > Unclassified | place... | reverse complement strand
TGTGATTAGTATAAAATGATTATAGTGTATTGTCAAGGATACAGAACTACTTTTTAGCCTACTGTATTTATAGATATATAAAATATATGTTTTTTATTAGCAAAATATGACTATATTTGTCACAGTTTCTTGACAAAGATTTACAAGATGATAGTATTGTGCTGTTAACGTAAGATATTACTTCTAATCACACCTCTTTCATGGCATACGAAACAACACTCACTCAAGCAGGTCTCACCAAAGATCAGGCTTCTGTCTACGAAGCGCTTCTCAAGCACGGCACCATGCTCGCCAGCCGTATTCCCCGCCTCGTACCTATTTCTCGCCCACTTGCCTATAAAGTCCTTCAGGAGCTTATTTCTCTTGGTCTTGTACAGAAGCATGAAGAAAAAGGTGCTGTCGCAACCTTTATCCCCGAACACCCTCTCAAACTCAAAGAACTTATAGAAAAAAAGCGCATTGAAGCAGAAGACGCGAAACTAGCGCTTGATGGTGTTTTAGGAAAGCTCCTTTCGGACTTCAATCTCACATCTGGCAAGCCTGGCGTACAGTTTTTTGAAGGAACGGAAGGTATGCGTGCAGTGCTTGCTGACGCCCTTGACGCTCGTACTGACATCCTTTCCTATATAGACATCGATATAATCACCCGAGAGCTTCCGGATATAAGCAAAGAATTTGGCCAGTCGCGCATTCGCCGAAAAATTAAAAAAAGGAATATCGCCATTGATACTCCTGAAAACAGAAAGCTTGTGGATGCAGGATACCTCGATGCGTACACTGAGGAGCGGCTAATACCATGGTCAACGACTGCCTTTGGCGCAAGTATGCAAATATATGATGACAAAATCTCCTATCTCACCTTTGGTGCACAAAAAATAGGCGTCATTATTACTGACCCCTTAGTGACTCAAATGCAGCGCACACTTTTTGAATTCACTTGGAACAACCCTCTTGCTTATATTCCTCAACGAGCACCGGATACCGCCATTTCCTCTGATGAACGCTCGAAGACAGAGTAATACTGCACGCCCTCATCTGGAGTTTTCTCAACGAAATAGCGGGTGAGTACAAAGCCATCAGTAAAGTGTTTTTGAAAATCAGGCACGTGGTCACTCACTACATAGCGAGCACGCCCTGTTTCAACTCCTCCTTCTGCAAATGTCTTAATATAGTCACGCGACATGTGCTTCGCTTCAAAGGTACGATTTTCATATCGCCCCAGTGCAAGCGTGGGCTCACCGTGGTCGTCATACGCACGCGTAGCAATAAAGCCATATTGCTCAAAGTATTTTGAGACAATAGGTGTGCGCACCGGGTCAACATCCGACTCTCCTACAAGCACTGCTCCCTTTTGTTCTTCTTCCAAACCCTTTTCCATGACTGCGAGACCTAGTCCTCCGCCTTCAAATGACTGGCTGGTCATAAACGATGCAAGATGCTTATGTAATACACCATCTTCTTCTCCTACCGTTTCTGACAAAAAGAAACTTGCTACCTCACCTTTATATTTAAAAAGGTAAAAATGTACATTCTCTTTTTCAAAGGACTTTACAAAATCTGCACGCAAGGAATCTTCGAGCGCCTTTGAATCATATTTTCCTGCGTAATACGACTCCCATATGTGTTGCATCTTCTCTTTATCTTCAGGGCTCACTTCCGCTGAGGACACTCGTTCAAATGAAGAGTTTTTTATATGCTCCCAATTCACCACTTGTCCTTGCTCTTTTAAAGCCTTAAACGAGCTTACAAACAGAGTTCCTGCCACCTGAAAGTGGGTGAGTTTCTCTGCAATAGTCACAGGATTCTCTGCGCGCACCGAAGAGGAAAGGAGCTGTTGTGAGCGAGAGAGTACACTTGTACGCACTTTTTGCGCTATCTCATTGCATTCTGCCTCCTCACACTCAATAGTAGTACGTACAAACGTTTCTGCGTCATCAGCGGCATCAATAAGCTCTCCATACGTTGTAAATATTTTCTTTACAACCACTTCATCTTTTGTTGCGGCAAATTCCACTATTTTCTCGTCGAGCTCCGGCTCTTCTGCGCACGCAAGAAATGTGCGCATACCGTCCATACCATATATCGCAACAAGCTGCTTCAGAGCACCCGCTTCCCTGGCTGTCACCTTCTTTAGATAACCCAAAAAGAAAAACTGTTCTCTCAAGGAAAGATCCGCTAGAGCAAAACCAAAATGATTTTCAATCTTACCAGCCAAGTCGACTGAGTGTACATGTTGTAATAAAAGGATATCTTCGTCTATCACCCGATCTAAACTCTCATTACCTTTCAGCTCTGTTATAAATTCTTTTAGAGGAGTAAATTCAAGTTGCGGCAGATTTTCCGCAGTAGCTAGCTTATTTTCAATAAGGATCCGTAATTTATCGCCAAGTTCGCCAAGGTTTTCTTCTATTTTTCTGACAATTTCTGCTCCCGCCTGAATTTCTTCGGTCTGCTGAAGTTTAGTCATCGATACTTCAAATTTTTGTCGAGCGATTTCGAAGTTTGCTTGATGAGCTTCTCTTATCTCATCTTGGAGAGCGGATACTTCTCGGTGCACGTCAGTAGATTGCTTTTCATACTGACACTTTAAGGTAATACGTGAAGCGATTTCAAATCCATGTTCAAAATCCTCATGTTGAAGTGCGGCCTCTAATTCCAGATAGTCTCCCTCATACCGCTTACCAAGCTGATCTCTGAAGCCAAGAAGGCCAGTAACAAACTCGTGACTCACTCTTTCATTTTTTTCCCCTGCTTCTTTATACAGTTCATTTTGTGATGGATATTCTCGTTGTTTTATTTCACCAACAAAGTACGTTTGCCACTCTTCTTCGCTTAGGATAGGCAAAGCTTCAGCAAAAACTTTGGCAGCATGTTCAGCATCGCCTTTAGCTACGAGTTCTCCAACATACTCGTTATAGATGGCATGGTAAATCTTAACCACGACCTCATGTCTTTTTCGATCTGAATATTGTTCAGCGATATCAAGGCGCTGCTTGAAAATGCGATATTGGTTTACATCAAAACCAAGTTCACCTTCAGACAATGAAAGGAACTCGGGGACGTTTATTCTGATTATTCCAGATGCTAGACCGGAGCGGTCCGTACATACGAGCGCATCTTTAGTTGCAGGTAACACTCTTGTCGAGCTTGAGACCATACGATCAAGTGAGTATTTCGAAAAGAATTTAGCTGTTGTCGCGCCAACCTGTTCATTAGAGAATCTGGTATTCAGTCGCGAATCAGAAGTTTGACCCTCAAAGCGCATGAAACTGAGTTGTGGATCATTATACTCTGCGTCAAGCGTTTCAAGACCGGCTTCCGCTGCTAGTTGCACAAAGACAGCGGCGTCATTTGAATTCATGAGTGTCTCGTAAGTCTGTCGAACTTGGTTGTATGCAGGACGTGCCCATTCTCCATTTGCAATAGCCTGCGCACCAACCGTTCGAAGTTGATGTAGAAGGTCGAGTTTTTCAGAGATTGAAAGTTCTTCCATTGCCTTTATTGCAATCTCGTCAAGTCGTCCTCTCATGGATGAAACATCATAAACAGTCTCACCCACAAAGACACTGCCAAATGTCCCTTGTACAACTTTACTCCTTGTGGCTTTGGTCATGAGCTTAAGGCGGTCTGGGAGTCGGATGTAATTAATTAGACTAGGTGATGCTGAAAAGAATTGAGCGTGAATACTTTGGCCAAAGTGGTATAAACGTTTCAACTCCTCTTCATCTGCCTCCTGTTCTTTTTTCTCTATAAAATCAACCAGTGCTAGGGAAAAATTGCTGATAGCCTCCACATTAACGTGACCGACGCCGAACACTTCCAACTCTGGTAGATTCAAAGCTTGGTCGGATTGGTATGCGTCTTCCAAAATTCGGCTATATAGGGAATCTTCTATTTTAGATTCGGAAGCAAGCTTCTCCGCACAGCTGCTACGAACTGCATTAAGACTCGGAAGACCTTCTTTCATACCACCATAATACATGAGAAAGGTGTACGGGATTAGGAAAATCCCCCGCAAAAGCCTTTGGCTTTTGCGGGGGATTTTCTATTTTGGAATGCGGTCTATCTCTACGTGTTGGGTACCGTAAAGAAAAAGGTTGTACCTTTTCCTTCTGCGGTTTCAAAACCAATGGTGCCACCGCGCTGTTCTACAATCTTCTTTACCACATAGAGACCAAGGCCCATACCCTTTTCATTTGCCGCAACTGCATTTTTATCACGCTGAAACTTCACAAACATCGTCTTTTGTTTCTCTGGTGAAATACCAATGCCTGTGTCAGATACGCGCACTGTAAGAGATCCATCAGGACCTTTCATTGAGCGCACCGTAACAACACCTCCTTCCGGCGTATAGTGAAAGGCATTTTCGACAAGATTAGAGACAACCATCTTTAGCGAATCGGGATCCATAGACATGAGCACGCCTTCGTAGGCAAGCTCAAATACTAAATCCATTTTCTTGTCCGGGAAAAGAGTCTTCACTTGCTCTGAACTTGCTTTTATCGCTTCGTCTGGCGCGTACGCAGAAAAGAGCGAAGAACCTACACCATGCTCAAAGTTCACCAACTTCACCAAGCGATCGATGAGGTTAACCATCCACTCCGCACTCATGTAGAGACGTTCGATATACACATGTTCATCGACGGTCAACTTCCAGTCTGGATTATTGCGGATCTCACCAATACCCCAACGGACTTCGGTCGCAGGGGTGCGTAGCTGGTGCGATACAATCGCAATAAAGTCTTCTCGCGACTCGAGAAGCTTTTGTTGTTTGGCATTTTGATCATTGAGCTCAAGGTTTTTTCCTATGAGCATTCGTGAGGATTCTTCAATTTCAGTTGTTTTTTCGACAAGTACCTTGTGAAGCGAACGATTTTGAAAAAACAAATACCCTGCTACACCAAGTGCAGATAGCGTTGTTATTCCTAATACCATTTCGCTGATAGACATAGTGATAGCACCTTACTGTTTCGACTGAAGAAAGTTTGTTACTTCGGTCACAATACGCTCTGGTGTCGAAAGGGCTTTCACCAAATAGGTCACTGCACCAAGCTCTTTCCCTCTGGAGAGACTCGCTGGTTCATCGGAATTGGAAAATACCATAAATGGAATCGCTTTAGTGGCTTCTTGCTGTTGCAAACGGGCAATAACATCGAGTCCATTGATGCCCGAAAGCACAATATCGAGAATGATAAGGTCGATATGCTCTGCAGCAGCCATATCCAACGCCTCTTCTCCTGTAGTAGCACAGACAACAGTGTACTGCGCTCTACGAAGATGCGTCACAATGATATCGCGTAAGAATCTGTCGTCTTCGACAACAAGGATTGTTTTCGATGGAGGGGTTGTAGTTGCTATATCTGACATATATTAGAATCCACAGACGGTCACTGAAATAGATTGTTCGTAGAAACCTGGATCACAGGTATTGATATTTTCTGATGGCGGTTTAAGAGGGGCGATTTGTCCATACGAGTAAAATCCAAATATCTCAGTATTTTCTCCACCCACGGTCTTGAGAAGCGCAATCTCTTCTTTGCCACGCTCTCCTAAGAGAATCTTGCGTGCAACACAGTCTGACACGAAAATAACACGCTTATGTGCACCCTCCATGCCATGCATAGCTGCTTTTGCAGTTGCTTCTGCCGCCCAGAGCGTACTTGAAAGTGTGCCGATCATAAGTGAAACCTCACTCCCTTCAATGAGCTCAGCACCGCAGACAATAGAACCATCTTCTCCAACTGCAAGAGGTACGCGCACCATAATCTCTTCCACTCCTTTTGCTTTCATACCAAGAGGATAGCTCACTGCAGCGAGTGTGAGCGCTTGCTTAAAGTCGCCCGCGCGCTCACCAAAGTAGTCTTTGTAAATCTCAAACGCTGGCTTTCCGTCAAGCTCAATGAGCTTGGTGCCTTCCGCCTTTGTCACAATGCGTGGGTTGCCGATAGGTTTCCAGCCATGCTCTGCACCTGCAGCAATAAGCATAGGGCCGGTAATACCAAATCCAACAGCCGCATTGGTGAGTACTTCATCGTTAAAGTACTGATAGGTCTTTTTAAACTGCATGTCGTCAGAAGCTGCACCTCCCGCAAGCTTGAAATCACGACCCATTGCATCGAGCACACCACGCACGAGCTCAGTACCATTTCCCGCGAGAGCGTCAGAAAAGATAAAGCCCATAGTCACCGGATCAGCCACCTCTTTGAATTGAGATCCAAACGCAAGGCCGGCTGCGCGCATATCTTTTCCAATCTCTGTCACCTTTACAGGCACAAAGGTTCCTTCGTCTGATTTCATCGCCAAGACTGCTACAGACTCCTCAGACACTCCGTCTCGCGTAATAGCTCCGGCACTCGTACACCCAATCACCGCTGCACCTTGCATACCCTCACGAACACCCTTTAGCATTGCCTCCTGGTCATAGTGAGAAGACGCAAATACTACGGCAATATCTGCCTTTTCTGCACCCATATTCTTCATTGCCTCATGGGCGGCGTCCCGACCTGCACCAAATGAATCTTGTAATTGTCGACTTACTCCTACTCCTGCATAAAATGCCATACGTATAGGTGTTACAAACGGATAAAATATAAAACAGAAAACTACGGAAAATCTCCCGATACTACTAGTATTGCATGAAACTAGGCCCTCTCGGCATGCATGATGTGCATGAAGGTGCGTCTGACACAATATATGACCATCTTCCAACATGCTCTGCGCTCTTTTTTGACTAGTACCTGCCCACTCATCCTGAGCAAAGCTCAGGATGAGTGGGCTAATAAACAGAATGGCGGTGGTCATATCCTTAGCTAGCAAAGAATCCTGGTCCTGCGCCTTTGGTGCAGGATTCTTTACTAGTACCTGCCTCTGCTAGCAAATTTCCCTACAGGAACGGTAAATCCTACGGATTCAGTTTAGGTTGTATGATATTTTTACAAAATATCGACAACCTTCTGAAATAGCACGTTCAGTGCTATTTCAGCCTTTTGGATATTTTTACTCCTTTCAGTTGCAATAGATTTCTTAGAGCAAGGCGACTTAGAAATCTTAGGTACCCCTTGAGGGTGCAATAGATTTCTTAGAGCAAGGCGACTTAGAAATCTCTTGCGAAGCTCCAAGCATTCGCTTCTCACCCCTTGAGGGTGCAAAATATCTCAAAAGGTCTTGCGAAAGCTCCAAGTGTTTGCTTTCTCACCCTGGTCCTGTGCCAAGAGCACAGGGTTCTTTACATTCTCTATCTATGCGGTACACTATGGGCACCTGTTTTGGTCGACCGCGCGGTCGGCTTTTTTCATACCAGGCTTTCACAAAATTACCAAAAAACCTAGAATATACGCCATATGTTTGATTTAAAAGTCATTAATTCTGTCATCAATCAGCTCGAAGAAGAGCGGGGTATTCCTCGCGCAAAGATGATTGATGCCGTAGAACAAGCTCTTGCAACGGCCTACAAGAAAGAATTCGGAAAGCGTGGCCAAATTGTGCGCGCAAAGTTTGATATCAACACGGGAAGCACTGAATTCAATCAGATAAAAATCGTGACTGATGCTTCAACAGTCTACGAAAATGACGAAGAGGAAGAGGAGGTGAAAGGCCCTGAAAAGCGCGAAACCAACGACATTGAGACACCAACTGAAGACGCGCGAGTCCGCTTTGATCCCGAGAAGCACATCATGATTGAGGACGCACGCTACATAAAGAATGGCGTAAAGGTAGGCGATGAGCTTATCTTTCCACTCGAGTCAAAAGACGACTTTGGCCGCATTGCTGCACAGACTGCAAAGCAAGTCATCATTCAAAAGATTCGCGAAGCTGAAAAAGAATCAGCATTGGTGGAGTTTGAACAAAAAGAAGGAGATATCATTGTAGGACACGTACAACGCTTTGAACGAGGGAATCTGTATGTCGACCTTGGTCGTGTCACCGGCGTCATGCCCTATGACCAGCAAATACCGGGTGAACGCTATCGCCCAGGCGAGCGTGTTCGCGCCCTTCTCCTAAACGTAGAGGAGACTCCTCGTGGCATTTTCCTCAAGCTTTCTCGTTCACACCCTGATTTCTTGACTCGTCTCTTTATGATTGAGACTCCTGAACTCCAAAATGGCACTGTCGAAATCCGCGCCATTGCACGCGAAGCTGGTTCTCGCTCGAAAATTGCTGCATTTTCAACTGACTCCCACATTGACCCTGTCGGGTCTCTCGTAGGGCAACGTGGTGTGCGTGTATCGACCGTCATGAGCGAGCTTGGAGGAGAAAAAATCGATATTATTGAATGGTCTGAATCTCCTGCATCATTCATTGAAGACGCTCTTTCTCCTGCGCAAGTACTAAAAGTCACCATAGATACTCCTGAGGGATCAAACGAAAATCACGCAACCGTAGAAGTAGCTCCTGACCAGCAGTCACTTGCCATCGGTCGTGGCGGCCAGAATGTACGTCTTGCAGCAAAGCTCACTAACTGGAAAATCGATATTGTTGCTCGTGGCGCACAAGAAGAGGCGGAGACTACTCCCGAAGAAGAAAAAGGTGAATAATTTATAAGACTTCTCTACACATATACAGTATGAATCTTTGGCACGACATTGACCCAGGCACCGTAGACGTCATGAACGTCATAATCGAAATCCCCAAATTCTCGAAAAACAAGTACGAAATCGACAAGGAGACAGGTCTCATTGCCCTCGATCGCGTGATGCACTCTGCGCAAGACTATCCTTTTGACTATGGTTTTGTACCGAAAACACTCTGGGATGACGGGGACGCGCTTGATGTGCTCGTACTCACCACCTACCCGCTCTTTCCAGGCATTCTCGTCCCCGCACGTCCAGTTGCTATCATGAATATGATGGACGACGGTGAATCAGACGCAAAGGTAATTGCGGTCCCCAAGAAGGATCCTCGCTGGGATATGGTGAAAGATTTGGGTGACATCAATCCACACACACTAAAAGAAATTGAGCACTTCTTCTCTACATACAAAAAAGTGCAGAATAAAGAGGTTGAAACACAAGGCTTTGAAGACGTGCACGCTGCACAGAAAGCATTTGCTCGCAGTCGCGATCTCTACAGCGAAAAATTCCCTGCATAAGAAAAAGGGACTATACACAAAGCAACGGGCGCCATGAGGCGCCCGTTGCTTTATACTAACCACATACCCACCATGCAGACAACACGATTTTTTCCTGCTTGTATATATGCGACAACTGTAGCAAGTGTCATCTTTTTATATATCTTAATGACACCTTTCGTCTCTGCAACAGAGGCGACGAGTACGGCAAGCTCCTCGAGAGAAAGCGAGTCCATGGCCACGACCTCACCTTTGGTCGCTACTACAACTGAAACAGAGACGTTTGCGACACAATTAGAAGAACATCGCGCATCATTAGGCAAGAAAAAACAGGATCGCACGTACAACCTCATTCAAAATATTACCGGTCGCATGGAAGCAGTTGTGTTCCGCTTCGAACACATAGCGGGACGTATCGAATCCCGTGCAGGAATCCTTGAGGGACAGGGGACAGGCACAGGGGACGCGCGTGCGCATCTTGCTCAAGCACGCACTGAGCTCTCCGGTGCGCGCACCATACTTGCGAGCGACCTCGGACAGTTTGCATGGTCTCTCAATCCTCAAAAGGACTTTGTGGACGTGCGAGAACGCATCCGCCTATTAGGAAACCATCTGCGCACAGCGCGGGCTGAATTAACACTCGCCCTCAATGCACTTGCATTTTCTACTCCAGTCACCGCATCTACCACAGACATAACCTCATAAGTATGGAAAAAATGTCACAATTACTTCAAGAAAAGTCAGTAACGCGTGGACTCCTTATTGGCATCATGGGGGGGACACTTCTTCTCATTCTCGGCGGACTTTTTCTATGGGGCACTATCGTATTCAAAGAGCCCCCCGCAACGTTCGTACCTCCTCCCAATAACGAACCTGAAACACCACGCGCTGACGCTGATATCCAGATACTAAAAACAGTTAGCAGTTCTGACGAACTCTCATCAATACGAACCGATCTCGACAGCACCAACATGGACGCCCTGGACAAAGAACTTGAACTCATAGAGGCTGATTTTTCTCAGTAATTTGCATTTCATCTAAACGCATGTACACTGTTTTTCTATGCATCAACACCACATGGATCATATCGAAGCCGTTAAGGGATTTACTATTACCAAAGGGCCTAAGTCGACCGTTACTATAGAAGGTGAAATACCTTTTGAAGTACTGGAAAAAGAGCGCTCTGGGGCACTTGCAGAACTAGGGAAAGATATTGAAATAAAAGGATTCCGCAAAGGTCACGTTCCCGAATCAGTCCTTGCAAAACAACTTGGCGAAATGACAGTACTCCAAGAAATGGCTGACCGAGTCCTTCGACATTTCTATGGACACATTCTTGAAGAACACCATCTCGACGCCATCGGACGCCCCACCATACATATCACCAAACTAGCAGTGGGGAATCCTTTTGGTTTTAAACTAGAGATCGCTATTCTTCCTGAAGTTACATTGCCCGACTACACAAAGATTGCACACGAGATAAATGCCACGAAACAAGCATCTGCTCTTACTGAGAAAGAGGTGACTGACGCTATCGAACGTATTCAGCGCCAGAAACTGTCCTATGACCGACTCCAAGATAAGGCACGCGCTCGTCAGGCTTCTGAGGAAGCTAAAAAAGCAGGTATCACGCTTCCTACTCCCGAAACAGTTGAGGGTGAAGAGGCGGAAGATATCACCAAAATTCCTCTGCCAGAGCTTACCGATGCCTACGTAAAGACATTGGGTGCCTTTGACTCTGTGGATGCTTTCAAAAAGCAAGTGACGGAGCATTTGGAGAAAGAAAAGCTTGAGGAGGCATTGAGCGCTCATCGTGCACTTTTGACTGACGCACTCATAGAAGGAAGCACCATAGACCTTCCTGAAGTGCTCGTACAAAGTGAGATAGGGCAAATGTTCGGACAAATGGAAGAAGAGCTCACTCGCGCAGGACTCACCATCGACGGATATTTAGAGCACGTGAAGAAAACTCGGGACGACATGATAGCTGAGTGGACACCCACTGCAGAAAAGCGCGCAAAAACACAGCTCATCCTGAACGAAATCGCAAAGAAGGAATCTTTGACACCTAAAGCGGAAGATATCGAGCGTGATGCACACCAGCTTCTTGAGACATACAAAGACGCTGACCCTGTGCGCGTACGCATCTATGTCGCATCTATGCTTCAAAACAATGAAGTGATGAAATTCCTAGAGAGTAAGTAATATCCGGTGGCGACATACTAGTACTAGCTAGCAAAGAATTGAACTCCGCGCCAAGAATGTTCTTCGTTCTTGGCGCGGAGTTCTTTTCATTTTGTACAGATAGTGTAAGGTAC
>Ga0172380_10008319_pt1 | contig 11386 bp, 26 predicted proteins | sample Leawe162metaG_FD_119747 | JGI IMG/M metagenome (GOLD analysis project Ga0172380, IMG submission 119747) | Leachate microbial communities from a municipal landfill in Southern Ontario, Canada - Leachate well 162 metaG | ecosystem: Engineered > Solid waste > Landfill > Unclassified | place... | reverse complement strand
GTCCCTCCAAAACGCATCCATCATTATCATGTCACCGCTCAACATCTCCGTCCGTAGGTCTCCACAGATTGGATCGCTTCTGTAGTCTATCCACGAGTGCATTAATGAAAGTCCAGTGATGACTGCACCTTCTTTAAAACATGAACTTATTGTATTGTATGTATCATCGAGATTGTAGGCTGATTGGATAATCTTTGTAGCTTGGCTAGATGTATGTGAGCTGCTCCCATGAACGGGAACCATTTGCGTAGCTTTTCGATATTGGCGTTGCCTGCCACATACCATATTCGCTACTGGCATACTATTGTTGAAAATCCACTTTTGATGCTCGTAGCTTAATCCAGAATATTGATTGAGGTAGCGTTGATCGCCAAGATAGACCTTTCTATCAATACATTGTTCGTAGTGGAAGAGTTGCCAAGCAGATAGATTTTGTTGGTAACGTGAGTCTGCCTCGTTGACAATACCACGATCACCGTCTTTATAATATGTCTGATATACGTTAGGAACCACCTGACTGCGTTCCATTGGGGCGCTGACCATATTTACCTATGTATAAAATATTTTTTATACACTATCAGGTTTTTTAATTACAGTATATCCATACAAATCAAGAAATTCTTTACACAATTCTATTTTATCTTTAATTCAATTTTCATCTTTTTTAAATGCTACATCCTGCGGATCATAAAATGGTGAAATATGAATGCGTCCCGCAGTGACATTTTTCTGAGCGCGAATATCTGTATTACTCCATGTCCAACATTCGCCACTATTATCTAAAAAACAAATCATTTTCTTGCTTCATAAGCTCCTGTTTCTTTATTAAACATTCCGTCCTGCGCATAGGGCCAATATGCTCCTTTATCCATCAATGTCACGTCAACTTCATCATGACACCGCATCACGTCAGGATATGCACTTCTTATGCGACGATACAAATCATTGAATCGACTAGGAGCATAGGTTGATCGCCTATCACAATAGCGTCGCGCCCAGTGAATAAGCTCAAGTAAATCATCCTGGGATATTTGCATTTGCGGCGGCTGTTTCATCATGAATCTTTTCCAATCTTCTCCATAGGTTTCCAAATCGAGCTTTAACAGTGGCTAATTTACCGCCACTCGTCTCAGCCAATTTCGATATCAAATAAACTGTACGAATCATTCGTATAGTTGAAGCTTGGTCTTTACCAACATAGTCCTCAACCCAATCGGAATTCTCTTGTACATCATACAATTCGGTTAAAGGAATAGTACATTCGAGGAAAGAAATCAAAGTATTTACATCAAAGATTTCTAGGAATTCATTAATCTCTTGTTGTAGGTCTTTTTTCGGCATTATAAAATCACTCTCACAGGCTTATTAACAGGTTGGTATCGCTCGTTTACGTGGCTGCAATTGATGAATGTAACTCCATTTATAATATTACAAATTGTTTGTTTGCAAACCCCATACTGTTTTGCTAATTGAGGTGTGGATTTTTCAGGATATTTAGATCGAATCTCTTGCGCTTGAACTTCCGTCAATTTAGATGTTCCAACTAATGAACCTTTTACATGACGTTTTTTTTGGACCATATCAAGAGTATTTTGTGAAGGAGTACCAATGGATAAATGATCTATATTACAACAAGCACGATTATCGCATGAATGCATAACTACTAAACCTTGATAGTCTCCAGGATTTAATATTCCATAAAGAAATCGATGAGAAATATACATTTTCCCCTTAATAGTATAATAACCATAACCATCTTTATCAATTCCTAAAGGCCATATTTTACATCCATTTTCATTAATAAGAATGGATGAAATAATTTCCATGAAATGCTTTTCGCAATTGATATGTTTGCTTCCCTTTTTTCCACTCATAATAAAACTCTTTTAATTTTATGTCCTTGTTCGTGAATGTGTCCGTGAATTACTAATGTAGGATTTATTCTTTGAATTGCTGCCAATAAGGATTTACTACCGCAATGCTCACCTTCTACATTCTCATCTAAAATTCCATAAGCTGGGCTATGAGAAATAAGAATGTCAATGTCATTTGGAATTAAATCATACTTAGATTTTAAGAACTCTTCCGATCCTGTAAATGCCGCACACTTTGGATTTATTCCATCAAACAATAAGCTATAAGGAACGCCCCAGATTTTCAATCCTTCGTATTCTGTTCCTGAGTCGCAGAGGTATTCAAAATCCATCAATTCTTCAGGAGTACAATAAAAATCAGTTAATCTGTTGTCATGATTCCCACCGATAAATATTTTTCTTTTATATTTTTGATCTCTTAACCATGAGAAGAATTTTTGATATTCTAAATGAGTATCTCTAGCCATCAAATCCCCACAAACAATAAGGAGATCTCCTCCTGGTAGCGATGGCTGGAAACCATGCAAGTCACCACAACAATCTATAGTTATCATTTATACCAACCTATACAGGGTTATACTCATCTCTAGATATAAGTCATTCATCTGTCTTGCACCCGCATCGCTTATTCAACAATGAAAACATACCGTCATCCTATGATTTTCCATAGGCTCAAAAGTTGTAGATACCAATGGAAAAACATATTCCAAGAACATACGAAAATAACAATCTTTTAATTCATCTGGCCATTTAATATTTTCTACTTCACTGGCTAAAACATAAGTCCAAGAATGCAAATCAGAATAAGAGTCTTCATAATCTTCTCTTACATCATGCATTGAACAATCTTCTGGTAAACCTCTAAAAGGAAATAAAGGATTGTAATTCCATTTTTCATCATTTCTAACTCCAAAAAGGAAAGCCCAAACTTGATAATAACGCCCATCAGGTAAAATATTTGAAGGACTTATTTTAATTTCTTTCCATTTACCTTCATAATTTTTTTCTTCGAAGTAAATACAAATATCACATCCCATAACTAAACCTCACACTTGCATCCGCAACGCTTGCATCTGATTTCATAAACAGTAAAACTATTTTCCATTAAAGTTTTCATGGTTTCATTAGAAAAAGATGAATCAGTAAATCTATATACAATTGCAGGATCTTTAATCATATATTTCTCAAACGTATGGCCGAACAACTTTCCGAAAAGGCCTTTGCAGTCAATCATTTTTCCTTTGGGGGTTCTGGTAATTCCATCCAAAATCTCATATATGCATCAATTTGTAACCAATAAGGTTCTATATAATGAGTTTTCTCTTTATCATTATAAACTGCTAATCCCGTGCTGAGATAATCATCTTCATCACCTCCATCATTAAAAACACAAATATAACTTTCGTCTTTTGGAGGTGAATCAATCCACGGTCTTTTCCATCCTTTGCAGTCACTTTTCATAAAACCCCTCATGAAGCATGATATTATCATAAACAATATCCGAAATATCTCCATCAAACGACCCCGAAACACCGTCCAACATACACAATATGCTAAATGCCAATCCGTCTAACTTTTGTCTTTCATTTCTATCCTGCTGAAGCCAATAGTTAATATATATTTTTATTGCTCCGATAAATTCTTCGCTTTTGCAGTCAGTCATTTTCTTTAAATCCAAATTTCTTAATTCCAAGCCAAATTCTATAACTTCTTGTCCGACAATTACACCAATATTTACCTTCCCAATGACCTTCTTCTTTACGATTAGGTTTTTTCTTGAAATGGTCTTTTTTAGTTAATTGTTTCATCATCAACCCATTCGCTGCCGAGCTTTTTCATTAATTTTCGAGCATAAAGATATTGTTCTTTTTTCAATTCAAAAGAATTATCTCCATAGCATGAAATAATGCGCGTAAATTGATGGAATAAAAACTCCCACTCTTCTTTAGTCAGGTCTATTTTCATTGGCTCGCCAAATCCCTGTAAAATTGTGCCATCTCCGAATTTGCTTGGGAGCTTTCAAGCAACTCTTTTATGTCGTACCACTCATCAATACAGGCGCATCCATAATCCATCATTACGCCCATTAATATGGCTATTCCTTTGGAAAGAGGAGTATTAGGAGCGGCTATTAATAGAAATGCAGCCCAAGCTGCTTTAGTTCTTTCCCGATCTCTTAAATTAGGAAGTAGCCAACACTTGTCCTTACATGCAATGAATTCTTCATATGCTTTCTTTGCGTGCCAGTCTGCATTTGCAAGGTAGGTTGCTCTATCCTTTTGCTTAACTCCGCGGGCGGGGTAGTAATTATCCCAAAATTGCTCAATTTGAACTTGGGCTCGCGGTGAATATTCATAAGCATTAGCTTGAGATGAGAAATACCATTCCCCCCAAATAACACCTATTAACAGAAGGATATAACGCCAAATGTAACGCTTTTGAAATCCTTTTGAATAAATGGAAGTCCCCATAATGATTGCATAAAGGAGCGTGCCGTGTATAATTTCTCTCATTCAATATCCTTTCGCTTCCAATTAAAAAAACCATATATATTTAACATCACAGAGAATGAACAGAATATGGCTTGCGAGTACAATCCAAGCTGAACATCTCGAATAGCCCAGTAGATCACACATATTGTCCAAACAATAAAGCAACTGCGCCTCGCCTTGACATTTAGCCATCGCCCCCACTTTCCCAATAAAGAGAAAGTAGTGTCGAAAAACTCCATTATCCAGTTGATTTCATGCATGGGTTTTCTTTGATAATTCCGCTTTAGAACCCCATTTTAAGTCTAAAACTAAAGCTCCTCGCGGAAAAGTCATACAAAGCTCCTCATCCAAAGTTTGAGGCCTGAAATCCAATCTGAAAAATTCACAAGTTACATTGTGAATCTTATTAGTTTCTTTCATGCAACACATCAATCTTTCGATAGCAATAATTAATACATGATTATCACCATGTATTTGTTCAGTAACACCAAGTAATTTACCGAATGAAAAATTAGGTTCAGTCATTTGGCAACTCAGGCAATGGTGGCATCGGCATCCAATGAGTCACGTCATCTATCCTATGTTCAGTGATGCTATACCAATGCTCGACCTCATCATCACTTTTAAGATCGGCATAGGCTGAAAACCTATAGCCCTTATAAATACCTTTACCATCAGTAAAAAGAATTTCTTCTAAGTCTTCAGGTAATTTATCTTTCTCTTCAACGCTAATCCACTTCATTTATTTGCTTTTGGTAATCGTAAATTACTGATTTTAACACAATCTTTAATTGAGATTGCTCACAATCATATAAATCTGCTATCTTAGATAGAAATTCTTCATTCTCCAAACCATTTTCCAATATCATCACTAATATTCTAACCTGATCCAAGCGGTTAAGTCCGTCCATATGTCACGTCTGATAATATATCTTATGTTTGTTTATTTAATTAATTGTGCCCTTATATTAATTTGAGATAGGGTATTTTAATTTTATCAACAGATAAATCCAAAGATTATATAGTTTCATTTCAACCCCATCAAGATTTTGAACGCTTCTTTCGCTTGCTGAGGACATGCGCTGTTGCCCAGGGCTCTAATTTTGTCCACATGGAAGGGTAACCCATGAGAACACTTATCCATTTCGGACACAGTTTTTTGCCAATGCTCTCTGGATTCAAACGGATGGCAATTTCTGGAAGTGATGGGCTTTTCCTTTTCATTTCCGAAGGAGATTTGCCGTTGTCCTTCCAATCCCTCGCTGCTGGTGTCGGCCACATCTGTGGATAAGCAACTTGTTCGTTGAGTCGACCTGCTGTCTTTCTTTTGCTCGTCGATCCCCGACACATGCTTTTCTTTAACGCTTCCCCTGTTCTCACTGGTAGATGCTCCATTGTGCTTGGCGTGAGCCAATAAGAACCATCTCTCGCGACGATGTAATGCTCCAACGGATGCAGCGGATATAACACACCATCTACAATCATACCCCATTTCGGTAATTTCTCTAACGACTTGAAGTCCCCCTCGACTTGTGATTGCTGGGACATTTTCAAGAAATATGAACTTGGGCTTGATTTCTTTGGCCAAGCGCATGATCTCGAAAAATAAGCCGCTTCGCTCATCTGCCAAGCCTTTTCCAAGCCCTGCAACGCTAATTCCCTGGCATGGAAATCCTCCGTAGATAACATCAATTTCTGACTCGAATTCTGATCCATCCAAGGTGGTAATGTCATCCCATATAGGCGACGTCCGTATATCTCCTGTGGCCATTCGTGAAAGCAACACACCCTGACAATAAGGGTCGATTTCACAATAGGCGATTGGTCGCACCCACTCATCAAGCGCAAGGGATAATCCTCCAATGCCGCTAAATAAATCCAAGCCATTTATCACCTCTTCATACCCGCAGTCAAATGCTTCACTATTGCCAATGCCAAATCTGGCCCAATCTTCCACTTGCGCTGAAGATATGGGACAGATAGTCTGCGGTGTAGCGCGTAGTCTTGCTTAATTTGATTTAATAAATTATTATCTATCTTCATTAATCTTCTTTTTTATTTGCATGGTACAATGGGATTACATCGAGCATTAGAGCCAACGCATGTAACATAGGATTTAATGAAGAAGTCAACAATGAACGAGGTAATGGTAAATCAGCATGTCTTGACTTCCATTTAGCAATAGAATCTTCGCGTGTCATTTGATGGAATTTCTTACCAAAGCACCATTTCATTATAGCTTCGTACTCGTTAGTTAATTCCTGACATATTTTATCATCATGGCTTTGCTCTTCATCATCGTCATCATCATCGTCATTAGATTCTGATTTAGCTGATTCAATATGTTCTTTCAGGTCGTTCTTGATATCCATCATCTTACTTAGAAGACCAATTAATTTTTCGAAGTCTACTTTTTCCATTGTTGTTTCCTATTTGAGGTGTTGCTATTGAACGCGGCAGGAGTTGAACCTGCTCACCGCCCTACATATAAAAGGAGTCTTAATTCTTAAATTAAGCAGGGATCAAGTGCTTTTACCGTAAGCGCGTTCTTATTCTAATTTACGATCATTTACGATCTTTTCTATCTGTTTTTCGCCCTCTTTACCCCAGCCGAGAAGCTTATAACAAATCCAAATAGTTAATGCGCCCATTAAGAAACCGACTAAGCCTAGCATATAGTCTCCTTATGTTACGAATGATACACAAGTTTAAAGAAATTTAAAATAAAAAGGAATTTCTTTACAGAATTTAGCGCATGAAATGAGTTTGATTAGGCATTGGCCTGGGTATCGAAGGTGGTTTATACACACCAGCTTGCATCTTGATTTTATTGAGACTGTCGATAGTCATTGATCCAGGACCGCGACCATATTGAATGCGCGCATTTGCCATGTAGCGTGTGGCATCAGCCGCGTGTGAAGTCCAGTCATGCAGTGGTGTTTCTGAGTAACTATTTGTCTTCTCGTTAAACTTCTTGTGGTAGTTTTCGAGGCATTTGAGAAGGTGTTTGCACCTCTCTTGATCGAAATAAGCTACAGAAAGCATGGACCGCACTGCCTCAATGCCAATACTTATATCAATTTCTCTTTCAAGTACAACTGTTTTAAGCCCCTGTTCGTACGCAACATCTTGCAATGTGCGCCCTGTCTGAATACTACCAGAACCAGCATCATGAGGCATATAATGAGTGCCGTAGACGTATGGTTTATTCTGAAGAATCTTAGCATAATGGGCTATTCCTTCCCCTTGGTTTTCATAAAAGTCGATGATGCGTAACTCCCCTCCCACTTCTTGCCAGAACACGATGCTGGTGCTATCACCATAGCCAATATCAAAAGCAGTGTGCACTGGAGTACGAGTATCGTAAGGCACATTGCAAACTCTACCTTCTTCCCTTGCTTTCTCAATAAGTCTTCCATAGTATGACCCCTCTACTCCGCGACTGAAGCTGCAATAGAATTCTTGTTGGATATGTTCTTCTGATACGCCTTCGTTGCGCATCTTTTGAATTTCATTTTCATCCAATACACCTGTTTCACTAATGGGAAGTATTTCGCAAAACCAATCAGGAACGGTCTTGGCCATGTTCATTAGATCGTAAAAATGATTTTTACCTCTGGGAGTGCTAATGAATATTGCATAGCCTTTATTAACATCCAAAATAGGACGAAGGTAGTCCCATGCAGCAGGGCTTTGAATAGCATACTCCGAGAATATAATAATCTTTGGATTACTGCCCACCAAACTATCGATATTATCACTCCCAATAAGCTGATATAAACTTCCATTCGTTAACCTTATTTGCATTTGCTGGCCGTTCTTGCTCTCGACCAATTCTTTAGGAATGTAATCAAGTATACGTTTCCCATCATTTGTGGACGAGTCCCAAATAACTTTCTTAGCTTGCGAATATGTAGGTAAAATATGGAATGCCGTCCACCCTGGATTAAGCATCAATTGTAGAATAGCCCAATTGAACATGGTCAGGTCTTTGCCACCTCGACGATGGACTACCCAAACTGCACGTTTAACGCCGCTATTTAGTGCCTGTATTATCTTGCACTGATACGGTCGCGGTTGATAGGTCAATGCCAGCTGAGAGGTCACGAGATACCGTTATGTTGTAGGTTGATTGTTTGTTGCCTTCGCCTTCTTCCTTGCGCAAGCCAGATTCGAATCTCTTTTCTTTGATATATTGCTCTTCATGAATCGGGTCGTAAATGCGCTCATTCTTGGAGTACCAAGTCTCAGGCAATACTTGTTGCATGATGATATTTAGGCGATTGATATCAAGATATTGCTTAGCAAGGACGTAGGCTTCCGCGAAATCCTCATCTTTCTTTGCCCATTCCGAAAAACGTTGCAAATTTAAATGACGAGGTGCTGCAAACATGGTGAATTTAATAGAATTAGGATTCTGCGACCATTCGACTAATTCTTTGGCAATTGCCTTTAGATCATATTGTGAAGGTCTTCCAAGAAAAGGTTTGGGTTTATCCATTTAATTCCTATGTGGTTCTAAATGGATAATTACTAATTGCGTATATAATTTCAAGAAATTATTACTATCAAGTTTATTGTTTTGTTGGATGTGAGAATGAATAATGGTATAATGCTTACAAAAATGAGCAGAATTATGCCAAAAGTAATACAGCTAGACTTCTTCGAAGAAACTGACGTATCGATTTTGAAATCAGAGATTTTACAATTGAAGAAGGCTTTAGATCGCCAAAGAAAAAGCCAATTTGCCAAGATTGGCGAAAACACTAAAGAAATCATGGAATTGAAGGAAGATATGGAGATGCTGAAAAGAAACATCTGCCACGCATCAAAATGGTAGCGCAGCATTCTTCAAATGAAATGCCTTTTTGAGCCATAACTATGCTGAAAATATCATCATCTTCAAACAGAGCTTTGAGGATTTTGGCTTTCTTGAGTTGGCACGTCTGAAGGAATTTGGGGCTGACTAGGGTCATATTTGTCCTTGAGGGTTTTAATTTCTGTTACAATTGCATGTAAAGCATGACATAAAGAAAATGCATCTTTGTCGCGCGGGGTGGTTGGATTTTCTACATTCCATTGATCAATTAGCACATCCCATTGGCTAATGTGCCTTCTAAATTCTTCAACTAAATTATCTATTGAATATTTCATGTTTATTCCTCAATGAGCTTAATCATGACGATTTGTTTTTCAATAACATCATTGAATTCATTTTGCACGCTGGCAAGAAAATCACTAATGATCTTATCGGTCAAATTAGCTTTCATTTCTTTAAGAATTTTCGGACTGACGCGAGTCAGCGACTTCATTTGATTCTTTAATTTAACTGTAATTTCGCATGCCATATATGATCCTTTATTCAAGTTTAAATCCATAAAAATTATTTTCGCGTAATTTATTTTGTATTCTTGTTTTTCCATTATTATACTTCATAATGAAACGAAATGTTTCAATTGGATTGTAAAGATATGGATATTTTTGGTCATTATAAGCAGATTTAAAAAATTTCTGATCGGGGTCCTGACAATTTGTACGCATATTACTTAAAAATTCTGCACTTGCAAAAGGATATTTTGATATAAATTCATACATTGTCAACCATTCTTCATTTTTTTTATTTTCTTCAATTTTTATTTCACTTAAATCATTTTTTTTGAAAGATTCAATTTCAGTAATTATTTTATCAAACATTTCTGTTAGCGATTCTTGTGTCCAAATTTTACTATATGTTTTAAAATAATTAATAATATCTGACATAATTGATCCTTACGTTTAATTTCAATAATGAATAATAATTTTTAATATAAAATATTATTTACCAAATTTCAATTTTTACTTTATAATCACTACTAAAAGTTTGGTCGTATTCCCACTTAATGCGCTTGTCGCCATCTGCCCTGCCAGGAACAAAATCCTGGGTTATGACTTCGGCAATTGCGTCCTTTATCCACTTAAGCGCAATACGCAAATTGTCATCAGCATCCAATTCGCGCGGAGCCAGTCGAGTCATGCGAACAGTGCATGGCATCGAAAGATTGGCGCGGTGAGGGCTAAGGTAGTAAAACACAGCGCGTTTTTGACTTTTGTGCCGATCGTGCTTTTCCGTCCAATGCTCGCCTTTTGGCTTGCCATTTTTGTAAAACCGCTTGCGGCTTTGGATGCCATTAGCTTCGGATAAAGTCAGGACATCCAAAACAAGCTCTATTTTCGATCTTTTTGGTGTGGGGGGTATGGATACAGCTCCCCCACCTTCGATCGACGATTGAAGGGCTTCTGAATCAAAATGGGAGGCCTTGCGTGTCTGCCACCTCGTCCATTGAACGCGGGGCAGGAGTTTTAAAGGCCGACGGGGCTTTGGGATCTCCGCGATGCTTGGCAATCTCGGCAACAAATGCCTCGATCATCTCTTGCTCGCCTGAGCTGTCGGAGCGATGGCCTTTGACATACTTTTTTGCACCGTCGATTGTGACGCCATGATTGGCCATTGCGTGGAATTGGCCACCAGTCTTGAGATCCTTGGTGCCGAAAGTTAGCAGTTGTGGTGAAGGAGTGCCATCTTTCTTGAATAGATTCTGGCGTATTGTGATGAGGGCTTTTGTGTAAGCGTCCTCTGGTGTTTCTTGGTATCGTATAAAATCGTAATCGTTCATGTAAATCCTAGGTATATAGTAAAAAGTTTGCTAACACCTAGGACATATATTTTAAAACTTTAATTTGTGTCAAACATTTGCTTGTCTAAAATCTTGATTTGTATCAAGTTCAATGATCGTATTTTCAGAAGAAAATAATCTGCTGGTAAGCCTAGAGTGATATGTTTTGCAAAAATCTGCCTTGGATAAATTGCTTGTGATAACTGTAGGCTTCAAAGAATTATATCGCAAATCCACTGCTTCAAAAAACACATCTTTACGCCAGTCTGTGAATCCGCTGCTGCCAATATCATCAAGCATGATCAATTCATCATCGACAAAGTATTTAAGAGCATCAAGATAATCGCCTTTAGTCTCTTCAATACTT
>Ga0172380_10008318_pt1 | contig 11386 bp, 23 predicted proteins | sample Leawe162metaG_FD_119747 | JGI IMG/M metagenome (GOLD analysis project Ga0172380, IMG submission 119747) | Leachate microbial communities from a municipal landfill in Southern Ontario, Canada - Leachate well 162 metaG | ecosystem: Engineered > Solid waste > Landfill > Unclassified | place... | reverse complement strand
TCGCCGCATCGGTCGCCGCACGGGTCGCCGCATAGGTCGCCGCACCGGTCGCCGCACCGGTCGCTGCACGGGTCGGCGCACCGGTCGCCGCACCGGTCGCTGCACGGGTCGCTGCACGGGTCGCCGCACCGGTCGCCGCATAGGTCGCCGCATCGGTCGCCGCACCGGTCGCCGCATAGGTCGCCGCATAGGTCGCCGCACCCTGCTTCTGAGCATGTAGGATGGCGGATGATGCCCCGTAGGAGAATGCCATTACCAGCGGTGATGGGACGATAACCACGCGCGGTGCTTTGAGGCCAGCTGCAGCGTAGATTCCATTGATGGCTGTAATGATCTTGTCCGGCTCGATAGGCTTGGTGCGCATGGCGCGCGAAATCCAAAGCTTTGCGTGGTCATCCATTCGCCGCTTTTCGTCGGCCGTGATGCCTCCTTTTGCACTCGTCTTCGTCCGGATAATCGTCATGTCAGTTATCCTATTGTTCGCCAGTCGCCTTGCTTCGTGGCCGCTGCTGATGTGTTTTTCGCCGACTACTCGGCAGCCTCGTGAAACTCGTGGTCTATCTGCTGCTGGCGTGCCTGGTCTGGATCAGGCTCGCTCACCGCTTCAACCGCTTCGGAAAACTCGGCCTGCGCGTAGCGGCCGATGTCGGTGCTATCGCTCTCGATCTGGCCGGCGATGGCGACGAACAGGATTTCGCTGAAATCTGACGGCTCACGCATGGATCGCGGTCGTTTCAGCACGAGGCCACCGTCGATCGTGATCTCGTCGACATAGAACGCCTTCGGATCGGATTCCGGGTCGTTGCTGACGAGCGTTGCCGTGCCGTAGAGCATCATGCCTTCGACGCGCCGGTCATCGATGACCGGAATCAGTTCCTCGAACTCGATCTCGTGGGTGATCGTTACGGCCATGATCAATCTCCCGAGTCCACGGTCATATCGAGACCGCAGTTCTTGCAGGAGCCGGGGTGCCAGCCGCGCGAGTGATTGGCGCCAAGTGCATCAACCTTTTCGTGCTTGCAGATAGCGAAGCGAAGGACGATCGGCGTCTGGATATTTTTCTTGGCGACTTGATCGTAAGTGCTGCTGCCCCAGACAACGGCATAGCCACCACCGTCAAGCCTGCCGCCCATGCCTGCGGGCGTAAGGAAGAACTGAGCCCAGTTCTTTTTGCCAGCGATCCGGCCCCATCCCCATTGCGGAACAAAGCTGTGGCCGCCGGCAGCGAGGTTGTTGAGGAACAACAACGGGTCAACCGCTTCCGCATTCGGGATATCGACATCGCCCTTCAAGATCGGAGCGTAATCGCCTTCAACCGTGAATTTGCGTCCTGAAATGCGCTCCATGATCACACCCTCGCGGCTGCGGCGAGCTGCTGCTCGACGTAATGCAGGCGAGCGATCGCGGTCAGCGAACATAGCCCGAGCATCAGGATCGAAACGATGAGGATGATCGATTGCCCGCGAATGAGCATGGCCGTTGCGGCGCTCCTGCGGGACTGCTTGCGGATGACGATGTGAGTCATGGCTCTCTCCTGTGATGAGGAGAGTTGTACAGTTAAACTAACTTATGCGCAAGAGGGCGGCATGAAAAAGTTTAGCCGTTCTATACAAACGATTAGGCGAACGATGCATAAGTGCGATCATACGCCGCGGCCATGCTTAGAGGCCTCGTTAACCAAATGCCAAAATTAGTCTGATTTTCCTAAAGGCCGCGCTTTAGCGGTGACCATTTAGCAATGATTACGTCGGTGATAACCGCCGTTGTGGCTTCATCGCCGTTGATCTCGATGTCGGTCTGCCACTGTTCGTCGGTGCTTTCGGGGCGAAGAATCTTGCGGCCTTCCGAGATCACGAGACGCTTTGCCGTATATTCGGACAGACCGTGATTATGGCGGCACACAATGACCAGATCTCCGCTCTCCGGGATGATCCCGCCGTCCACGACTGAAACGCAGTGGACATAGGCTCCGTCCTCGACAACCTTGTTCACGGAATCGCCAGTTACCTTGTAAAGTCGTTGCATCTCGGCAGGGTAGCCTGGGTGAGCAGCCACAGGCATACCGTACGGTTTGAACTCCACGCTGCCCTCCTTCCATAGACCTGCGGCGACTTCTCCGATCACTCGCATGCCTATCACGTCGGGCTGAAGCCCGCTCTCAAGCCAGCGTAAGTCCTTTCCCGTTGCTTTAGCAATAGCAATCAAAGTGGAGTGGCGCGGACGAACGTCGCCAGACTCCCACTGCGATACCGCTCCGCGCGTTTTTTTCACGGCTTCCGCGAGCTGATCCTGTGTCAGCTTGGCATCTGATCTTGCTTTAAGAATTCGCTCCCGTAGCTCCATGGCGCAATCATATGCGGTCGCGTTGCGATGGTCTTCGGTAGATTGACTTGACTGACAGTTAGTTAAACTGTACGTTTGCGCCATTGCTGAATCTTCATGGTTGGAACAATGAACAAGATAGGTCTCGCAGCTGTGAGGGAAGTGACGACGTTCACTGCTCTCGCTCGTCACCTCGACATTACCAGGGGCGCCATCTCCCAATGGGACAGGATTCCCGAGGAGAGGCTTGAGGCTGTTTCGGCTTTTACTGGTCTTCCTAAGCATGTTCTTCGTCCCGATCTGTTCACGGGCTATGTGCCCGCCGTGGTGGTCTGATGAGTGCACAATGCTCGCTTTTCTCTGATCTTGGATTCGCTAAACGCGGAAAGCGGATTCCCCCTGTGGAGGCCGTTTGCGCCATGGCGCGCCGTCTGTGGCCGTCCAAGACAGCGATCAATCTCGCCTCGCGCGCCGAAATCTCCGAACGGGCGGCCAAGCTCTGGCTTGAAGGCCGGACCGAACCGGGCGCCGACGCTCTGGTGAACCTGCTGCGCTCCGACGCCGGGTTCGAACTGCTGCAATCCATCATGGAAGGATCGGGTACGCGCTGGTGGAAGGAATTCCATCGCGGCGTTCAGATCGCGGAGCTGGAGCAGCAACTGGAATGGAGTAGGCGGCAGATCGAGCAGCTGAAGGAGAGGGCGAAATGATGAAGGACGTGACAGCGGATATTCTTCTTCAAATTTCGAGCTTGTTGAACCGCGCCGCTGTCGTTTGCAAGGATGCAGCGATCTCCGTCCTGAACAGCAGGAGGAAGCGGAAATGATCGTTGTCGCCATGCTTCTGATCGGCGCAATCGTGCTCACATTTCTCTGGCTGGAACTTGCCGCGATCCTGATCCATGGCCGGCGCCGGAGGGTCTTCTGATGCCGGCATACGCTCGCCGCTCTACATTTTGTGCCGAATGTGGCGCCTGTCTGAATGCCGGCTACACCTGCGAGATTTGCAGTGTGCTCCCGGTTCAAATCGATCTCGATTGCCAGATGGCGATCGAAGAACAGCCCGGCGCTCCGCGCTTCGTGCGCCCGGTGACGATCAATCCTTCGAAGCGGTGGGGCAATAACAATGTCTGATGCACATGGGGTAGCGCGCGATCAGCTCCGCGCCTTTATCGAACGTATCGAGCGGCTGGAAGAAGAAAAGAAGACGATCGCCGACGATATCAAGGATGTCTACAGCGAAGCCAAGGGCACGGGGTTCGACACCAAGATCATGAAGAAGGTGATCGCGCTGCGCAAGAAGGCCGAGCAGGAGCGGATCGAAGAGGAGTCAATCCTCGACACCTATTTGCACGCGCTCGGCATGCGTTCGCAGATGGAAATGTTCGACGAAACCCAGGCGGCGGCCTGATGCTGTCGGCGCGGATCAAGTTCATCATTCCCGGCGACGTTGTACCTTGGGCTCGTGCTGGTGGCGGCAAGACTGTCGTCAAGTTCACGCCCAAGCGGCAGCGGGATTATATGGGCATGATCCGCGCCGAAGCTCATGAGCAGATGCGGCACTTTTCGGGTCCGTTGTTGGGACCGCTGCAGCTCAAGATCACAGCCGTCTATCTCTGGCCCAAGGCCACGACGAAAGCCAGGTTAAACGCGGTCGATGGCGCGTGGAAAACCACCAAACCAGATGCCGACAACGTCACCAAGATCGTCAAGGACGCGATGAATTCCATCGCCTACGTCGACGACGCTCAAGTCTGTTTTTCCTCCTGCTGGAAGCTGCTCGGCCCAAAGGCGGGGCTGATTGTCGAGGTGATCAGCCTCGAAGGCGTCCCGGCTCCTGCAATCGAATTGTGAGGCAATTATGAACCAGACATGGACCGACGAGAATATCGAGATCCTGCGCGAACTGTGGCGCGAGGGATTCAGCGGTGCCCAAATCGCCAAGCGGATCGGCGGCGTCTCACGCAATGCCGTCATCGGAAAGGCTCATCGTATCGGCCTCTCGACCCACGTCAACGCCGTTGTGGAGCGGGAAAGGAAACCGGCAGCCCAGAAGAAGAAAAATGCCAGCAAGGCAAAGGCCCGGGTCAAGGCCGTTTTCCCGTTCCATGCTCCAGCGGAGGAATCGCCGCCGATCGTTGAGAGCATTCGCATGCCGCGCTCGCTCGAACTGACACTAATGGAACTGGACAAAAGCTCATGCCGATGGCCGTCCGGTGCGCGTGCGCCGTTCACGTTCTGCGGTCACGATGTCGCTGAGGGCAAACCCTACTGCGCGTATCACTGCCGGCTGTCCTATGAGCCGAACTCGCGGATCAGGGAGGTCGCGTAATGGGTAAGCGATCCTCCGGGTTCGAACCTCGGCCCCGCAACTACTATCCGACGCCTTACCGGGCCGTTCCGTTTCTCCTGCCTCATCTCAGGGGCGTGCAGACGTTCGCGGAGCCCTGCGCGGGGGAAGGCCACCTCGTCGGCCACCTGCAGCGTCATGGCCTCGTCTGCGCCTACGAGGGGGATATCTCCTACGGCTACGATGCCATGGTCGTTCCGTTCGAAGAGAACAGTTTCGACGCCATCATTACGAACCCGCCGTGGTCGCGGGGTGTCCTACATCCGATGATCGATCGGTTCATGTCGATGGCGCCGACATGGCTACTGCTCGACGCGGATTGGCTGCACACCAAACAGGCGGCCCGTTTCATCGATCAGTGTTCCCACATCGTTTCAGTCGGCCGCCTCAAGTGGATCGAGGACAGCAAGCACACCGGCAAGGATAACTGCGCCTGGATGCGGTTCCACTCCCAGCACGTCGGCGGCCCCCGTTTCATTGGTCGGGAGGTCGCGGCATGAGCCATTGGGAGGCAACGGGGAAAAGTGATGAGTGGTACACTCCTAAATTTGTTTTTGATGCTCTTGGCTGCGTATTTGATGTGGACGTGGCGGCGCCGGCCGTGGGTCCACTTCACGTACCTTGCTCTGCTTTTCTGTCAGCTAATTCTCTTGATCATGAATGGCATGGCTTTGTTTGGATGAACCCGCCGTTTGGCGGTCGCAACGGTCTTGAGCCGTGGCTTCGCAAGTTCTTCCTCCATGGCAACGGCATCGCCCTCGTCCCAGACCGCACAAGCGCGCCTTGGTGGCATTTCATGGCGGTTAATGCCGACGCGCTGCTGTTCATCAACGGCAAAGTGAAATTCATCCGCCCTGACGGATCGACGGGTGACTCCCCATCAAACGGAACAGTGCTGACTGCGGCGGGATCGCGCGGCGTGGCTGCGCTGGATCGCGCGGCGAAGAATGGTCTCGGTATTTGCATGGTGAGGTACGTCGATGCGTGATCACGTCACCAATCACGCCGTCATACGATACATCGAGCGCGTTCTCGGGTTGCCGGTGGATGAATGGCTGACCGACAAGAGACACTTGTCCGAAGACAGGCGCGCCATGTTCTGCTGCCACAAGGCTGACTTGCCGGCGAGACTGGTTCGCGAAATGGTTTTGTGTGCGCCAGTTCGCGCTGCCGTTGCCTGTGGCTTTCAGCAGGTCGTTGTTCGCTTCGAGGGTTTTGCCTACGTGATCAGAGAGGGGCGCGTGGTGACGATCCTGACGGAACGCATGCGGGACGAGAAGATCGGGCTGCTGGACAAGCTCAAGGATCAAAGCCGATCCGAGATGCGCCGGCAGATGGCCCGCAATGGGCGTCGCGCCAAGGGCAAGAACAAGAACAGGGACCGGCGCAGGCTGGCGGAGGTGGAATGATGGGCCGCCAAGTCAAATTCTACGTTGGCCTACACCAGCCAGGAGACGCTCAGCATTTCGGTTTGGCATGCATCAGCATCAATCGTTTGCGCCGCCGTAAGAAGCCGATCGACTGCGTCGATGTCTTAGTCGACAGCGGAGCCTTCACCGAACTGGCCCAGCATGGTCGCTATCGTCATTCAGTCGAGGAATACGCAGCTGACATCAAGCGCCTCCATGACTCCGGCGTGGTGAAGATCTCCGCTGCGGTGGCGCAAGACTACATGTGCGAGTCCTGGATGCTCGCGAAAACAGGCTTGAGCATCGAAGAACACCAGCGCCTGACGGTCGAACGATATGACGACTTGTTGGCATGCGGCCTCCCGGTTCCTGTCATGCCTGTGTTGCAGGGGTTTGACCCAGAGGATTACGCCGACCACGTCCGGCAATACGGTGATCGGTTAAAGTTCGGCATGTGGGTCGGCGTGGGTTCGGTCTGCAAGCGTCAAGGTGACCCTCGCGCGATCATTGCAGTCCTTCAGTCTATCCGCTCGGTTAGACCGGACCTTCGTCTGCATGGTTTCGGCGTCAAGAAGACCAGCCTTCTGCATCCTGGTGTTAGAGAGTTTCTCTACAGCGCTGACAGCATGGCGTGGAGCTTCGCAGCACGAAAGCAGGGCAGGAGCGCCAATGACTGGCAAGAGGCAGCTCGGTTCGCATCCATCGTAGATTCCGCGACTGCGATGCCGTTCGAGCCGTGGCAGATGGAGATGTTCGCATGACGATATCCGCCGCTGTCCTCGATGCCATGGTCGCCGCTGGATGCACCGCGGAGCAGATCGCTGCTGTCGTAAAGGCCGATCTAGCAACGAACGATGAACGTCTTGAAAAGAAGCGGGCCAACAACGCGGATCGCCAGCGTCGTCATCGCGAGCGTAACGCTTTGTCACGCGTTACGGGCGTTACTAACGGTGACAAGCGTGACGAAACCCCTTCCTCTTCTCCTTCCCCCCTTGTTCCCCCCTCCCAGACCCTCCCCCCTATAATCCCCCAATCCTCATCTCCAACCCCAGCAACAAAACGCGCCACCAGGCTTCCCGCTGATTGGGTCTTGCCGAAAGCGTGGGGTCAGTGGGCGATCGACCGGGGATATTCCGAAGCAACCATCCGGCTTGAGGCCGAGAAGTTCCGGAATCACTGGGTGGCGAAGTCCGGCAAGGACGCCACGAAGCTCGATTGGGAGGCCACCTGGCGGAATTGGATTCTGAACTCCTCGAAGCAGACCAGCAGCCGTGGTCCGCCTGTTCCCAAGCCGAAAAGCGAGTTCATGCAGCACCAGGACGATGTTCAGCGGGTGCTAGACGAGGCCAGAGGAATTTCACGAAATGACCAATTTACCGGCGACACTCTCGACCTTGGATCAGGAGATTACCGTTCTCACTGAGAAGCTGCAGCCCGCTCGTTCGATGTTCATCGTCGAGGCCCTGCACAAGCTCAAGGCTGGCGGCATGATGGTTCCGAAGACCATCGCCGCCGAGGATTTCATCGAGGAGTACTCGATCGCCCTCAACGGCGTTCCGGTGCATGGCCTGGCGGTTGTCGTCGCCAAGCTGAAGCGCGGGGAGTATCCGAATATCCCGGTGGAATTCATGCCGTTGCCGGCAGCTCTGGCTGCGATGGCTCGGGCTGAGACGAAGACGATCGTCGATGATCTCGTGAGGGTGAGGGAGCGGAAAGAAACCCTCCTGGATCTGAACAGACAAGCCGATGTCCCGACCGAGGAGCGGCAACGACAGGTCGAACGGGTCCGTGCGTTGCGCAAAAGCTTCCTGAAGCAGCGCAAGCAGGAGAAGTCGGCGGCGGCCGGTGCCGTTCATGAGCCCATGGATTCCGCCAAGGCTGAATACTGGTCGAAGATCTCGAACCTGCCAGATGCGACCGAGATCGATGCTGATCAACGGGCCTTCCGCCGCCAGATCGAGAACGAGATCGATGCGGTACCGGCGCCGGAGGCCATGACAGAACCTGTCACCGACGATGTTGCGTGGTGATCCACTGAAACGTGATGCGACGGATTGAAACGTGATGAAACACTTAGCCAGCACTGCAAATGCAGAAATATACCTGTCCGCCGATGATGTCATGGCGCGGTTCGATATCTCGCGCACAACGCTGTGGCGCTGGGTGAAGGATCGCGGCTTTCCAGCAGCTCGGACCATTGGCGGCAAGAGATATTTTCGCCGGGCCGATGTCAACGAGTGGGACGAGGCGCAATGCGGGAAGCCGCTAGACGATCCGGAAACAGCTCTAGGGCTGCCGATCGTCTCCGGTGTAATCCAGACCTATGAAGATTTCGTCGCCGCGATGAAGGCGCGCCGCAATGACATCAAGCTTTCCAACATGGAGGCTGAGGCGAAGTCCGGCTTGCAGGAAGGCTATATCACGAAGCTGGAAAACCCGAACAAGAAGTATGGGCGCGGCGTCGGGCCCGACACAATGCCACTGTGGCTCGGTGGGCTGCGCGTGGGCATCGTGCTCGTCGATATGCCGCGCCGGCCGAGGAAGGGGAAGGCATGAGTGCAGCCGAATCCGTCAATCGCTCTGCATCGTGATCGTTACGGGACGTTCGATCCTGAGAGACGTTTCCAGCCAGTCAAATTGAATTCCCATAGCAGCGGCAGCACAGGCCATGCGGTATCGTTTGCGAGCCATGGGGTCTATCTCTTTCGTTCCGCTCTCGAAGTCGCGGATTGCCGACACACTGAAGCCAGTCAGCCCAGCCAGCTGCTCACGAGACATTTCCATCAGGTCATCGCGCCACCAGCGGCATTTTACGTGCTCGGGGGCGTCTTGATCTGGTCTTTCCATGGGTTTGCATTCCTGGGAGCTGGCAATCTCGGCACCATGCAGATTTTCGGTTAGCGTGTCCATGGTCAGCGGGTTCTCCAGACTTCCTCGGGATCAATGCCTTCAGCGGCCATTCTCGCAAGTGCTTCGGCCTGTCTGGTGTCGAACTCTGCCCAATGCTCGGCCTGCTTTTCCGGGCCCCACTGATCCCATGTGGTTGATCGGTCCATCTTGTCGGCGAAAGCCTTGTTCTGCCGCCATTGCAGGCAGTAGGACGGCCACCACTTAGTCAGCTTGCCGTTGCCGCCCCATTTGCTGTCGATGTCAGTGCTGATGATCTCTGTAAGGACAGACGGAGTTAGCCCGCCCTCTATGCGTCCTTGGAATCCGGCAAAGCTTTTGAACCCGGTCTCGGACCAATAGGCGGAACCGGCGGGCTGAACCGCGTATGTCTGGAAGAATGAGGAAAACCGAACCAGTGTAGGGATTCTACGAACCTCGATCTCGATCGGGTCGCGCTCGTCGAAGCCTATCAGCATGGGCTCAACAACGCCATAGGCGCGCGTCATCACCTCACGGCGGGGCGGCGGCTCATATGGCTTAGGCGTGAAAACGGGTTTCGGCGGATCGAAATTGAATGCAAGCTGGCCTGCGGATGTTCGCGCCATTGCTCTAACCCTCGTTGCGATGATAGAAACGGGCGTCCTTGGGTGAGGACCGCCCGCAAGGGTGTGGCCGGGCGCTGGCAATTCGCCCGGCCTTTTCGTGTCAGGCGCGAATAAAGTGTTTCTCTACCTTGAGCGGGCCGAACGCGCCTTCGACGAGAACTGTCTTCTGATTGACCTTCAGCACCTTGCGCCGACCGTAGAATGTGGTGTCAACGATCTGGCCGACGGCAACATCGGTTGAGGCAATCTTCGCTTGGCGTTCTGCCTCCGCATCCCCAGCCATTACCGCGCCCCGGGCTTCCATGGCCTCCGCCATATCCCGTAACTTCTTCGCCTCTTCGGCGATCTGTCCTGCCTTGATGATTTTCGAGCGCTCGCGCTCACGGTTTCGAGCGAATGATCGCCCAGCGGCGTTGCCGTAGGCTGGCTGTGTCCAGAAAGCAGGATCATCATTCACATTGCCGCGCAAACGGTTGGCTTGGGCCTCTTTCTTGGCTGCCTGCTCACGCAGTTCCGCAACACGCTTGTCGATCTTGGCTTGGCGCTCTTCTCTCGTCATCGTCGCCTCCCTCAAGCCTCTACGTGCCAGACGGAACGGGCGAACGCGTGTGCCTGCTCCTGGGTGTGCGAACCATTCTCGACGCTCTGCAGGTCGATTGTGCGCTTGCCGTAGTGCTTGACGCGGTAGGCCTCGCCCTCGCTGGCGTAAGACCCATTCGGCTTGCGGTCGAAGATGATGATGGAGCCATCAGCGGGAATGTTCATGGTTGTTGTCCTTGTCTTGTGAGTGAGGAGTGATGGCCGGCTGGCAACCGGTGACCGAATACAAGCACAAGCCGATCCAGCCGTCAATAGGCAGGTGACATTAAATGTAAGTAAATGCGTCATTAACTTACATTATGCGCTTTCACCAAAGGCAGCAAAACAGGCCTCTACTTACATTAAATGTAAGTGACTATATTCCTAGCGTTTTCGGCATTTCCTAACCCATTGATGAATAAGGTGAAAAAAGGTGTGCTTTGACAGCGTTTATCCACAGGGCCTACCTTCGCGCGGCTCCCCTCTCGCTTCGGCACACACAAACGTCATCACCACGAGGACAAGAGATAGCGATGGCCTTCCCCTCCAAGCAGTCAATCACCACCGTATCCGCCAAGGCGCAGCAGGCAGCAGCCCTCCTCAAGAAAGAAAAAAAAGAGATCGCCGTCGGCCCGAAGACGAAGGCCGCAATCGAACTCATGGTCTTCGAGGGCAAGAAGCGGAAGGAAGCAGCCGAAGAGATTGGAATGTCGGACGAGACGCTCCGACAGTCCCTCCTCAAGCCACACGTCCTTGCATTCGTTAATCAGTGTCAGGAGGTGTTGAGGACTAGCCTCCGACCTCGGGCGCTACACACGATGGGTGATCTGCTCGACAGCAAGAACGACAGCACGAAGTTCAAGGCAGCCGAGTACCTGGACGGCATGAACCGCAGCAGCCATCAGGTCGGTGCCACGGTGAATGTGCAGGTCAACAACACGGTGAACGTGACGCCCGGCTATGTGCTGGATCTGAGGCCTGAGGACTACGTGAAAGCCGACGTACAGATAGAGCATCTGGAGCAAGACGAAGTTATCGAGTTAGATGCATTGGTAGACGTTCCCAATGAGGAATGAGGAACGCCGCACCCGTACCCGGTTCGTTCTCATTTCCGGGCCGTTTCGAGGGGTGGGGGGCAAAAATGGGCCGCGAGTTTTCCAGTTCCACCCTCACACACGCCTCGCCCTATCTGAGCATTTGGGACTGAGAAATTTTTCACTAACGGAGAAAAGC
>Ga0172380_10008317_pt1 | contig 11387 bp, 8 predicted proteins | sample Leawe162metaG_FD_119747 | JGI IMG/M metagenome (GOLD analysis project Ga0172380, IMG submission 119747) | Leachate microbial communities from a municipal landfill in Southern Ontario, Canada - Leachate well 162 metaG | ecosystem: Engineered > Solid waste > Landfill > Unclassified | place... | reverse complement strand
TTGGTGGAGGCCTGGGTGGACGTAGCTGCAGTTTGCAGACTCATCACCCCCAACGTTCGGTCGTCTTCTTTACCCAACAAACGTGCACCTGCCACTATGGGAACGGGTGCCCGGTTTTGGTCGAGACCAATAGTTCGCGTATAAAAGGGGTACACCCGGTTACCGCCAAAGCTAAAGTTGAAAAAATCGTCTCCCTCCAGAAAAAACTCACGTAATTCCGGGAAAAAGAGGGGAAAACGGGTAAGATTAATCTGTTGCTGGTCGGCTTCGACCTGGGCAAAATCGGTATTGAAGGTGAGGTTAAGCCGGTAAGTGGGAGAGATGAGGTAATTGATATCGCCACCCATATTGCCGGTGGCCCGGGTATTGCCCGGTGTAATTTCTCCCCCGCCTATGCCATAAGGTTTGATTTCTACAAATTGTTTGTTGGTAAGGTCGCGTAAACCGTGTAGTTCGCCGGCCACACTGAGTTGTTCAAAGCGGTTGTCACGCCCCCAGCCTTGCCAACGTACCTGCTCCCGCTTGCGGCGGATGTTACGTTCAAAATTCACCCCCCACAGCTGGTCTTTTTCACCTACCCGGTATTTGAGGGTGTAAAACGGGATTTCAAATTCGGCAAACCAACCTTCAGACGTGACTTGCGTCCGTACATCCCATACACCGTTCCAGTAGGCATTGGTTGAGCCCCCATTATTGAAAACCTGTAAGTCAGCGCGGGCACCGTTGGGGTTGGTTACAAATTGAAAACCATTCCTTTTATCGTGATAGGTATCCAGTATCACCATAAAGTTGTCGTCGAGCGTATAGTCGAAGTCGCGACGCAACTCCCGGGCAATGAGCTTGTCGGGCTGACTGTCGTAACACCAAACAGCTATGTAAAGCTTCTGGTCGTCGTAGGCGATGGCCACTTCGGTCCGTTCCGTTGCCGTATCTCCCAAAACCAACTCGCGTTGGGTAAATTGAGTAATTCTTGTGGCATTTTGCCAGATGGCCTCGTCGAGCCGCCCGTCGATGCGGATGACTTCGTTGGTATACACCCCCTGCATGCGGTTGCCGTTTTGGGCCATAACCGTTGAAAATGTGCCGAATAGGTGCCCAAAGAGGAGGAGGACAAACAACCAAACTTTCATGGGCGACGAAGATAAGTCAAAATGTGCCCTTCTTAGAAAATGACGTTTGCATTAATTGTAGGTGTTATGGCACTTTTTTAAGGGCCAGACGTTGTACCTTGACGATAAGTTTTCGACATGAACATAGGCATAGTATGTTATCCCACTTATGGTGGCAGCGGTGTAATCGCCACCGAATTGGGTAAAGCACTGGCAGGCCGTGGCCACCAGGTGCATTTTATCAGTTATACCCAACCGGCACGCCTTGATATTTTTCTCGAAAACATCTTCTACCACGAGGTGGCCATGGTGCATTATCCGCTTTTCGAACATTCGCCCTATGTACTCGCCCTTACCGGTAAATTGGTAGATGTGGTGAAATACGAAAAACTCGACATCCTCCACGTTCATTACGCCATTCCACATGCCACAGCAGCCCATCTGGCCCAACAAATATTGGCAGCCCAGGGCATACGCGTAGCTATCGTTACTACTTTACATGGAACCGACGTGACTTTGGTCGGTAAAGACCCGACTTTCGAACCCGTAGTCAGTTTTGCCATTAATCAAAGCGACTCGGTAACTGCCGTATCAGAATTCCTGAAAGCCGATACCTACCGGCATTTTCATGTGGAAAAGGACATCGAAGTGATACCCAATTTTGTGGATCTGAACCGTTTCAGCCACCGCGCCAAAAGCCATTTTAAAATGGCCATAGCCCCGAATGGAGAACGTATAGTGACCCATATCAGTAATTTCCGCAAGGTGAAACGTATCGACAACGTCATCCACGTTTTTAACGGCATCCGCAAGGTTTTGCCTGCGCGTTTGTTATTGGTGGGAGATGGTCCGGAGCGGCAAAAGGCCGAAAACCTTTGCCGCGAACTGGATATGTGCGATGAGGTACGCTTTTTAGGCAAACAGGAGGCAGTGGAAGAGCTGTTATCTATCAGCGATTTGTTTTTAATGCCGTCTGAAACCGAAAGTTTTGGTTTGGCAGCGCTGGAAGCCATGGCTTGTCAGGTGCCGGTGGTGTCGAGCGATGCGGGTGGTTTAACCGAAGTGAATTTGCATGGCATCACAGGATATGTGGCGCACTATGACGATATTGAGGCCATGACCGGCTTTGCAGTCGATATTTTACAGGACGACGCCCGTTTGGCTGAATTCCGTAAAAATGCACTGGAACAGGCCAAAAAATTCGATATCACCAACATATTGCCTTTTTATGAAGACCTCTATCAACGTACGCTCGCGTTACATCCTGTTTAGTTTATTGACTGCGCTGCTATTTGGCTGCGCTTCCAACAAACCAACGCTGATGAGTTTTGAATATCTCCCGGCGGTATTTGAACATGAATACGCCGAAAATGAGGCCAAAGCTTATTTGATTAACGACCAGGAAACTTATAATGAGCTGCTTGGAAAACTCAAAATGCGGCAACAGGATCGGGATGAATACAATGAATATTGGGAAAACAACAGCCTGTTATTGGTATATGGTGGCACCCGCCCTTCCAGTGGATACAATATCCAAACTGATACAGTCATAAGTACCGGCAAAAAACTGGAGGTTTTTGCTACCCTCACCGAGCCTGGTGCTAATTGTATGGTAGCGGATATGATTAGTTATCCCATGCAACTGCTGGCTATCCCCAAAACCAGTGCAAACGACGATATCAAGCTGGTGCTGAAGTCTTCAAGCAAGCCGTGTAGATAATCGAAAGCTTTTGTTAGCTTTGTAAAGTGCATAAGCTCACCAAAATAGCCCTCTTCACCGCGCTGTTCCTGATGTTGGGACACAGCCTGGTTCCGCATCACCATGAGGTGATGGAAGAGCACCCTTATATTGGTGAAGCACAGTCGGGTTTAGGTGGACTACTTGGTGATTTATTTCAGGTAAATCTGGGGAACAACCACTTGGAGGAAATGCGGCTCAATGAGCTCGACCAGGAATTGGTTCAACAACTGCAGAACGACGCAGAGCTTGGGCTTGCTGCCACTTATCTTACCTTACCAGACATCCATCCCATACCGCCTCGCAGCGGTTTTATACTCCAGGACGATTCACTTGTCCAATTCCTGCTTACCGGTGCATCCGGAGAACGCGGGCCACCCAGATCCTAGTTATTGCTGCTGAGCTTGTCCGACCGGACATGCTTTTTCACGGCCGTCTCGGCCTTTAAGCCATACTATGATCGACAAAATCATTCATTTTAGCATACACAATAAACTTATTGTGGCCCTAATGGTTGCCCTATTGGCTGCCTGGGGCATTTATTCGGCCACCCACCTGCCCCTCGACGCGGTACCCGATATCACCAACAACCAGGTGCAACTGGTCACCGTATCACCGGCATTGGCACCCCAGGAGGTAGAACGATTTATTACCTATCCGGTAGAGGTAGCCATGGCCAATCTGCCTGAAGTGGAGCTGGTACGCAGTATTTCGCGTTACGGCTTGAGCGTAGTTACCATCGTTTTTAACGAAGAGATGGAAACCATGCGCGCCCGTCAATTGGTGGGCGAAAAACTCGCCTTACTGCAAACCGAACTCGACCCCAAACTGGGGCTACCCTATATGATGCCCATCACCACTGGTCTGGGTGAAATTTATCAATATACCATCGAAGTAGAAGCGGCCTATGCCGACCAATACGATGCCATGGAGTTGCGTTCGATACAGGATTGGATCGTCAAACGCCGGCTGGCAGGTTTGCCCGGGGTGATAGAAGTCAGCAGTTTTGGCGGATTTCTCAAACAATATGAAGTCGCCGTAAACCACGACCGCCTCCGGAGTTTTGATCTCACCATAGCCGATGTATTTACGGCTGTTCAGCAAAACAATGGCAATGCCGGTGGCAGTTACATTGAGAAGGGATCGAATGCCTATTATATCCGGAGCGAAGGGCTCATCCGCAATTTCGACGACCTTAAAAAAGTGGTGGTGAAAAATGTGGGTGGCACCCCAATTACCCTCGGTCAGCTGGCCGATATTCGGTTTGGCCATGCCATGCGTTATGGCGCCATGACCAAAAATGGCGACGGAGAAGCCGTTGGCGGCATCGTACTGATGATGAAGGGCGCCAATGCCAACGAAACGCTTAAAGAGGTACACAATAGGGTCGCCGAACTGCAGACTTCTTTGCCTGAAGGTTTAAAACTCGTGCCATATCTCGACCGTTCCGATTTGGTAGGGAAGGTGATTGGCACTGTTGGCAAAAACCTCATTGAAGGCGGACTGATAGTCGTCTTGATTCTGATTTTATTACTCGGCAACCTCCGTGCGGGCCTCATTGTAGCTTCGGTCATACCCCTGGCCATGTTATTTGCCCTGGCTATGATGCGGCAGTTTAATGTATCAGCCAACCTCATGAGTTTGGGGGCCATCGACTTCGGTTTAATTGTCGATGGGGCCGTGATCATCGTCGAAAGTATCGTCCATCGTTTACACAACCGCCACCAGACGGGTATACTCTCCCAACCGCAGATGGACAAACTCGTCTATGAATCCTCAGCCAAAATCCGTTCTTCAGCGGCATTCGGGGAGATTATCATTTTGATCGTTTATCTGCCCATACTCGCTTTAGTAGGTGTAGAAGGCAAAATGTTCCGCCCCATGGCCATGACCGTCGGTTTTGCCATACTTGGAGCACTTATACTCTCCATGACCTATGTGCCCATGATGAGTGCCTTGTTCCTGAGCCGAAAACGCCAGGACAAAAAGAATTGGTCGGATCATATTATGGCACGTTTGGGCCGTTTTTACCAGCCGGTGCTCGACTTTGCCCTGAACAAACCCCGACTCGTAATCGGCAGTGCGGTAATTGCCTTGGTGATGTCGTTATTGCTCTTTACCCGCTTAGGTGCGGTATTTATTCCCAATCTCGAAGAAGGCGACCTCGCCATGCAGATGACGGTTCCTGCAGGAAGTTCGCTGAGCCAGAGTATTGCTGCGAGCACTAAAGCTGAAGCTATCTTATTGGCCAATTTTCCGGAAGTCACCGGAGTCGTGAGTAAAATTGGTACCGCTGAAATTCCCACCGACCCCATGGCCGTGGAAGATGCGGATATCATGATACTCATGAAGCCCAAGGAGGAATGGACCAGTGCCAAGGACCGCGAAACCCTGGTGGAAATGATGAAAGCCAAACTCGAGGATTTGCCCGGGGTTTCTTTCGAATTTACCCAGCCCATTCAGTTGCGCTTTAATGAATTGCTGACGGGTGTTAAATCCGATATAGCTGTTAAAATTTACGGTGACGACCTGGGCAAACTCGCCAATCTGGCTGAACAAGCGGCTGCCGTCATCAATGAGGTACAAGGTGCGGGCGATGTGCTCGTGCAACAAACCGAAGGGCTGCCTCAACTGATGATTCGCTGGGACAGGGATAAAATAGCCGCTTACGGACTTACCGTAGCCGAATTAAACGATGCCATTCAAACAGCCTATGCCGGCAGTATCGCCGGTAAGGTGTATGAAGGTGAAGCCCATTTTGACCTGGCTGTACGTTTGAACAATAAGGAAAGAGGTAGTCTGTCCTCGGTAGAACAATTGGTGGTCCGCGCTGCCTCTGGCCAATTGGTGCCTGTGAGTGCCATGGCTGCCATTGATTTGGAACCTGGACCGATGTTGATTTCTCGGGAGAACACCAAACGCCTGGTTTCGGTATTGATCAATGTGCGTGACCGGGATTATGAGTCGTTTGTGCAGGAAGTGGAAGCCAAACTCCAGCAAACCCTGGATATGCCGGCTGGCTATTACATCAGCTATGGTGGTCAGTTCGAACAATTGGAAGAAGCCAGTAAACGTTTATCTATTGCGGTACCAGTTGCGCTTTTCCTCATCTTTTTACTCCTCTATTTTACATTCAGTTCGGTGGTACAGGCCGCTTTGATATTTACCGCCATTCCTTTGTCGGCCATTGGGGGTATAGTTGCGCTTTGGTTACGCGATTTACCTTTCAGTATCAGCGCTGGCGTAGGGTTTATTGCACTATTTGGGGTAGCCGTACTCAACGGTATAGTACTCATCGCCTATTTTAATCAACTCAAAGCCGAAGGCATGACCGATGTGATGGAAAGAATTCGCACCGGCAGTCTCGTTCGCCTCCGACCGGTGGTCATGACAGCGGCAGTAGCCTCGCTCGGTTTTCTGCCCATGGCCTTATCTACCAGCAATGGGGGTGAAGTGCAGCGTCCGTTGGCCACCGTGGTAATCGGCGGACTGATCACGGCTACTTTCCTGACCCTGGTGGTATTGCCGGCCTTGTATTTATTGGTCGAACGCCGCCGAAAATCACCGAAAAAGACTAAATCAGCTGCCATTGGCCTTCTGGTGTTATTCAGTTTGTTAGCAGCACCAGCAATGGCTCAAAACAGCTGGTCGACGCCCGAAGCTGCCATTCAGCTAGCCTTACGTATCCATCCGGAGATCAAACAAGCCCGTTTGGAGGTAGAGCAAGGTCAAAAACTCCTCAAAACGAGCTGGGATCCGGGCATGTTCGAATTCGACTGGCAAAGAGGGCAGTTGAATGCCGCACCCATCGACAATTTCTACACTTTCCGACAATCCTTGGGTCAGCCTGCCTTGGCTATAGCCCAGCATCGATATGGGAAAATGGATGTAGAGATGCGCGCTACCCGACTCAAAAACCGCGAACAAATGGTGGCCACCCAGGTTTTTGAAGCCTGGCAAAATTGGGCGCTAGCCTATTGGCGCAAAAATGCACTCGAAGGTCAGCTCGATAAACATGCGACTTTTAGCCGCATTGCCACTGCACGCTACGATCAGGGTGCTATCAGCTTGTTGGCAAAAACCGTAGCAGAGCACAATTACGAAGAGATGTTACTCCAGCTGGCCACGGCAAGTGTCGCCGAAAAGGATGCTTTAGCCGCACTGCTGTTGTTGCTCGGCGAGCCACTTCCTGCCGAAACCCCGGCCCCAGTGGTGATTTTACTGGAACTACCGACCACCAGTACAGCCCAACTTACACCAGCCTTACGATTACGCCAGCTCGAAGCCGGATTAGCAGCCCAACAACTGCGCGTACAGCAAAACAAGCTGAGTCCGTCGTTGAGTGTGGGTTATTTTAATCAGGAACTCGAAACGGTGGGTGGCTTTCAGGGGGTACAGCTTACGGTGGGCATTCCTTTGTGGTTCCGACCCCGTTCCGGTGAAATTCAGGCCGCCCGTTTGCAGCGCGAAAGTGTACAAACTGCCCGCGATTACGCCTTTTCGAGTCATAAAGTGGCGCAGGAAGCAGCTTTGCGTAAAGCGCTCAATCACCAGCAACGCCTGACCTACTACCGGGAAACTGCAGCTAAAAGGGCGCAATTAATCGCCGCCAATGCCGAAGCTGCTTTCCGCCAGGGAGAAATTGAGTATGTGGAATATCTGCAAGCCCTCGATGCCGTCCTGCAAATCCAGCTGAATACCTACGAAAGCCAATACCAATACCAGTTGTCGGTGTATCAATACCGCCAGCTCCTCAACCTTGATCAATTCTAACCATGAAAAAATTCCTTTTATATAGTTTGTCCTTGCTCATTTTCGCCTGCGGTTCGCCCAAGGCCGACGAGCAAGCAGCACATGATACCCAAACGGCCAGTGATACCCTTACTTTGCTGCCCGAACAACTTGCGCAAGCCGATATTGGCACGGCAAAAGTAGTGATGGAGCAAATCAGCGGTAGTATCAACTGCAATGGGGTTATAGATGTACCACCCCAGTATCTCGCCGACCTGAGTCCGCCATTGCCTGGCTATATCACAGATATACGGGTTAAAGGAGGAGAAACGGTCCGTAAAGGCCAGGTTTTGGCAGTGCTTGAGCATCCCGATTATATCGAGCTACAGCGCAAATACCTGGAGGCGCGTAGTCAGTTGACTTATACCGAAACCGACTTCAAACGCCAGCAGGAGCTGTTAAAAGTGGATGCCACAGCAACCAAAAGTTTCGAAAAATCCCGTGCCGATTACCAGATGCAACAAACCGCAGTGTCTGCTTTAAGTGCCCAGCTCAAACGTTTGGGTATTGCCCCGGATAAATTGGAGGCAGGTGGTTTGCAACAAACCATTAGTCTGGTAGCCCCCTTTAACGGTTTTGTAGTAAGTGTAGATGGGGCCATCGGTCGTTATGTGGCCAGCGATCGCCCATTGATACAATTGGTGAATAAAGACCATCTGCATTTAGAATTACAATTATTCGAACAGGAATTGGAAAGGGTAAAAATTGGCCAGAAACTCACTTTTACAGTATTAAATGCGGGTGCCAAGCAATATACCGGCGACGTTTTCCTCATCGGCCCCACTATCGATCTCGAAAAACGGACAAGCAACATCCACGCACATATTGATGGCCACCATGATTTTTTACGGCCGGGCATGTACGTTAAAGCCCAAATTCAAACCGATGTTCAACAAGCGCTCACGGTAGATGAAAATGCCATAATTGCAGTAGATACTGCCTATTTTGTTTATTTGGAGCTTAGCAAAGGCAGTTTTTTAAGAAAAGCTATCGTGAAAGGAATTACCGCCAATGGCCGTACTGCCGTATTAAGTGGATTGACCGAAAATGATGTTGTGGCCCAAAAAGGCGTCCAATATCTCGAAGGTAAATACCAGAGTGCCTTTGAAAGTGGCGGGCACGACCATTAAAATATGCAAAGCGGAGTAAGCAAGGCATTCGATTGCCTTGCTTATCTTCGGTGCAAACATTTTTATGTCGCGCAAATACGAAGACAAACTCCACCACAACGACTCTGCATTTGGCAAATTCTCCGATTATCTGGGGGAGTTCGTATATGGGGGTATTGATGGTAGTGTGACCACCTTCGCAGTGGTTGCCGGTGCGGCAGGAGCCGGACTGGAATCGAGTGTAGTTATCATTTTAGGCTTCGCCAATCTGATTGCCGACGGCTTTGCCATGAGCGTAGGTAGCTACCTCAGTAAAAAAACCGAACAACAGAACTACGACAAACACAAAAAGGTAGAGTATTGGGAAGTCGACCATCTCCCCGAAAAAGAAAAAGAAGAAATACGCGATATCTACCGCAACAAAGGTTTTGAGGGAGAATTGTTGGAGCAGGTTGTGGCCACTATTACCGCCGACAAAGACCGTTGGGTAGATGTAATGATGAAAGAAGAGTTGGAGATGATGGAAGAACAACGTTCGCCGGTTACCATGGGCGCGGTAACTTTTGCGTCGTTTGTAACCATTGGTCTGATTCCGTTGCTGGTATATGTATACGATTATCTTTCACCCATAGGCGTTAATCCCTTCCTGGTTTCCTCCATCATGACCTCTGTTGCTTTTTTGTTCATTGGCTGGCTCAAAACCTATGTCACCCAAACCAGTCGTTGGAAAGGTATGCTCGAAACCCTTGCCCTGGGTTCTGCTGCCGCTGCCCTCAGTTATGTGGTAGGTGCCTGGCTGGAAAGTATTATTTAAGCCATGAAATGGATCGCCCTACTCCGAGGAATTAACATCAGTGGCCAGAAAATCATCCGTATGCAGGATTTACGCGAGATTTGTGAAAAAGCCGGACTGCAGGAGGTGGAGACTTACATCCAAAGCGGGAATATTGTCTTTAAATCGGCCCTCACCGACCGCCGGGAACTGGAAATTCTCATTGCTCAAACGATTAAAGACCACTACGGCTTTGATGTACCCGTTTGGGTTATAAAAGCTACCGAAATTGCCCGCTATCTGGAGCTGGACCCTTTTGCAGATGATGAGCGCTACGACCCCAAACGTCGTTTTTACTGCCTGCTCGACCGCGTACCCGATCCGGATGGTCTATTTGATCTATGGGATATAGCTGAAGAGCCTGAAGTAGTGGTGGTAATTGATCGTATGGTGTATTTATTCATACCCGGCAATGCCGCGCGCACCAAATTGAGCAATAATTTGGTCGAAAAAGTGCTGAAATGTCGCGCTACTACCCGTAACCAAAATACGTTGCAGGCGTTGTTGTTATTGGGCAGTTAAAAACCGCTTCACCAAAAATTAAAAATTTGTTGTTTCAGATGAGGTTTATTCGGCTGATTTATTTGCTGTTTTTATTGAGTTATTACACAGTTCGGGCTGCCAGCCCTGCCGATTCCACCAAAAAGGAGGGATTTGTGGTTTTGCCGCTGCTGTATTACACCCCGGATACCCGTTTGGCCGCAGGCGCAGCGGCCGTTTATTATTTCCGTACCGCCAAAGGCAATGATTCTGTGCCTGAACCCCGCCTTTCTTATGTGCAATTGTTGGGCGATTATACCCAAAACCGCCAGCTGGATATTTGGTCGTTGTGGTCGGTTTTCACGAAAGAAGAGAAGTATCTAATACGCGGCGAATTACGCTACCGCAATTTCCCCGATCGTTATTTTGGTATAGGTAATGCCACAAGTACTGCGCAGGAGGAACGGTATGCTTACGATTTGTTCAGCTTAAAATTGTTGGCGATGAAACGATTCGACAAACACTGGTTTGCCGGTTTCGATTATTCACTGCGGCATGAATTTAACTTCAAATATTTCACCCCAGGAGAGCTGGCTTCGGGCAGTGTAATGGGTTTTGCCGGTGGTACCGGTTCGGCACTGGGTTTGGTGGTGACCTTCGACAGTCGCGACAATATTGTGAATGCCACGCGAGGTCAGTTTTTCGAGTTCTCCTCCTATAGGTATCACCCGTCCTTGGGCAGTACGTTTACTTTTACGAGCTTGAATGCTTCCTACAGCCGTTACCACAAACTGCCCAACAATATGATTTGGGCCAACCATGCCGTAGCCCGCGCCAATTTCGGCGAAGTGCCTTTTCTTGATCTCGCCAAAGTTGGTAATGACGATATTTTGCGGGGTTACCCCAGCAACCGTTTCCGCGACCGACATTATTTAGCCGCCCAAACGGAATTGCGTTTTGCCATTTACAAACGTTTCGGCGGCGTTGCTTTTGTAGGTTTGGGAGATGTTTTTGCTGCAGCCAGTGATTGGTCGATGCAAAGGGTCAAATATTCAGTCGGCACCGGCCTGCGTTATGCCCTCAATAAACAGGAAAAACTCAATGCCCGCTTCGATGTTGGCCTCGGCAGGGAGGGGCCTGCTTTTTATATATCGGTGGCTGAGGCGTTCTAAAAACGGATTTTTTGGGGTTTTGGGTTAAACGGGGTTTTGGGGGTATTGGTGAAACCGTCATGGAGCCCCGTCGAACCATGGCTAGTCAGGTTTTAACGCAGAGTAAAGGAGTTTTTGAAGTTTCGCCGAGCCTATTCTCAGCGAAACTCCTTGCCT
>Ga0172380_10008316_pt1 | contig 11388 bp, 13 predicted proteins | sample Leawe162metaG_FD_119747 | JGI IMG/M metagenome (GOLD analysis project Ga0172380, IMG submission 119747) | Leachate microbial communities from a municipal landfill in Southern Ontario, Canada - Leachate well 162 metaG | ecosystem: Engineered > Solid waste > Landfill > Unclassified | place... | reverse complement strand
TTAATAGATTCAATAAGTTCTTTTGCACTCTCAAGTGCTTTAGAAACAGCACCTTCTGTTTCACCGCGAATTGCAACAGCGCCTTCAACTAATACAATAACCTTTTTCTCATCAACCTGAACAACACCCCAGTTGATAAGAATTGATTCGACTGATTTATCCTCTTTCTCAATGTCAATTACACCTGCTTCAAGCAGAGTAGTTAAACAAGAGTGATCTGCTAGAACGCCAAACTCACCCTCTTCGCCTGGAAGAGTTACGCTAAGGGCATCACCATTATAGATTACGCCATTAGGAGTCAGGATTTCAAGTTTTAACTTATCCATGTCAGTCCTTTATGAATTACTTCATTTTTTGAGCTTTTTCAATCGCCTCATCAATACCACCAACCATGTAGAAAGAACCTTCTGGCATATGGTCACATTCACCGCTAAGAATCATTTTAAAGCCCTTAATGGTATCCTCTAAAGAGACATATTTTCCAGGTGAACCTGTAAATACCTCTGCAACGAAAAACGGTTGTGATAAGAACTTCTCAATTTTACGAGCACGCTCAACAACGTTTTTATCATCTTCACTAAGTTCATCCATACCAAGAATTGCAATAATATCTTGCAAATCTTTGTATTTCTGAAGTGTTTGTTGAACACCGCGAGCAACACCATAATGCTCCTCACCTAAAATTTGCGGATCAAGTAATCTTGAAGATGAATCCAGTGGATCAACTGCAGGGTAGATACCTTTTTCAGCAATTTTACGGTTAAGAACTGTCGTTGCATCTAAGTGAGCAAAAACAGAAGCCGGAGCCGGGTCGGTTAAGTCGTCCGCAGGAACATAAACAGCCTGAACAGATGTGATTGAACCATTTTTAGTTGACGTAATACGGTCTTGTAATGCACCCATCTCACGAGCTAATGTCGGTTGGTAACCAACAGCCGAAGGAATACGTCCAAGAAGAGCAGACATCTCTGAACCAGACTGTGCAAAACGGAAAATGTTGTCGATAAACATTAACACGTCAAGACCTTTTTCATCTCTGAAGTACTCAGCCATTGTAAGACCTGTCAGAGCAATACGGTTACGTGCTCCTGGGGGCTCGCTCATCTGACCATAGCACAGTGCAACTTTGTCAAGAACATTTGACTCTTTCATCTCATGGTAAAGGTCATTTCCTTCACGCGTTCTCTCACCAACACCCGCAAATACAGATAGTCCATCATGACCCATTGCAACGTTATGGATTAGTTCCATAATAATAACTGTTTTACCAACACCGGCACCGCCGAATAGTCCAACTTTACCACCTTTTGCATATGGTGCTAGCAAGTCAACTACTTTGATACCTGTTTCAAACATCTCAGTTCTAGTTGACTGCTCAACTAATTTTGGAGGTTCACGGTGGATTGACCACATAGGAGCATCTGCGATTTGATCTCCATCATCGATTGTCTCACCGATAACGTTAAAGATACGTCCAAGAACTTTTTCGCCTACTGGAACTTTAATCGGAGCACCTGTAGCTTTTGCTTCCATTCCACGAACCAAACCTTCACTCATGTCCATTGCAATCGTTCTTACACGACCGTCACCTAGGTGAGCTGCAACTTCAAGTACCAAACGAGTTACAGTACCTTCTAAATGTATATTAACTTCGATTGCTTCGTTGATAATAGGAAGATATCCATCAAAATCAACATCAACAACCGGACCCATAACCTGGCTTATTTTACCAATCATATTTTTCTCCATTATTTCATAGACTCCACACCACTTATTATCTCTATAAGTTCTGTAGTAATAGCTGCTTGTCTAGCTTTATTAAACTCAACTTTTAGTGATTTAACCATCTCTTTAGCATTATTTGTTGCCGTATCCATAGCCTGCATTCTTGCACTATGTTCAGCAGCAACAGAATCAATAAGTGAATAGTACATTGCATACTGAGCATACTTATTTACCAAAGAATCTAGCATCTTCTCTTCATCTTGAGACTCTATCTCAAGCATTGATTGTTCTGCTTCACCGCACTCAAACTGAGTTGCATCAACAGGCAATACTTTATTTACATGTAACTCTTGAGTTATCATGTTTTTATAGCCATTGTACACAAGATAAAGAGCATCAACTTTTCCATCTTTAAAATCTTCTATTGAAGACAAAATGAACTCATCAGATCTCTCTTTATCAGGTTTTGAACTAAGATTTGTAGCTGAATCAAAAAGTTCAACTTCATTATATTTGAAAAATTCAATACCTTTTTTACCGATTCCACGTAAACGTACTTTTACATTTTTTGCTTTATATTCCGTTAGCAGCTTTTTAACAGCTTTAATAGTTTGAATATTAAATCCGCCACACAAGCCCTTGTCGGCAGTTACAAAAATGATGTCAACCGTTTTTGGATCTTCAATCTCTATAAAACAGCGATTGTCGATTCCGCCAACTTTGTTACATTTAATACGTCCAGCAATTTCGGCAATTACCTGATTCATCTTTGCAGCATAAAGACGAGAACGCTTAGCAAGCTCTTCTGCACGGCGAAGCTTAGCAGTAGAAACAAGCTTCATGGCGCGAGTCGTCTTTTGAGTGTTTGAAACACTCTTTATCTGTCTTTGAATATCTTTCAAGTTTGCCATAAATTATCCTTACGCCACTATAAAGCTAGCTTTGAACTCTTCAAGTGCTTTTTTCATTAATGCGTTAGTGTTATCATCTACCTTAGAAGTGCTTCTGATATTCTCAAAAATCTGAGGATAAGATGCTTCGATAAATGGATATAACTCAGATTCAAAACGAACAACGTTTGACGGATTCATATCATCAAAGAAACCTTCATTTCCAGCAAATATAATTAAAACTTGCTTCTCAACAGATAGTGGAGAGAAAGGAGGCTGCTTAAGAACTTCAACCATTCTCTGTCCACGCTCTAACTGCTTGCGAGATGTCTCATCAAGGTCAGAAGCGAACTGTGCGAATGCTTGTAGTTCACGATACTGAGCAAGGTCAAGTCTAAGTGTTCCTGCAACTTGCTTAGTAGCTTTAATCTGAGCAGCACCACCAACACGAGAAACAGAAAGACCAACGTTAATAGCTGGACGAACGCCCGAGTTGAACAGTTCAGTTTCAAGGAAAATTTGACCATCAGTAATAGAGATAACGTTAGTAGGAATATACGCCGAAACGTCACCAGCTTGTGTCTCAATGATTGGAAGAGCAGTTAAAGAACCTGCACCTTTTTCATCAGAGAGCTTTGCAGCTCTCTCCAAAAGACGAGAGTGGATATAAAAAACGTCACCCGGATATGCTTCACGGCCCGGAGGACGGCGAAGAATAAGTGACATTTCACGATAAGCAACAGCGTGCTTTGACAAGTCATCATAAATGATTAGACCATGTCTTGCATTGTCACGGAAATATTCACCCATAGTAACACCGGTATACGGAGCCAAGAATTGTAGTGCAGCAGCTTCAGCAGCTGTAGAAGAAACAATAATAGTGTACTCAAGCGCACCATGATCTTCTAAACGACGGATGATTTGCGCAACAGTCGATTCTTTTTGACCAATAGCAACATAAATACAAACAACACCGTTACCTTTTTGATTGATAATAGCGTCTAGTGCGATTGTTGTTTTACCAGTTTGACGGTCACCGATGATAAGCTCTCTTTGGCCTCTACCGATTGGAACAAGAGCATCAATAGCTTTGATACCTGTAGCGAGCGGCTCATGAACAGATTTTCTGCTCATAATACCAGGTGCTTTTTCCTCAACGAAACGAGTCTCTGTTGTCTCGATTGGACCTTTTCCGTCTATCGGCTCACCAAGTGCATTTACAACACGACCAAGAAGTGCGTCACCAACTGGAACACGAAGAAGACGACCTAATCTTTTTACAGACAAGCCCTCTTTTAACATGGCACCTGCTCCAAGAATAACAACACCTACAGTGCTCTCCTCAAGGTTCATAACCAAACCTCTTGTTCCCTCTTCGAACTCTACCATCTCACCAGCCATAACATTGCTAAGTCCGTAAACTTGAGCAACGCCGTCAGCATAAGAAACGATCTTACCTGTTTCATTAATATCAACACTTAGTTCAAAGTTGTCAATACGCTCTTTAATTATTGAGCTGATTTCATCAGCTTGAATTTTTGCTACCACTACACATCTCCTCTCATGAAGTTAAATTGCTTTTATAATATGTTCTATCATTTGACTATTGATTCTTGCTTTAGAGAAACTAATCTCTACACCAAGGTCTTCAACATCTACTTTTATACCTTTAAAGTTCTCTTTAACGAACTTTAATGATATTTTAGAATCAAATTTACTGCCTAATCCGTTACCTAAATCTTCCATAACCTTTGCATCAATATCGCTATCACTATATACAATTCCGTTATAGACTTTGTTAGTTTTGGCGATATCTTTTCTCATTACTTCTGCTATTGCAGGAATAATATTGATACGGTTATGTTCAGCAAGTAATTTAATTAAATTTTCAACATCTTTATTGCCGGCAGATTTTACTGCAGCCAGCAAGATGTCAGACTTTTGGTTTTTACTAACATCTGGATTACTGATAATTCTTTTAAATTTCTCATTACTAAACGCCTCAGCTAAAGCAGAAAATATCATAGATACATCTTGCATAGACTCCGCAGTAGATCTCTGTTTAATAGCTTTGAGATATCTCTTTGCAATCAACTCTTCCATTTATGCCACCTTCTTTAAGATAACATTAGCCATAGCCTCTTTGTCAAAAGAGTCGTCACTTTGACTCAACACTTCAGCTAGTACATTTTCAACAACACCACGAACCATTTTTCTCTGTTCAAAATCCATAAGTACGGCTTGTTGCTTTATCAATATCTCTATATCTGATTCACATTGAGTCATGATAGTGTCATTAATAACTTTATTCTCTTTTTTAGAATTAGTCACCAAATCTGTTGCGAACTTCTCAGCCGCCGCAACCTTAGCCAGTGCTTCTTTTTTTAAAGAGACAGACTCTTTTAGCTTATCTTGCACTTTTTTCATTTCATCAGCAATTCCCTGACTTCTTGAAGCAAAATAGCTCTTAACCGGTTCAGCAACAAGATACCAAATTAATCCTGCAAACAGTAAAAAGTTAACTGTTCTTTGGACTATATCTGTCTCTGTGTTGCCACTAGATGCCAATGCATATGTTGATATCATTAGCATAAATACTAAAATTCTACTCACATCACATCCTTATATTTGACTAAATTTAGCTTTTACAGCTTCTTTGAACAGCGGCATTTGTGATCTTAAATCACTGCTTAACTGCTCACGAGAACGAGCAAGTAACTGCTCGAACTCTAAATACTGACTAGCTAATTCAGCACGTTTTGCTTCTAATTTACTCTCTGCTAACTCTCTAGCATCCGCAATAACTTTATCTCTCAGGGCCGAAGCTTCCAATTTAGCATTTACAATTATTGTCTGCGCTTTTGATTCAAGTTCATTGATTTCATCATCATTAGAGCCTACTTTTTCTAGCTCTTTTTTGATGTCTTCATCTCTTTTACTCATGTAAGCAAATAATGGATTGTAAAGCCAACTGTTTAGAACGGCGATAAGAGTAAGAAACACGATTAATGTAGCTACAAGTAGTATCGGATTTATATCTAACATAGCACCTCCTAAAAGTTGCGTGATTATACTACTTTAAAATTAAAAGAATGGTTAAACTGATAAAAATTTTAATTTTTTTTTATATTTTTTATAAATAATATTTAAATGCAATAAGAATTTATTGCTTTATCTTGGGAGAAGTGTTAAAAAGTCGCTTATCTGACTTTCGTTATCAAATTCAATCGTTAAACTTTTGTTTGAGCACTTTGTTTTAAATCCAAGTGAAGATAGTTTTTCCTTCATCTGTTTAAAATCAAACGAGATGCTCTCTTTTTTGCTTTGCGACTCAACAGTACTGTTTTTTATACTCTTGATAGTAGCTTCAACTTCTCTTACGCTTAATTTTTGGCCGACTATCGAGTTGACGACAACCTGTTGCTGCTTCTCATCGAGTCCAACAAGAACTTTTGCATGTCCTGTGCTTATTTTTTTCTCTATAAGTGCTCTTTGTGTTTTTTGCGAGAGTTGAAGAAGTCTTATTGTATTTGTAATATGTGTTCTGCTTTTATGAATTCTTGTTGAGAGTTCATCTTGTGTAATATTGTGAAGTTTGATAAGCTCGCCGTAAGCATGTGCCAACTCAATAGAGTTAAGCTCATCTCTTTGAATATTTTCAATAAGCGCAAACTGTCTCATTTTCTGCTCATCACTATTTAGAACGATTGCGCGGATTGTTTTTAGTTTTGCCAGTTTTGATGCACGAAGTCTTCTCTCTCCTGCGATTAATACATACCCATCAACATCTTCGGTTACAATAATTGGCTGGATAAGACCGTCATTCTTTATAGATTCACCCAGTTCGTAAAGTGAGCTCTCTTCAAAATGTTTTCTTGGCTGAAATGGGTTTGGTCTTATATCTTTTAAGGCAATCTCTAAAATAGAATCTTTTTGAGAAACTTCGTTGTCGTAAGCCTCTTCTATCTCGCCTAAAAGTGCGCCTAAACCTCTGCCTAACTTCTGTGACTTCATGCTTGCATAATCGCTTGTGCTAAATTTTGGTATGCTATTGAACCTATTGATTTTACATCATAAAGTATCGCAGGCTTTCCAAATGATGGGGATTCCGCCAATTTTACATTTCTTGGAACAACGATAATCTCACCGTCCGTGTCTTTAAAAAGTTTGCTGCTAAAATGTTGCTTTAAATCTGCAAAAACCTGTTTCGAGAGATTGTTTTGAGCGCTAAACATTGTAGGCAAAAACCCTTTTATTATCAATTTTTGATTGATTGATTTTCTAACCAGCTTCACCGTGTTTAAAAGTTGCGCAAGACCCTCAAGTGCAAAAAATTCGCACTGTATAGGAATGATTACCGAGTTAGAAGCCGAGAGCGCATTTATCGTCATGGGTCCAAGTGCCGGAGGAGAGTCGATAATGATATAGTCATAATCTTTTAGAACACTTGCTATTGACTTTTTTAAAAGAAGTTCACGCCCTTTTGAGTTCTCAGCATCGTAGTACTCTTTTTCTATTCCTACAAGCCCAATATTTGAAGGCGCAAGATGAAGAGTAGGAAGTTCTGACTTTAAGATAATGTCTTTTAGTTTTTTGGTTCCAATTAGAACATGGTAGAGGTTAAATTCATAATCATTTCTATGAAAACCAAGCGACGTAGTAGCGTTTGCCTGCGGGTCTGAGTCGATAAGAAGCACTTTTTTTTCTGCAACTGCAAGTGAAGCAGCCAAGTTTACGGCTGTAGTTGTTTTACCGACTCCACCCTTTTGATTTGCAATTACAATAACTTCACTCATCTCAGACTGTATATCCTCTCGCCGTTTATTACAATAGAGCCGTCACTACAAAGTGAAGCATCCCCTAAAGAAATTATTAAATTTTTATTGTGTGTATGAAAGTTTTGATTCTTGTAAAATTCTATCTTATATTTACTAAAAACTTGCTTCCATAAATTCATTTTTTTGATATTATGAAAATATCTCTCTATTAGTTCATCTCTATCTACAACAACATCAAGCTTGCTAAAACTAGAAGGTGCTTCTGCTATATTTAGCCCGACTCCGCAGGCAAGGCTATCCTTGAGCAAGTTGGTAATCATGCCGCCGATTTTTTTATCACCTATGTAAAAATCATTCGGCCACTTTAGCCAAACTTTTGAGCCAAACTCTAGAAGTGTCTCCTTTAAAATATAGGAAAAATATATAGAAGCGGATTCCAATTTAAGGTCTTTTGGAAGTTCACTTAAAGGAATCGCAAAAGATAAAAAAAGATTCCCATTTACTCCGCTCCATGAGTTTCCTCTGCTCCCGACGCCATCCGTTTGAGAATCTGCAACAACGGCACAAGGCAGAGATATTTTACCACCTTGTATCAGCTCTTTTAGATATTTTTGAGTTGAGTCAACGCTCTCAAGATAGATTATCTGCAATGGCTAATCTTTTTCCGTTTATATAAGATAGAACATCCATCTCGTTTTTTGATTCGGGCTGAACTCTGTAAACTTTTACGCTTCCTTTTTTGCATCCCACTACAATAAAATCTTTTTCTACATGTAGAATTTTTCCGCTCTCATTTTGGCTCTCTTTTTCTACCAATTCTATCTTTTTTAGCTTCAGTCCTGAACTTAGATAAATTCCCGGCCAAGGGGTAAATGCACGGTATTTATTAAAGAGACTCTGCGCATCTTCAAATGCAACTTCGCCATCTTGTTTTGTAATTTTTTTACAGTGTGATGCAAGAGCCTCATTTTGTTTTTGTGGTGTAAAGGTTGCGAAGTTTTGAAGCACATCAATGGTTAAATCGGATGCAACATCCGTAAGCCTCTCAAAAAGAGATTCTGCCATATCGTTATCATTCACATCAATCTCTTTGATTTTTATAATATCTCCGGTGTCAAGTCCCTCATCCATAAGCATAGCAGTTACACCCGTTTTACTGTCTCCGTTTAATAGAGTCTGCTGAATCGGACTTGCTCCTCTGTAGTGCGGCAATATCGAAGCATGAAGATTTATACATGGAGCGTGATTTAGTATCTCTTTTGGCAATATCTGCCCATAAGCCGCCACAACGATATAATCGCACTCGATTTTTTTAAGCTCTGCAACAACGTTCGCTTCCCTAAGTCTGCTTGGCTGATAAATAGGAATGCTATTTTGAAGCGCGATTGTTTTTACTATCGGAGGAGTCAGAACTTTTTTCCGCCCTACAGGTTTGTCGGGCTGCGTATAAACCGCCACTACTTCCATATCTTTGGTATTAATTATTTTTTCTAAAATGCGTCCTGCATAATCAGGCGTCCCCATGAAGATAATCTTCACTAAGCACCTCTTGTAAAAAGAGTTCCGCCGATATGTTTGTCCTCAAGCATTAAACTTTTTATATCGCTCAAATCATATCCGCTTGTAAGTACCATGTCGATGTTATGAGCTAAAAGATAATTTGCAGCTTTGAGTTTTGTAATTATCCCACCTGTTGCAAAAGTGCTGTTTGGGTTTGCCTCTTTTTCAAGCTCATCTGCGTCAATACTGTTTACTATCTTTAAAATTTTCGCATCACTAAATTTTCTTGGGTCTTTGTCATAGTAAGCATCAATGTCTGAGAGGATGATAAGAAGTGAAGAGGCTGTATGTTTTGCAACATAAGCGGAGAGTTGGTCATTGTCGCCGACTACAAGCTCTTTTGTCGTCGTTGCATCATTTTCATTGATAATAGGAATAACACCGTTTGAGAGAAGCGTATTGATAGTATCTTTTATCTTTTTGCTCTCATCATCATTATTGAAATTTGCGGCAGTAACCAAAACCTGCGCACTTAAGATCTCATGCTCGGCAAATTTTTTTGCATACTTGTTCATCAAAATAGGCTGTCCGATGGAAGCAAGGGCTTGTTTGTTTTGAAGAATGCCTCTATCTAGTCTGAGGGCTGTATATCCAGCTGCTACTGCACCGGATGAGACCAAGATAACTTCATTTGTTTTTCTTAATTCTGCTAAAAAATCAACTAAATTTCTCATTCTTTGAAGCGCGATTGCGTCGTTTTGTGTAAGAACTGCACTTCCAACTTTTACAACTACTCTTCTCATTTTTACTTCTCTATTTGCTATATCTATTTACTTGCACAAGATTAAAGAGCGCATGTTTTAGTGGCTCTATATTTTTGTTTGCAGCTGAAGATATAGGTGCAACAAAATATGGAAGAGTTTTGTCATATCCAAGCGTTGCATCTGCACTCTTTTGAATAAAGTACGGCATTGACTCATCAAAACCTACTTCATCGTTTTTAGTAGCTTTTACACCTATAGTCTCTAAAAAGCCATTTACAAGATCATTAACTTCCTCTGGAGGAACTATGTCCGCTCTTGTAAGAGCGATTGCGTAACCGCTCTGAGCCAACGTATCAGAAAATGCAGCAACTTCGGCTTTAAGAGTCTCTATCTGCTCTTTCAAATCTCTGTAAGATGCCAAGTCAACCATAAACAGAAGTATTTTTGTTCTCTCGATATGTTTTAAAAACTGGATACCAAGACCTTTTCCCTCATGTGCCCCGCCGATAATTCCAGGAATGTCAGCCATAATAAATGACTCAAAATCTCCAATGTTGACCTGTCCAAGCTTTGGCGTAAGGGTTGTAAACTCATAGTTTGCAATCTCCGGACGTGCATTTGAAACTGTTGAGATTAGTGTGGATTTTCCTACGTTTGGAAAACCTACCAAACCAACATCTGCGATAAGTTTCATCTCAAGTTTTATGACTCTAGTCTCGCCCTTCTCGCCAGGCTGTGCATAAGTCGGTCTCTGTTTTGTAGAGGATTTAAAGTGCGTATTGCCCAAACCGCCTCTTCCTCCTGTAATAAAGAGTTCTTCTTGTCCATCTTTTAACATGTCAAAAAGAACTTTGCCGCTCTCTGCGTCGATTATCTGTGTCCCTGGTGGGACGATAATCACTCTTTTAGCACCAGCTTTCCCGGCCATGTTGGAGCTTCCGCCTTGAATACCGTTTTCTGCTTTTATATGCATCTTCTTTTGAAAGTGAGAGAGGGTATGCGTGTTGTTGTCGCATTTAAACCAGATGTCTCCGCCTTTGCCGCCGTCACCGCCGTCTGGTCCGCCATTGATTACGAATTTTTCACGACGAAATGAAGCACACCCTTGACCGCCTTTTCCTGAAGAAACCGTTAGTTCTACGCTATCTGTAAACAAGTGCTTTCCTTTTAATTATTCTTTAGCTAATCTAGCTATTATCGATAGTAAATTCGACATTTAAATACTCAAAAATCAACTATAACAAAGAGTGAACTGTTGAATATTTTAATTGTTGTAGATACAAAACCTAATGGTTGAAGTAGAAATATTTGGGCATATGCCCAAATATAGTAGAATTACGCAGCAGGAATAATTGAAACTTGTTGACGTTTTTTATCTTTTCTATGAAATAAAACAGTACCTTCAACAAGAGCAAAAATTGTATGGTCTTTTCCCATACCAACATTTTTACCTGGGTGAACTTTAGTTCCTCTTTGGCGAATAATGATGTTACCAGCTATTACAGCCTCTCCACCATACTTTTTTACACCAAGTCTTCTACCAGCCGAGTCGCGATTATTCTGCGTACTACCTTGACCTTTTTTATGTGCCATCTTGAATCTCCTTAGTTAATTTACAGCTTATTACTAAGCTGCGATTTTTATAATACGAACGCGAGTAAAGTCTCTTCTAAAGCCTCTTTTAACTTTAGAGTCTTTACGACGACGTTTTTTGAATGTCATAACTTTTCT
>Ga0172380_10008315_pt1 | contig 11392 bp, 8 predicted proteins | sample Leawe162metaG_FD_119747 | JGI IMG/M metagenome (GOLD analysis project Ga0172380, IMG submission 119747) | Leachate microbial communities from a municipal landfill in Southern Ontario, Canada - Leachate well 162 metaG | ecosystem: Engineered > Solid waste > Landfill > Unclassified | place... | reverse complement strand
GCCTTAAATTTTTACGCCAAGGCAAATAAGATTTGGGGTAAAGCGGTTCTTTTTTATAATAAACCTCAACATAATCGGCGTAGCCGTTTAGGTCAGCCACCACCGGCCGGCTTTTACCTAGGCGATACCAGCCCGCGCCAAAAAGAAAAGAACTGCCAACCAAATAAAAAACATCGGTTTGAGCCGCGTACTTTTTTAAAATTTTTACTATAAAAATTTGCAAAACCAAAAGTCCGCCCCTGGGCGCTTGCTCTTCAAAAACATTGAACGACATGGCCGAGGGAATATAATTTAAATTGGAAAAAGCGGTCACGACGCTTATTTCGTGCCCGGCTTCTTGAAGCGCGCGAATTTTCATCAAAATATCAAGATTTTCGCCGCCGCCGTTAATATCAAGTTTTGTTATTATAAAAGTAATTTTCATTTTTAAATTTGGTAAAGATATATATTATTAAACGAAGTAACTTCTTCTAGGCTATCAATAAAAGACAAATCCCAATCAGGGTATTTATTTTTATCCCAAACAATAAAATTAACATCGTAATTTTCCAATAGTTTATTAATATTTTTTTTGTCTTTAATTAAATTATTATACTCATTTTGCAATTCGGCCAAAAGCTTTTCCCGTTGGGCTAAAATCCCTCTATCACCCGCCACTATTCTTCTATGATATTCGTAATAATCGTAACCGGACATAAAACCTTCAAGCGACTCGTAAGTAACCTTGTCATAAGAATTATAGTTTATGTCCGCCATATTTTTCCTGATAAAACCGGAAAAATCATTCCTCGACTCTTTATTAAAATAATAATAAACAAATATCGCGTCTTTCAGCCTCTGTATCGGCACATAGCTTAAAGCGGCCGCGCCGTGCCAAAATAAATCGTGCGAAGTATAGATCGTAAACAAATATTCGTTTTCCTGATTAGCTAAAATCACGGACGGCCTAGTCTCGCGATTTAAGGCTTCAATAATCGGACGAAAATTTTGTTCGTATTTTTTAATCTCAAACGTATAAAAGAATGACTGATATTGCCCGCCGGCGGTATTTATGAAAACAACGGCGATCAGGCCAATAAATAAATATCGCCTAAAATTTTTCCTTTCAATCAGCTCCCAAATCATGTAAAGGCTTAAAATAATCGACAGCGGAACGACAAAATAAAAATAATAATGCCCGTATTGGAGTATTCTGCCGGTAATAACCTGCTGATTAAGAGCTACCCAACCAGCCAGAATAAAGGCTAAGATAATGGATAAATTTGGATCGCTTCTTTTTCTATACCAAAAAATAACGAATAATATCAAAGTAATAAAACCAATTTTACTAAAAATAGGCCCATGGCCATACGACGCCAAAATAAAGTAAGACATTTGCTTGCCAATCTCGGAGTTTAGGGAAGCAAACAAGCTGATTAAATAATAAGCGCCAAGCAGAAGACCGATTCCGCTTATCAATGAAATGGTTTTAACCGCTGAAAAATTTTTTTTAAATAAAAGAATAAGAAATAAACAAGCATTAAACGCCAATGAAAATGTCCAAGCGTAAAAATATACGTAAAACAATAAGCCGAAAGTCATACCGGCTAAAATTTTATATTTAAACTCGGTTGACTTAAGGCTTTTAACTACAAAATTAAAATAGATAAACATCACGAGCGAACTGAAATACGGATAAATGACCCGCGCGTAGACGTTAAAGTCGTGATAAAATAATGTTTTATAATAAATTATGGAATAGCCGCATACCATAAACAATGCCGCGGTGACCGATAATAATTTATTACCTGACGATAATTGCATGACCAAAAAATATACAAGCAACAGAAGAATATAAACACCGATAAAATTATAAATGTTATAAATCGTGACTATATTAACTTTCTCCGATAAGCCTAACGCCTTTATGGGCGCCAATAAAATATATTCGCTAAAGGAAAGATAAGTGTCCCGGTAATCCTTGCCTTCGCGCAATAAAGGATTGCCTAATTTCTGGCCTTCCAGCACTTCTTTGCCTCGCGTTAAATACAATAAAGCGTCCGTGCCGAAATGATTTATGTTAATCCCCCGGTAATTATTCTTGTCCGCAAAAGGAAAGATAATCAACGGAGCAAAAATCATTGTTGTCAATAAAAAAGCCAACACTAAAATTAAATAATGATTTTTAATAAAATCTTTTATTTTTTTTAAAAAAAATTCCATAACACTAATTGTTTTTTAAAATTATTTCTCTGACGGTCTTTATTATCCGCCTGGCCTCAGGCTCGGTTAACTTTGCGCTCAAGGGCAAAGAAACCGTGCGTTCGCCGATATATTCGGAGTTGGGATAATCCCCTTTTTTATAGCCGAAACGCTCGCAATAATACTTATGCAAATGAACCGGAATAAAATGTACGCCCGTGCCGATGCCTCGACGGTGCAATTCCAACATAAATTCGTCGCGGCTGATCCCGGCTTTGCTTTTGTCAATCAATAAAGTGAACAAATGCTTATTATGATGAATATCTTTGCCGAAAGGCGCGGGCAATTCTATTGGCAAGTCTTTAAAACCATCGTTATATAAATCCCAAATTTTCTGCCGTTTTTTATCAAAATCGTTGATTTTTTTCAACTGATGGATTCCTAGCGAGGCCTGCATATCCGTCATGTTATATTTAAAGCCCGGATAAACAACTTCATAATGCTTATAACCATCATCTGAATAGCGCTTCCAAGCATCTTTCGACATGCCGTGCAAAGCATAGACTTTAATCTTATCGGCGAAAGCTTTATTATCGGTTGTAACCATGCCGCCTTCGCCGGTAATTACATTTTTAGTGACGTAAAAACTGAAGCAAGTTAAATCGCCGATTTGACCGATTTTTTTGCCTTTATATTCGGAACCAAGCGCTTGGGCCGCGTCTTCAATCACGTAAAGCTTACGCTTTTCGGCGATTTTCATTATCGCGTCCATTTCGCAGGGGCGGCCGGCCAAGTGCACGGGCATGATTGCTTTGGTTTTTTTAGTGATTGCTTTTTCAATTTTAGCGGCATCAATGTTCATGGTCTTTTTATCAACATCAACAAAAACCGGCTTGGCGCCGCTATGAATAATGGTATTAACGGTGGCGCAAAAAGTTAATGGCGTGGTGATTACTTCGTCGCCGGGACCTATGCCGCAGACTAAAAGAGACAGGTGCAAGCCGGCCGTGCAAGAATTTAAAGCTAAGCCGTATTTGGCGCCAACGTATCGGCTAACTTGTTCTTCGAATTTTGCTACTTTTGGCCCCGTACCAACCCAGCCCGATTTTAAAGTTTTTACCATTTCATTGATTTCTTCTCGGCCGATACAAGGCGTGCCGAAGACGATGTACTTATTTTTTTTAGTCATATTTATTTGGCGCGGTCTCGCGCGAAAATTCTATTGATTAAAAATTGAATCATTTTTAAATTTGATTTTAATTGGGTAAAACTTTTAATTTTTAAAAGATGGCTGATGATTTTTTTAGGCCTGATATAAAATCTTAAATACGCCCAGCGTTGCCATTTTAACATTTCTTTGGCGGATAATCCCGGTAGTTCATGCACCGGCGCGGTGTAAACGCCGTAGTTATCGTAATTATGATCTTTGATCGCGCCCCGCTCGCTTAAATATTTAAATACTTCGCTGCCGGGAAATGGCTTTAAAATTAAAAATTTGGCGAAGTCGGGATCAAGCTCAACGGCAAAATCAATCGTTTTCTTTATGGTGGCTTTGGTTTCTCCCGGCAAGCCGATCATAAAAAATCCCCAAGTGTTAAAACCGAATTTTTTAGCCATTTTAAAGGCTCGGCGCATGCTGTCTTTGGTTGTATTTTTTTTGATTGACTTTAATATTTCCTCGTCGCCCGTTTCTACGCCAAAGCCAAGATCTTGAAAACCGGTATCTTTTAAAACTTTTAGTACTTCCTCGTCGATGCTATCGGCGCGAATACCGTTGGCGAAAGAAAGAGTTAAATCAAACTTCTCCGCCTGTATCGCCAAGCATATTTCTATGGTTCTTTCTTTATTGAACGTGAAAACATCGTCCATAATATGCAATTCTTTCACGCCAAATTTCTCAATATAATATTTGATTTCTTTAATCAATGAATCTTTGGAGCGGGCGCGATAGCGACGGCCAAAAATTTGTTTGCTGCAACAAAAGATACAACCGAATGGACAGCCTCGAGTCGTCATTATCGACATGACCGGGCGGCGCAAAGCGTCAGGAGGCTGATATTTGCTTAAATCGGAAACTAATTCCCAGGCGGGAAAAGGCAAGCTATCCAAATTTTCAATTAAGGGGCGCTCTTCCCCCTTTATTATTCTTTCCCCGTCCCTGGACCAGAGACCCTTGATTTGGCCAAAATAAATTTCGCCTTTTTCCAAATTGTCGGCCAGCTCAACAATGGTCAATTCACCTTCGCCTATCGCTAAAAAATCAATTTCCCGATGCTTAAAACATTCCTCCGGAGCGATAGTCGGATGTACGCCGCCCAGTACGGTAAGGGCGGCGGAATTATTTTTAATTACGCCGGCGAGCCTAACCGATTCGCCGAAAGTCGGGGTAACGCAAGTCAAGCAAACCAAATTTGGAGAAAAATTTTTTACAGACTTAATCAATTCGGCGTCGTCATAATCTTCAGCGGCTAAATCAATAAATTTAACTTCATGGCCATTAGCCTTTAAAACCGCGCCGATCTGCAATAAGCCTAACGGCGGATATGGCGGCGATACTTTTTCGCCATAAATTTGTTTTTGCGAAGGAGCGATTAATAATGCTTTCATTGTCATGTATTTAATTATTTCTTGAATTCGCTATTTTTCTTACTTCACGGCTGAATTTAACCAAATTTATTAAATGACGCCAGCTATCCTTTATAATCTTAACGGTTGTATAAAGCGAGTCTCTGACAAACACGGTTGGAATTTGCTCAATTTTTAAACCGGCGAAATGCGATCTGGCGATGATTTCCGTGTCCCAAAACCATTGCTTGTCGCGCACCTGGTTCAATACCAAAATAATTTTTTCTTTATTAAAAAATTTGCAGCCGGACTCCGTATCGCCCAAATCCAGACCCAAAAATAATTTAACTAAAAATTTATAGCCTTTGCTTAAAATCCAACGGTGCAGAACTTTAAGTTTTAATTTATAAATCCTTTGGCCGATAACTATGTCCGCGCCGCTCTTAATTTTAGCCGCCAGAGCCGGAATATACCAGGGGCTGGTTGAAAAATCAACATCCACAAAGCCGACTATCTTGCCCCTGGCTGATTCAATTCCCTCACTAACGGTTTTACCTCGCCCTTGATTCTCTCCATGTTTAACAAATTTTATATTTTCAGCGTTTTGATTGGCTGAAATAAAATTATTAATCATCTCCACCGTTTTATTAGCGCTGGCATCGTCAATGATTATTATCTCATATTTATATACGGTGGAATCAAGGACTTCTTTAAGCCTGTTCAAATTTTTTTCTAAGTGCGGGGCCTCATTATAGCATGGCACTATTAAACTTAATTCAATGTTAGTCATAATGCTCCGGATTATATTATATATAACATAATTAAAAGAAATTGACTATTTTTTCCGATCTTTTTCGCCAAGTATAATCACGCACATCAGTAAAAGCTTTATCCGCCAATTCAGCGGCAAACAGGTTGTTTTCTAAAACCCGGCTTATTCCGGCGGCTAATAGTTCGGCATTATCCGCCTCAACCAAAATCGCGTTACTGTCGTTTAAAACCTCTCTGATTGAAGGCAGATCGGAAGCAACAATCGGCCGCTCGCTAGCCATATATTCAAACAATTTAAGCGGTGAGGTGTAAAAAGCCGAGGTCTGATTGCCTTTTTTATTCGGTAAAATCAGAGCGTCGGCCGCGCGCAAATAGGCCGGGATTTCTTTATGCTCTTTACGCCCGGTTATTATTATGTTTTCAGCCGCAAAACGACTTTTGATTTCGGCCTTTTCTGCCGGCTCGCCGCCGATTAACAAGCAGACTACGCCGGGCAAATATTTTAACGACTCCAGCAATATATCAACGCCTTTCCAATCATGGAACGAAAAATTACCCGCGTAGGCTATAATTTTCTTGTCCGCCGGCAGAGATAATTTAAGCCTGGCCTCGTTCTTTGATAAATTTATTTTAAATTCATCTAAATCAACCGCGTCAGCCGCAATAATTATTTTTTCTTCATCAATCCCGGAGGCAGCTATTCCTTGCTTTAAAAATTTTGTCAAAACAATTATTTTTTTGGCTTTTCTAAAGGCGATTTTATGCCATTTTTTTAACACCCGCGGTAATTCATGAACCTCTAAACAAAAATTGTTAAAAAATAAGCCGGCTAGCGGAGCACGAAAATAAAGAACGTCGTAATTTTTAAACAAGGTATATAATCTGGCGGACGCAAGAAAACTTAAGCTGCGGATTAAAAAATTTATTTTGCTGGCGCTTTTTGACGAAAAATCAAAATAAGGAATTTTAGTAATTTTAAACTTTGTCTTGATATTATAATAAGCCAGTATCTTTTCGTCGGTAGCGCGTTTCATGCCGGTAACCAATTCTACCTCCAAACCGTTTTGCGCGAAAGCCTCGCACATTTTCATGATTTGTATGCAATGCGCCCATTCTCCGGGCAAGCCAACATTAACAATATAAATTAGTTTCATAAATTTAAATATATATTTTTAGTCTCTTCTCCGGTCTTTCCCCAGCTAAACTTTTTTGCTCTATCAAGACCGGCCGTAATCAATTTACGTTTCAAATCATCATTACTCGATATTTCGTTGATTTTTTCGGCTATTTCCTCATAATCCAACGGATTAACCAGCAACGCGGCTTGACCGGCAATCTCCGGCATGGAAGTTCGGTTTGAAGTTATGACCGGAGTGCCCGAGGCCATAGCCTCTATGATCGGCAGACCGAAACCTTCCTGAAGCGACGGAAAAACGAATAGATCGGCCGCGCAATATAAATAGTTAAGATCTTCTTCCTCTACATAATCGATAAAAATTATATCATTTTTATAGCCGGAATCATTCGCCAGTTTAAAAATTTTTTCCGTGTCGAAATCTCGCGTGCCTACGATAACCAATTTTTCGCTTGTTTTATATTTATTTCTAAAAATTTTATAGGCGCTTATCAATCCGACCACATTTTTATGGGGCAGATGCCTGGCCATACCGAGGATAAATGGCCGGCATAAACCGTATTTTTCAAAAATTTTTAGCCCGGCCGCCGCTTTATCAATAACTTTAAAATTTTCGCCTCCGCCATTATAAGTAAAATAAACCCGCTCGGGTTTAGCGTGATAGTTATCGACAATTTCCTGGGAGCCATATTTCGATACGGCTATCAGGGCGTCGACTTTATTATTAAACTTAGTCAAAACGAAATTAAATACCTCCCTGGAAAAAATAAAAGGGCCTGGAGCTGTTATATCGCCGGCGCCATGAGTTGTAATAACAATTTTTTTTGCCGGAGCCAGCCAAAAAAACGGATAAACCCGGGGCTGAAACCAATGGATAATATCAAATTTATTCTTTCTATATCGCCAAAAAAATAACATTTGCGAAACAAAATGCGAACCGTAAGGCAGTTTTATTTTTGGCATGATAATTTCTTTGGCTTTTTTGTAAAGCGGATCTTCAACTTTATCATAATGAACCAAATAAAAATCAAATCGGTCGTCATCTAAAATATTTTCTATTAATTTTCTGGCGTATAGAGCCGTGCCTTTTGCTTTCCGCTTATCCAGGCTATAGCTCATTAAGGCAATTTTAATTTTTTTATTTGTCATACCTTTTTATTTTTCTTATATCCGGAAATAAAATATTCTTCCAATCTTTTTATGTATAAAGGCAAGCTATAGCTACCTGCGGTTAGCTTGGCTTCCCTTTTAATACTATCCCTAATTTCCGAATTTTCCGCAAGCCTAATTATTCCTTCGGCCAAAGAATTTTCATCTTCAGCTTGGATTAATAAGCCATTTTTTTTATCAACTATAATCTCGGGAATACCGCCAACTTTAGTCGCGACAACCGGGCAGCCGGCCGCCATGGCTTCAAGCATGGCGATCGGTTGGCCTTCCCAAAGAGAAGAAATTACAAAAATATTTAATATGGGCAAAACATCTTTTATGTCCTTAGCGGCGCTGATTAACACTTTCGATTCAATATTTAAAGTTTTGGTTAATTTTTTCAGCTCGTCTTCCAGCGGCCCATAACCAACCAATAAAAAATAAATATCCCGGCGCTTAGCTTGCTCTAAAATTTTAGCCGCGGCCTTAAGCAAATAAATTTGGCCCTTTTGCTTAACGAACCTGGCCACCGACCCGACGACAAAGCTATCCGGGGGCAAACCAAATTCTCTCTTTATTTTTTCTCGGTCATAAGCCTTCTCCTCAACCAATTCAATCGGATAAGGTAAAATCGCAAATTTACGCGGACTGATTTTTTCTTGTTTTGAAGTAAAATCCAAAATGGCCTGCGAATCAACAAAAATTTTATCAGTCTGCCTGGCTAAGCAACGGTCGGCAAAAATTTTCCAGCTCGGTTTTTGCCAATATATGTTATGCTCAAAAATAAAAACTGTTTTTACGCCGACAAAAAAATTTATTAAACGAATAATAAAATTGGCTTCAAATAAATGCGAACATAAAATATCAAATTTTTCGGCGCGTAAAAATAAAAATATCTTAACCCAGCTAAAAATATCCAGAGGACCTTTAAAATTAAATTTATGATAAGCCACGCCGGTTAAGTCGGCGAAGTTTTTTAAATAATTATTCTGATTAGCCGAAAATAACGTGCAAAGATGCGGCTCAAAGACGGTCTTGTCAATATTTTTCAATTGATTGACAACTAATTTTTCCGCGCCGCCGAGATTAAGATTACCAATGGCGATTAAAACTTTTATTTTACTCATTAATTTAATTTATATATAAAAATTGACGGTCCATTCTGACTTATTTTATCAAATAATAAATTGTAAACGGGATATCTAAAGTCAGCTAAGTCTACGCTTAAATTACCTTCCGAAGCGCTTTCAGGAAATTTTTTTAGTAAAACCATTTTTTGTTTTAAATTTAATTCATTAAATTTGGTTATTTTTTGTTTTAAATCAGCGCTATCCCACCAGCTGATGATCAGATAATCATATTTTTTTTCAAGCAGTTCCTTTGGAATATTATCGTAATAAGAGTTGTAAAAAATATAATAGTTCGGCTTAGGATAATCGGCTTCCGGCAAAGTCATAAGATACGCTCTTTTTTTGGTAAGCTGCGAAGAAAATTTATTTATGTCGTTAATCGCCTCTTTGCTTTCGTTTAGTTCCAAAGGAGCGCCAATATTTATTATTTTTTCGCCAACAGCGACGTTGTTATATATCCAGGTTCTGGCGGAAACGATCTGGCTGGTTTGAATTAACGCATTATTCCAAAGCAGGGGCGGCGCGTAATTAAAAATAATCAAGGCCGCGATTATAATTGCCGCCAATCGATGATTTATTTTTTCGTAAAAATAAAATAATCCAAAACCGGCAATCAACGCCATAAACGGAATAACCGGCAGAATATAGCGCGGCTCATGGGCAATTGAACTGATGGTAAAATAATAAATAAAAATAAATGAAAATAATAGGCTGAAAATTCTTTTCTCTTTTTTAAAAAGCGCGATCGCGCCGAAAATAAATATTAAGATCAGCAAGGGCTCATATTCAAATAATACCCTGGCGTAAAAACTATAGTTATAAAATAGCCCGGGCCCTACCGCCGAATCGGCTTGACCGACCGGCAGATCGCTTGTGGCGTGAAAAATATTACTTAAGTCAGGTAAAATTCCGCTGCCGCTGATATTATTCTTAAAGCCGGTCGGATTTAAATAAAAAATAAAAAAATAGAATACTACTAAAATAAGATTGACTAACCAAAAAAATTTATTTTTTAAAAAAATATCTTTAAATTTTCGGCCGCTATTTTTAAAATAGTGCGCTATGACGAAGGGAATATAAACCAAAACCCCGACCACGTGAGTACCAAAAGCCAAACCAACGGCCAAACCAACCAATATATAATTTTTAAATTTTTCTTTTTCTTCTTGATACAAAACGACTATTAAATATAAGGCCAAAAGAATGGTCATTATCTGAGGAATCCAAACTTTGGCAAAATGGGAAATTTGGATAAACATTAAACTGGACGATAAAAGCGTTGCCGAAAAAAAAGAAATCGCCTTATTTTTAAATAATTTCTCGCTTATTTTATAGACCAGATAAATACTAACCAGTCCCGATAAAATAGTTAAAAATCTGGCAAAAGGTAAAAATTTATTAAAATCAAGCAAGCCGAATTCTTTTAAGCTTTCCAGGCTGGTAAAGGCGCCGGATAGGCGCAAAAACAACAATAATATAACAAAAAAAGGCAAATATAAATACGCGCCGAAAGGAACATGATAAAAACTTTGATAATCGGGTCGCAAAGTCTGATCGGAAATCATTTTTAATGTAGCCGACATCAGCGGCAATTCATCGCCCACTGTATTTAATCCGTAATTATAAAATATGCCGGTTAAACATAGAAAAAAATAAACGGCTAAAACAAGGGCCAGGCAGTATTTTTTAAGCAAATTCATAAAATACATATTTTCATTCAATTATGGCTTTCGAAAAATAATTAAAACGGTAAATTTTTGTTAATTCAATTAATCCGCCGACCGACGCGTCCAAAATCTGTATGCCGAGTAAAACAAAAGATAAAGCAAGCGCTTTTTCGCTGGCAACGCCCATATAACCCAACAGGCCAATAAACGTTCCTTCTCTCACTCCAAAACCGCCAATGGTCAGCGGCAAGAAAAGCGCTAAAGAAATAACGCCAAAAATCCATAAATATTCATAAAAATTCAAGCCGATTCCCAGATCTTTACTAAATAAAAAAATAATTAGAACGGCGCTAAGCTGATAAAGGCAGCCTAGAAGAATATTATATGATATTATAAAATGACTATTAAAATATATCGACAAAGAACTGATGATTGATTTAATATAATTAATTATTTTTTCTAAGCGATGAACTTTTACTGTTATTAAATCTAATATTTTATAGGTCTTGCCACGAACTAAATTTATTTTAACGGCTTCTAATAATAAAAAACCGGCAATTATTAAAATCAGCAGGCTGACGGGCAATATCCGGGGCAAACCTTTCGAACTTAAAAAAATGCCGGCTAAGCTCACAATGGCTAACCCCATAATCCCAGTCAACTTATCGACTAGCACCGAAGCGGCTATTGTTTCTGTTTCTTTTTGCTGATGGCTTAACTGATAAGCTTTAACCAATTCGCCCGAAAACTGGCCCGGCAAAACAAATGAATAAAAACGGCCCAGCATGCCGACT
>Ga0172380_10008314_pt1 | contig 11393 bp, 9 predicted proteins | sample Leawe162metaG_FD_119747 | JGI IMG/M metagenome (GOLD analysis project Ga0172380, IMG submission 119747) | Leachate microbial communities from a municipal landfill in Southern Ontario, Canada - Leachate well 162 metaG | ecosystem: Engineered > Solid waste > Landfill > Unclassified | place... | reverse complement strand
CATCCAAAACAGGTTTTACTTTAATCGAGTTGCTAGTCGTCATTGCCATTATCGGTATATTGGCCGGCATGGTAGTTATTAATATGCAGGGAGCTCCGAATTCAGCCAAGGACGCCACCATCAAAGGATACTTTTCTCAAATGATGCCCGCTGCCATGATATTCAAAACCGTTAACAATACTTATGTCGGCGTTGATGTCGCCGGACAAGAGTTCAAGACTCTTTTGGACAAAGCAAATGAATCCAACGGCACCGGTTCGGTTTACTCCACTACAAGCGCCGCTGGCGGCGCAGGCGGTGTCACGGCTTATTGCGCCAAAGCGCAATTGGTTGTGGATAACACCCAGTATTGGTGCGTCGACAGCACCGGTTTCACCGGTACGACCACCGCGGCCCAATGCTCCGCGACAGACCTCACTTGCCAGTAGAACAAATTTATTCTTCCAAAATCTCCCTTCCCAAAAAGAGGGGAGTTTTTGTTTACGATAGAGGGAGAACAGCCGTGAAATTTTTCCGGACAGGCATAAACGCGCACGCCGCATTGCCTTGTTCTCGGATAAACGCTAAAATAAAAATAATATGTTGTTGCTCCTCTCCGTTTTCATTTTTTTTGCCGGCCTTATCATCGGCAGTTTTTTGAACTGCGCGGCTTATCGCCTTTACCATGAGATCAGTTTTGTTTCGGGAAGATCTTTTTGCCCGGAATGCAAGCATACTTTGGCTTGGTACGATTTGGTCCCTGTCTTCAGTTTTGTTTTTTTGAAAGGGAAATGCCGTTATTGCGGAAAGAAGATATCTTTACAGTATCCGCTGGCCGAATTGGGAACGGGTATGATCTTTTTGACTGTTTTTCTGGCCACTTACGATCCTCAGCTTTCCGTCCTTGGATCTTTTATCTCTTTGGCTTATATGCTGATCATTTCTTCGCTGCTGATAGTGATCTTCATCTCCGATCTCAAATGGTTCATCATTCCCGACGAGGCGCTCATCGCCGCCTTGGGTGTTACGGTTTTTTTTCATCTTTATAATTTCATCTTTAATTCTTTTACGGTCGGACAGGCTTTGCCTTTCTTATATTCAGGGCTGGGGTCTTTAGCTTTTTTCTTGGGAATATTCCTTCTTACCAAAGGGAAGGCGATGGGTTTCGGCGACGTGAAGTTCTCTTTTTTTATGGGTTTGTTCCTTGGTTGGCCCATGATCGTGGTTGCCCTCTTCCTGGCTTTTTTTTCAGGTGCTATAATAGGTTTGATATTGATAGCTTTGAAAAAAAAGGGATTGAAGTCCGAAGTTCCTTTCGGCCCGTTCCTGATATTCGGAATTTTTACGGCCATGATATGGGGCAGAGAGCTGGTTAATTATTATCTTAGTTTCCTCGCTTAAAAATGTTAAATTTAAAAATGATCAGATCGTTCAGGATATATCTTGCGGGGGAGAGGGGTTACACTTTGATCGAGCTTTTGGTCGTCGTAGTGATGATCGGGATTATGACCGCTATAGTTTTTGCCAATCCCAATGTTTGGCAATCAAGTTTGTCGCTGGATAGAAGCGCGCAGGCGATGAGCCAGAAGATCAGCGAAAGCCGGGGATTGGCGATGAAGGGATTCAACGAAACGGGGAGCTGTTCAGGCATTAACGGTTATGGGATTTATTTCAGTCAAGCCAGTTCGTCCCAATATATAATTTATAGAAATTGTAACGCGGATTACAGCTACGATCCGGCGGCGGACCAACAGATAGGAAGCGCCGTCCAATTGGAAAACAATATTTTGATTTACAATCTTAAAGTGAACGGGGCCACCACCACCGCATTGAGCATTGCTTTCGAGCCGCCTAATCCCGAGGTATATATGAACAATTCTTCTTCGGCGACATCATCAGTAACCCTCTCCATCCAGGGCGATCCCGGCAAGCAGAAAACGGTTGAGATCAACGGAAGAGGAGTGATCAATATAAAATAACCATGGCAGGAACACATAGAAAAAATTCGGGATTTACATTATTGGAGATGATCTTGGCCATAGCGATAATCTCGGTGGGAGTTTTGGGCGTCCATAACGGAATGGCCTTTGCGATAGAAAACACCAAAAAAGCCAGAGAATATTTTATGGGAGCCTATTTGGCGCAGGAGGGAGTGGAGATCGTCAAAAACATCAGAGACAATAATTGGGTGAGAGACGCCGGGGATCCCTGGAACCAAGGATTAACGTTTTGCGCCTCCGGCTGCGAAGGCGATTATTCCACAAATACCCTTACCGCTTGGGCTTCAGGCAGAAATTTAAAAATAGACAGCAGCGGTTTTTATAATTACGACAACGGAACATCTACCGTTTACAAGAGAAAAATAACGGTGACCCAGGACGCGAACCCCGACATAATGGATATAACGGTAGATATTTATTGGAGCGGGCTGACCACCACGGTTAAAGAAAATATTTATAATTGGTATCAATAATGAACAGCAGACTTAAAAAGGCCAAAGGGTTCACTTTAATAGAGATGCTGGTGTCTATCGGTATTTTTAGCGTTCTGATGGGGGTTTTGAGCGGCATTTTTCTCTCTTCCATCAAAAGCCAAACGCATATCGTTTATACCCAATATTTGGTGGACAATTCCAATTTTATTCTTGATTATATGGGCAGATATATAAGGATGGCGCAAAAAGATACGACCGGGATATGCCTTGGCGCGGGCAATGCCAAAGACAATTTTCTTCCAACAAGCGGGGCGTCCTCCTCTATAACCTTTTTGGACTATAAGAACCAATGCCATAGGCTGTTTCTTGATTCCGGCGCCGGCCAGATAAAAGAACAGATCGATTCCAACCCCGCCCAAGTTTTGACCTCGGATAAAATAAAGGTCCTTGATCTGAAATTTAACGTAACAGGCGGGGCCAATAGCGATAATCTGCAGCCGAAAATAACCATTATGATCAAATCGCAGGCCAACACCACCCAGGATCTCAACCCTTTGCCTCAAGTTACGGTCCAGACTTCTATTTCGCAGAGGAACCTTGATAAGCAAATATAAGAAAAATGAACACTAAAAAGTTGATACAACTTATCAGGAAAAAGAAAGAAGGATCTCAAAAAGGAATATCTTTATTTATGACCATGGTTATGATGGCCATAATTATGGCTATGGTCTTGGGGGTGACGGCGATCATTATAAACGGGCTTAATATGATCGAAGGGGTTTCCGATTCGGTCAAGGCGTTCCATGCCGCCGACACGGGAATAGAACAGGCGTTGTACAATATCCGCGTGGACGGCGACTGCGTCTCTCCTTGCCCTTCATCGGCTCCCTGTTCTTTGGGAACGAACTGGAGCTACTCCCTCGACTATAGCGGCGGATGCTCCACTACCAGTATCAATATTGTCTCGGAAGGTTATTATTACGGCGCCCAGAGAGAAATAAAAGTGAGCTATTAGATCTGTTCCGGAGCGGGCAGGGATCGGTTTTAGCCATCTCCCAGCGATATTTTTACAAATTTTTTTTGGTTTTAGAAATATAGAAAGTATGGATAAGGAACAAGCAAAAGCAAGAATCGAAAAATTAAAAAAATTGATAGATCTCCATCGCTATCTTTATCACGTTTTGGATAAGCAGGAGATCTCTCCGGAAGCTCTTGATTCTTTGAAAAAAGAGCTTTTTGATTTGGAGATGTCTTTTCCGGAATTCATAACCGGAGATTCTCCCACCCAGAGGGTGGGAGGAAAGCCGTTGGAGAAATTTTCCAAACTAAGCCATGAAGTTCCGATGATCTCTTTGAATGACGCTTTTTCGCGGGAAGATATGCGAGATTGGCTGTTAAGGATATCTAAACTTTTAAACCCTCAAGAATTGAAAATGCTGGATTTTTTTTGCGAGCCGAAGCTTGACGGTTTGGCCATAGAATTGATCTATCGGGATGGAAAACTGCAAACCGGTTCTACCCGCGGGGACGGAGAAGTGGGAGAAGACATCACTCAAAATTTAAAAACCATCGAAGCCATACCTTTGCAGCTAAGAGACATCGAAAATGTTTTAGCCGATCTTAAAAAAGCCGGGCTTGTTGAAGTTGCGGGAATGTTTGCAAAAAAGAACGGGATAGATATTACCGTGAGAGGGGAAGTGGTGATAACCAGAAATGATTTTAAAAAAATAAATGAACGCCAGGAAAAAGCGGGATTGCCTTTGTATGCCAACCCCCGCAATCTGGCCGCCGGTTCTTTGCGCCAGCTCGACCCGAAGATCGCCGCTACGCGGCGGATGGATTCCAATATGTACGATATAATAACCGAGCTCGGACAGGCCACGCATATGCAAGAACACGAGATCTTGCATATATTGGGGTTCAAGACCAATAACAAGTACAGCCTTTTTTGCAAAGATCTGGCAGGGGTTTTTGACTATCAGGAACATTGGCGCCGGCACAGAGAAGATATCCCTTATGAGATAGACGGCGTGGTCGTTGGCGTGAACAATAACGGCATTTTTAAAAAATTGGGAGTGGCAGGCAAAGCGCCGCGTGCGGCCATCGCTTATAAATTTCCCTTAAAACAAGCAACGACGGTTGTTGAAGACATCAAGATACAGATCGGCCGTACCGGCGCCATGACCCCGGTGGCTTATTTGAAGCCGGTCGAAGTGGGAGGGACTGTTGTTAGCCGGGCGACCTTGCACAATGAGGACGAGATAGAAAGGTTGGGGCTGATGATCGGAGATACGGTTATAGTGGGCCGCGCCGGAGACGTTATTCCCCAAGTGGTTAAGGTTTTGTCGGAGCTTAGGACGGGAAAAGAGAGAAGATTCAGAATGCCCGGCAAGTGCCCTTCTTGCGGGAATAAATTGATCAAGCTTCCCGCTGAGGTTGCTTGGCGCTGTCCCAACCCCGATTGTTTTTCCCGGAAAGAAAGGTATTTCAGTTATTTCGTTTCCAAAAACGCTTTCGATATCGTAGGGCTCGGTCCGAAAGTGATGGAGCAGCTGATGGACCAGGGTTTGATCTCCGATCCGGCCGATCTGTTCGAACTGGAGGAGGGGGACTTGCTTCCGCTGGAACGTTTTGCTCAAAAGAAAGCTAAAAATATAGTTGAGGCTATCCGATCTAAAAAAGAAATAGCTTTTCCAAAATTCATTTACGCTTTAGGCATCAGGAACGTGGGAGAGCAAACCAGCATTGATCTCGCGAAGAACTTTGGCAGCGTAGAAAAATTAAGAAACGCCGAGTTTGAGGAATTGCAAAAGATCAATGACGTAGGTCCGATAGTGGCGGAGTCGATATGCGGCTATCTCCAAGATAAGAAAAATCTGGATTTTTTGGACAAGCTGAAAGCTGCCGGTATAAAGATCATCAAGACGGAACAGGCGTCCGTCAATAAAAAATTGGAAGGATTGACTTTTGTTTTTACGGGAGAGATGCTATCGTTGAGCCGCAGCAAAGCCAAGGATTTGGTGCGAGAGAGAGGAGGGGAGGCGGCGGAGAGCGTTTCGAGTAAAACCAGCTACGTGGTCGCGGGAGCGAACCCGGGCTCGAAAATAGAAAAGGCCAAAAAACTGGGAGTCAAAGTGATAGCAGAGAATGAATTTTTGAAGATGTTAAAATGACCATTTGATATTCGAAGGCCGAAGGCCGTTACGACTTTCGACCCTCTATCTTCGACATTCCAAATATACTATGTTCAAATTTTCTAACATTTTTTTGCATCTGAAAAAGCTGGATTGGAAACTGGTTTTTATTTTGTTGGCCTTGTCGGCCGTTTCGCTGTTGTGTTTGTACAGCTCTTGCTCGGCACAAGGAAATTTTGCCAATTTTTATAAACAGGTATTTTTTATAGGATCCGGATTCTTGCTGATGTTTTGCTTAAGCTTTCTGGATTGGCGCATTTTCAGGGAAAATTCTTTTCTTATCTTGGCGTTGTATTTTGTTTGCATATTGCTTCTGGTGGGGTTATTTTTTTTCACGTCCGAGATCAGGGGAACGGAAACCTGGTACAAGATAGGGATGTTTTCTTTCGACCCCATAGAGCCGACCAAATTGGTATTGATCCTGCTTTTGGCGAAATATTTTTCAAAAAGGCATGTCGAGATGTACAAGATCCAGCATATTTTTTTATCGGGCTTTTATGCCTTTATCCCGGTTGTTTTGGTGGCTGTCCAGCCGAATATGGGTTCCGCGGCTTTGCTTTTGGTCGTTTGGCTGGGGATCCTTCTGGTTTCGGGGGTCAAGGTCCGGCATTTTTTGCTTATTTGTTTTTCTTTTGCGATAATAGCCGTTTTAGGTTGGAACGTTTTCTTGCAAGATTATCAAAAATCCAGGATAACATCTTTTTTGCTTCCGCATTCCGATCCTTTCGGCGCCAGCTGGAGCCGTAAGCAAGCGGATATAGCGATCGGCTCGGGACAGCTCATCGGCCAGGGATGGCAGAACGGTTCGCAAACCCGCCACGGATTTTTGCCGGAGCCGCAAACCGATTTTATTTTTTCGGCTTTTGCGGAAGAATTCGGACTGCTCGGAGTAGCCGTTCTATCCGCTCTATTCGCCGCGTTCTTTTGGCGGGTGGCAAGCCTCGCTTTGAACGCCGGATCCAATTTCGCCAGTCTTTTTGCCATGGGTTTTGCCATTATCGTTTTCGCGCAAATGTTCATCAATATGGCAATGAACATGGGCTTGGCGCCGATCGTCGGATTGCCCTTGCCTTTTATAAGCTACGGAGGCAGCAACCTGCTGTTTCTCTTCGCCAGCTTGGGAATTTTGCAGAGCATCAAAGCTTCAAGTTGACAATCATCTCCGGCGGGCTTACTCTTAGATATGCAGTTCTTTTAAAAGCTGTCAGCTTTTAAAAAATCAGAAAGGACATCCTTTCTTAAATTAGGAACCGAAAAACCGGTTTCAAGAGCATGATGAAAATATGGATTCTAAATCTATGTCTAAAGGCGAAGATAATAATTTTAGCGATCAACAAAAGAATTAACACGAAATCGAAAAAGCTCATAATGGCTTTTTTTTCTTTTTTATCGTTCAATTTTTTTGTTGGGTGGAAGCTTTCGGCTCTTATTTTACTGACCGTTTTCCTTCATGAGTTTGGCCATATCCAAGCTATGAAAAAGATCGGAATAAAAACAAAAGGTTTTTATTTCGTTCCTTTTTTTGGGGGGATCAGCGTACCGGAAAAATGTTTTTCGGATTATAAGAGCGAATCATTCGTGGCCATAGGCGGTCCTTTGGCTGGTTTTGTTTTTTCTATTTTGGCGATATTGGCATATTTGATCATCCAGGATCCGATATTCTTGGGAGCAGCGGCTTTTATGTTGTTCGTCAATTTGTTCAACCTTTTACCCTTGAGCGCGCTTGATGGAGGAAAGGCCCTCAAGTCTTTGGCCTTTTCCGTCAACCGCGGGCTGGGAGCAACTTTCCTTTGCGCAAATTGCGCGATTTGCGCGTGGATAACATTCACGGGCCCGAACATTTTTTGGCTTTTAGCGGCCTCCGCGCTGGCCGAGGTCGGAATAATGATCTACGAAATTAGGTTAGGGAGGGCCGCGTCCGATGATTACAGCGTCGCATATAGAAAACAAATGAACGGCAAAGAAAAGCGTTTTGTACTGGCGTCTTATATAGGTCTCGCATCCTTGCTGTATCTTTCGCTGGTTTGGGTGGAAAATCTGCCGGAATTTTATACAGCCTTGGAGTCTTTAGGCATAAGAGGAATGAAAATCTAGTTATAAACAGCCCTTCGGGGCTGTTTTGTCTGGATTGCTTTAGCTTGACAGGCTTTTATATTCTTGCTATGTTTTCAATGGGATTTAGCTAAACGTAAATTTACCTAAGCATTTGAGGCTCTCTTTTTATTACGTATCGTTTAATTAGTGGATCGGCATTACCCTAAAATTTCCTGTTAGGGTATTTTTTGCATTATAACGCTAAAAAAGCGTATTATTATTTACTATGAAAATAAAAGACTTTTCCAAAAGCAAGATATCTTTTCCTTTACCCGGTCTTATCTTTTTGCAAAAAGAGAGCTGGCGCCAGCTTTGGCAGGAGGACATGAAGGAACTCTTTAGCGAGGTTTCTCCGATCCGCGATTATACCGCCAAAGAATTAGCGCTTTATTTTGTAGATTACAGGTTGGGCAAGCCCAATTACGAAGACAGTTTTGAGGCCAAAGAGAACAATGATTCTTTTGAGGCGCCTTTAAGGGTGACCGTCAGGCTGGTCAATCTTAAAACCAAAGAAGAAAAAGACCAGGAAATATTTTTTGGAAATTTCCCCCTTCTGACAGACAGGGGAACTTTTGTTATCAACGGAGTGGAGAGAGTTGTCATCTCCCAGCTTATCCGTTCTCCGGGCGTATTTTTTCCGCAAGAAGTCATCCGCGGAAAAAGATGTTTTGGAGCTAAGGTCATTCCGAACAGGGGAGCTTGGCTGGAATTCGAGACCGATCCGTCCGGATTTTTGAGCGTTAAGATCGATCGAAAGAGAAGACTGCCCGCCACCACTTTATTAAAAGCTTTAGCCGGTTATACTAACGACAATATCAGAGAAATTTTTGGCGGAATAGATTCCGGTGAGATCAATTACATAGAAGAGACGTTGAAAAAAGATCACACCAGCAGCCAATCCGATGCTTTGCTTGAGATATATCAAAGATTGAGATCCGGTGAGCTTTCCACTCCGGAGGCGGCCAAGGAATTGATCTTCAATATGTTTTTCAATTTTGAGAGATACGATCTTTCGAAAGTCGGGCGCTGGAAGATCTGGTCCCGTTTGACCGAAGTAAGACCGGCCAAGGAAAGAGAGATTTTGAAAGAAGATCGCGTTTTGAAGGAGGAAGATTTGATCGCCGTGATCAAAGAAGTTATCAGATTGAACAACGATCCCTCCGCGCAGCCGGATGAAATAGACCACTTGGCCAACCGCCGCGTCAGAACGATGTCGGAACTTTTGTTGAATAAATTAAGAGTAGGATTGATGAGAATGGCCCGTATCGCCAAAGACAAAATGTCGGTTTTGGCCGCAGAGGTCATCACTCCTTCGCAGTTGGTCAACCCGAGGCCGTTTATGGCTCAGGCCACCCAATTTTTCTCTTCCAGCCAATTCTCGCAATTCATGGACACGGAGAATACTCTTGCCGAGCTTGAACACAAGCGCAGATTGACCGCTACCGGTCCGGGAGGCTTGACCAGAGAAAGAGCCGGATTCGAGGTTCGCGACGTGCAGCCTTCCCACTATGGAAAGATCTGCCCCATCCAAACCCCTGAAGGTCCGAATGTAGGCTTGGTGGGCTATTTGGCCATGTACAGCCGCTTGAATCCTTATGGTTTTTTGGAGACCCCTTATTATCCGGTCAAAGACGGAAAAATTGCGAGCTCTTCTCAATATTTGAACGCCAGCGAGGAAGAAAAACACAATATAGCTTCTGCCAGCATAGCTTTGGACGACAAAGGCCGGATCACGGAGGACAGAGTGGAGGCTCGCGTAAAAGGAGAATCTTCTGAAGTGGAAAAAGAGAAGATCGATTATGTTGATGTATCGCCTCAACAGTTTTTGTCTGTTGCCACAGCCTTGATCCCTTTCTTGCAGAACGATGACGCGAACCGCGCCCAGATGGGATCGAACATGCAGAGACAGGCGGTTCCGTTGGTAAATCCCGAGCCTCCGTTGGTCGGTACCGGTTTGGAAACAGCCGTAGCCAAAGACTCCGGACAGGTCATCCTTGCCAGAGAAGCCGGGAAGGTCATTGAAGTCGATGCTACTCAGGTTAAAGTGAAATCCGAGAACGGAATCCAATCTTATAAGGTAAGAATTTTTGATAAGACCAACCAATACACTTGTTTTCACCAAAGGCCCGTTGTTAAAAAAGGGGAGATGGTAAAAGCCGGACAGATATTGGCCGAAGGAGGCGGAATTTCGCAAGGACGCTTAAGCTTGGGCCGCAATATATTGGTCGCGTTCTTATCATGGAGAGGGAATACTTATGAAGACGCTATCGTGCTTTCTGAAAAATTGGTCAAAGAAGATGTCTTCACTTCCATTCATATCAAAGATGCTTTCTGCGACGTTCGCGAAACAAAACTTGGACCTGAGGTCACTACTTCCGATATTCCTAATGTCGGCGAAGAGAAACTGAAAGATCTGGATGAAGAAGGCATTGTCAGGATCGGCGCTACTGTCAATCCTAATGATATTTTAGTAGGAAAAATTTCTCCGAAAGGAGAGGCCGAGTTGAGCGCGGAAGAAAGATTGTTAAGAGCCATTTTCGGCGATAAAGCCAAAGAGGTCAAAGATACTTCTTTAAGAATGGAGCATGGAAAACACGGACGCATTATCGGCATCAAAGTTTTCTCCCGCGAGGACGGTTACAATCTTGAGCCTGGCGTATTAAAGAGGATCAGGGTCAGAATAGCGGAAATAAGAAAAGTTCAGGTTGGCGATAAGCTGGCCGGACGCCATGGCAACAAGGGAGTTGTTTCGAAGATATTACCCGTGGAAGAAATGCCTTTCTTGGAGGATGGCACGCCTATCGATATGGTATTGAACCTTTTGGGCGTGGTATCGAGAATGAACATCGGACAGATATTGGAGACCCACTTGGGTTTGGCCGCTCACAAATTAGGATATTTGGCCGAAACCCCGGCCCTCTTCGGAGCCAATGAGGCGGATATCAAGGAGGAGCTAAAGAAAGCTGGGTTGGCCGAAGACGGCAAAACCATAGTGATCGATCCAAAGACCGGACAGGCTTTCCCTGAAAGAGTGACGGTCGGTTACGCCTACATGTTGAAACTGATCCATATGATCAAAGACAAGATCCATATGAGATCGATCGGGCCCTACTCTTTGATCACTCAACAGCCTTTGGGCGGAAAAGCTCAATTCGGAGGCCAGAGATTCGGAGAGATGGAAGTCTGGGCTTTGGAAGGATATGGAGCTGCTCACACTTTGCAAGAAATGTTGACTATCAAGTCCGACGATATAATGGGCAGAGTTTCGGCTTATGAAGCTATCTTGAAAGGAGAGAAGATCAAGAGCCCGAACGTTCCTGCCTCATTCACTCTATTGCTTTCCGAATTGAAGTCTTTGTCTCTAAACATGGACATCAGAGAAGCTTTGACAACCGTCAAGGACGAGCAAAAAAACGAAGGAGAAGGATCAGCGTCATCCAAAGAAGAAGAGAAAAAAGAGTAAACATTTTTTGTCAGATCAAACCTCGCATAACTCATAAAACGCCAACGCGCTAACTCATAAAATATTTTAGCGTTCGGCTTTAATTGTTAATAATCATGTTTGTTTCTAACTTAGAATCGATTAGGATAAAACTGGCCTCTCCTCAGGAGATTTTAAGTTGGTCTCATGGCGAGATAACCAAGCCTGAAACCATCAATTATCGCACCCAGCGTCCGGAAAAAGACGGTTT
>Ga0172380_10008313_pt1 | contig 11395 bp, 9 predicted proteins | sample Leawe162metaG_FD_119747 | JGI IMG/M metagenome (GOLD analysis project Ga0172380, IMG submission 119747) | Leachate microbial communities from a municipal landfill in Southern Ontario, Canada - Leachate well 162 metaG | ecosystem: Engineered > Solid waste > Landfill > Unclassified | place... | reverse complement strand
CGCTTCTGTGTGCGTCTAAAGGTTTATACGTCACAGTATGGAATCACCGTCCATCTCCGGATTTTATTGAAGAAATCAAAAAAAATGCTGCACTCCAGGCAAGACTCGGGTCAATTACGCGCGAGAAGGTACCGGAGTTACTTGACCGCGTGAGCTTTACAGATGATATGCTTAGGTTATCTTCATGTGGAATACTCATAGAGGCAGTTAAAGAAAATATCCAGATTAAAGAAGCGGTTATTTCAAGCATAGGGATAATCGCTTCTGAATCAGCTTTAATTTCTTCCAACACATCTACATTGAGTATAACAACCCTTGCTTCGTTGGTGCCCAACCCTTCCCGGTTCATTGGAGTTCATTTCTTTAACCCGCCAATGTCCATGAAACTTGTAGAGGTTATCCGTGGTGAATATACATCCGATAAGACAGTCGCTTCAATTGAGAGCTTTCTGGATCTATTGTCAAAGCAGTCTATAGTCTTACCAGAATCTCCTGGATTTGTTGTAAACCGCCTGCTCTTTCCAATGATTAATGAAGCAATTATTCTTTTGTCAGATGGAATAGCTGATGCAAAAACAATAGATAACTGCATGAAACTCGGCGCCAATCACCCTATGGGGCCTTTAGAGCTTGCTGATTTTATTGGTCTGGATGTTTGTCTTAGCATTCTTGAAACTCTTGTGTTTGAAACTGGAGACAATAAATATAGGCCTGCTCCACTTCTTCGTAAATATGTTCGTGCTGGAAAGTTGGGTAAAAAATCAGGTGCAGGTTTTTATTATTACAAAAAACGGATGTAATCTATGTCAGAAAAAAAACCCCTTATTATTGTCTGTGGTGGTGGTTTTGCAAGAGAAGTAATATGGCTAGCAAGAGAGTGCAGTAACGAATGGGATGTTATAGGTGTGCTAGATGATACTCCTGCCCTTCAGAGCACCAAACTATGCGATATACCTGTTCTTGGCAACATTGATGAATGGGTACGATTCCATAATGCTTCCTTTGTTGTTGCTTTAGGGTCACCTCGTTACAGAAAAACTATCGTGGAAAGGATGGAGTCTCAAGGCAAGGTAACGTTTGGGACCTTGATTCATCCATCGGTCAATTACTCACAGTACGTTTCTTTTGGTGAAGGGTGCATAATCACGGCTGGATGCATTTTGACAACTCAAATTACTTTGGGGCGACACTGTATCTGCAATCTCTCTTCAACCGTAGGACATGATGTAACATTCGGGGACTATGTGACTATAGCGCCTCAAGCCGCTATATCTGGAAATGTAACTCTGGGTTCTGGCGTTGAAATTTGCACCGGTGCTGTTTTAATTGAAAAACTATCTGTGGGAGTTGGAAGTTTCGTAGGCGTTGGTGCAGTTGTCACAAAACCTGTTCCTGAAAATGTCCTGATTGTTGGAGCACCTGCACGACAGATAAAAACTTTGCCCTCTTTTTAGTGATTACTAGTAATTATACTAGCGATTTTGCCGTTATATCATTCAGAAACAACGGCAGCAAAATGGAGAGATTATTCCAAGTCTCCTATTGACAACGCTACCAATGATTTATGTTTTTACCAGTAATCATCGGTATTGTCATGGATCCGCTCTGTGCCTCAAAGATATTGGTGAAGCAGCTTTTCCCTGCGTAATCTGAACAGCAAATGAAGATGTGTGACCTTGGCAGGCAATCATAAATGAAAACACTTCACATCATCCATGATGAAAAATTCATCGATACAGCATATAGAATTTTTGAGGCTGTTTCCCCAGGCAACAACCTATTTTTATTGGTTTCTGAAAACAGTACCATTACTTATATTAAAGAAACACCTGTAAATTTTATCAATAAAAATGAATTACTGGCTGCCTCATTTATCAGCAAACTCAATCAATATGACATGGTGGTTTTGCATTATCTTGATGACATCAAATTACAACTACTTGCTTGTGCACCTGGAAACATTAAATTCGTTTGGCTAGGTTGGGGTGCGGATTATTATGATTTAATTATTAACAATCCATGCGGCTTACTCAAACCGCTTACACAACAAATATATTATAAACACCGTAAACCACTATTAATCAGAGCAATAACAAAAATTACTAGACAGCTACTATCCAGTAAAATCACGAAATCTGAGATAGTAAATAAAGTAAGTTATTTTGCACCAGTCCTTTTAGAAGACTATAAGCTCATTAAAGATGCGTTGCCAAATTTCAAACCCCAATTTCTTTCATGGAACTATGGTACGTTAGAAGATGACATGATTAAAGGGCTTGAAGAAGTTTCTCTTTCAGGTGATAATATTTTACTGGGTAATAGCGCTACATATCCAAATAACCACTTTGATACTTTAGAGCTTATAAAAAATATTTCACTATCTGATCGAAAGATTTATTGCCCTTTAAGTTATGGTGATCCTATCCTCAAAGATGAAATTATCATAAAAGGTACGTCACTCTACGGAATAGACTTTATCCCCATTACTGATTTCATGCCAATAGAACAATATGTACAACTTATTTCTTCCTGCTCCATAGTCATTATGAACCATCTACGACAACAAGCTCTTGGCAATATTGTTATAATGATTTATCTAGGCGCTAAAGTATTTATTGACAAACAAAATCCTATCTATAGTTTTTTCAAAAAAGAGGGGGCTTTTGTTTACAGTTTAGACGAATTTATATCAGAATATCCCCAACGGCTTGATATGGTCTCTGTTGAGCAAAATCGGCATATCTTGCAACGCCATTGGAGTAGAAAAGTAATTTTGGAAAAAACAAAACTTCTTATTGAAACTGTCACATCACATTAACTTTTTTACACAGAGTCTAATATTCTATGATCAGTAAATATCACTCAAATCGTAAAGCGTACAATTGGCTGGCATATAATTGCAATGACAAATTTTTGCATAAGTGCTCTCATCTATACAAAGGTGTTTTATATGATCTTGGATGTGGTGAATCTCCATACAAGCAATTCTTCCTGAAATATGTAGATGAGTATATTGCTGTGGATTGGGCCGACAGCTTCCACGATACTAAAGCAAATATTATAGCCGATCTGAACACATCTCTACCAATTGAATCAGAAGTTGCAGATACGATTGTGTCTCTTTCGGTTCTTGAGCATTTATGCGAACCACAGACCATGCTCAACGAAGCATTCCGTATCCTTAAGCGAGGTGGGGTGATCGTGTTACAGGTTCCCTGGCAATGGTGGATACACGAAGCACCGTATGATTTTTTTAGATATACACCATATGGTCTTACGTATTTATTCAAAAAAGCTGGTTTTATAGATGTGCTGGTTGAACCGCAAAATGGATTTTTTACTATGTGGCTATTGAAATTTAACTATTTTACGACTCGCTTTATACGCGGGCCTATGCCTTTAAGGTGGTTGATCAGAACATTAGTGACACCATTCTGGCATTTAGGTCAAATAATAGCACCTCTGTTGGATTCACTGGATCATAACTGGAGTGCTGAAACAAGTGGATATCTTGTAACTGCGAGAAAACCTTGAATCTCAAAGCCAAGACTTTTAGTGGTGTTAAATGGACAACCGCATCTACTATCCTAGTTACCATTATTCAACTTCTACAATTATCAATTTTAGCTCGGCTTCTTGCACCATCAGATTTTGGACTCATGGCAATAGTTATGGTGGTAATTGGTTTCAGTCAGGCTTTTATGGATATGGGAGTTAGTAATGCAATTATCCACAAGCAAGCAATTACTCAAGACCAATTGAGTACGCTATATTGGTTAAATGTACTTACTGGTATTGTTGTTTTTATTGTTATCTGTGCACTTTCACCACTAATGACAATATTTTATAAAGAAGCAGAGCTAACAAGACTTACAATTTTAGTCGGCCTGACATTTTTAATCCAACCTTTCGGGCAACAGTTTTTGGTCCTTTGGCAAAAAGAGATGCGTTTCGTCGAGATGGCCAAAATTGACGTTGTAACCAAGTTTTTGTCACTTGTTGTTTCGGTTGGATTTGCACGCGCAGGGTATGGTGTATATTCTTTGGTTTATGGAACACTCTCTGCCGTTATTTTACAAACCGCTCTTTTATTTATTTTAGGGGTCAAAGAGCATCGGCCACGAATGATATTTCGACGTGGCGAAATCGATGAATTTATAAGCTTTGGCCTATACCAAATGGGGGAACGTACCGTCAATTACTTTGGCTCACAGATTGATGTGATACTCATAGGCAAATTACTTGGCACTGAAGCGCTTGGTGTCTACAATGTTGCTAAACAACTTAGCATGCGTCCAGCGCAAATTATCAATCCGATAATAACCAAGGTCACTTTTCCAGCGATGGCCAAGGTGCAAAATGATACCGTAACACTCAAGAGAGTTTACCTTAAAACAATAAATTACCTTTCTTCAGTCAATTTTTTGATTTATTCAATTATGATTGTATTGGCACCTAATCTGGTTTTTGTAATGTTTGGAGATAAATGGATATTGGCTGTGCCGATAGTGCAAATACTTAGCATTTATGGAGCGTTGAGATCAACAGGGAACCCCATTGGTTCCTTGCTCCTCGCTAAAGGAAAGGCAAATTTGGGATTTTACTGGAACCTTGGCCTGTTATTGTATATTCCAACCGTGATTGCGATTGCCAGTAAATGGGGAATTTTGGGAATTTCATGGATGCTTGTCTTCTTGTCAGCATCTCTTATTATTCCTAGCTGGTTTTTTTTAGTCAAACCACTTTGTGGTGCGACATTTTATGAGTACCATAAACCAATTATAACAGCCACACTTATAGCCATGCTTACCATTGCAATTGGACACATGCTTCATAATTGGTTTCTTTCAGATTTTTTAACAATTGGTGTTGAGTTATTTGCTCTAACTACTATCACGGGTTTATGTAACTACATTTGGAACCGCGAATTTGGAATAGAACTATATAATATGATACGACCTAATCAGCGCGAACAATATTAACTTATTCAACAAGGGATTTATTTTGTCATCTTGCTCAAAATCGACACAACCAACCGTAAGCGTTATTATACCTACTTATAACCGTTCTTCCACGATACTACGCGCAATAAGCAGCGTGATCAACCAAACGTATAAAGATTTTGAAATCATTGTTGTAGATGATGCATCTCAAGACAACACTGAGGAAATTGTACGTAACATTACGGATGAACGTATTCACTATATTAGGCATGTTTTCAACAAGGGCGCTAATGCTGCTAGAAATACCGGAATTAGACAAGCTCGTGGAAAGTATATAGCTTTTCAAGATAGCGACGATGAGTGGTTTGATGACAAATTACAGCAACAATTATCAATACTTAACAACGTTGACAATGTGGGGGCAGTATACACAGGCTACATTAGGTACGAAAATGGAGTAAAGGAGTATCTCCCTAAAGGAGAGCTCAATATTATAGACGGGATGTTAAATACTTCACTGCTATATGGTAATTTTATCTCGACACAGACATTAGTTGTATCTTCTGAACATCTACATGCTATTAACGGGTTTGACGAGAATCTTCCCCGCCTCCAAGATTGGGAACTTGTATTAAGATTATCCAAATTATGTAAATTTGTTTTTATAGACAAACCTCTTGTAAATGTCTATTTCCGTCCGGGGTGCATTACCTCTAAACCAGATAAGCGCATTACTGCAATGAAATATATTTTAGAAAAACACTCAACTGATTTTGCAAGTCACCCTTTTTCACTTGCTGAACATACATACAATATAGGCAACGATTTTCTTTCTTTAAATAATCGTAAACTTGCAATATCTCATTTTTACAAAGCCTTTAGAATATCGAAAAAACCAAAGTATGCTCTTGGTATATTTCTTTTATTTTTTGGCATAAAGACATTCAATACAATAAAACGATGCAGTAAATTAATCCGAAGAACCGCCACACCATATTAAGACCATATATGACTTTTAAAATATCTTCACTTCTATACTTAACACTGTTTTCGATGCTTGTTTGGCCGCCTTATATAGGTATGCGTTTAAACTTGATTTTTATCCAGCCTTTCAAACTACTTCTCCTAGCTTTCCTCGTGATATCATCAATTAATTATTTAGTTAGACCTTCATACTTCTTAAGTCAAATCAGGGAGCTATTTAAATCGCCAATTGGTAAATGGGCAATTTGCTTCTTGGCTTTTTCAGCAGTTGCAACTATTGCAAATGGTATAGATTCAAATTCAATTAAATTTATATCAAACTCTGTAATCCTACTTCTGTTATGTATGTTTGGCGGGTTTTATTTTGAAGAATGCGAGCACAACTGTTTACCGCTAATAGTATTAGCAGTTATTGGAGGATTATTAGGATTATTTGGAGTTCTTGAATTTATTGCTCAATCAAACTTTTTAAAACAGTTCGCGGTAATTTCAAAAGACAAAGCCGACATTGCGTTCATGCTAGTTGCAGCTTCTGATAAAACGCGTGGTTCATACCGATCACAAGCAACATTCGTTCATCCACTTGTACTTGCTCAATTTCTCATTATAGCTATACCATTCATTTATTTAAGGTGCAAACAAGCGCCAAACACAAAAATGCGTATTTTCAACTATTGTTTACTCGTATCTGCCGTAGCAGGTCTGTATTGCACTGGTTCACGTGCTGCATTTAGTGTTTTATTAATATTCATAATCTTATACATACTTGCAGGTGCACGATCGATTTTTTCTGCAGCAAATCGTGGAATTAGACTGGTACTGCCAATATTTGCATCTATTTTTTTAGTTATAGTGATTCTGTTATTTATTAATAACGTTGAAACCAAGTTAAAAGGATCTTCTAAAATTGAAACTTCCAGTACAATTGCAAGGCTTATAATGTTAGACAACACCATTGATGCAGTAAGAGATCGACCAATTTGGGGTTGGGGGCCTGGCACTGCTGCAACTATAGCTGGAATTGATAATGATAGTGGTGGAACGATAGACTCTTTTTACATGACAACGAGCGTAGAGCGTGGCCTGCCAGCCCTTTTGTTATTAATTATACTTCAATTGAATGTTATTTGGTATGGGTATAAGCGTTGGGTTAATGCAAAAGATAAAGAGCGTTTTTTCATCGGTGTAAATACTATCGCTTTATCAGGATACTTTTTGATCAGCTCAATACTTTCAATTGATTATTTGATGCCATTAGCGTTTTATCTTATAGGTTTACAGGCTAAATCATCTATTGATTCGATCAAATCTTCTATATTACCAAGTTGACTAATATTATTTATTCTAACTACATATTTAATAGGTTATTTATATGAGATATCATCGATTATTCATATTTTTTAGTATAGCATTTCTGCAAGTTCTTTTTGCTTCACTTACACACGGTATAGACAAGTTTGTTGTTAATGACAATCAAATTCTTACTAAGGATTTTTTGGGCTTTGGAGCTGAGTGGGACACATATTATTATAACGGATATAATATTTCTGATAAAGACTTCAAGCTAATTACCGACAGAATTTCGAATATGAAATTACCAATAGTTAGAATAATGGTGCTTGGCAATTACTGTTATTTAGGTAATGGCAAATACAACTGGAATTCTGATTCAATGATATCAATATATAAACAGCTGGATTTTTGTCAGAAAGAAGGAATTAAGGTAATTATTTGTGCTTGGGGTGCAGGCTATAATCCCAATGACTGGCTGAAGATACCAGATGTTTCTGGTGTAGATGATCCTAAATATGCAGATGTGGTTGGTACTATCATGGATTATCTGTTGAATACTAGAGGTTATACTTGCATCAAATATTTTTCTGCAGTCAACGAACCTGATTTACAACTCAGAAATAATTGGGGCATGTGGCTAAAATGCGTTAATAATATTGCGGATAACTTTAAAAGGCATGGATTGACTCATAAGCTGATACTGTTGGGTCCCGAGACAGCTGAATCCAATGCTGATAACTGGTTAAAGAATAGTAGCGTACAACTCTCTTCGCTTTTAGGTGTTTACAGCTTACATTTTTACGCTTCCCAGAACTTAGTTAAGTCAGGTGGCCTAGAATCTATTATTCTTAAAAACATGAAATATGTGTCAAACAGTAATTCGGTAGCCGCTAGTAAACCATTTTTCATTACTGAAGCTGGTATGAGCGATGATTTTAAACCCCCTTACGGCAATCCTCACATATCTGATTTTCAATACGGGATTTTCATGGCAGACTATGCTGTTCAGGCCGCCAGAGCAGGAAGTTCAGCTATTCTTGCATGGATGTTGGATGATAATTCCCATAAAAATTTTTATTGGGGAATGTGGGCTAACAAAATCGATAATTTTAAAATCAGACCATGGTACTACGCCTGGTCGTTACTCTCCCGAAATTTTTCAAATGGAGCCACTGTATATCGAGTTGAACAACCAAAAGATATAAGGATATTGGTCGCCAGAATTCATGGTTTAACTGATGAATATTGGTCAATTTGTCTAGTAAACCGTGCCTCTAGTTATAAATCGATGAGCATTAAGATACCGGAAGCAAAGAATACTCCATTCAGTTATTATGATTATTATTCTAATGCGTCAACAAGTGACGTAAATTTTTTCAATAAATCAGTTATTAAAATGAGATCCGATATTAGTGGTAGCATAATAGTTAATTGCCCACCTAATTCAGTTGTTGTGTTAACATCACTTCAAACATGAACCAACCAAAAGTATACATAATTATCGTTAATTGGAATGGTTGGCGAGACACAATTGAATGTTTGGAAAGTGTATTTAGATTAAATTATCAAAACTATACAGTTATAGTATGCGACAATGATTCCACCGATTATTCTATTGAACACATTAGTGCATGGGCTAACGGTTGTCTCAATTCATGGGTCAAAACAAATAATCCACTAAGAACACTGACGTATCCGCCTATCAATAAACCTATCCCGTTAATTGAATATACAAACCAGAAAATATTATCGGATGGCAATGACCAAAAACCTAGTATTCCTCTTGTTTTTATAAGGACAGGATATAATTTGGGTTTTGCCGGAGGGAACAATGTCGGGCTTCGATATATTCTGAACAATGACAACTTTGATTATGTATGGCTATTAAATAACGATACCGTTGTTCATCCAGATGCATTATTCCATTTAGTTGACACAATTAAAGCCCAAACTATATACAGCATGTGCGGATCAACATTGATATATTATGACAATGTTAACAGCATTCAAGCCCAAGGTGGTGCAAAATACAATAAGTGGCTTGGCACAGCAAAGCGTTTGGGCGAATTCAATGATATTTCTAACCCATTAGATAGAAATCAAATTGAAAATGACATGGATTATATTGCTGGCGCGTCAATGCTAGTTAGAAAAGATCAATTAGTTAATGTAGGGCTTATGAATGAGGATTATTTTCTTTATTATGAAGAATTGGATTGGGCAGTTAGAAGTAAAAGTATGTACAAGTTAGCATATGCCCCAGAAAGCTATGTTTATCATAAGGAAGGCATGTCAATAGGTTCAAATACTGATTACAGCAAACGAAGTCTTATGTCAGAATATTATATGTTTAGAAACAGGATCGTATTTACCTTAAAATTCTATCCATATGCTTTCCCAGTAGTTTTTCTTGGTTTTTTAGTATCGCTATTCTTAAGAATTAAAAGGCGACAGTGGGAAAATGTCTGGACGATTATAACTGCTGTATGCCTTTGTTATGCTGATACAAAACGATATAAATGTGATATTAACACCTCTTCCGCAGAAACTGTAGTTAGTTGGCTGAAAAAATAAGGGCATTGCCCCTCCGTAATAGATAGTGTGAACGCATCAGAAGGAGTGTACTAATGAAAAATTTGATAATCAGGCTAATACCGCTAGCTGACATATTTTTGGTTCCCTTAGTTTTCATTTCTGCTTGTATTATGAAAATTATCAGGAGGGCTGGCATCCAAAGGTTACCATTATCTAAAAAAACTCTTTTGGGTGTTGGTGTTTTTCCTGTGAGTAACCATTACTATGAACCGCAATTTGATTTCAGGGAAAATAAGCATTCATTCTCTGAAGAAAGAAGCTTACCTGGCATTAACTGGAATACAGAAGAACAGTTAGAAACACTGAAAAAACTAACTTTTTACTCAGAACTCGCAAATATTCAAACAACAAAAACAGATGATTTGCTTTTTCATTTTAATAATGGTGCATTTGAATCAGGAGATGCTGAGTTTTGGTATCAACTTATAAGGTCTAAAAAACCGAATAGAATATTTGAAATTGGAAGTGGCAACTCAACTCTCATGGCAATTAATGCAATACTAAAAAACAAGGAAGATAATCCAGATTATAAATGTAAACATGTTTGCATAGAACCTTATGAGATGCCTTGGCTGGAAAAGACTGGAGTGATCGTTGTCAGAAAAAAGGTGGAGGATGTTGATGTCTCCTTTTTCTACGAATTAGATGAGGGTGATATCTTATTTATCGATTCATCTCACATGATAAGACCTGAAGGTGACGTACTATTTGAATACCTTCAGTTACTCCCTTCGCTTAAAAAAGGCGTAATTGTCCATATACATGATATATTTTCTCCTAGGAACTATTTAGGTGAATGGCTGAAGGATCATGTATATTTTTGGAATGAACAATATTTGTTAGAAGCATTCTTATCTCATAACAGTGATTGGAAGGTTATTGCTGCGTTGAATTATTTACATCACAATCAATATGAAGCACTCAAAAAAGCATGTCCTTTCTTAACTTCTGACAGAGAGCCGGGATCTTTTTATATACAAAGAATTGGTAACTAGCAAATGTCTGCAGACTGACGAGAAATCTCCCGCTGAGACAACTACCTAAAAATATTAATATCTAACAGGCTGTTGAAATTTAAGTAGTAAAAACGGGGTTCTTCGTAATCTGAGGAAGTTGCTCGAACTCCACTTATTTTGGCTTGTATATTTGGTAGTGTAAAGAGTTTTTTGTTTTTTTCTTAGCAGTGCCTTTTTGCTCAACACGGCTTGAGAAAATCTTGGACTTTTCAGGGACGACCAATTACTTTTAAATAAGGTGGTTTAATGAGTTACAGATTTTTATCTCTTAAAACTGGTGATGAACATGATGTAGCCCAGTGGAGTTCAAGAACACTTGAGGGCGAACTTATAGCATTTGAATCCAGGACGTTAAGCGCTATTTTTATAAAATATCTTCATGGAAGAACGTGTCAAATTCTTGAAGGTGGCTGCGGGTTTGGCGCTTGGTGCGAATGGTTTCAAAGACAGGGGCATAATGCCATTGGGTTAGAATACAATTCAAGTGTAGTGATTGCTGCAAAGAATTTTAAGTCAGATGTAAAGGTGGAACTTGGCAATGTAATGGATATCAAATATCCAGAT
>Ga0172380_10008311_pt1 | contig 11398 bp, 14 predicted proteins | sample Leawe162metaG_FD_119747 | JGI IMG/M metagenome (GOLD analysis project Ga0172380, IMG submission 119747) | Leachate microbial communities from a municipal landfill in Southern Ontario, Canada - Leachate well 162 metaG | ecosystem: Engineered > Solid waste > Landfill > Unclassified | place... | reverse complement strand
TTTGAAAAAGCAGCTGGAGTCGAATTAATCGTTGATGAAACGCCTGGTTTAGTTATTATCAGTAGTTTTAATCCGGTAAGAAGGGAAATAGCCAAGATTGCCCTAGAAAAACTTTTAAGAGACGGCAGAATACAGCCGGCAAGAGTTGAGCAAGAAATAGAAAAAGCTGAAGAGGAAGTGAATAAAAAGGTAAGAGAGGCGGGAGAGGCTGCAGTATATGAAACAGGAGTCCTTGATTTGCCGGAAAAGTTGGTTCAAGTTTTGGGTCGTTTGCAATATAGGACTAGTTACGGCCAAAACGTACTAAATCATTCAATAGAAGTCGCTCATTTATCAGCCGCTTTGGCTTCTGAAATAGGTTTAAATGTTGCACTTTCCAAAAAAGCTGGATTATTGCATGATATAGGAAAGGCTCTTGACTATAAGATAGAAGGGTCTCATACTGATATTGGAGCTAAGATATTAGAGAAGTTTAACATAGACCCGGCGATTATTTCTGCTATGAGGTCGCACCACGAGGAGTATCCTTACGAAAGCCCGGAAGCGATGATAGTGCAGACTGCTGACCAGATTTCAGGAGCAAGACCGGGAGCAAGAAAGGATAGTTTGGAAAACTATTTGAAAAGACTGGGAGATCTAGAAGATATCGCCAATTCATTTGTCGGAGTTGATAAATCTTTCGCCATTCAAGGAGGAAGGGAATTGAGGGTGTTTGTTAAGCCTAAAGAAGTTGATGACTTGACCGCGCATAAGCTGGCAAGGGAAATAGCCCAGAAGATTCAGCAAGAATTGAAATATCCAGGTGAGATCAAAGTTATGCTTATAAGAGAATCAAGAGTAACAGAGTATGCGAAATAATAAAAGGTCGACAATATATATAAAAGATAATAACATATACTAAAATGACAAAAGACGATATCGCAGAATTAGTCGCTAGCAAAGTAGGCATTTCCAAAAAGGATGCCGTAGAGGCCTTAAGTACAATCATTGAAGAAATTACGAAAACTCTATCAAAGGGTGGAGAAGTTACATTAACAGGCTTCGGAACATTCAGAGTTGGTAAAAGAGCCGCAAGAGAGGGAAGGAATCCTAAAACAGGAGAAAAGATCAACATTCCCGCAATGAAGACTCCTAAATTCAAAGCAGGAAAAGGATTGAAAGACGCTGTTAGATAAACTTAAAAACAAAAGCCGCTCGCAAGAGCGGTTTTCTGTTTGTGGACTACATCCGTGTGAATTGGAACCAGATTATACGGGAACTACAAATCTTGCAACACTCAAAAACAAGATTAGATTTTCTTTTCTGAAATATAAACTTTAAACGTCAAGCGATGTATGTTTTGATGCGAGCTCGTTTGGTCTATTTTTGAATCTACGCTTGCAGAAACAACTTTTAAAAAAGATGCACCGACTTTGCCCCCTACTTCACTACCGGAAGATTCATTGACAACCACAGAAACATCAAAATCAACGAAATTCCCATCTATTCCACTCTCGTGTTTTACTCCGAGAATTTTAAACCTGTCATTTTCCTTATTAGCTTCTTCAATGCCATTAACTATATTTAGTAAAGCTTCTTTAATAAATTGTTTTAGTTCCATTTTGTTTAAATTAAATTTTAATGATTATGGTTTCTATAGATATGCGTAGATACATATAGATTTAAGTGGACCTGCGGGGAATCGAACCCCGATTAAATCCATGCCATGGACTCGTGATGCCGTTATACTACAGGCCCTAATTACATAAATATATTATACGAGTCTATATAAATATTGCAATGTGTCCCCGAGAGGAATCGAACCTCTATCTAGAGCTTAGGAGTCTCTCGTTCTGTCCATTGAACTACGGGGACGTATACGTTAACAAGGCCAGAGTATCATATTTTTTTGTTGTTTACAATATTTTTTTATGATAGAATATATAAAAGTTATGAGAAAATCTCCAATCGTAGAAATAGCAAAAAGAGTTTGTCCCGCAGTGATAACCGTTATCGCTTCACGCGACTTGCCTCAGATAGAAGAATTTTATTTTCTTCCTTTTAAAGGAGAGAGAGTTGCTTTTCCTAAAAAGGTGAACAATGGAAAACAAAAAACAAAAATTGGGGGAGGCTCAGGATTTATTGTTTCTAAAGACGGATACGTCTTAACCTGTAATCATGTTGTTGAAGATTTAGATGCCGACTATACCATTATTCTTGGCCCGGATAAAAGATATCCGGCCAAGGTTTTGTCCCGCGATTGCTTGACCGATACAGCCATTCTCAAAATAGAAGACGGAGTTTCTTTTCCTTTTTTGAAGCTTGGCGATTCAGATAGGGTTGAGTTGGGGGAAACAGTGATTGCCGTCGGAAATCCTTTAGGAGAGTTTGAAGATACTCTTTCTGCTGGAATCGTTTCCGGATTAAGCAGGAAGATAACGGCCTATAGTGGGACTCAAACAACATCAAAAGCAACTAGCCTAAGAGGCTTAATACAGACAGATGCAGCTATTAATCCCGGCAATTCTGGTGGCCCTTTGGTTAATATGAAAGGGGAGGTGATAGGAATCAATACGGCGATGATAATGGGGGCGGAGAATATCGGGTTTGCCTTGCCGGTTGACTACATTAAAGAAGATTTAAAAGAAGTAAGAAAGGATGGGAGAATAAAGAGGCCTTATCTGGGAGTAAAATATATTATTTTAAACGAACAGATTTCCAAGACAAATAAAATAGAATGCTGTTACGGAGCTTTAATTGTAAGAGAAATGTTCGGCGAACCGGCCGTAGCCAAAAATTCTAGTGCTGAGAAAGCTGGATTGAAAGAATATGACATTATTTTGGAAATTAATGGTAAAAAAATAACTCAGGAGAATAGTGTTAATGATATTCTTTCTGAGTGTGCGATAGGGGAAAAGATATACCTTTTAGTCCTAAGGAATACTGATGAAATAAATCTAGAGACTGTTTTAAAAGAAAAAAGATAGACAGCAATGTATTTATATAATAAGATATACGCATGATTAAAAATAAGATTACTTTAGCTTCAATAGCTTCTCTGGTTGGTATTTTTTTTGCTAAGACGGCCCTGGCTGTCTGCCCCGTTTGTGTTATTGGCGTTGGTGCCGGACTAGGATTGGCGAGGTGGCTTAAGATAGACGATACAATTACTGGTCTTTGGATAGGAGGATTGACAGTCGGCCTTATAATGTGGACTAATGAGTGGTTGGAAAAGAAGAATATCAAATTTACTGGCAGAAATATAGTAACAGCCATTATTTATTACGTAACGGTTATTTGGCCGCTTCACTCAATAGAAGTAATCGGCAATGAGTATCATACGCTGTGGGGATTTGATAAGCTAATTTTAACGATTGTTATCGGAAGTATTTCTTTTTTCTTTTTTGAAAAGTGGTATAGAGTAATGAGAGCGGAGAGAGGGAAGTCCCTTTTCCGTTATCAAAAAGTTGTCTGGGCAATATTACCTTTAATAATTCTTTCTGTTGTATTTTTCTTTTTAACTAGGTAAAAAATATTTAAAAATTTCTAATCGCATTAAACAAAAAAAGAGCTTAAGCTCTTTTTTGCTTTTTCTTATTTTTTGTTCGCGCGTTTTTAGCCTTACCTTCAAGTCTCGGTGGGCGAGTAAGGCGTTCTTCGCGTTGGATATCGTACTGTGTTTTTTTAATCATATGTTTAACTATATTTTAAATCAATATATCATAAGCGTCAAATATGATAATTTTTGATTGAGAAGATGTTAACAAAATTCTATTATTTTTACACATAATCTGTTAATATATAAGCATGGAAATAATTAAGAAAAATATAACGCTGGTATTGGGAATGTCTATCCCGATATTGATGATTTTATTTGTAGCGGGTAGCATTTATCTGCCCGGTCTTTTTGTGAAGCCGCCAAGCATTAATTTTTTATACTCAAGTGTTGATAGCGGTGATTATTATTGTGGCGATATACAACAATATTCTGTCCAGAACGGCCAGCTTATAAAAAATGAAATTAAGCATCCGGAAAAAGGAATCTACATGTGCGACGAGCCAAAATTATTCATCCAAGATGTTGTAAAAAATGAAAGTAAGCAGATTTCTTTTGATGAGGCAAAAAAATTAAATCTTGATAATAGCGTTATGTCGTCTGACGGATTCGAAGTTGTATATGGAAGCAGGGGAGAAGGTTTTTTCCCATTTTTCTTTTATTCCAGCACTAACTACGATACGAGATATTTAAAAGGTCATAATATAAGTAAAAAGCTTAATATTCAATTAAACGGAGTGTATTCTTACAGCTTCCATTTTATTGGATGGATAAAAAATTAATATGGCAACAAAAGAAGAAGTTTTGCAATATATTAAAACACTCGCTGAACAAAAAATTATTACAAAAGAAGATATCGACACGGCCTACGAAGCGGGGAGCGGGGTTAAAACAAATATTGTTTTAAATAAAAAACTCAGTATCGCAAATATTTTGTATTATATCGGAGGCGGAATTGTATTTTTAGGAATTTCAATTTTAATTTATCAAAATTGGTCAACGTTTAATTTTGTAACAAAAGTTTTAGCAACACTTGGTTCGGGCATCGTTGCTTATTTTATTGGATTGTTATTTAGTAGAGATGAGCGAACGGAAACTGCTAGCCCCGCATTTTATCTTATTTTTGCTCTTGTCGCACCGATTGGCCTTTATGTCGTCTTTGATAATGCCGGTTTTGATGTCGGCAGTTACGGATTGCAAAGCTTGATTTCCGGAATAGTTTTCAGCGCTTGCCTTTTATCGTATATAATTCTAAGGAAAAATATATTTGCTTTGTTCAGCATCATTTTCGGAACCTGGCTTTTTTTCAGCCTCACCAGTTTTATTGTTAATGACAGTCCATATCTTAACGATTCAGATTTTTACCAATATCGTATATTTCTTACAGGTCTTTCTTATATTCTTCTCGGCTATGAATTCTCAAAAAGTGAGCGTGCTCCGCTTTCGGGATTTCTTTATGGTTTTGGAATTTTGGGCTTTCTTGGAGCCGCCTTATCGCTTGGCGGTTGGAAGCCGGAACAAAATATATTCTGGGAATTAATTTTTCCCGTCTTAGTTTTTGGAACGTTGTTTCTTAGCGTTAGTATTAAAAGCAAAGCCTTTTTAACTTGGGGCACTCTTTTCCTTATGGCATATATCCTTAAAATTACCTCAGAATACTTTTCTAGCGGTTTAGGCTGGCCTCTTGCGTTAGTCATAGCAGGCCTCTCTATGATAGGTGTCGGATATATGTCAATTTCGATTAAAAATAAATATTTATCGAGCCCCTCGTAATATCAGTCCACCTATTTAGTTAAATTAAAAATGTCCGGGCATGTTTTGATTGATGGGAGAAGGAGAATGTAATTTTTTGTTAACCATGGGAAAAAATAAAGTATTTTTTATTTTTTTAATTATCGTCGGGGGAATATCTTTGGGCGTTTTTTGTTTTTTCAAAGATGGAGGATATCGCAATTTTTTGAAAAATGAAGATTGTTTTACGATAGAAGAGCTGACGGTAAATGGTTATTCAATGTATCCTTTAATTGAGCCAGAAGAGAGGGTTGACGGTCTTTTCGGATATTATAACTGTCATGAAATTAATAGGAACGACATAGTTATTTTTAATTATTCAGGGAACAAGAATATGATTATTAAATCGGTAAAAGCCATACCCGGTGATAAGTGGAGTATTGAAGAAATTGATGGCTATTACCAAATATTTGTTAACGACTCTCCACTCAAAAACTCAGAAGGCAATGATTATAAGCTTTCAGAAGCTTCATCAAGGGTGCTCAAAATATACATCAATGATTATCCTATTATTCCTAAAGATGCTTATTTATTATTAGGGGATGAAATCGGAGGGTCTTTAGATTCTACCCGATTTGGCTTAGCTGGAAAGCTTGATATAAAAGCAAAAGTAATTATTAAATGACTATTTTATTGACATATCAATGTTATTATGAGAAAATATTATCAATAATGCTTTATAAAAAATATGAATAATAAAATAAATATGAAAAAAAATTATTTAATAATTTCTCTTTTACTAATAGCTGCTTTAGTGATAGGGGCATGCCAATATTATGGTGCTTTGAACATGGAGCTTGTTAGCGCTGGAACTAAACCGGCCAATGGACACCTTTGGTCTGAAATGGAGTCTGGGTCTGACAGCATTCAGGTTTCTAGCAGGATGATAACTAATCTTACGGCTCCAATTAATCCGACCGATGTAACGAACAAGCAGTATGTTGATGCTGCGGGAGGATTGGTGACCTATAGCTCCTGCTATATTATTAATAAGAAAGTGGCCGGATTGACTTGTACTACTGGATATATCGCTCTCGCTAGTTTTAGTACCAGCACCTGCTGTTGGTCATTTCATTCATCATTAGGAGGAGGTTCCAATAATTCCTATGTTGTAACTGGAGTTGGAGGTTCAAATGTAGAATTTTCCTTTGGCGCGACGATTAGTTCAGAATTTCAGCCAATGGCTTGCCTTAGCGATTATTCAGCAAACGCTGGTACAGCTACTATAAAGGTAGGAAATATTGACCAAAATAGTAATGCTGGTTATGACACCAATGCTTCTGGAGTATGCCAAGGTGTGGTACATTCTCTTGTTCTCTGCTGTAAATAGATTTTAAATTTATATTATTTTGCGACAAAACACTCCTATGTTGGGAGTGTTTTAATATTAGTGGGTGCCATCGTAGAGGATATTAGAGCTGTGTTTGAGAAAATAAATGATGTGACAATGTATACTAGAATTTTAATTAGTGTAATTTTACTCCGAGATATGCTATAATCAATATATTAGTATCGGTTAATAAAATAATTTTATGTTAGTAGAAATTGCGGTTATTTTATTTGTTCTCTGGTGTCTTGGCGTGGTGACTTCTTACACTATCGGTGGACTTATTCATATTCTCCTTGTTATCGCAATTATTATGATTTTATTGAGATTGATCACCGGTAAAAGAATATAAGATTTTAAATTTTGTAATAATAAAATACTCCCAGAAGAGGGAGTGTTTTTATTAAAAGGGTCGGTTACGTGATACATTCAGAACTTTGGACTGGGAGGAAGTAGAAGCAGGGCTGGCTGATTTTAACCAAAAGACAGAATTGCTTATTTTAGGTGGGGGAGTATAATTATCTTATAATAACTAAAGTATAAAAATATGGGTATTGAACAAGGCTTTGGTGCCAATGAAGAGCCAGAAGTTGTTGGCGAAAAACAAATTTCTCAAGAAAAAGAATATAGTCAAGAGGAGTTAGCTAAAATTGGAGAAAATGTATTGAAAAATATTATTCTACGCAAAAAGGTAATCGAAAAATATAGAAACGGAGAATATGATAAAAACGTTGAGAAGTCTATGGAGGCTAAGGGTCTGGACATAGCAAACAAGCAAGATTATATCAATACTTGGATAGAAAATGCAGAACGTAAAATTGAAGAGTTGGAGTTATTGGTAAGTGGACAATATGATTGTTAGTCCAAAGTTAAAACACCCATCAGGGTGTTTTAAAGTATGATGGGTGACTAACGGGATTTGAACCCGTACAAATACCTCCACAGGGTATTGTGCTACCATTACACCATAGCCACCATAAATTAAAACTGTGTCCTCGGTGCGAATCGAACGCACAACCTACAGATTAGAAGTCTGTCGCTCTGTCCTATTGAGCTACGAGGACGTGATATATATTTCATACCAAAAATACAAGCAAAAAGCAAGGAATTTTTTGACTGAAAAGATGAAAAATGATATAAAAAGGAAGTAATGTCGGGGCATAGTGAAACGGCTATCACGAGTCCTTTGGGAGGATTTATTCTGAGTTCGAATCTCAGTGCCCCGAAGGCAAGCCGCGAGTGTAGCTCAATGGTAGAGCGACAGCCTTCCAAGCTGTACATGAGGGTTCGATTCCCTTCACTCGCTCATTCAACTTAATGGAAAACAAAAAGCTAAAAGTCGCTATAATCGGCGGGGGAGTAATGGGGCTATATATTTCTTGGAGGCTATCAGAAAAGGGGCACGACGTCTCTGTTTTTGATAAAAGGAAAGAAGATGAATTATACAAAAAGCCCTGCTCGGCATTGGTTTCGGAAAGGATTAAGCAATTTATTCCCATAAGCGATGAATGCGTAGAAAATATTATTAATTCTTGTATTATTAATTTTCCTAAAAAGAAAATAAGACTTAATTTTTATCCCAAGCATTTAGCTTTGAATAAAAATAGATTAATGCAAATCCTTTTAAACTTAAATAAAAAGAACAGAACCAATTTTTTCTTTGAAAAAGAAATAAAAGAATTACCCAAAGGATTTGATAGGATTATCGGATGTGACGGAGCAATATCCGTCACAAGAAAGCTTTTGAATCTAAACAGTCCGAAAATGAGAATGGGAGTACAAGTTATTTCAAATAAGGAAGACTATTCAGACATAACAGAAACGTTTTCTGATGGGGGAGGGTTTTCTTGGAAGATACCGAAAGGAAAAACAATCGAATTTGGCGTTTTAGGAGAAAAAAGCATTGAAGAAATTAAAAAAATAGTTAAGCGGGAAAATCTTAACGAAAAAGATATCAAGGGAGCACTGGTTCCCAGTCCAGGATGTTTTTTAAAAAATGCCGGACTCATTTTTCCCAAAGAAGATAATATTACTCTTTGCGGGGATACAATGGGCCTGACAAAACCCTGGAGTGGGGGAGGGATAATTTGGGGCCTTCACGCGGCAGATATTTTAATTAAAACTTTTCCGGATTTTAAGGAGTATAAAAGGCAAACAGTCGGCTTTTTTAGGCTTAAAGTACTAAAAGGACAGATATCTAATTTTTTGGTTCAGTTTTTAGGAAAACACTTTCCATATATCATTCCTAAGCAAATAAGATATGACAATGATTTTCCTTCTTTATTGGTTGCTTTTAAGGGGGAAAAGTGATAATCTTTATACATAACTTTAGGAGAGATGCCTGAGCGGTTTAAGGGGATGGTTTCGAAAACCATTGTAGGGTAATTCCTACCGTGAGTTCGAATCTCACTCTCTCCGCATTGGCTAAAGATATGCTTTCCTTTTTCAAAAGAGGTAAAAAAACAATACAAAACCTTGAAGAGGCGGCAAAAAAGATAGAAGAACTGGAGTTGGAGATTGGCAAAATAAAGAAGGAATCAAAAGAAGGAAAAAAAGAAAGTGAGTCGCATATCCAGAAATTCGGATTGATAAGATATAACCCCTTCAATGAGCTGGGCGGAGACCAGAGTTTTTCTTTGGCTCTTCTTGATAAAAACAACAATGGTGTTGTTTTAACTTCTATTTTTAGCCATGAAAAGGGTAGGGTTTTCGGGAAAATGATTATTAATGGAGAGTCTCAGCATCAGTTGAGTAAGGAAGAAGGGAAAGCAATAGAACAGGCTAAGAATAAATAATATGGCAGAAGAAGAGAAACAATTTAACGTGGTGACACGCCCACCAGTGGTAGTTGTTTTGGGGCATATTGACCACGGCAAAACATCTCTTTTAATGGCCATTAGAGATTTTAAGGTTTTAGAAAAAGAATCGGGCGGAATAACCCAACACGTCGGAGCTTATCAAATTGAACACAATGAAAAGAAAATAACCTTTATCGATACTCCTGGCCACGAATCTTTTTCGGCGATCAGGTCAAGGGGTTCAAAATTAGCGGACATAGCAGTTTTAGTTATTGATGCCGCTGAAGGTATAAAAAAGCAGACCAAGGAAGCCATAGTTCACATTAAGAGCGCAGGGTTATCGACAATCATTGCTTTGAACAAAATTGATAAGCCAGGAGCTAATCCGGAAATGGTTAAACAACAATTATCCAAAGAGGATATTTTAGTTGAGTCATTCGGGGGTAAGATTCCTTCGGTTGAATTATCAGCCAAGACCGGGCAAGGGATTACCGATTTGTTGGACATGATACAATTAGTGGCCGAAGTCGAGGATTTAAAGGCCGAGACAGGAGTTGCCGCTGAAGGAACAATCATTGAATCGTATCTTGATCCTCAAAGAGGCCCGACTTCAACTGTTTTGATTGAAAATGGAACTTTAAAATATGGAGATTTTGTCGGAACAGACTCTTCGGTCGGAAAAATTAAAAATTTGGGAGATTTTTTAGGAAAAGAAACGAAAGAAGCTAATCCGTCAGATCCGGCTATTATCGTCGGATTTGAAACAGTACCCGCTGTCGGAGAAAAATTCCATGTTTATGCTTCTTACGATGAAGCCAAAAATAATTTAAAAATTAGAGAATTGAAAACGGAAATCGTTGAAGTCGACCCGAGTAAAAAATGTTTGAATTTGATAATCAGGGCCGATGCTCAGGGTTCTCTTGAGGGAATAGGCGAAGTTCTCAAGACGTTGCCTCAAGAAAATATTTGTTTGAGAGTTATAAAGTCGGAAGTGGGGGATATAACAGAAGTTGACGTGAAAATGGCAAAGACCAGCCAAGCGGTTATCATTGCCTTTAGAGTAAAAAAAGATAAAGTTGCTGAGATTACAGCCGAAAATAATAAAGTCAAAGTCTACGATTTTACTATTATTTACGAATTGGCTCAGAAAATCAGAGAGCTTATGGAAAGAAAACTTATCAAAGCCAAAGAAAGAACTGATTTGGGAAAGATTGAAGTTTTAGCCATTTTCAGGACGGAAAAGAATAGGCAAATAGTTGGAGGCAATGTCATCGAAGGCGAGGTCCAAAAGGGAGCCTCTCTGGAGATATATAGAGAGGGAGAAAAGATAGGCCAAGGGAGGATAGTTGAATTGCAGTCGAATAAAAAGGATTTTGATGTGGTAAAGAAGGGGCGTGAATGCGGCATTCTATATCAAGGTAGCGAAAGGATAAAAGAAGGAGATGAACTTGTTGTATATAAAGAAGAATATATACAAGAAGAACTATGATATGTTTAGAATAGAAAAAGTTAATAAATTAATACAACAAGAACTCGGAGCGCTTATACTAAAGGAAATAGATATTTTCCCCGGAACACTTTTAACTATCACCAGGGTTGAATGTTCTAACAGCTTATTTCAATCAAAAATATATATATCGGTTATTCCTGAAGATAAGTTCGATGACGTTTTATCTCTTTTAAAAAGGCATATTTATGAATTACAACAAATGCTTAATAAAAAGATGAGGATGAGGCCGGTTCCGAGAATAGAGTTTTTAAAGGAAACTAAAACCAAAGAGGCGGGAAGGATAGATGAACTTTTGATGAAGATAAAGAAGCAGCATATTGAAAAAAGTGAATAAAATTGTTATTGTTTCTTTGTGATTAGGCGTGGTGGCCAAGCAGTAAGGCAAGAGTCTGCAAAACTCTCACACGCGGGTGCAATTCCCGCCCACGCCTCACTAT
>Ga0172380_10008310_pt1 | contig 11401 bp, 13 predicted proteins | sample Leawe162metaG_FD_119747 | JGI IMG/M metagenome (GOLD analysis project Ga0172380, IMG submission 119747) | Leachate microbial communities from a municipal landfill in Southern Ontario, Canada - Leachate well 162 metaG | ecosystem: Engineered > Solid waste > Landfill > Unclassified | place... | reverse complement strand
TCTGTTTCCCAGCAGATTAACAAGACCGATGAAGAAACCGAAGAGTTGAAAGGCAAGTTCTTCGCTAGATTCTCCGACGGTGAGAAGTGGTTGAGCAATCAGAAGGTGCTGATCAAGAAGAACGGTTACGTTCAGACGCCTTTGGGTCGCAGGCGTAGATGCCCGCAGGTGTTTTCCGGCGACAAGCAGATGGTGAAGCAGGCTGAACGCTTCGCAGTCAACGCGCCAATCCAAGCCACTGCTTCGGATTACGCGATGCTCGCAACCGCGATGCTTCAGAAGTACTTCATCGAGAACGACTTGACCGACAAGTACAAGATTGTGAACGCCGTGCATGACTCTGTAGTTATCGAGTTCCCTGCCAATGTGGAAGATATGAAGTACTTGGCGAGACTCATCCGCAAAATCTACACCGAGCAGGTTCGCGACGTGTTGAAGAGGGACTTCGATTTCGAACTGTTGGCTCCGATGGATATCGACATCGAAGTGTCCTACAACAAGTACAAGAAGTGCAAGAAGTGCGGAGCTACATTGATGATGCATGAGACCGAGTGCCACAACAAGGTCTCTACTGGCGAGAAGGATGCCTACGGCAAGGACGAAAAGAAAGCTTGTCGTAGCAAGGAATTCAGCGTGGAGAAATTGAGGTACCATGCGTATGGTTATCTCACTGAACTCGTTGAAACAAAACAAGGGTTTGCCAACGCCGCCCTTGGCCTCTGACGTGTGAAGTTTTTGCACGGCGGATTTTTCTGACACAGAGTGGAGTAATTTCCTCAAATAGAGTAATTCCTTTATGAGGGAGTAACTCCCATGTGTTGAGAGAAAACATCGAAACACGAACAACAACCGCAATAAACACCAAACAAAGGATACATATCATGGCTAAGGACATTAAGGAATTGAAGACCGCCGCGAAGACTCTCGAGAAGGCGATCAAGGCTGGCAAGAAGGCTTCGGAAAAGCTTCCCAAGATCACGGCCGCTATCGAGAAGGCTTCCAAGAAGACCGGCGCGAAGAAGTCTGCGAAGAAGGAATCCGCCAAGAAGGTGGTTACTCCTGCTCCGAAGAAGACCGCGAAGGTTGTGAAGAAGGTTTCCGCGAAGAAGGTCGTCGTCACGCCCGCCTCGAAGAAGCCTGTTGCCAAGAAGGCAACCGCGAAGAAGTCCGCGAAGTAAGAATTCAGCGCAACCCCAAAAGCGCAAACTGGGCCGTGTTCGCGTCTTGCGGGCGCGGCTCTTTTCATTTCCAGGAGGAACACAGTGAAAATTAACGCAGATGTTGGCTTCTCACTTGTGGAGACTCCAGCGGGGTATCAAGTTCAATTCGATGGCATGTCGCGACCAGCTACAAACGAGGAAGTCATCCTTTGGTCGGCCTTGAGAGACAACGAAGATACCAAGCGCAACAAATTCAACGAGATGTTGGATTCCTTCCAAGCTGTCATCAACAACGACGAACGTGTTGGCGAAGCATTCAATACCTGCCGTGGTCAAGCCATCTTCGCCTTGACCGTGGAAGTATCACGTTATCGCAGGCAGGTCGTCGATCTCCAGTCGAAACTCACATCGGCGTTGGAATACATCAGGTACGTCGCACAAGTCATCAACTTGTTGGACATCAATGAGCTTAAGGATGATGAAACCGAAACCACATACCGTGTTCTAAGTGACGACAGTCTCAACATCCTAAAGGACATCGCCTCCAAGTCGACAGTCAAGCAGGAAGAATTGGACTTCCCGTTGCATCAGCAGTTATCCGACTTGAGGAACAAAGTCGCCATCGCTGAACGTATCGCAAGGAATATCAAAGAACTTGCCAATGCGGATTGCTCAACATTCCTCATCGATATGGATCAGTGAGGAACCAATGAAACCAGAAGCTGTCTTATATCAGGAAGCCGTTACAAAGGCTAATAGATCTGCTTTCAGAAACAGACCGAAACCAACAACCTTATCGGAAGCGTTGAGGCGCATCGAGGAGTTGGAATCGGCCGTTCGTGAATTGCAGATGCGTGAGGACGTAGCTATCCAAGGAAGTGTCGCCGCACACTTAGGCAGATCAATAACAGAGAATCCATACCACGACGAACAGGATCGTGGTTTCTCCCTGGCATTGGTTTGGGCCGACGCATATAAGACGGAACGCGAGTTCTACATCGCCAAGGATAGACTCGCCAGAGTCGGCGACTTGGCAATCGCAGCTTGTTCCATGAAGCAAGCAATCCTAGCAAATCCAACAAAACAACTGCAACGTGTTATTCGTGTATTCGATATAGCGCTTGCGAGACTCAGGGAACAGACAGGGATCTGATTCGAAAGGACCGACACAATGAGAACATTCACAAACTTGGAAGAGCGAGTCATCAAGCACTTCTTCACAATTGAAAATATCGAAGTGCTGAAGAACGATGATAACATCAGAGTTTATTGTCGCCGCGATTCCTTGCCAATGTCAATCTGGCCTTTCTTGATCGGTGGCTATTCTAGAAGTTCGGAGCCTCTTGCTGTGCGCTGGTTGATGGCTATTCGCGAGGCGGATCCCGAGAATTACGAGAAGAATCTCGAAGACTTGGTCCCTCAAGAACATAGGTACAGTATCGCTATCGTCGGTGTCATGAAGCGTGTCGAGAAGTTCCTATCGACCTGGTCCGTTAACTTTGGACACTCTTCGTTGAAGGATTCGGCATTGGATTGCTTCGCCGTGGAAGGCTTGAGTCAGCGTGCTACCAAGGAAGTCGAAGATGCCAACCTGTCGGCTTTCCAGGAGAAGAGCACACGTTACATGGATTTCTCTAATCCCAACTTCCATACATGCGACAATCATCCTGGCATCAAGGCTTTGTACCAAGCTTCGATGAGTCTATACGAGAAAGTTCTCGCCCATGCTATCAGGTATTACCGCGATCAGTATCAAGATCGAAACGACTTCGCATCCGAGCGTGCGAAGGAAAATACGATCAAGGCAAAGGCTTTCGACGTAGCACGTTATTGCCTACCGTCCGGCATCCGCACATCTTTGGGCATCACTCAGAGTTCCAGAGAATCGGAACGCATGATCCAAAAGCTTCTGGCATCTCCGCTTCGTGAGGTTCGTGAAATCGGCAACCAGATGCTAAAGCATGGAATTAAGATCAACCCAGGTTTGCTGAAGCATGTTCAATCCAACAGTTACTTGGTACGCAAAGCTAGAATCCAACCTGAAGAGCTTTCCACAGTAGTAGCTACCAAGCCTCCCAGTAGTCAAGTTACCTTGATTGGTGCCGACAGGGATTCCATCATCACGACTCTGGTGACGGCTCTGGCTTACCGATCTGCAAACTCAGCGCAGGACGTATATAAGTTCTGCCAAGATGAAAACAACTTGGCTTGTCGAGACGAACTGTTTCGAACATTGCTGAATAGCGCCCTGGCTGATCGTGGTCTGCACGACGAGTTCCCCGTCGAGTTCAAGCACGGCTCGCTCATGTTCGAGATAACATTGGACATGGGAGCTTTCCGCGATTTACAAAGACACCGTGTCGGAACACAACTTCTTTCCGAGTACAGTCCGCTCAACGGGTATGCCATTCCAGACATCGTCACCAAGAGCCCATCATTGCTGGAGGAGTATCGCAACGTGATGGACGCCTACGTTCACATGGCTCATCTATTCTCAAACAAGGAACTTGTCGAGTACTGCATGACGCTCGCACATAACGTCAGATATGTGTACACATGCGACGTTCGGCAAATTGGATACTTGGTAGAACTCAGAACCGGACCTGCCGGACATTGGTCCTACCGACAAATCTGTCAGGAAATGGCCAAGCTATTCCTGGAACTTCTGCCTGAGTTCACACCATATCTCAGAGTTAACTGGGACGTCGAAACCGATCGTTCTTCATCCGAGAATCGAACCGCTGTGAAGCTTAGTTCCTTGGACTCTGTTCCGTAAATAGTTGTCATGAACGCCATAAAACAATCAGGCTCAAACATCGGTATTTTGAAAGATGCCTCGCTTGACAGGCTCGATGCTCCTCTCGAACAAGCACTGATAAAAGAAGCTCAGAGTGGGAATCGAGCCGCTGAAGAACGACTCATTCGAGCGAACATCAGGTTCGTGATAACGATAGCGAAGAACTACCGAAACCGAGATACCGAATTCTCCGATCTGGTAGCTGAGGGAATCTTGGGGTTGCGTCACGCGATTATGTTATTTGACAGGGATGACATCAAACTCATTTCCTACGCTGTCTGGTGGATTCGCCAACGCATCATCAACTTCCTCACCAAAGACAATGTTCTTGTTCGTCAAACCGGATCACTTAGGTTGGCTCACAAACGCAAGGTCAAGCTGGCTGACACGCTTGTCAAGCAATACAACTCCAAGAATCCTAGACTACATGATGAAGACTTTCTGTTATCCGACGAACTTCCCGAAGCTCTGATGGAAAAGCAGGAACTTCTTGGTGATGTGTCTCTCGATGCGAAACTCGGAATTGACGGCTCTGGCGACAGCCGAATAGAGACCATGGCCGCTGATGATAATGACATCTTGGATCAGTACTTCGGTGATGATGAGGTTGATCTTGTTCATTGTGTCATTCGAGAAGCTTTGAAGTATCGAGCATTGACCTACAAGTTGTTCTGCCACAGTTACGGAGTGTTTGGTCACGAGTACATGACCTTGAAGGACCTGGCCGACAGCAATAACCTAACACGTGAGCGTGTTCGTCAACTGCAAACGCTTGCGATGAACAAGGTTCAGCAGGCTCTGTTCTTGCGAGGACTCACGACAAGCATACTGTCACCACGTGACGTGAACAAGTTGTTTCGACGTACCAGAACTACCAAGGCAGGTGCCTGATCATGCTGACTCTATCGAATGTTGGATTAGTAGTAATGATAGGTGTTATCGTTGCGGTGCTAGTGACTTTACTGCTGACGCTTATCGTACTTAGCGGACTCGCTGTCTACTATATAAGCAAGAGCCGTCGTACGTCACCGAGTACGAACGAGTCGGAATTCAAAGACGTATTTCTTGCGCTTGAGGCTGTCATCATGTTGCTACAAGCTCAAGACACCAAGTACAAACATGCGAACGGCATGTACGCTTGGTACGTCGTGTATACCGCATTAACGTCACGTGACAGTGATGAGCCACCTTCCGTAAATCATACATCGACGATCTTCGTGTCGAGTGCGGAGTCGTTCGTACCAGCGTTGTTTGCCGGGTGCCTCAAGCGTGTGCATGAATGCAGTGACATCTTGATACACAACTGGGTACCTTTGACCGAGACGGAGTTCAATCAGCAACGAGAGATCAACAACGCCGTTGTTAAAGATCCAGCACTATTCAACTAACTAATATGGGAGGTAGTTTGTGAAGCTTCTAAGAGTAAAAGACCATGCTACCTACCACAAGATGTCGGACTTCGACAAGGTTCTTTATCGCCTTGGACTGCCCCAGAGATACATGGGACATCTGGTCAAAGGGATGGTGTTCCAGGATTACACTTACGGCGGAGAGTTCCCGAAGACCGTGGATGCAATGCGTCAAAAGCGTTGGGTTATTAGTTTGAAAAAGGGTATGTCTCGGCATGGCGAGATCAACGGCATCATCGGATTGTATTCTTCACCAACCGATGAAGCCGCATTCGAATGCGCAGGTTCGATCTTCGAAGCCGGAGTCAAGGGCGGACTTACCTGCCGATGCGTATCTGCAACTATGATTCGCGACAGCTTCAAGCACATACCTGTATCGGATCTGTACTTGATCTACGGTATAACAGACATTCCCAGTCCGGCGACTGCCTGGGCTGTTCGCGACTTCCTTCGTGAACGTGATGGAAGCATGCGGTTGGTTGTTATGACCGCTGGTCAAGAGCAAGACCCTTGGTATTTGATTCACAACGTATTGAAAATGAACTTCAACGTGATTCTCGCACTTAGCGACGAAAATAACGTGGCTGGCGGAACGTTGGAGACACTTAAATGATGACATCGACTGAACCATTCGAGGTCGTTTCGTGAAACGCGCAGATCAAAAAACTGAATTCCGCATTCTAAGAACATGGTGCGACACCAGGAAACCTAGTTTGCGTGCTCAACTGACATTGGGCTTGCGTGAAGAGCACTTCGGAACCGAGAACACATCAGCGCTGTATCGACGTATTCGTAGAGTTATCGACAACGGCGATCTCCCTCCTCTGTTCGAAGAACTTCCGGAGCTTCTGCGTTTGAATCGAGAACTTGCAGTCGCGGTCAAGACTGCAAGCAAGCAGTTCAAGCCGCTCAAGAGCATCAACTCTACGAAGATGGCGCTCGATACTCTCAACCATTCCTACAAGAAGCGCGTATTCGCCGATCTCCACGAGAAGATAACGAACGTGTTGTCTGCACCTGATGGTGTGGAGGACAAGGACGAGCACGGGAATGAAATCGACGGCATCGACAAGATCGAACGATACCTGGAAAAGGCGCTGTATAACATCAGGCGTGATGGCAGTGAAACCGACATGGTCCATGGTGGTGTCGACGGCGAATCCGCACTTGCCGATATCGTCGCGGAAGTGTTGGCAGGCAAGCAAGCCAAGGATCGTATCAAGACCGGATGGTCTGTATTCGACCAGCGTACCGGAGGATTCGATAGATCGAATCTAGTTGTGCTAACTGGACCTACTGGTGGCGGCAAGTCCGTCATGGCAGTTCAGTTGTTCACAACTATGTATCGCATGTTCAATTACAGAACGGCATTGGTGTCCTTGGAGATGTCCAAGCATGAAATCGCCGAGCGCATGCTTGCAAACATAGCCAACTTCGATGTTAGCAAGATCCACTTGGGTAGCCTGTCACGCGATGAGAAGAAGCAAGTCGTCGCCGAATTCGACAGAATGGACAAGTCCAAGGGTTCCAGATTCACACTGTACACTCCGTCACGCGATATAACTATCCAGGAGTGTTTGCATGCGTTGTCTCCATTCAAGTATGATATCATCTTCATCGACTATGTGAGTTTGCTTAGGCAAGTAGGTGCGAAGGGGGCTCGAGAGGATCAGATTCTAGGGGATATCGTTCGATATGCGAAGCGCATGGCACAGCAGATGAACTGTGTTATCGTTCTTCTTGCTCAGTTGAATGAAGAGGGTCAGATTCGCGGATCCAGAGCTATCGGTCACCACGCTAACTTCTGGTTCAAGTGGGAATGCACCGAAGAAGACAAGCAAAAGGGCTTCTTGACCATCGAACAGTCCAAGGCGCGTGGTAGTGAGCAGTACGACTTCTACTTGACTGCCGACTTCGCTCACATGCGTATGGACTCCTATTTAGGGCCTTTGGATAGCGGCCCGGACGACGGCGAGTCCCCGAAACCTGGAAGCGTGGCGACGTTAAAGTTCGATCCGAAGAAGGGTTTGAAGGTGAAACGAAGTAACGTGAAGATGTCTTTAACTGACTCCGATCTTTGAAAGCGAGACCATGACAAAAACATCGAAAGTCGAAGCGGAACCTAAGCAGAAATCGAAACCCAAGATCAAAGATAAGACGACCAAGAAGACCATCACCGACAAGGCGAAGAAACCGAAATCCAAGGATCCGTTGGACAAAGCTGAACCTCCCAAGGATTTAGGTGATTGTTGCTTTACCGTTGACACGAAGACGATAACTTCAGCAGTGCGCACTCTGGTGTCTTCAGGATCGTTCGGTGGTGGAAATTCAGACCTATTCGGAACGGATGGCGGTTCAGTGTCGTCCGTCGATTCCCTCCTCATTAGAGTGGATGAAGACGGATTGGTTCTGATCTACTCCAAGCTTGCAGTCTATGCGACAGTGAAGATACCGGCCAAGGTGTTCTCGACAGGATCATTTGTTGTTACCGCTCAGGTGTTGGGATCGTTGAAGTTCCCGAACTCGACGGTGACTTTGACTCTGAAGGGAAACAAGCTCTATTTCAAGTCAGGAACTACGAGCGGCAATGTCCAGTTGAGCGGAGATGTCCAGGATGTGATTGCGAACAAGCCGGATCCGATCAAGTGTGATCTTGTCCTCACCAAGCAGTTCGTCACCGATGTCGCATCCAAGCTCATGTATTCGTCGTTCGATACTTCCCTTCCAAGTTACGGATTGCCGCTCAAGATCCAAGCGCGGAAGGGCGAGTTGACGTTGGTTGCATCGGATTGCGTGTGCGCCGCGATGCTTTGTAGAAAAGACGAATCAGTCCCCAACATGGATATGACTCTTCCTGGATCAGCTTTGATCCAGATCGTGAAGTCGATTGGTTCCGACGATGTGAAGCTTGGTGCGAATGATTCCATGTTCCGCATTACTGGCAACGGATTCTCCGTCTATCACCCCATTGGCGTATACGACGTGGCCGATGTCAAAGGTTACTTGCATGAAGAAGTTCTGAAGTCCGATGCCAAGCACAGCATGGACGCCGTGATCAACACGCTATCCTTGTGCAACGCTCTCAGCACCGCCTTGGACATCAACAAACTTGCCAAAGCGAACAATGTGTTGGATATTGACTTCAGTTCAGGTAAAGTTACTTACAGGAACGATATCGCCAAGATGTCAACGGCGTTCGAAGTTGTCTCATGCAAGGGCAAGGAGTTCAAACAAACTACCGATGGTCAAAAGCTGTTGGCGTTCCTATCCCCTATGAAGGCACTCAAGACGTGTCGAGTGCTGTTGTACGATTCCAGATTGTTCATGTTTACCGAGGATGGGGCTCTTGTCTACATCATGCCAATCCAGTAACGCAGAATCGATAGTCAAGGAGTCCAGAGGCTATAGGTTGATTGGTGCATCGAAATCGATTGACAAGATCCCGAAGAACAAGATCTTCAAACTGACGGATATTCCTGGATCCGACGATGCGTTACTTACGATGACAGCGGCCAATCAGATCGAGATGCACAACTCGATGCTTCTAATCAGGCCGACGTTCCAGGACTCGTCATCGAAATTGGAAAGCAAGTTGATTCATCGGGATGGCGTGGTCACGTTGTTCGAAGTCACACAAAAATCAAACTCACGTTTGGGTTACGTACTGTCGATAAGGAGTAGAGAATGTTGCACTTGATCGTGATTGCTGGGCCGTCCGGAGGCGGCAAGTCCACACATGCGGAAGGTTTGATGACTCGCAGTGATGGCAGGCGGTTGAGCTTCGCCACTTACTTGAAGGAAGCCGCACTTGAGAGTGGCTGGAGTGGATTGAAGGACGAAGCTGGACGACGTTACTTGCAGGACTTTGGATTCCTGATGAAGAAGAACTACGGTGACGATATCTTCGCCAGGAAGTTAATCGAGAATGCCGAAGTGTTGATTCGTGCTGGAGTAACGACGATCATCGTCGACGATCATAGATTCGCCATCGAGTTCTCGGCGCTGAAGGCTTGGGAGAAGAAAGCGAAGCGTAGCAGGTGCGTAACATTCGTCAAGTTCTGTGATACCAAAGCCGAGAATATCTGGAGAAAGGATTTCCTTCAGTGCAAGCCTTGGGCTCTGCACTTGTCGGAACTTGAGTGGAGAGCGTTCCCGGATGATGCTTGGGATGTGATATTCCACAATGACAGGATCAATGGTGTGGACAATTCGATTGAACGACTTGTGACTCAAATCAACTGGGTTATCGAAACCAAAAACAAGAGGATGAAACTATGAACGACTTGGACATGTCGTCCTTGGATGACATTGAACTTCACGAAACGAACGAAGATCTGGAAGACGCCGCACCGAAGGGTTTGCGCTTCGGATTCATCGGTGCCGGACAGGCTGGATGCAATCTCGTGTATGCTCTTCGTGACAAGAAGGATTACCGTAGGACTTTGTTCTTCAACACAACGCACAAGGATATCGAATCGATTCCCGAAGCATACCGCGTAGTACCTGCCGGTTACGACGGAGCTGGCAAGGATCGTTCCATCGGAGCCAAGGCGGCAAGCTCTGCTCGTGGTGAACTTACTGCATCGATGACAAAGTATTTCAAGAAGTTGGACTACATCTTCATCTGTACGTCTACCGCAGGTGGATCCGGATCGGGAGCGACGCCTGTTATCTTGAACGTGGCTCGAGAGTATTTGTCAAATCACAGCGGCTACACCAAGGAAGAAGCCGCAAGGCGTGTCGGCGTGATTGCGGTACTTCCGAATCGGAGCGAAGGTGGTGCGGCGCTCAGTAATACCGGATTATTCATGAACGACGTGTTGGACTCCGCGAACAAGCCTACAGTTACGCCTTTGTTCCTGGTCGACAATGAGCGTGTCACGAAGATGGCTAAGGACGCAATTGGAAGATTCGACAAGACCAACAACGTTGTAGCGACCTTGTTCGATATCTTCAACACGATCTGCGCGAATCAGAGTCGCTTCATGACGTTCGATCCCAAGGACTATGGCACGATCCTGCAATCCGGTCTGATCACCGCTGGCTTGAACACGCTGGAACGTTACGAGCGCGAAGACGATATCGCACGTGCCATTCGTTTGAATCTCAGCCAGACAGTTCTCGTTGATGGTTTCAATGTCGAAGGAGCGACACACGCTGCGATTATCGTTACCGGAGATGAGAACGTCTTGGGTACGATCCCATCGGAAGCTTTGGAATCTGCCAGAACCACGTTGCTAGGCATGATGGGCGGAACCAACGCTACTTTGCATGTTGGTGTATATCCAGCAAGTACGAAGGGCATCAAGGTCTTGACTATCATCGGCGGTTTCAGTTTCCCACAACACCGACGCGCTGAATTGGAAGCGCGTCTCACCCACACACGATAGAAAGAGAGTTTAACTATGTCGGACAAGCAATTGCTTCTCAGCTTCCCGGAAGCTCGTACAGTCAACTACATCGAAGATCAGCTCGACGAACAAGGCAAACAGATTATCGACGAAGCCAGCAAGCTTCCAATCAAGCGCATCAACCGATCCGAGATCGTTTCCTGCTTGGTTGGTTTGGACATGGCGATGCTCAATGCGCAGGCGCTTGTACAGGCCGGACACGACTTCTTCGATGTTCAGGAACTTCGTTCCAAGATCAAGAAGAGTTTCGATACCCGTGGTAGGCACGACTTCGATGATCGTTACTTGATCCTCTCCGAAGCCCAGCATGTGATTCTCATCGAAGCGATCAAGAAGTTCGATTGGTCCATGAAGCGCAAGCTCCCTGAAGGAGGAGAGACCGAAGGAGTTGATTTCTGGTTGAACTGGTTCGAGTTCTTCGAAGGCGTGAAGAAACCGAAGGATCACAATATCGAAGCTCCTGATTCGAGTTACGCTTCGTGGGCTTTGGAGAAGGCATCGCGGCTTGCTCATGAAGCCGAGCAAGAGAAGGCGGCTTTGGGAAGGCCGCAAGCAACACCGCTCGTAATGAAGGAGACGTGAATGTCTGATAATGAAGTAAACGAACAGGAAAACTCCGAGAGC
>Ga0172380_10008309_pt1 | contig 11401 bp, 6 predicted proteins | sample Leawe162metaG_FD_119747 | JGI IMG/M metagenome (GOLD analysis project Ga0172380, IMG submission 119747) | Leachate microbial communities from a municipal landfill in Southern Ontario, Canada - Leachate well 162 metaG | ecosystem: Engineered > Solid waste > Landfill > Unclassified | place... | reverse complement strand
TCCTGTGGGACTACTTCACGATCCAAAAGCCGGCCCGCTATCAACAGTGATCTTGCTTCATCTCCAATATAGGCGGATGCGCCTGATAAAATGTAACTTTGTCGTACGGGGATGTGTAACACCACTGCGCGCACGCGTGAGCCCTGCATGGACTCGGATCAACAAGCACGTGAGGCGATTTTCATGTGGAACTTGATCGAGAAGTTGGTCGAGCGATACGAATCTACCGAGAGGGCGAACAACTCGGGCCAGGCCGATCCGAGCAGCTCGCTACCGTCGGGCGGGCGGTTCAACAAGCGGGCGTCTGCGGCCGCGATTCCGCTGCCTGGGCAGCAATCTCCCTCGGCCATTCTATCGCCCGCCTCGGTCGACGGTGGTTCACCGCAATGAGCAGCATGATGCCTGCCGCGTACGCGGCACTCGAGGCCGACGAACAAGTGGTGTTCTGTGATTTGGGCATGAGCCAGTTCTCGATCACGTCCAAGAACCCCCAGCTCGGCAACCACGGCCCGAACCTGCGCATCGCAAACAATTCGTGCGTCTGCATCTCGCTCATGGCCTTCATGTATGTTGCCAACACCGCGGTACCAGACACGGCGGAGGAGCTGCAAAAGTACGGCCAGGAAATCATCATCATCGGATTCGCGCTTTGGCGCAGCTACCTGAACGAGATGGTGGTGCGCCTGTGCGCACCGTACATTGTTAACAGCTTGGGCGAGTACAATCTCGCCGTGCCCGACTCTCACAAAAGCGCGGCCGAGAAGCAGCACGCGGTGCTGTCGGCGACTGCGCTGGTGCAGCTCAAGTGCGTGTACGAGGGCTTCCGGGACACCACGGACGCGTTGCCCGAAAGCGAGATCATCGACCGGTTCGTGTCGACGTATTCGCTCACGGACTTTGGCGAACTACTCGGTTCGGTCGTGCTGAGCAATCCGCTCGACGAGCGCCTGCGTGCGGTCGAGTGGCTGCACCAGTCGACCAATTTCTTCGGCGACCCATACTATACGAAACTACTCAAGAAGATCAACATGTTGGTGCCGCTGTTTTGCGAGGAGCACTTGGCAAGCGCCAAGATCGTCCGCGAGCTACAGAACCTCGTGGGACATGTTTTGATGTACCCGACACCGGCCGACGCCTCGCACATCGATGGGCTGTTGAGAGAGTTGAACACCAACCACCCGCTTCTCTCGGAGCTATTGCAAATGAGCGTCGAAAGGCTCCACCGGGTGGCCGTCTGTTGCATCGGGCTGAACGTTGATTTCCTGCTGGGCCTGTTGCGGGACGCGCTAGAGATCCCCCAGAACGAGCGCCTTGATACACACGACGCGGTCGACGAACACTTTGGGCGCCTGATCAACGCCAAGACGCAAACCAAAAAGACGCGGCTCGCGATCGCGGTGCTCTACTGCATGAGCGCCTGTGGCACTGTCCACCACGGGTGCGCCCGCCAGAGCCGCGCCGACGCCGGTCACATCGGGAAGGTGATCGACAGAATGACGCCGCCGTGGCGCCAGAGGGGCATCCTCAAAATGCGCGATCCCGACTACTTTGCCAACAATGCTCAGCGCCTCGCGCTGATGATGCCAACGTGTCACGAGATATCGCTCGACACAACGCCGACCGTCCTCGTCGAGCCCTTCAACACAGAAGACCTATTGAAGGTGATGACACACGAGGCCAGGCGTGCGCGCCTCCCTTGCGGCGCCATCATCATACTTGCGGGTGCGGACATCAGCTTCTGCGTGGTTGCGAGGGCCACGCAAACCGAGACAACCTACTACATGTACGACTCACACGAGGTCACCGAGGCGCGCAACGCCGTCTTGGCCAAGTGCACCTCGTTGCAAACCATGAACCAGCTCCTACTGGAACACCACGGCATCGCTTCGCGCACCAAGATCGCATGTCACGTCATCCAATGCTCTGGTTCGTTTGATGAATTCTACTCGGATTTACTACACAATTACAACGAAATCGGACCGAGCCCGATGTACAATAAAATCTAAGCAATTACAAGTTGTCGATGCATCCAACCACCGAGTAGAGGACCTGGTCGTGGGGCACCCGCTCACAAATAGGGGGATCGTACTCAAGGTCCAATGGTTCATCTGTGTCATCTTGAAGTTCATCCGTTTGCATCAAGTGCTCGACGGAGCGCTGATCCACAACTCCCGCTTCAAGAGTCTGTGTGGATGGCTCGGCCGAGCCAATGATCATGTCCGTCATCTGCCCTTGTACGGTACCGAGCTGCGTTTGCAAGTCGTCTTGAAGTCGAGCAAATTCGCGCGTGTTACTTCTGACCTCGTCGATCGCGTTGTAATACCGCATCGGCACCTGGAGGTTCGGTTCCCGGCTATCCCAATCCAGTTGACCGGCACGGAAGCGTTGATTGTTGATCTGCTCCTGTTCGATTTGCTGTCGGAGCTGGCAAACTGTTTGTTTGAGTTCGGTAACCTCCGTGCATTTCTTGCCCATTGTTTCATGTATAGTATTGATTGTGACTGACGATGTGGCCAGGTGTTTTTCGAGCTTGGTAATCTCCGCTTGGAGCTTGGCATTCGCTGCTTGGAGCTTGACGACGTCGTCGTTCGGGGTCGTGGGCGCTTTGGGAGCGCGGAGTTCGGCCTCGATAGCCGCCAGCTTGGTCAATACAAGCTGTTGGTCGGTGTGTAATTGGACGTTAGAAGCGTGGAACTTGGTGATGTTCTCCGCAGACTCTCTGGTATGCGCGATCAGGTACGCGTTGTGCTCCCGTTCGCGTCGTTGCGAGTTCTCTTCGCGTTCTTGCGCTCCATTGGCGTGGGTGTAATTACTGTTGATGAGCTCGTTAATCGCGGTCTGGATGGCATCGGTGGAGGTGCGGAGGTCGTTAAGGAGGTCACCGGATTCCGCCTTGGTGGTAAGGCGTCGGAACATCTTGTGCATCAGGGGTTCGACTCGTTCCGCAATCATGCTGTCGATGTGGCCCATCGAGTCGGTGTGTCTCTTCTCGGCACTTGTGTTGATAACACCGAAAGTGTCCAGTATCTGGTCCTGCATCTCTTTCATGGTCGTGTTCACGGCCCCGAGAACGCGATCGACCATATGGTCGGTGTATCGACTCAACAAATCATCGGTCACATCCGACACCCCCTTCACCAGACCCGGTAAATTCACCAGCGGGGCGATCGTTGTCTCTATCTCCGCGCGCACGGCCGCGATGAAACCGTCGCGGTCGAACGACGACTTTTTCAACGCCGCGGTGACGGTCGACATCTCTAACCGCTCGACAGCGTTATATAATTCGCGGTCGCGCGCAATCGCGTCACGCACGATCTCGGCAACGACGTCGCGATTGAGAACGGGTTGGTCCAACCGGTCGATAACAGGCCGCAGCTCCTCTCGAACGGCACTAGCAATCACCTCCGGTCTCGTTGCCGGTTGTGCTAGCTGTTGGGTCATTAACGAGAGTTCCCTCTGAAGCTGAGTAGCCGCGAAGAAGGCCTGTGCGCGATCCGGGCGGGCACCGGTCATCGGTACTTGGATGTCGCATTCAGCAGCGACCGAAATGGTTGGAGCCGGAACAGAAGATACAGGAACTTGGGCACCACTGTCGACAGGGGCCGATGGGGTCTGCTCGGGCGCGGGCGCTTGCGCGGCGTCGTTGCTCGAGCCGGAGGGAGTAGGCTCGGCCGCGACCTCAGTATCCATCGGCTGTTCATCCCCCGGAGGTGACGCGTGCTGTTCGAGCTGGACGCGCGGAGCGGGCTCGGGCGCGCGCGCGACCGGTTGCTTGTGGACGTATGGCCGCAAGGCCTCGTTGTCGCGGATGACCGAGTACTCGAGTACCGTATGACACTCGTGCAAGTACAATCGGTTGACTTTGAGATTGGAGCACAAGGTACGCAAGTTAGCGTACATCGTCCGACCCCCATCCTGTTGGTGGCAAAACCACCAACCCCAGTCATCGCCCTTGAACGCGGCAAAGCCGATGTGATTCTCGGGCACCCCGTCCGGCGCGAAGCTCTCGCCTAACGAGATCCATAACGCAGGGACGCCGTGATAGCGCTCTCCGAGCTTCGTGTTCAGCGCGAGCTGTCGCTTTGAGGCCTGGGTCTCAAGGACGAGATACCACTTGGGGTCCCATGGATGTTGTTTCTTCTGGACGCGCGCGGTGCGGCGAGACACTGTAGAAGCGTCAAGGAACAGTAAGCACGTGTGATAGCCCAGTCGGAGCTCGGGGAGACCACATACTGCTTATTACTGTTCAGAGAGGAGGCGCGCGCGAGCGGGGGAGGATAAGACTACCCACGCAGCGGGGCCCCAGCGCTTATATATAATGTTCTATTTCCAGCATGATGCGCGAAATAGTAACAAAAACGTTGCAAATATGCTTCACGCTCGAAATAGTATATGTACTAATAAAAGAACTGCTCCATCTCTGTGTCATGGCCAAACTACACCATCTCCTCGCCCACCGCGTCCGGTTCGAGGCGTTCCACTTGGTACTGCCTCGTGATCTTGTCACTCAGCAGCCAATCATACAGGTCGGAGGGCAGGTTGCGCAAGGACTCGTCCTCGTCGATGATCGACGCCTGGCGCATGCTCTCGATCACCAGCTTCGAACACGTTTCGCTCTCGGGATCCCCGCACTCGCACGCAAACATACACAACAGGCTGGCCAGCCACCACTCGTCGTACGGCTTCCCGGTGCGCGTCGCGATTTCGCGCGTCAGGTTCGTGCACTGCTCCCGCGTGATCATCAGCCCGTAGTGCTCATAGAACGGCCCGAATCTCTTCATCGCGCGGAACTCCGAGCCCAACTGCGTCGTGACGCGGAACGTGGTACAGCTGCCGCACACGGTCAATTCCACGTGGTTGATGGGACCGAGGAGCGTCCACGACCACCAGTTGAAGCGGTCGTCTACCGGTGCGTTGGGCATTTCCATGTTGACGAAGCTGAGGATAATACCCTCACAGTCGACCTGCGTGCAATGGTATTGCCATTGTTTGCACAGATCCTTCAGCGTGTCACCACAGGACACCGGGTCACACCCCTCGCTCTCGATCACGGAATCGAGATCGTCGAGTATGCTGTCGATCTCTACGTAGCTGTCCGCCATGGCAAACGCGAGGAGGACACCGTGCGGATGCCAGGCATTCGCTTCGATTGCAAACTACGCAATAATGAACGACGATGTCTTTTATTTATTACCATAATGCATTGGTGCTGTATTTCACGCGTACCGGCACCACCATGCATCTGAGCTTCTGCGTCGACATCGATACGAACGTGCGTCCGCACCCGTACCACTGGCTCGACTATGTGACGTTGGTGGTGTTGGTTGTCACCGAGCTGTGGTTCGCGTCGTCGTGTCTTGTAATTTACATGCAACGCAACAGCGCGCGCGTGGCCCACGTGCGCAAGCCGCACATCATGGTGCTGATGAATATCGGAGCTGCGCTCCACTGTGTGGCAAATTACCTGAGCAACGGCGCCTTCGTCGGCGTCGCCTTCTGGGACCTGGTGCGCAACCTGCACTGCACCCTGTGGGAGTTCTGGATCGCACTGGCGTTCGGGTTCAACACGTGGTTCTGCGCAGTCGTGTACGTTGCAATCGCGACGGCCATCTACAGCCACCGCCACTCGGGCATCTTTGCGGACCGCAAATTGATCGCGCGCGCCGCCGTGTACTTTTTGACGGCCCTGATTTTCGTGCTGTGTGTGGTCGACGAGATTACCGGTGCGAGCCAGTACGACGCGGTGCTCGATGCGTGCTACACCAAACCCTACCTCAAGGCGGTCGTGATCTTTTACGTGCTGTGCTGCGCGGTTCTGACAACGGTGTTCGCCGTGGTCTCGTACCTTTACCGCGGCACCGACTACACCGTGTACTCGTCGGTGCGCGGCCTGAGCGTCGCCAGCTTGCTCATCCTGGTCGGCATGATCGCGGCGAACCTCACCAACATCACCGTGTACCCGCTCGGCCGGATGTTGTCAACGATGATGCTGTGCGCCCTCTACTTCTACTCCAACACCCTCTTCCACCGTGACATCATCAAGGATGTGATCCAGGCCAACACGGCCTCGGACATTGCCGTGGACTTTGAGCTCGAGGCCATCGAGGTCCCGAGCGACTGTCCGGAACTGCGCGACAGCGCGCGTCGCAACGCCCTGTGCCAAGCACTCGAGCGCTCGTCCCGGTTCCTGTCGATCCCGACCGCGGTCTTGGCCACAAACACTCCGTCCGAATTGATTGCGTCGATCAGCAATTGGAGCGTCGCGATTTCCGGGCCGCAGTCGTTCGTCATCGACGACGAGGACGACAACAACCCCTCGGTGCCCTCGGATTCGATGTACTTTTACATACCGCTCCCAAAGATCGGCGGCTTGCTGACCGCAATCTACAACGCCGAGCTGTCGCAGACATCCTACGAGCTCATGCTCATGACCCATTTCCCACTGACCCCCGACCGCCCGGCCTCGCTGTCGCAGGTCGACCTCACGGTCACCCACTTTGACCGCGCCCGCTTCACGCTCCCGATCCCCTTCAGCTCCGTCCAGAAAGCCTACTCACACGCCACACAAAGCCAAATCGACGGCTCCTTCCTCACCATACTTCGAACCATTTGTAACTCACAGTTTTATCGGCTGGTTCAGAACAGCATCTAATACACGGTATTACAACTCGTCGTCAGCCACGCGCGCGTAATTGAGAATGCTCTCGGGGTTGGTCTCATCGAAAACATTGAGCATCTTCAGGAAGATCTTTCTTGCTTCCTTGACAACCGCCCGGTTGTCTGGGCTGTTGCGGTAGAGTTGTACGTATACAAACGGTGGTTGATCGTCCTCAAACTTGGCCCGCATTATCTTTGTCGTTGCCAATGTCGGTGCTTGTGTTATACCGGATGACGAAATCCTATACGTAGCGTCTTCAATGGCAACTTCGGCAATCGCATCACCCAAGCCCTTGGTCGCCAAGGCCTGCTTGTTGCCTTGTATGTAATACGAAGGATCAACAAACACCGGTTTACCAAAGGTACGGTAGATTGTCGATTTGCTTGCCGCTGGGAATTTCTCTGCAGGCTTCAAGTCTTGTTCGGTTGGCATATAAACGACAAACCGCTCTTCTGACTCGGTGTCGCCAGAGAGACTCAATCGGAATGGGTCCACCTTGAACCGCTTGTTCTTGGTCAGTGTAAACCAACCTTCACGGCCAAAACACTTTTCGAAAATAGGGTTCAGGTCCTTGATCTCGACCAGAGCGGTTCTGTCAATCGTGGACCTGACAAATGACGGCTCAAGTTCAACAACACTCGGAGGTCCGACCTCGCCCGAGGTACTAGAAGTGCTCGATGTAACAGGTGCTTCTGGTTCCGGAACAGGCGGTGGCTCAACCACCGGGGCTATCGCCTCGGTGGCCTCTTCCAATGGATTGGTTACATCTCCTGCCGCGTGAGACTTGGCGCTCACCTTCTTCTTGAGATTGGCCAACTTGTCCGTCAGGTTATCGCGCACGGCCTCCAGGGCCTGTTTCTCGGTGTTCAGCTCGGTGACCCTGTTCGCCAAGACAGCGTTCTGGTTCTCAAGCTCTTGGATGCGACGCTCGTGCTCGGCCTTCTCCGTCTTCAGAGTATCGAGGCTTGCCTTCATGGTGTTTCGCGTCGACTCCACGGCCGCCAACTCGGAGGTCAAGTTACCGACCTGGGTATCGAGTTCGCCAGCCCTCGTGTCTAACTGCTCGTTCTCCAATCGCAATCCATCCTTGTCTGCTTCCAGCTGTCCTTTTTCACCTTGGACAACCACTACTCGTGCCTCGGCGGCAGCTTTCGCTTCCTCGGCTTCCTCCAACCGGACGGTAAGAGCGGCGACATCCGTACGTAGCCCCGCAAGCTCCGTATCCTTTGCGATAAGCTCTGTGCCCCGGTCGGCAATTTGTTGCAACAACGGCGCTGTCGCCGTAGCAGAACCCGAGGCCGCAAGCGCTGCGTCTACCGCGTCCTTGTCCTCTTTCATGCGATCGTACGCTTGTTTCCACGCATCCAATCGGCCCCGGAGTTCAAGCATGTCGATGTCCTTGGCGACAAGCTCCTGCTCCAACTCCAATTCCCTATCACTCTTTGTCGATGGTGCCTTCTTTGGCTTGGGGTCCACGGTTTTCTTCTTCTTTTGCAATTGTTTGAGCGCCGTGTTCAATTGGTCAATCCTCTTCTCGAAGTCCGCCTTCTCCGAGCTTGATAGGTATCCCGCCGAAGAAGAAGAGGACGACGAAGAGCTCGAGGCGTATGGTACGACCGGGTCGCTGGTCGGCGTATACTTTTCCAGCACCAGCGTCGCGGCCTCGCGGCGCGCCATTTCCTCGAGCTCGGTCTTGGTAAACCGTATGTCTTCGCCCCTGAAATCAAAGTCGCCGCGCGACTGTTTGTTGAACTCGGTGGCGTAGCGCATCGGGGCGGGTTCGTACATGGGCGGCAGTGGGTTGTATTGCAAGAAGCCGCCCGGCGCGCCAATCGCAATAACGCCTTGTTGTTTCTGGAAGTTCAGGTAGTAGACCAAATACCTTGCTTGATCCTGCAGTGGTGCAGTGAAAAAGGGTGCTCGCTGCTGGTTGTAGGGTCGGCGATTCGGTGTTTCGTACACGAGTGCCCAAAGCGCCTTCACGTCAAAATCGACGTCCTGCACCGAGCCGTCGGCGAGAATCTCGTTCGCACGCGCGATGAGCTCCGCGCCCGTCGGTCCTCTGACAGGGCCGTTAATCTTGCCCGTGGTCGTGTACGAGCCCTTGGATGCTGCGGAAACAAGGTACCCGAAGCCGACGATGGGCCTGTAGGTTCGCTGTGTCATGTCCGACACGAACAACAGCTCCTGGCTCTGGCGCAAGTACTCGAGCAGCGCGTCGTCGAGCTCGTTGCGCAGACGCTTGCGCCCGGGTATGAACAACAGTTCCACCATGCTGTCGTAGATGCGCGTCACACGCTTGGCTCGCTTTGCATTTGATGTGAAATAGTCGGGAGCCAAGGTGATAACGTTGACGCGGTATTTGGCAAGTGCCGGAACGAATCCCGCCGATGGCGTAGATGCAATCTCCATGGCACACCCATCCTTTGTCAGAAGATCAGTCAATGCCTTGATCTTACCAAGCAACTGGTCCTCGCGGCTAAACCCGGAAGACGAGGATGAACTCGAAGACGATGAGGACGACATGGCGCCCCCGGTGTACTGTGCGCGGTAGCACGAGCCAGATCCAACGACAACGGGAGTGTAAAAATAATACACTGCCGTTGTGTTTACGCCGGTGGCAATAGCATTGGCGATTTATTTTTTGCTTACTTCCGTGGTACCGTCGGTGGCAACCGCGCAATGGACAGAAACGACAGTCTACGGTCAGCCATACCGAGATCCTCGTCCATTTCGCCGTTGCGCAAAGCAACGACGGTGGTCACGTTCACGACCAAGCCCGCGTCTCGGTTACCACCGAAGGAAAACCCGCCACCGAGTACCACAGATTCCAGGAGCAAACCACACCCGGTTGCGGCACCGAACAAGGACAAATTCACGGAGGATGCCGCGAGCGAGAGCGAGAGCGATACCGAGGACAGCTCGGACGAGGCCGAGGAGGACGAGAAGGCCATGGGCCTGGTTGTTGTACAACACGAGATCGAGCAACTGCGCAACACCATGAAGCTTTCGCTGGGCCAAGTGCGCAGCAGATACTCGAAACCCACCAAAGGTGTGGTGGTGCCGACGTACTCGGTGCGCGTTCAGCGCTACGGCGTCACCGAGTGGGTGAGCCTGTTGGTTCACATGGGCGACGCCGCCAACGGGCTCGTTTTCATGTGTCCCGACAGCGACAACTGCTATCTGCCGGCTCACAAGGACCCGTACAACAACAAGCAAATCATCAGCGTCTGTATACGCTGCAGCTCGGCGGGCGATATGCAAAACAAGGTCAAGCAGCTGTACGCCGGGTACGTCGATTACCCGGACGTGACGGCCATCGAAAAGGACGGCGCGTACCTGGCGCCGGCAACAGTCGGCACCAGCAGCAGCGTCGACACATACGTCACGGCCGAGAGGCACCTCGCCAGGATCGAGTTCCATCTGAAAGACCCGTACCGCTTTCCATTCTGGCCCATCCCGTTCCTGTTTCACCACGACCGAGGCCTGCACGACGCCATCTACCAGGTGTACCCGGGCATAATTGCGCGCCAGGAAAAGGTCTACGCTTGCACCGACCTGCTGAGTAACGAAGCCATCTTTACGGCCGACTCGAAGCTGCCGGCGCCCGAGGCCGCGGGACCACGCGAGGGCTGTACCATATGTTGACCAACCATGAATTTGCTATATTGTAGCGTACGCGCAACCCGTTGTATTAAATGCGATCACCAGGAGAGTTACATGGTCGTACTTGTTCTTGTGTTGCGCGTGCAAGTATGCCACCGAAGGGCAAGCAACCATCGGCCCTGGCCGCGGCCAAGCAGCTGGCGGCCGCAAAGGGCCAGAAGTCGATTTCGGCGTTCTTTGTGTCCCCCGAGCAGGCGGCAGAGACAACACAACCGCTGGGCGTTGACCGGGCCATACTCAGGAACCCGCTGAGCGAGCTCCAATACCTACAACGACACAAGGAGTTGTTCGGCGACCTGTTCCCGCCGCAGCTGTTGGTGGACCCCTTGTACCGCGATCTGGTCGACCAACCCGTGGGGAACCGTAGCTGCGACCCCGTGCTGTGCGGATACCGGGTGTACTACCCGGGTACGCCGACCAGCGAGTTCGCCGTGAATTCGTTCGACCCATTCAACCACGCGTCGTACTCGGATCCGAAAAACCGCGAGCTACGAACGAGGTTGTTGACGACACCGACAATCGAGCCGACGCAGGTCTTTCTGCTGGTGCCGCTGGACGCGCGACCCGAGGACACGCCGGCCTTCACCGACTACATCTACGCGCTCATGGTAAAAGAGGAAGGCACCGAGGGCAAGTTCCAGCGCATGACGCCGGACATGATCCGGTGCATCGTCGACGAGCCCGTGCGCACGCGCGTCCCCCACGAGACCGGCGTCGGTGGTAGCTTCAACCGCGTGTTGGTCGAGGTGCTCCTAGCACCCGAGGGTCAACACAGATTCGGAGCAGAGGCGGCATTTACGACCACCCCGGTTTTGCAACACGGTTCTATCATTAGGAGAGCTATTCCATTGCTCAGTTCTAAAATCGCCAAATCAGGTGATATTTATAGCTTGGCGCACGATTACTTAAGTCTACGTGCTGCGCCACAGCCTTTTACCACTCGCGCACCGCCCCCAGACGCTCCACCACCTCCCGCCATCGATCCCGCAGTCCCAGAGCCACTCCCGTGCACCCCAATGGCTACCAACGAAGACGACTACTCGGAAGAGCTCATGACCGATGACAGTGACAACGACG
>Ga0172380_10008308_pt1 | contig 11402 bp, 9 predicted proteins | sample Leawe162metaG_FD_119747 | JGI IMG/M metagenome (GOLD analysis project Ga0172380, IMG submission 119747) | Leachate microbial communities from a municipal landfill in Southern Ontario, Canada - Leachate well 162 metaG | ecosystem: Engineered > Solid waste > Landfill > Unclassified | place... | reverse complement strand
TCAATAATCGCCTTGCATATCGCCAGGCCTAAGCCTACCCCGCTTTGCGCCGCTTCGTGGTGAACCCGGTAAAATTTTTCAAACAGTTCGTGTTCAAGGCCTTCGGGTATACCCGGTCCGCTATCGGCCAGCGATATGTCCACGGCATCGTCAGAAGCTTCCGCGATGATCTCCAAAGGGCTGCCTTCCGGCGTGTAACGCACGGCATTTTCCAGCAGGTTGATCAATACCTGCTCTATCATCACCGCATCGACATAAAGCATTGGGATGCCGGGCGGCAATTTAACCGTTACCTGGCGGTCTGTAAGACGTTTTTGCAAGCGTGTCAGCACGACACCGATAATTTCGTCCAGCGGATACCACTGCCTGTTCAATTCAACGGCGCCGGCATCAAGCCGCGCCATATCCAGGATATTATTGACCAGGTTCGACATACGCTCTGCTTCATCGTAAATGGCGCGGCTCAGTTCCAGCTTGTCTTCGGCCTTGAGAGCCTTGTCTTCCTCGACCAGGGTACTGGCCGAACCGACGATAGTCGCCAAGGGTGTGCGTAAATCATGGGAAATGGAGCTGAGCAGCGAGTTGCGCAAGCGTTCGGCTTCCATTTCCACTTGCGATTTTCGGGCTTGCTCGGTCAGGCGCACCCGCGTAATGGCCTGGGCAATTTGCCCTAAAAAGGTTTCCAGCAATTTTTGTTGTTCAGGCAGGAATATCCGGCGTAAATTAACCGGCAATAACACTAGGACACCCAGCATGGTTTCCTTGTTACTCAGCGGGAAATAAACTTCCTGGGCGCCCGGCAGGGTATGGGTGCCTTGGCCTGCGATCTCGTCATGATCCATCACCCACTGCGCAACGCTGAGGTCGGCGGCATGCAGCGACTCAGGCATCGCCCGCCCGGTCGGGTAAACAATGCGGCCGTCGACGTCAGGGAAGAGAATGACGTTGCGGCTGCCGAACTCCGTATAAAAATGGTGTACTGCGGTGCGCACGATTTCGTCTTCGTTTTGGCTCGCCGTCAACTCTTTGCTCATCGCATACAGCACCGTCGCGCGCCGCTCACGGTGCCCCGCCACCTTGGCCTGGGAACGCACATTAGCCATCAGGTTGCTAATTAACATCGCGACGGTCAGCATCGCCAGCAGCGTTACCAAGTATTGACTGTCGGCTACTGTAAAACTGAAATAGGGCGTCACGAAGAACAGGTCGAATATTGCAACGCCGAGAAAAGACGCCAGGATGGAAGGGCCGCGGCCGAAACGGGTTGCAATAAATACCACGCCCAGCAAGAACACCATAATCAGGTTAGCCAGTTCAAACCTGCCGAACATCAGGTAAGCCAGCGCCGTGCTGGCGACGGTCACGATTACCGCCCAAATATAGCCTAAGCTGTTTTTTTTTCGCGATGACAGTTTTCCGCTCAGTCCCGGCAGCGGATTTTTCCGGTACAGGGAATTTTCGGGCCGGTCTTTACCATCCCGTCCTGGCCTGGGGCTGCCCAACAGGTATAAATTGATATTGTGCGCATCACTGATCAGCATATCCACTACCGAACCCAGCACCAAACGCTTCCAGCCCCGGCGGGTCGGCTTTCCCATCACGATCTTCGTGACATTCCGTTCATTGGAATATTTGACGATAGCGGCGCTCATATCCGTCACGCCGCTCAAGGTCGCGGTTTCTGCGCCCAATTGTTCGGCGAGACGAAGAATGCGCAACACGCCGTCACGTTTTTCCGCCGGCAGGCGTTGCAATTCGGGCGTTTCGACATAAACGACGATCCAATCCGCACGCAGGCTGGTCGCAAAACGCTTGCCGGCGCGAACCAGGCGTTCGGCCAGGATGTTCGGGCCTATGCACACCAATATGCGCTCGTTGACCTGCCAGATTTCGCGGATGGAATGGTCCTCGCGATAAACCAGCATCTGTGCATCGACGCGGTTGGCGGTTTGCCTGAGCGCCATTTCCCGCAATGCGATCAGGTTGCCCTTGCGGAAAAAATTATTAATCGCCGCCTGCGCTTGTTGCGGCAGATAAACCTTGCCGTCCTTGAGCCTGTCTAGTAATTCGTCGGGCGGCAGATCCACCAGTTCGACTTCATTCGCCTCTTCAAACACCGTGTCCGGCACGGTTTCCCAAACCCGTATGCCGGAAATCTGGCCTATATCGTCATTGAGGCTTTCCAGGTGCTGCACATTGAGCGCGGTATAGACATCGATGCCGGCATCGAGCAGTTCTTCGATGTCCTGCCAGCGTTTCGGGTGCCGACAACCTTGGGCATTGGTGTGCGCCAGTTCATCGACCAGGATGATGGAGGGTTTACGCTTAAGCGCGGCGTCCAGGTCGAACTCGCGTAAAACCGTCCCGCGGTAGTCAATCTGCCTGGGCGGCAACACTTCCAAGCCTTCCAGCAAGGACGCCGTTTCCTTACGTCCATGTGTTTCCACTAAGCCTACGATAATATCGATATTTTCGGCGCGTTTTTCCCTGGCCGCCAACAACATCGAATAGGTCTTGCCGACGCCTGCCGCCGCACCGAAAAATATCTTCAGCCGTCCCCGGCTGGCAATGCTCTGGTCGCGCTCGACACGGGCGAGCAGTTCGTCGGGATTGGGGCGTTCAACTTCCATTTTTTGAACCGGCTAGGGCTTGAGCAGATGATAGTTGCTGTTCCAGCGCGTCCATGCGCGTGTGCAGTCGCACCAACTCGGCGAGAATCCGCTCTTCCCCGGTCTGGATGTCACCCGCTTCCTGTTCGATTCGCCGCATGCTTCCCCCCAGGATGTCCATGTTTTTACCGATCAGCGCCACCGAAACCAGCGCGGTAAACAGCGAGAAGAACACCAGTCCCAATAATATCAGCGCGGATGCCAGCACGCGTCCCAAAAAGGAAACCGGCACCACGTCGCCGAAGCCGACATGGGTCATCGTTACCCAGGCCGACCAAATACCGTCCAGCGGCGATTTGATATTGGCGTCAATCAAAAACAGCATCAGGCCGGCCGCCAGGGTCGCCATCAGCGCAAGCAAGACTGCATAACCCAGGTTCCTGGACTTGAAGAGGTCGCCCCTGAGCGAGTTCCCCCAGTAAATTGCATTACGGCATTCCGATAACCAGTACATAGCGTTTACTCCCGATTTTTGAGTGATGACTTGGTTGAATTATTACGCCACCCGTTCGGCGCAATAAGCCAGCAGGTGCGCTTGGCTGGCGCTGTTTGGGATAGGGAGGGAAGCCGTCGCCGTGACCCTTGGCAACCAGGCTTGATGCATTTTAAAGCCGGCATTGGACATCAGCACGACTTCCACATCGGGAATGCCGCCGATAAATTTGATTAATTCGAATTCGGTTGGGCTTTTGGGTTTAAGGCAGATTTTGGGCTTGATGCCCTGTTCAGTGATGTAACGCACCATGTCGCCAAGTCCGGCGGGGGTGTTTTTGAAAGGCCTGGAAAGAATGACAGTACCTTTGCCCAGCAGGGCCACTATCCATTCATTATCGTCAGTGCTGTCAATGCCTACATAACATCGGTCGTTCATTGTTTTACCCTGTGTTGTTAAAGACCAGTCCAGTTTATGCGGATGCGTGTAAAAATGTCGTTAATATTTGTAACTTGCTTGCGGGGCGGGGTTTGTAAGGAAACTCGTAAAAAATAAGCCCTCACACCATCGTTCCCACGCTCCGGAGGCTGTGAAAGTATTTTAAAAGCCTACAAAAACCTGTATTTGAAAGTTTTCAACCTATTGATTTTTATGATATGTACGGAGTACAAACCTAGGTTTGTACTCCAAATACTGAATACTTTCACAATCTCCGGAGCGCGGGAACTATACAAGATATGTGGGGGGAGTATTTATTGCGAGTTACCTAAGCCCGCTCCAAACGTTTTGATGCTGCCGTTGCCCATTAAGCCTGTGGTAAACGTGCGGCGGACGGGGTAACAAACCCCGTCCGGCAATGTTTGATGGCTGGGCAACAGAAAAGGCGCGCGCGGCGCGCCCTACCATCAAAGCGCACCATCAACCAGTTTTTGCTCACGAATAATGCTGCCGTTTGCCAGGTCGCACAGCACGAGCCATTCCGGGCCGTCGCTCGCCTGTATTTCATAGCGCACCCAAAAATCTCCGCGACTATGTAATACCCGTTGTTTCTCAATCACTCCCGGATGCAAAAACAGCGCCTCTCGCCCGCAGGCTTCGATGTAACGCTTGCTGGAAGGCAGGCTATAGCGGTCGGTATTGATATCCGCATTGGCGAGCGGCCCGGCGGCTGCGACTATCAGCAATAATCCGTATCCCAATTTCATCGCAGATTCCATCAGGCTTAGCGCATGGCGTCCAGCGCCAGGTTTAAGCTCAGCACGTTGACCCGAGGCTCGCCAAACAAGCCCCATTGTCGCGCTTCGGTATGCGCATGTACCATGTCTCTAAGCTTCGCCGGGTCGATTTTATGCGCCTTGGCTACACGGTTGACTTGGTAATCCGCTGCCGCCGGGCTGATATGCGGGTCCAGCCCGCTACCCGATGCGGTAATCAGGTCGACCGGAATCGGCGCTTTATTGTCAGGATCGGCGGCTTTTAACGCGTCAACACGGGCTTTGACGGCATCCACCAAGGCCGGGTTAGTCGGTCCGAGGTTTGAGCCGCTGGAAGCGCCGGCATTATTCGGGAAGGGACCTGTAGCGGAAGGCCGTCCCCAAAAATGGCCGGGGCTGCTGAACGGCTGCCCGATCAGGCTGGAACCTGTCGGCTTGCCGTTGCCGTCCGCCATCAGGCTGCCGTTAGCCTGGTTAGGGAACAGCAGTTGCGCCAGACCCGTTACGACGGCCGGGTAAATCACGCCCGTCAACACCGTCAACAGTGTAAATAAAATAAGCGCAGGTTTGAAATGCTTAACCATAATCAATTCCTTATAAAGCTAGAAAAATTAGTTCGTCCACGAAAAGCACGAAAAAACACGAAAATATTCAAAAATTTTGATTTTCGTGTTTTTCGTGCCTTTCGTGGATAATTTGGGCTACCAACATAAGGCGGGACAGTTTAGTAGGGTTAAGCCGTTCGTGGTGAGTCCTTCGGCTGCGCTCAGGAGAGCCTTGTCGAACCATGAACGGCTTAACCGTCCACCCTTCGACAAGGCCTTTAGTCCTGAGCGCAGTCGAAGGGTCAGGGCGAACGGTTAAGCCTTGCTGCTTGTCCCGCCTTAAGTTGGTAGCCATAATTTGCTGTTTTTAAATTAAACTAGGCCCAGCGTGACCAGAACCAAGTCAATCGCCTTAATGCCGATAAATGGGACGATCAACCCGCCTACGCCGTATATCAACAAATTGTTTTGCAATAACGCGGCGGCGCCGACCGGACTGTATTTGATGCCTTTTAATGCCAGCGGGATCAGTGCGACAATGATCAGCGCATTAAAAATCACGGCCGATAAAATTGCGCTTGCCGGCGTTGCCAGGTTCATCACATTCAATACGTTAAGCACGGGATAAGTCGTTGCGAACGCGGCCGGGATAATTGCGAAATATTTGGCGACGTCATTGGCGATACTGAAGGTCGTTAATGCGCCGCGCGTCATCAGCATCTGTTTGCCGGTCTCGACGATCTCGATCAGCTTGGTCGGGTTCGAATCGAGATCGACCATATTGCCGGCTTCCTTGGCCGCCTGGGTACCGCTGTTCATCGCTACCGCGACATCGGCCTGGGCCAGCGCCGGCGCATCGTTGGTGCCGTCGCCGGTCATCGCGACCAGACGCCCTTCGGCCTGGTATTGCCGGATTAATTTCAGCTTCGCCTCCGGCGTCGCTTCGGCCAGGAAATCATCGACACCGGCCTCGGCGGCAATCGCGGCGGCCGTCAAACGGTTATCGCCGGTAATCATGATGGTCTTGATGCCCATTTGCCTGAGTTCGGCAAAACGTTCCTTGATGCCGCCTTTGACAATATCCTTGAGTTCGATCACACCCAGCACGCGGGTGCCTTCGGCAACCACCAGCGGCGTGCTGCCGCGGCGCGCGACGTCATCGACCAGTTTCTGAAGTTCCGGCGGGAACTTGCCGCCCAGCTCTTCAACATAGCCACGGATGGCATCGGCAGCACCCTTGCGAATCTGCCGGCCTTCGACATTAACGCCGCTCATGCGGGTTTGCGCGCTGAAATGCATGAAAGTCGCGCCCAGCGAATGCACATCGCGTTCCCTGAAACCGTATTTCTGCTTTGCCAATACGACAACACTGCGACCTTCCGGCGTCTCGTCAGCCAATGACGCCAATTGCGCGGCATCGGCGAGTTCTTTGTCGGCTATTCCCCTGGCGGCGATGAAAGCGGAGGCCTGCCGGTTTCCCAAGGTAATCGTGCCGGTCTTGTCCAGCATCAACACGTCGATGTCGCCAGCCGCTTCGACGGCGCGGCCGGATGTCGCGATAACGTTTTTTTGCATCATGCGGCCTATGCCTGCTACGCCGATCGCCGACAATAAGCCGCCGATAGTCGTCGGGATCAGGCAGACCAGCAGTGCGACCAACACGGTGATCGTGATCGGCTGTCCTGCCCCGGAAGTGGCTACCGCGTACAGCGAAAACGGCAGCAAGGTCACGGTCGCCATCAGGAACACCAATGTCAACGCGACCAGCAGTATCGTCAATGCAATCTCGTTAGGCGTTTTTTGGCGCTTGGCGCCTTCGACCATCGAAATCATGCGGTCCAGGAAGGCTTCGCCGGGGTTGGCGGTAATGCGCACGACCAGCCAGTCGGACAATACGCGCGTACCGCCGGTCACTGAACTGAAATCGCCGCCCGATTCGCGGATCACCGGCGCGCTCTCGCCGGTGATCGCGCTTTCATCCACCGATGCGACGCCTTCAATAACCTCGCCGTCACCGGGCACAAAATCGCCGGCTTCTATTAATACGACATCGCCGCGTCGTAAGCTGGAGCCTGCGATTTTGGAATAATTTGAGCCATAACGCGGCTCATCGAGTTTTTTCGCGGCAATATCGCGTTTGGCGCTACGCAGGAATGCGGCCTGCGCCTTGCTGCGTCCTTCGGCGACCGCTTCGGCGAAGTTCGCAAACAAGACCGTGCCCCATAACCATAACGAGATAGCCAAAATAAAATGGGCTGGTTCTTCGCCGTTACCGCCAAGGGCCATCCCCCATAGCAGCGTCGTCAGCATACTGCCCAGGTAAACGACAAACATCACCGGGTTTTTCCATTGTTGCTGCGGGGCAAGCTTTCGGAATGAATCCACCAAGGCGTCGCCAAGAATTTGCGTGTCGAATAACGACATCGAATCAGGTTTTTTACTCATGTTATCTCTCTCATAGATATTCAGTGAGCAGTAGGGTACGCATTTATGCCCCAGAGGGTATCGCGTACCCTACTGCCTCACAGATATTGCTTATTTAGATGATTCAATGCCGATCATTTGCAGATGCTCGACGATTGGCCCCAAAGCCAGCGCGGGAATAAACGTCAACGCACCAACCATCAGCACGGTGCCGATCAATAACGCGACAAACAACGGCGTATGTGTCGGCAAGGTGCCGGGACCGGTCGGCACGATCTTTTTCGCGGCCAGGGAACCTGCGATAGCCAGCACCGGCACGGCCAGCCAGTAACGCGAAAACAGCATCGCAAAACCCAGCATGGTGTTATAGAACGGCGTATTCGCCGAGATTCCGCCAAACGCGCTGCCGTTGTTATTACCTGCCGACGAGAACGCATACAACACTTCGCTGAAACCGTGCGCGCCAGGGTTAAAGACCGATGCCTTGCCGACATCGACCATGACGGCCAGCGCGGTACCGCCCAAGACGACCAGCGGCGGAATCAGGATCGTGATAGCCGCCATTTTCATCTCGTAGGCTTCGATTTTTTTACCGAGGTATTCGGGTGTGCGGCCTATCATCAAACCGGATACAAACACCGCGACTATCGCAAACATAAGCATGCCGTACAGCCCTGAACCGACGCCACCGAAAATGACTTCGCCCAATTGCATCATCCACATCGGAATCATGCCGCCGATAGGCGTGAATGAGTCATGCATCGCATTGACCGAACCGTTGGACGCCGCTGTCGTGGCAACCGCCCATAACGCGGAGTTGGTGATTCCGAACCGGGTCTCCTTGCCTTCCATGTTGCCGCCGGACTGGTTGGCGCTTGCCGACTGGTCGACGCCTAATGCCGTCAATGCCGGGTTGCCGCTTTGTTCCGCCGGCACCGTAACCAAAAGCATCACGACAAAAACCAGCGTCATCGCGGCCAGGATCGCCCAACCTTGCCGGGTGTCACCGACCATCATGCCGAAGGTGTAGCACAGTGCGGCGGGTATCAGCAGGATAGCCAGCAGTTCCAGGAAATTGCTCAACGGCGTCGGGTTCTCCAGCGGATGCGCCGAGTTGACATTGAAAAAACCGCCGCCGTTGGTGCCGAGTTGTTTGATGGCTACCTGTGAAGCCGCAGGACCCACCGCGATGGTTTGTTCGTTGACTTGGACCGCCTCCATAAGCGGGTTGCCGCTCGCATCCTCTAAGGCTTGGCCGTCCGCGCCCAGTTTAGGCTGTTCATAAGTGACGCTTTCAAGCATCGGCACGGTTTGATAGGAATTGAATGTCTGTACCACGCCTTGTCCGACCAGCACCAAAGCCAGTACCAACGATAGCGGCATTAGGATGTACAGCGTGCTGCGCGTCAGGTCCACCCAGAAATTGCCGACGGTCTCTGCATTGCGCCGCGTAAAGCCGCGGATCAATGCGACCAGCACCGCCATGCCGGTTGCGGCGGAGACAAAGTTCTGCACGGTCAGCCCCAGCATCTGGGTCAGGTAGCTCATTGTTGTTTCGCCGCCATAACCCTGCCAGTTGGTATTCGTCGCAAAGCTGACCGCCGTGTTAAAGGACGAATCCGGGCTGATGCCGGGCAGGTTTTGCGGATTAAAAGGCAGATAGGCTTGCAGGCTTTGCAATGCGAACACCGCCAGCGCACCCAACAGGTTAAATACCAGCAAACCTATGGCATAAGCCGTCCAGCGCATCTCCTCTTTCGGGTCTACGCCGCTTAGGCGATAAATCAAGGTTTCTACCGGCTCGAATAAGCGGTTCAGGCCCGCAGACTCGCCTTGATAGATCCTCGCCATATACCAGCCTAAGGGCTTTGCCAGCGCCAGTAGAGTAACCACATAAAGCGCACAAGAAAAAAAACCGTTACTTGTCATCAGAACTTCTCCGGATAAAACAGCGCGGCAACCAGGTAAATGAAAATTACCAATGCCAGCACACCACTTAACAGATACATTAAACTCATGATTATCCCCTTAACTTTTCACAGGCATAAACCAATGCGACAGTGACGGCGAAAAAAACAACCGTCAATACAAGATACACAATACTCATAAAACCACCTTCGCTAAAACGACTAAAGCCACGCTGATTCCAGCATCTTTGTCAAAACAACAACGTGCAGTCTATCCTGGAAAAGGGTAAAAAAACCGTAAAAATTTAAGCCGATGAGCTGGCTGTTGCTTTATGATGCCCGGTCATTACTTTCGATACGGGTTTATTATGGAATTAGTTTGGGTGGGTACGGCGTACCTAGCGGGTTTGGTAGCCAGTCGCCTCTATTTTCCGCCGCTGGTGGGTTATTTGATAGCCGGTTACCTGTTATATGCCGCCGGGGTTCAGGCCGATGACACATTGGCGCATGTCGCCGACATCGGCATTGAGTTACTGCTGTTTACGGTAGGTTTAAAGCTGAAACTGCGTTCGTTGATACGCCGCGAAGTGCTCAGTGTCGGCGGTTTGCATTTACTTATTGTCACCGGTGTATCGGTGATTGTTTTCTTTGTTTTTGGCGGACATCTATCCGGCGGCTTGATGTTGGGGGTCAGCCTGGCATTTTCCAGCACGGTGCTTGCCGTTAAGGTCCTCGATGACAGCGGCGAACTGTCCACGATGTATGGGCGGGATGTGCTGAGTATTTTAATTTTGCAGGATATTGTCGCAATCGGCCTGTTGGCATTCGCCAATAACCAACAGCCTATGCTTTGGGCGCCGGCTTTATTATTGCTCCCCTTGTTGCGCCCTTTCGCGTACCGCTTATTAAATATCAGCCGTGATGGTGAATTGAAACTGCTGCTGGGCGTATCGCTGGCGTTGGCGGGCGGCATGTTGGCTGAACATGCCGGCGTCTCGAGTGATATAGGCGCACTATTAATGGGCGTCATGCTGGCGGGGCATACGGATATAGACGAATTCGCCGAAAAGTTATGGAGTTTGAAAGAAGCTTTTCTCGTCGCTTTTTTCCTGCAAATCGGCTTAACCGGTTTGCCGGGAACTGACGAAATTTTACAGGCGCTGGGTTTATTATCGTTATTGCCGTTGCAGGGCGGGCTTTTTTTCGCGCTGTTCCTGCTGGTCGGCCTACGGGCGCGGACGGCGTTTGTTTCCTCGCTGGCCTTGATGACTTATAGCGAATTTGCGTTGATTACATCGGATGTCGTTGTTAAGGCAAATCTGCTGCCGCCGGTCTGGCAATCCATTATCGGTTTGGCTGTGGCGCTTTCGCTGGCAGTCGCGGCGCCGTTGAATCATTTTTCCCATCGCCTGTTTTCGTCGCTGGAACATTTATTAGTGCGCTTCGAAAGAAAAGTCGACCATCCTGACAAATTGCCCAGCACTATCGGTGTTGCCGAGTGGCTGGTAGTCGGCATGGGACGCACCGGTGTCTCGGCTTATCTTGAGTTCAATCGGCAGGATACCCTGGTTTTGGGCCTGGATGCCGACCCTACCGTGTTGCAAAATTTGCTCGCCGACGGCCGGCGTGTGCTTTACGGCGATGCGGAAGACGCCGAGCTATGGGACAAATTGCCGTTGGCAAGAATCACGGGCATTATCCTGACCATGCCCGAGTTTGAGGTCAGGTCATCGTCGATCGTACAATTGAAAATGCGCCGGTTTAAAGGCAATATCGGCACGGTTTGCTTTCATGCAGATGAAGAGCGCGAACTATACCGCCTGGGCGCCACGTTTGTTATCCATCCCTTGATGGAAGCAGGCAGGCAATTGGTCGAGCGCATGCTGGATTCACAGGGCCGGCCGGTTTAGCCTTGAAGCTACGGGGCCGGCAAAGCCGGCGCGTCCGTACTTAACGGCAATATTGATTTACGTCGGCTTCCTTGGGTCCGACGCAAAGAGCAGGATAATGCCGACCACCGGGCTTAGCAAAATGGAGCCGAAAAAATATCCCCAAAAACCGAATTTCTTGTTAATTCCAAAAATACCCACCAAAAAGCAGGCCGCTACATATATCGTCCACGCCAGCATCATTTACTCCGGGTCAACTGTTTTGAATTTTCCATTGATCATTTCCTTAACCACTATTTTTTTATTGGCAATCAAACTGTT
>Ga0172380_10008307_pt1 | contig 11403 bp, 10 predicted proteins | sample Leawe162metaG_FD_119747 | JGI IMG/M metagenome (GOLD analysis project Ga0172380, IMG submission 119747) | Leachate microbial communities from a municipal landfill in Southern Ontario, Canada - Leachate well 162 metaG | ecosystem: Engineered > Solid waste > Landfill > Unclassified | place... | reverse complement strand
CAACCCCTCGCTCAAACTCGCGCACGACGTCGCCCGGGTACTCGGAGTGACCATTGACGAACTGTTCATCTTCGATGACGATTCCCCGTCACCATAACAGTGTTCATGGCGGTTTGCCACAAGTGCTCATGGACATGAGATATCCATAGTAGGATACCTCCGCCGGGTCGGGACAGAAACGTGCCCTGCCCCGCAGCGTTAGTTGCCAGTTCTGGTGCTGGCATCAACGGGATGGGTGGCGGGTCTATGAAGTTTTATCCGGTGGGATCTGCAAGGTGGCAGACCATGTTTGACACTGCCTGTGATTCCTTCTCCTCCGGGATGAAGATCTGACCCATCCAGTCCGGCGCAAAACACCGGGTCATCTGCCAGCAGTCGAACTGCAACGTCGCCTGCCCGGTGAACCCGGCGCTCTTATCCTGGGGGGTGAACCGGATCAAGATGCGCCTTGGGAAGAAGGATGCCACAACAGCAGTCGGTATCATCGTGCACCGCCGCTGGTTGCTGGTCGATATCGACCCCGTAAGACCATCCGGGGTGTCGTCCACCGACGTGGAGCACGGAGTGGCACCCGCCCCGCCCGGCAGGTGGCGGGGTTCCTTACCGGGATTGGTTTTCCCGCACCCATCCTTGTGGATTCGGGGAATAGGGCACACCTGCTCTAACGGATCGATCTGCCCAACGATGATGCGAGCCGGGCGCTGGTCACGCGGTGTCTCAACGTACCGGATGTCCGGTTCTCAGATGGGACAGCGACCGTCTATATTGCGGACTACAACGCGACCCGGATCTGGAAACTCTACGGAACGATGAGCCGAACTGGGGACAACACCGCAGACCGCTCCTACCGGCGTTTTGCGATCCTTAAATCTCCGCTTGAACCGGGGGTCATCGGATGAGTGATACTTGAACGGCTGGCGGGTTCGCTGCCCCTGCCACCGTAGGCTGACGATACAGGATATCAGATTTTCAGGCACCGGATCGTGCTCCGGCAGTGGCTTATACTTTTAGTCAATCCTCGGACACAACCAGATTATTGCGCTGTTGATTGGTTATGGAATGTTCGTATCATATTTTTTGAGATGTTTCATATTTCATCACACGAAAATAAAAAAGTATATTAACAATACCCGCGTATAGTAGATACAGGGTATTTTTGGCAAACCAGAAAAACCCGAATTTCGACAATTAATTGCACACTGGCGAGTACCTGGGATCAGCGGGGAAACTGATCCCGGTTTTAGCAGGAGTTGAGGTGATGAAAACAACCATACATGAGGGCAGCCGACAGATCAAGGTGGATACCAGGCACGACGAATGCCTTTATGCAGCCCCACGACCACAAAAGGGCTCTGAAATGCCCTATTGGGTAAAAGATCTCTACATGCACGAAGGACCCGAAAAGAAGAATACATATTATCTCCATCTCTGGTCGACAGATACGGCTACAAAGGACAAGATTATGCCTGTCTCTCCGGCAACAATGGAACGCTTCATGAGGAGTAAGGGGCTTGTCTGCAACCTGTTCCCGAAATGTAATCCTATTGAAACGCTCTATGCGATGGGATACGGCATTGCAGAAGAATTTTAAATTTTTTGGTAATTATCCAGATCTCTCTTTTATTTCTTCGGTGCTATGAATACGGTTCTCTGAAATTCGCAAGCAAACCGGTAGATCGATATCTCTTCCACCATTTCATGAGTCGGGATTTGGATTTGTCGAGGCTCCTATAAATGTCTACGGATTTCTCTCCTTCGATATGTCATTTAATAGTTGTGATTCGTTTTTCTTCGTCGGTTTCACTCATCTCACTCTTCCAAAAGAGCATTAAAAGACGGTCTATATCCTTGTAGGTACATGATGTCCTGATCCTTACTCATTAAAAGAACTGGTGCACGAGGTTCTGAGCCTTTTCCCCGGCAGCTGACTGGATCAAGGTACCCGTTTTGCCACATTCTATTGTGAGATTCACATCACATCAAGTCTGAATTGATGCCGAACGTCACGATTGGGATGCAAGGAACGAATCCTGAAGTGTTATTCCAAATGCAATCCTTTATACCGCTTTACACGTCGCACGTATTCGTCCAAAATGTCCTGACTCCCAATATCGCACGAAAGGCATGTCATTCCGAAGAAGCATGTGATCGTTCTATTCAGGTATTCAAAAAGGTCAAACTGCTCTATGGTTGCTTGACCCCTCTTGAGATCTCACAAACCATTACGATAAGTGAGCGATTGGTCAACGAGTACATTGCATTAATCGAAGGGAAAAAAATCTTTCACGGATGAAGTCAATGAATTTAGCTGAACAGACTTTAGATAAATCTGACATTTGATGTCATTTTTTAAAAAAGGATAATAATAAATATTATGAAAACATAACTCTGTAATGTTCTTAAGACGTTATATGTCATTCAACTTCCTTGATCTTCATATCGTGGATTACTGCCAGCTGGATTGCAGGCATTGTTACCTGAATAAAGGTAGTAGTGTTATGCCTCTCGACATGATCAGGAACGTAAGTGCTGATTTTCTACAGACCGGATTTCCCCTTCCACAAAGTTATATCGTTCTGGCCGGAGGCGATCCATTGCTCCACCCGGAGTTTCCGAATGTTTGCAGAATTATACGGGAACTTGGCTGCAACATCTCGCTAAGCACGAACGGAATACTGGTCCCGCAATATGTTTCGGTATTTCAATCCGGTGATTCAATCCAAGTCAGTGTGGACGGTGACAAGGCGACCCATGATTTTATCCGCGGGGATGGGAGCTATGAAAAGGCAGTGCAGGCATTGAATATCTTAAGGGAAAACAATATTCCCCATAGCATTTCATTCACAATCAATAAACAGAATGTTCATTATTCCATAGCAATTTTTATGATAGATCCTCAAGGAAATCCCCGATGCACGTATCCCCCATAGGAGGTGACAAAGGATTAGAAGAATTCTTGAGATGCTGATGGATAAAAAAGTAATCATCGGACTTACGGGGGCAGTAATTCTATTGGTTTCTCTTGGTATCGTTCTTTCAACGTGTTCCCCGGTAGAATCCAATCAAGAAGAGGAGTTGGAAAACATGAGATATCCACAATTTCCAAAATCAGTAAATACAGAATTGTATCAGCTGAAAAAAGAAAAACCCTTTGCTGTTAACAAATGGGAGATTGATGAAAAACATAAGCAAATCGTCATTTATGTTGTCTGGATGAGTGCACGACGGTTCGATAAACCTCAAATCCAACGAATTGATGACTGGAATGTCACTATCATTCCGGATACTGAGATGATAGCAGAGATGGGAACCGTAGAGGCTGAGATGAATCGGATAGAGCAGACTCCTGAAATGCAGGTTGCCGGCTATACATTGCAGGTTGGGAATGGCCGTATAGAGATTTTTGTGTACTTATATAATTACACTCCGGGGAACCGGGAATTACTGAAGAACGGGCTCCGCGGATGGAAAGTTGATGGTGGGCCGGTTGCTACACCACCTCCATCTCCCTCCACGACACTGCGGTGAGGATTGGACAGATTCCTGTGAAATGTTTGGCAATTGTGGTTTTGCTTCTATTTCCCGAAATCCACCTCTCGAACTAATTCATATTCCATGTTCCAGACCGCCATCATTGAATCAGAGCAGCTCCCCGTCTGTAAGAGGCGATGGCGGATGAAAAAAGTTCGTGAGATGATGATGAGCCGGACGGCCCTGATCTGTTTTACGATTGTCATTGCAGTGGTAGTTATCGCTATCGTTCTTTTAACGAGTTCACCAATACAATCCAACGAAAAAGAGGAGATGGAACACATGAGATATCCACTATTACCCAAGTCTGTAAATGCTGATTTAAGTCGGTTAAACAAAGAAAAACCATTTGTTGTCAACAGGTGGGAGATTGATGAAAACCAGAAGAAAATCGTTCTCTATGTTATCTGGATGAATGCACGACAGATCAATGAGCTCCAGAATAAACAAGTTGGAGACTGGTATGTTACAGCAGTTCCGGATACTGAGATGATAAAGGAGATGGAGACCGTACGGGCAGAGATGCATCAGCTGGAACAGGACCCCGAAATGCAGCTTGCTACATATACAATGGGGGTTGGAAATGGCCATATAGATCTTTATGTGTATTTATTTAATTACACGCCGAAGAATCGGGAATTACTGAAGAACGGGATCCGGGGATGGAAAGTCGATGGCGGGGCTGTTACTACGCCATCCTGGACTCCTACCGGGACAATGCGGTGAAGACCGAAAAGAATTTTCCTGCCTGCTATGGAAATCACATTATCCATGGGTTCCTATGGCAACACAGCCATGAACACTTTTACCGGTAAAAAATTAATCCGTGAACACGAATCAGACAAACTTCCCTTTTTTGGGGCTCGTCCATTTGGTATGATTCACTACCAGACAAGTGTCTGGTTGTACGGTTACATCATATGAAATGGCGAAAGTGCCATTTATTATTGTTTTGATATCGTATGAACCAATCGGAAGGTACTGGAATGCAAACGGGGTCACCTTTTTCATATCGACATTGTCGATATAGATCTTCGCATTCGGGGGAGTACTTACAATTTTCAGGCAGCCATTTGTATAGGGTTTCAAAATAAACCGCCGGATGATCTGGTCATCCGTAATCCAGATCCGGGTACTCATGGGAACATACCCGGCTCTTGATACAGCGATCACATGATCTCCCATGGATATATTGTAGAACGTATGAGGTGTGGAATACCCACTCATAAACCCATCAATAAAAATATCTGCTCCATCCGGTTCGGAATCAATAATGACGGGAACATCCGGGATAGACCAGGGGACGACCGTTACCTCCGGGGCATCCGGATTATAGGTCAGGTATCCGGAGACATACGAACCATTTGAGGCAATGCTCATAAATTCAGTATCGGGATATAAGGTGACCGCCTGTGGGATCCGGTAATTGGAGGGTATACCGTTGATCGTGAACGGACTCCGGTTGTAGCCATCAACACGAATCGATGTCGCGACACCTGCAGGAATTTCGAACTCGGAAAAAGTCACCGTACTGATAGTCCCGTTGAAAACCCAGACATCTTTTCTCGCGATCGGGAACGGGTTTTTACCGTTCTTGATCATGACTGAATGACGCCCGTTTGTAAGACCAAAAAAGAGTGTGGGTGTCACCGTCTTTAACAGGTGACCATCGATATACACCGGGCAACCGGACGGTTTTGACGTAACCAGTATGCCTCCATAGGATTCCAAGTCGATAAGTTCCTCGGGAACCTGGGCATAATCGGAATCGTGAATTCCAAAAGTATCCAAATCAATCCGTATAGTACTATCCTCACTAAAAAATATCCGTTCTTCCACCGAATTGAATCCTTCCATCTCAAGGGAGATGGTGTGAGTTCCGGCAGGAAGCATCCGCAGTGTATCCGGAGTTGTTTTCCCGGTGAAATCATAATCCACGAAAATTGATGCGCCGGGTGGATTGGATATAATCCTGAGAGAATAATACCGACCAGACTGGTTGATTGTCTCTTCAATGGGTCCTGATAGCAGGGGAACATCAGACATGAGCGTCACGTTCTCCATGAGTTGGTTTGTTAAGAGATGTCCAGGATCTGATTGAGCATCTGTTGCAAACGGGATACTTTTCGTAATACCTGTGAGAACCAGAGAACGCTCGAGATCTGGCGATGAATTATTCGTCATCAGCCAGGTTATCCCGGTGATCGGAAGAAGTTGCTTCCCTGTAGCAATCCGGTGATTATTTTTTTCAAATGTGGTGTTCTGTCCGGGGATGGCAGGTTGCGGGGTGTCCTGAACACGGGTCTCCTGAACGGTTGTCGGTAATGCAGCAGTGGCATTTTCCTTGACCGTTTCATTGCCAAAAAAAGTATCTTTTCTGATCTGTTCCCCGGTGAGATTCATGATTAAAAAGATATTGCGGTTTTCAAGATAATCCCATCTCCCTGCCAGAACGGTGCTCTGGATTCCGGCACCATTACCCGATTGCCTGATAAAGGCCGTCACATCCAGGTCCGCCATACTGATCCGTGAAGAACCGCCGGTGAGGTTGTTCTGCCATAGAGCCCCATTGAAAAATATCGTGTTTTCGTCGGTATCCGTACCGGAAGATGCAGTACTCAGAACGAGAAGATGTGCATCTTGAAGTGCGGACGTGTTGATGCTGCCAGGAAACACAAGTTGTGTGGTGGCATTTGCGGAATCGATGCCGGTATCCCTGCCACCCATGAGTATGTCGCAGCCTTCCCCAATCCAGTATGCCACGGGATGTCCGTCGGGGATCTCGTACATGACGACCACCGCAGCGCCATACACTGCAAAGGCATCGTTTTTCGTGCCGGAATTTTCCACGGTCAGCCGGTGCATCCCTGGCCCGGTAATGATCTCGCTTGCATTATAACCGGTCGTGTCAACCAGGTAGTCATATGTACCGTTGCCTTTCCGGTCCGAATAGGTGTTCCGCTCTTTTAGTAGTGTCCCGTCCAGCGTGAGCCGGATTTTTGCAGGTTTGCCAAGGCGTGCGACCGTGTTGTGGCTCCATGTCGTATACAGGTACAGGTCTGCCTCACGGATCGTGGCGTTGAGGGGCAACCGGATATCCAGCGTGTAATCCTGACTGGCTCCAACATCGAGTAGTCCCGAATAGGAACTTACGGGAATCACATCGATTCCACCGTTTATGATGCCCTGTTTGAAAAGAGTCAGGTTCTTGCCGGCATACCCTGACGGGTCGGGAAGTCCTGACGGGTTCGTATCACCCTGTCCGGATTGGGTTTGTTCGGTTAACTCCACCTCAACATTTACCGTTTCATCTTCAGCGAGAGTGATCTCCCCAGTATTGTCCGTGAATCCCTCTATTTTTAATGAGAGAGAATGGGTGCCGATGATCACGTTTTCGAGTGTTGCAGGGGTCTGTACGGACATATTTATTCCGTCCAACCAGATCCATGCCCCCTCCGGGTTGGAAGAAACGTCCACCGAACCATTGATCGATTCGAGGATAATGTCAACAACAGTAGTTTCAGATTTCCGAACACGTACCTGCTTCTCCTCGCTCGGTCGATACTCGTCATGGTCTTCCAGCTGCACAGAGATGGTATGTTCTTCCGTGGAAATCCCGTTTAGAGTGGCATTCGTTAAATACTCTGTCTCCAGACCGTCGAGGAAGATCCGGGCTTGTGGGGGAATCGAGTTCACCGTAATACTCCCGGCAGGGACTTCTGCGTACTGGACCGAGAGCATCGATAGGAAAATCTTGAAATAACTACCTACACATTTGTACTTCAGTTCACTATCCTGCCAGCCGTTTACCGTGCCGCTGACATCCCAGGAATTTGAGCCATAATACGGACCGGAGGGAGTCCCCGAATCCATTGTTTCGTCATTGAACTTGTATGAACCATCTACGCTTGCCAGGTAAACCGTGGAGAGTTTTGCAGTTCCTTCACGTTCATTTTCCGTATCCAGATCAGTCGTGGAAAATTCAGTAGTCCCTTCATACCCTGCATCGGTCGCCGGGTCCATCGGATCATGCCCCTGGTTGATCCAGTAATAGACCTGGTCACCGTCCCGGTCATTATATGCGATCACAAGGACGATGCATTTGATGCGCCCGTCAAAACTTGGACTGACCTTGTTGGAGTTTGCCTTCACGGAAACTGTTCTTCCGTTGATCTGGGATTTGACATCATACCACATCAGGTAGTCACTGGTCACCCGGTTACAGTGGTCATTGACGGTGACGGGTCCCGTTCCTCCGTTCACCGGGTAGGAATAGGGCACGTTTAAGATTTCATGACCCAGCGTTGCCTCAAATGACCCGTCACCATCCCCGTCAAAAAGAACATCAGCTGTACCATCATAATTGTTCTGCTTGTGCCCGCAATAGACGACAACATATACTCGTGCCCAGTCGATGCTGGTATAGTCCGGGAGGGAAAAACTCTTCTGGGCGGAGGTACTAAAGCCGGGGTATGCACCAAACCAGATTCCCCCGGAAACATTTCCTTTCTGGATCGTGTTAAGGGGAATTGTCCCCAGGGATGGATTCGCCAGAACCGGGCTGACAAGAAATGCTGCCAGGAGCATAAAAACAAGTAACGTAATACCCGGGAAAGACCGGGGACGGTCTATTCTCCTCTGAACATGCCTCGCAACCTTTTCAATACGAATGCTTGTGACATCATCGGTACATTGGCAGTTATGAAAATGACGTGCGCCGCTTTTTTGCTTTTGCAAGACTGGATCACGGTGGGAATCGTGTATGTTTATTGATACATGATCATGACCGGCAGAACGTGGATCCCTTTTTTTTCCCGACCAGCACGTATCTGTCTTCATGATTGACTTCCTCATTTACCCGTTCCTTATGGCATCAACGGGATTCATGTGTGCAGCTTTTAATGCCGGATAGATCCCGGCAAGGAGCGACAATGCGACTGCGATGCCAAAACCCAAAAGAAGGATCCCCGGAGTTATGAGCGTGAGATCCATCCGGGAAAAACCGGCAAACACGTCACCCATGGCACTGACCAGGTATGCCTTGCCTATCGTGTTGATACAGGTTGAGAACACAATGCCAAGAACAATGCCGAGGATGCCGCCGGCTATGCCGATATAGAGACATTCCAGCATGATTAAGGTAATAATATTTATCCGGTTCGCGCCGATTGCCATGCTGATCCCAATCTCCCGTGTCCGCTCCATGACCGAGATGATCATTGTGTTGATGATCATCAGGGCACCGATCACAAGAGAGATAGCAGCAAAAAGCGACAGGAAGAGCACAACCGTGTCCATCAGCCGGTTTACCGCATCGATCTGTTCAAACGGTCCTTTTGCCGTCAGACCCAGGGCACGGATATCCTCAACTACCGAAAAGACATTGTCCGGGCTGTCAACCCGCACATAGACGGCATCGTAGGAGGGCGGATTTCCGCGGAACTCCCTGACCGTGTCCCTGTCCATGAGCACAAGATTATCGAACTGATCGTTTCGCTCCCCGAAAATTCCTCGGATGGTGATCTCACTGCTCTGATCCTGGGGCAGCCCGGATGTATCATACCTCCGGATCGTGACTACGGCTGTATCCCCGAGTCGTACCCCTTCGTATTTCTGCAGGGTCGTGGCAATATCCCGCCCTGTGACGAGATCCTGCGAACCGGGAGCAAACACATCTCCTTTCAGAGAAGTGCTGCCAAAGATCCGGATAAAATCATCCCTGCGGATACCAACAACTCCCACGTTCGTCTGCCGTTTTGTTGCAAACGAGGTCGTGTAGATTCCCCCGGCTGCCTCGGTATGCGGTATCGACCGGATCGCCTCCTCCTTTGACGGGGAGATGGGGATGATGACACCATCCCGGACATCCGGGGTAACCTCTATTAAGGTCAGGTCAGTCTGCTGGCGGATTGATTCTGTAGCGGAATAGCGTATCCCCTCCCCCAGGGAGAAGATCCCGATGACCGCGGCAATGCCGATTGCAATGCCAAGAGCTGTCAGTAGTACCCGCATCTTCTTCTTCTTGACCTGGCGGAACGCCAGTATTGCAAAATCTGCCAGTTGTGTTAACATTCAAAGAGACCCCCGTCACAGAGCTCAAGACATCGGTCGGCAAAGGACCGGTATTCCCGTTCATGCGTAACGATAAAAAACGTGGTTTTTCTCCCCTCGTTCACCTGCCGCATCAGCCGGAAGATGTCGCTTGTGGTCTTTGAATCGAGGTTACCGGTCGGTTCATCCGCGAGGATAATGGTGGGATGATGCACCAGGGCACGTGCGATTGCCACCCGCTGCTGTTCCCCCCCGCTCATCTCATTCGGGTAGTGGTCTGAACGGCTGGACAAGCCGACAAGTTCGAGTAGTTCTGAGGCTCTCCTTTGCCGTTCCTCACGGGGATGGTAATTAAAGAGGAGCGGGTATTCAACATTTTCCTGCGCGGTAAGGTGGGGGATCAGGTTGAAATGCTGGAAAATAAACCCGATCGAACGCTGTCGTATTTGTATCAGATCGGAGCGGTTCTGGTAATCGACCTGCTTACCGTTTAAATAAACAGATCCGGACGTGGGTGTATCGAGGCAGCCCAGAATATTGAGAAGACTGCTTTTACCGGACCCGCTCCTGCCGATCAGGGTCACAAAATCCCCGCTCTTCACCGAGAAACTGATGTTATCGAGTGCATTGATCCTGTTTCGGTACGTTCTTGTGAGATTCGATACTGAAATGCTGCCGTTTTCCATAATGCCTACCGGTATGTTATCCGCAATAGCGCGTTCGTCACGTGAAGATAATCCCCCTGGTCGCGCACTGCAACAAGATTGTTCTGCGGGAGCAGCTGGGGAGTGATATCCCGGATCTCGGTTCCAACCTGGTGATCTTCGTCCGAATAAAAGATATCGAGGTACTGCCTGCCCTGGGTTCCCGGAAATATCAGCCGGATCAATGAACTGAACATGAGCGGTAACTGATCATCGGCTTGCCGGTTGATCAACAGGGCATTCTGACCGGCTGTGTTACTCCGCGAATAGCCTCCGGACGGGGCGACTATTTCCAGCTGGGCTGATTGTACACTCTTGATCTCAACAGATCCTTCAAACGGGATTTTCGCAGTTGCCATCTCAGGGGTAATACCGTAGTCACTGTAGAGCATATCGCAGCCTTCCTTTACCCACATCCGGGAACGGGGAAGACCCGGTTGCTCGTAGACTGCCAGCACCGCTGCACCCTGGATGACAAATGTGCTGTTATCCACTGCCCCGTTCTGCACTGATAGGACGACATGGTTTGATCCCGGTGCAAGGGCTGATCCGTTCAGGCTGTCCATACCGGCAAAATAATCCGCCTGACCGGCAAATCCCTTACTGTCACTGTACCGCCGGGTAAGGGTCAGATTCCCGGAGGACTCCCCGTCACCAGCCCGCGCATGAATCTCCGGGTAGATCGCCTGCTGGTTGCGCTTGCTCCATGCCCAGTAGACGTAATAGCGCTGGAACACGATCGTTGCATCGTCCGGAATACTGATATTAAAACCGGCGGAATAGACATTGCCAGGAGTTATTACTCCCCCGTAACTGCTGTTGCCGGTTGAAAACAGGTAACTCCCTTTTACGTCACCGGAAAAAACCGTAATCAACGGGCGGTCACCAGCGTAGGTTGCTAGTGCCGGGGAGACAACGATTGCCATGCAGCAGATTAAAAAAACTATATTACGAGAACACATAGGTGCCGCGGATACTGTTATTTGCCTTGTTCGAGTCCCTGATGGTTCCGGCTTCATCAACAGTCACCGATATCCCATGACTTCCCGGGGTGGTGAAAAGTGGCATGAGAAGCGTGGTGCTGCCGTGTGCAGGAATGCCCCCGGTTACGGTTTTT
>Ga0172380_10008306_pt1 | contig 11403 bp, 14 predicted proteins | sample Leawe162metaG_FD_119747 | JGI IMG/M metagenome (GOLD analysis project Ga0172380, IMG submission 119747) | Leachate microbial communities from a municipal landfill in Southern Ontario, Canada - Leachate well 162 metaG | ecosystem: Engineered > Solid waste > Landfill > Unclassified | place... | reverse complement strand
ATGACGACGACGCCGGCGATGATCGACAGGACACCGGCGATGGCGCCGAATGGTCCCTTGAGGATGTTGTTGATGAAGAAGTCGTAGGCCTCGAATCCGAATGATCCGGCAACTGGGGCAACGAGGGCCATGGCCTGGGATGCCGCCAGTGTCACGATCATCGCAACGACGGCCATCAGAAGCATTTTCCGTTTGTGCATTCATTTCTCCTTTGTGCTGTTGGTGTGATGGTCAGACAGAGTTGCAAAATAGCTTCAGTGCGATTGCGGCTTGCTCACCTCCTTTCCCTTGTCCAGCAACCCGGTTATCCGTTGGATGTCTGCACCATTCACTTGAGCACCTTCGATCCAGAGTGCCGGTGTTCCACGAACGCCAAGCCCAGCGGCGATCTTCTCCATCTCCTCAAGTTGCTGTTGCTGTGCGCCATCGGCAATGGAGATCGGCTTACCGTCAAGCACTCCCTCGAATACGTCATGGAATGCCTTATCCCTGTCTGGCTGCGACAGGATGTAACGAGCCTTTTTCTCGGCGTCGGGATGTATTTTGCGTAACGGCAGGAAATAGACGTAACGGGTCACGTCAGTACGCTTCGAGAGGAACTTGTCAACCTGACGACAGTAGGGGCAGTCCGGGTCGGTAAATTCTATGACCTTCTTGGGGCCGCTACCTATTTTCAGGGCTTTATCCAGGGGAAGATCCTTTATTTTTTCTGCCGCAACCTTCTCCCGCATCTCTGCAGTCAGGTTCTTGCCGTCCTTGGTCCAGATTTCACCAAAAAAGAGATATCCTTCGGGGCTGAAGTAAAAAACCTGCTCACCTGCGGTGATCTCATATAGGCCCTTGAGCGGCGACTCTCTGAAGCCGTCAACTTTCAGATTTGGAAAACTTTTCATCAGGTTCTCTTTCTCGGTTCTCACATCGTCATTTGCCATTGAGAACCCCGCCGCAGTCACGATAAGCAGCATCAAACCGCCAACCGTCATTTTCTTGTTGTTAATCAGCTTCACAACTCCTCCTTTTGATGTTCCAGAATTTCCACACGCCGGTTCAGGCGCTTGTCAGTCGAAACAGGGCAACACTTGCCTTTTCCCTCCACGGTCCCCACATTTAGCCCATTGATCTTAATAATTTCGGCTACATGGTTCGCCCTCCTGGTCGACAGCTCCTCGTTGTAGTCACTTCTACCAATCGTGCAGGTAAATCCCGTCACATCGAACGTGCTGCTTCTCGGCAAATTAGCCAGTAGCCCATTGAGCTTCTCGCGTTCATGGGGGGACAACTTTGCGCTGTCGAAATCGAACTGAATGGGAACGAGTCGATCCTGCGTAACGCCGGATTGATCTTTAGTAGTGCTCTTTACTTGTTGAGTTTCAGGCGTAACAGGAACCTCAGGCTTGAGAGGTGTCGTTAATCGCAAAGCCAGTTTTGGAGTCATGGGCATCCTGGAGAGCTGATTGTCAGGACAATCTGAGCAGACCACGAATTGGTCATCTTCTTTTGCAACCACTGCTTCGAGTGAATAGCTGAATGGTCGCTGGCGAATGTCCGTGGCATGGCTTGCCAGCGGAACGAGCAGGACAAGCATTGCGATGCTCCATGATTTGACCGGCATAGGGCCTCCAGATCGAGTTGTTCATAGAAATAATCTATAGGGGGGGCAGGTCGACAATGGTCCTCGGGAATCGAGAATCAAGTTGCGGAGCGCTGAGAGTCATCTGGCGACAATTGGAAACGCAGCGTGGACATATATTTTTTTGGCAACGGTAAGGCTGAAGGCGTAGCTGAGATGAAAAAACTGCTGGGGGGCAAAGGGGCCAACCTGGCGAAGACGACCAGAATTTGTCGAGTACAGCACCAGTTATAATTTTTTATTGACCGTATTTTCAAAAGGTTAGGACTATTTTTATCAAAAAAAACAAACTACACCTGCCCCCTCTATAGATATTTAAACAGGGAGAAACATCACGAATGGAGGAAAGGCAATGGAAGCACTTTTGAGGCAGCGTGACTTGATGGAGATCATGAACGTATCGCGAGCAACACTCTGGAGGATGCTGAGATATCAAAATTTTCCGAAACCAGTCGTCCTTATGGGGTGCCAGCGGTGGAAGCGTGAGGATCTTGAATCCTGGCTTGAGGCAAGAAAAGGTGAATAAACGATGTCTGGCTCAACAAAACAGGCTTATGCGGGAGGTTTCGGTTGCATGACCTCTCTCAACCTCAGCTGTTTACTGACTCTCAGGACTCCTGCGTACCGGATTCTTTCCAGGAGTTACTGGCAAGCTTTGCCTCCAGGCCAAAATATCTGCCCGAATGGCCTGAAGGACAACGGGCAATGCCAAACGAGATTCTGCGATCAGCACTCTTCAATTGCCGCAACAGGAACATTCCCCGCGTGTTCATGAAGGAGGTTGAAATAGCGGTGATTGGAGATGGCCAGGTCATCTATCGCGGCGAAGAACTGCGACAAGATGATGAGCTTGTCTGGATGCACCTCATGCATTTGATCAAGAAAATCCCGTTGGGTAAATGTGTCACGTTTACTCCCTACTCATTCATCAAGGCCCTCGGGTGGCCGATCAAGGGCCAGAATTACGAAAGGCTACGGACCTGTCTCAGTCGCATGCAGGCTACAGCACTCAGAATCCAGTCGAAGCGGCTGGATAGTTTCATCAGCATCTCCTTGATTCAAAAATTCATGTCCAGAAACGACCGGAATGAAAATCTTTCCCGATGGGAGGTCTGGATCTGCAAGGAAATGCAGTTGCTGTTCGACGAAGATTTTCTGACCCGAGTGACCTGGGAAACAAGACGTTCATTGCCTGACGGTATTGCTTCCAAGTTGTTCGGTTATTGGGCCAGTCACCGCAAGCCATATCCGGTCAAGATCGAGACTTTATTGAAGCTGTGCGGTTCAGGGATGAAGGCAAAACATTTCAAGGCGGAGTTGAAGAAGGCCCTCGATCTTCTGAAAGAGGTTGGTTTACTGGAATCGTGGGAATTTAAGGCTGAGCTTGTCGTTGTTACCCGAAGGTATTGACCTATGACCGACCGGACGTTGACTTATGACCGACTCACTATTGACCTTTGGCCGACTACTACTGACTTTTGACCAACCTGAATATTGACTTTTGACCGACCCGACCCATGACCTATGACCGACTGGCATGGTTCCGGTTTCTGAAATCAATCGCTTGGTTACAAGGTTATCAACACCCCGCTAACCTTCTTTTAACCAATTTTTAACCATAAGAGGCATCGGATTGACAGGAAGGAATAGCGATGAACTGCCCATTTCCGGATGAAGCAATGAAAACCGTAATTTCGTACCTGCGCCGCTCTGGCCAGGCCGTTGTCTTTTCGGAAGGTTCATTTGTCCTTACGAAAGGGATTCCGAATATCACCGTTATTGGACTGGCATGCGCCGACGGTGCGGTGTCTCTGACCGAGGACGGCTCTATTCAGGTATGCGGAACACGAATCATTGGCGAGATGGATACCGCAAAGCTGCGCAGAAGAGTTGAAGATCATCTACGCAAATCGGCTTCGAAGCAGGACATTATCCGCATAGCAGCATGTTTGGGAATCAGATTGAATTAGAAGCTGATTCTCGTTTTCTGAATAAGCCACATCAACAGGGCAGTAACGCGTCTGGATTCGGTCTGTAGCCGTCTCGGGTCGCTTAATCGAATTATTCATTCTGGCACGGCCAGGCTCACAGCGTTGAGCACTGGCAAAGCCGGTCATCGGAGCACGACTTCGAGGCCGGCTTTTTTTTATCTGGAGGGTTCCCCTATGGACTTTCAGCAAGCAACGGCATGGGTAAGTGAACATGAGACTGCAATCAAGGGCTATATCGCCAAGTACCGCAATTTTTCACCGTATGAAGAATGTGACTACATGCAGGAAGCCTTTGAAGCTGCAATGATTGCGGCACTCCGCAGCAGGGAGAAGAACCTTATCTTCGAGGCAGTATTCTGGAAGGTATTCCGAAGCCAGATAAGTGTCATCACTCCTTCACCTGACATTCTGACACATGGATCAAACTCGATCCCATCAAACCTCTGCAGTGACGATCTTACTGCAATATCCGGCAAAGCAACGAAGAGGAGACAAAAGGAACCGGACACAGAGACAATCTACAACTCAATTTCTCATCTTTTAACGGAAAAGGAACGGCAGGTCCTCTATCTGTCCCTGGGGATCGGGATGGAAGGAAAGCTATCCAATTACGAGATTGCAGATCGTCTGGGGTGTGTTGTTTCGAATGTCAGGGATATCCTCAACAGGGCGCTCGCCCGGATCAAACTCCTTATCGAAAAAGGCAGTATCGATCCCAAGCTTATCGTCTGACATTTTTACCAGTCACACCATTAAGGAAGGAGGAACACGATGAACCTGGAACAGGCCGCACAGCAGTATAAACCGATACCAGTTAAAGCTTTGAAAAGAATGATTGACGAGGGGCTATTAACTGATCCTTTGGACGAAAAAGATCAATACGCACTGCAACTTCTTTCCCGCCTTTGGTCTAATGAATGGTACGTCGCCCGGATGAACATGTCTTTCAAATCAGACAAGAGAGCGCTGATGCTCGCATTCCCGAACTTCGGCAAGATTGAACGCTACATTCTGTGTTCCTATCTCCCGAAAGAGGGCAAACCCAGAGTTCGGGTATCGGTGCAGGACGTTGCCAACAACCTCCGCATCTATTTCCACATCAAGTATCCTGAGTTCAAGATCAAACGTATCCGCCAAATTGCCTACAACATGCTGCGCAGCTGCAGGGGGGAGTGTCGAAGACTGTACCTTTCCTTGACGGCTTTAGAACGGCAGTCGATGGAAAAACAGCGAAGGAAATCTGTCAAAAAATCCAACTAACAAACTTTTCTAAGGAAAAGTCTTTATAGAAAAGTTTGTATTACGACAAGGGGTCTGAAATGAAAATCGAAGATTTCGAGGAACGGCTCAACAGCCGGATCATCGAAGCGTATTCGAAAGGTCACAGTGTTATTGAAATCACCAGGGCGCTGAAGAAAACGTCCATAGATTTGGTCTACGATCTGTTGCGCGATACGGGCAAAATCCCCGTGATGGAAAGAAGCGAGTATCGCCATCAATACGATATCGACCCAAGGCTTGCAACCGCGTGCCGGCGGAAGGGTTTTTCCTTTGGACGCTGGTGTCTCGGCTGGCGCTTTGATCCGTTTGTGGCAGTTGCAGCACTGAAATCTGCTCCTGACGACGAGAACGTTAGTGTTGTTCATGAAGCATTGAAGAGAGATTTTCCGGAAATCTATCTCAGCATGTACGAGGGAGCGAAGATCAAAAATGAAAAGAAGAGAAAATACCGGTCAAAGCCCGATTCCCTGAAAGTTGAATGGAGTTCGGACCGAAAAACTTTTGTTGCGACTGTACCAGAATGCCCAGACATCGAAGCCCGCGGTAAAAATTGGGATGATGCCTATTTCGCTTTGAAGTCAGCGTACAGGTTGCATGAATACATCTTGAGGCTGGACCGTCTAGTCGAAAATCAGGTTACAAACGGAGTGGCTCTTTGATGGTGGCATTTTCGCCACCTTCAATGATTTGGCTCTTATTCGGCTACCTATTAGCATCCATAGATGCGTCATTACGGGAAGGTAGCCAATAAGCAGCCATTTTCGGCACCATATTCGCCACCGCAACCTGCCCCCCCTATAGATATTTAGTATGGAGGCATAATTGTCTCACATTACTTTCTGGGGGTGGTTATGAATGTGCTGGTGTGTGATCTCGGGTTTTCTTCGGCCAAATGGATCTATGGAGAGCGTAAGGGGAGGATTATCTCCGCGTTCAGTTACAACGGTGATAATTTGCTGGTCGGAGAGGATTCCCTGATGTCTTCCGGCTCTTCCTATCTCAAAACGATGGAAGAGCTGGTTCGCTACTATCCGGTTTTTGTAGAGCAGTGCCAGAAGCAGGCTGAAACTGAAGGAGACATCCTCCTTGCAGTCGGGTTGCCGTACTCCTATTGGCTGGAACAGCACAAGCCAGGGGGAGCGGTTCCAGCATTGGCAAAGTCACTGACTGGTGGTTCAATCAAGGATGTTGCCGTATTCCCACAGGGACTTGGAGGACTGAGGGACTATCTGGACGGATTGCCGGAACGACCGACAGGAAACGTACTCGGGATTGACATCGGATTCAACACCATTATCTTTACCCTGTTCTCCCCGCAGCGGAAGCAGATCATTCATGGCAAGACCCTCAATAAGCGTGGCGTACACCAGATGGCAACCAGCTTCCTCCTTCCCCGCATCAAAGACCTCGCACCGTCAGGTACTTTCACGCCGGTAGAAATAGCTTTCCTGATTGAAAAGGGATACCTGCAATACGGCTTTGAACGCCACGATGTTACCAGAGAGATCCAGGAAGCCGGCGTTGCGTACATTGAACACATCATAAGGGATATTCAGGGGGAGTTGCAGGCGCATGTCGGCATGCACGCAGATTTTGATCAGGTACTGTTGTTCGGGGGAGGAGCTGCTTTTCTGAAAAATGAGCTGCCGGCAAAAAATATCAAAGTTGTCGTGCTCCCAGAACCTGAATATGCCAATGCCAGGGGTTTTCAGACACTCGCCTTTGGTAAGGGGGTGTAATGTGCCCCAATACTCCATTAAGCTTTGCACCTATGATCCAACGATCATTGATGCATTTGAGCGCTTACGGAAAAACAGAAAACAGGCGGCATTCACACATGAGGCGTTGAAGTATTTTTTTTCAACGGAAAAAGGCGGACAGGTGCTTCTTCTTATGGAGGGGAATACTTCAAGGCAACCAATTTCAGCCGACTCCTTGTCAACTGAAAGTCCTTGTAACGAAAAATCGACAGACAGAATAGTCGCCAATAGCAATGCTGTATTTGTTCAGCAAAGCGATAGCAGCACCGTGTTGGACTGCATCATGAAGTAAATTGCCCATCAAACCATGTAACGATAATTATATTTGACAACTTACCGGCATTGTGTAAATAATAGTTTCCATTATGAACAAGAGAACCGTTACTATCTATCCGTCCTCAGCAAAAGAACTGGAAGCTCTGGGACAGCGCCTCAAGGATGCTCGGCTTCGCCGACGTTTTTCCATGGAGACGGTCTGTGCCAGGGCTGACATTTCACGTCCGACGCTTTACAAGGTTGAGAACGGCGACCCTTCCGTTGCCATTGGAAGCTACCTTCAGGTTCTGCGAGTCCTGGGGATGGTTGAAGATCTGTCAATGATCGCCAAAGAAGATGTTCTGGGGCGACGTCTGCAGGACGAATCTTTGCCGCAGCGGAAACGGGCTCCACGTAAAAAAACACCCGCAGGAGATTCGTGATGGCCAAAGCAAAGAGTGAGCATATCTGGGTCTGGCTTGACGATCCGGCATTCGGCCCACTGCAGCACATAGGCATACTGTCCAGAGGGGATCGAGGAAGCGTACGCTTTGCCTACGAGCCGACCTGGCTCAAACATGCCCACGCTTTTCCCCTTGATCCTGAACTGGATTTGACTTCCGGCGAGTTCTTTCCGGGCAATTCAAATTTTGGTGCGTTCATGGACTCGTGTCCCGACCGCTGGGGACAGATTCTTATGAAACGCCGGGAAGTCGTCGAGGCCAAAGAAGAAGGACGTACACCGAGAACTCTGGGACCATGGGAGTTTTTGTTGGGTGTTCAGGATTGTACTCGTATGGGCGCTTTGCGATTTAGCCAGCCTGGTGAACAGATCTTCTTGGCCGACGAAGCGTTATCTGCTCCACCAGTGGCCAGAATTGCCGAATTACAGGCGGTAGCCTTTGAGCTGACCAAGAAAAAACAGGATGATATTGGCAAGATCAAGGAGTGGTTGAAGGTTCTGGTCGCACCTGGTTCGTCTTTGGGCGGAGCACGCCCCAAGGCCAACTTGGTTGATGAAGATGGCAGCCTCTGGATTGCCAAGTTCCCTTCTGCCGATGATGACTATGATGTTGGAGTATGGGAGAAGCTTCTGCAGGATTTGGCGCTAAAATGCGGAATAACCGTGCCAGAGTCCCGCCTCATGCAAATAGGTACCGGGTATCACACCTTTCTTGTGAAGAGGTTTGACCGTCAAAGCGGCAATCGGCGTTTTTTTGCCTCGGCCATGACAATGCTTGGTCATGTGGACACAGAGGACGCCAGCTATTTGGAATTGGCGGAATTTATCGCCACCTACGGTGAAGCTGATCATATAGCCCGCGATCTTGAAGAGTTGTTCACCAGGGTTGTGTTCAATGTTGCCACAGCAAACCGGGATGACCATTTACGCAATCATGGTTTCATCAGGTCTCCCGAAGGATGGCGCCTGGCCCCTGCCTTCGACATGAACCCCTCGTTCAAAAAAGACGAACATGTCCTGTCTTTGAACCTCTATAATCGACAACCCGATCTGGAAATCGTGCTATCAACGGCGGAGTATTACCGGCTGAACATCAGTCATGCCCAAAAGATCGTCAGTGATGTTTGCAATGTGGTACGAGGATGGAAAGACCGTGCCAGAAAACTCGGATTATCCACGCAGGAATGCTTAGAGGCAGAACAAATATTTGTGAATGTGCCGCACTGACCAACGAATGTATCGATAGGGAGAAAATGTCATGGAAACATTGGAAGCGATCAGGACAAGAAGAAGTGTGCGAAAATTTTCAAATCAACCAGTTGAGCCAGAAAAGCTCCAGGCGGTGCTGGAAGCAGTACAACAGGCCCCTTCATGGTCGAACAAATAATGCTGGAATCTGGTAGTAGTGGAGGATCCGGAGGCTCGTGAGAAAATAAGCGAACTTTAGTTCGTTGAGTCATTCTTTGCTACCTATGGTTACAAGACAAACCCGGCCCAGAAGGCACTGGCCCAGGCGCCGATTGTGATTGTGGCATGTGCGAATCCGCTGCAATCCGGTGATCTTCGCGGGGAGCAGTATTACATGGCGGTTATGGGGATTGCCACGGAGAATCTGATACTGGAAGCCCATGATCAGGGGCTTGGCAGTGTCTTTGTCGGCATATTCAATGAAGAACAGCTCAAAGCTCTACTGGAGATACCTCCCGAAATCCGGATTGTCGGCCTGTTCCCGCTCGGCTATCCTGCCGGTGAAGCAAAGGGAGGCCCGCCACGTAAGCCGCTGAACGAATTTGTCCACTACGGGAAGTGGCAGGCCTATCAAGCTGCTGAAAATAATTCAGGAGAGAACAATTTGCGGAAGTGACCTACTCCATTGATTGCTCCAGTTTTATCTCGGACTTTTCGGTCACTTATAAGCAATAAATCGATTATCAACGTAATTTAACATCCAAACAAGTGGCTATATTAATTATTTGCCCTGGGGACGATGAAGTCCGTAGATGCTCCTCTACTCGGCACCGTATTCGCGCTATATCCCAATCTGAAGGGATCTTCACATCGCAAATCCTGATGGAGCCATCATCTGTTAGTCCAGGGAGAATTCATCGCGCTTGGCTGTCACTACCTTGGATTTGACTTCAGCATGGTCACTGTCGATCGTCTCTTTCAGGTAGACGATCTTCTCGTTGTTATAGGATTCGATCTTGCCGGCATAGGAGTTTTCGAGCCGAGAGGAAACAGTTCCGCGAACTGTTTCCTCTCGGCTGGCGAGCGCTGGTTCCAGTGCTTTCCAAGGGAACGCTTGGCCATTTCGTTGTAGTCAAAGATGACGCTGATGGACTTTTTCAGCATCTGGCGCCGTTTATGGTCGTTCTTTTTCAACTCCTTGTCCGAGACGATCCTGACGACTTCATCCACGGTCTTCTTGACCTCGTCGGTGACCCCGTTGGTAGCCGCGGCACGTACGTTCGTTGCCAGAAATAGCGCCAGTATCATATACAGAAAAGAGTGTTTCAGCATGGATTCTCCCGGTTATTTTGTGTTTTCCAGCGGAGGTTCGCCGGTGGCATAGTCAAGGTTGGCCCATGCCATGCGGTAGTTGTACAGGGACTGGAAATAGGCTGCCCGCATCCGGGCATAGGCCTGCAGTGCCTCGAAGATCTCCTTGGCCGGACCTACTCCGAAATCAAAGTTGGCCAGCGCTGTCACCGCCCATTTCTTGGCGTTTGTGTAGGCCGCCTTTGTTGCCGTTGCGCTGTTTTCGTCCTCTTTCAGCTCAAGATAGTATTTCTTGATCTGGAGCGGGATAATGGCGTCGGCGAACTCCTTGGTGCTGAGCAGTCGATTGTGCTGGGCACGTTCCGCGGAGACTTTTGCGCCGGTGATGCCGAAGTCGAGTTTCCAGCGGGCTCCCAGGGCAACACCGCCGTTGACGTGTTTGAACTGGTCATTGATGTAGGGGTTGTGGATACGGTCACGGTCTTCGGCGTAGGCCCAGGAAAAAAGGCCCCCGAGAAATATATCGGGATAGTAGTTGGCCCTGGCAGCCTCCACCAGCGCGGAACGGGCCTTGATCCCTTCGGAGATCTGGCGGAACTCGGGCCGTTTCAGGCGGGCCCTCTCCACAAATGTCTCAAAATCGGGGACAGCCACCTCGACCATCACGAGCCGTTGGCTGCGGATCTCCAGCGAGGCATCAAACGGCAGGCCGAGACGTGTCTTCAGGGCTGCCAGCGCAAGGCTCTCACCTTTCTTTGCCTCTTCGAGATACTTCGCAACCTCGCCGGAAAAAGCATCCAGTTTGTACAGGTCAAGCTCCTCGACGCTTTCAGACCCCTGGTCAAGGAGTTTCTGGGCCTTCTCCCTGGCCTTGGAAAGGCTTTCCTGCACCTCGAGAACCAGTTCTTTCATTTCCCGGGCCAGCAGCAGGCCATAATAGTACTCGCGAACCTTCAGGGCAATCTCGTTGGCCCGCTGTTCTTTACGGGAGCGATCGACTTCGATGCCGTGGGTGGGTTGGCGAAAGACCTTATCCTTCACTGCTATTGCCTATCTGATTGCCTATATCTCGGAAAAGCTCTCAATTACCACTGGCTTTCCCTATGGTTGGTACTACTACATCGACAATACCAGCCACAGGGAACTATGGATATGGGGGGTACCTTTCTTTGATTCGCTTTCCTACGTCTTTCTAAGCTATTGCAGCTACACCACGGCCCTGTTTATCCTCTCTCCTCTGGCGACACGGTGGGGTGACCTGATTGCGCTTGAGACTCGCGCTATACGACATTCATGGGCCGCACTAATTCTGGGAGCCTTCCTGCAAACCTTCCTTGATGTTATCTGTGATCCGCTGGCAAACCAGGGGAGTCGCTGGTTTTTGGGACAGATTCATAAATATACGGACCTATAACCGAAAAGCAGGTCTTGGTATGAAGATCCCGCCTACAAAGGATCTTCTGAGTTGTGTTCCTACCGCATACCTGAGTAGAGATCGAAGTTGCTCAAGTATCGGCTTTGCCT
>Ga0172380_10008304_pt1 | contig 11404 bp, 10 predicted proteins | sample Leawe162metaG_FD_119747 | JGI IMG/M metagenome (GOLD analysis project Ga0172380, IMG submission 119747) | Leachate microbial communities from a municipal landfill in Southern Ontario, Canada - Leachate well 162 metaG | ecosystem: Engineered > Solid waste > Landfill > Unclassified | place... | reverse complement strand
TCACCGAAACAGCAAACTGTTCACCGAAACAGCAAACTGTTCACCGAAACAGCAAACTGTTCAGCGAAGCAGCGAACTGATCAGAGACACAGCGACCGGATCTCTGAAATTGCATAAGAATCAGAAAGTTACGGTTCTTGGTGAGGTGGAAAAACTGTTAAAGGTGGCGGTTGCGTCTTTCAGATAAAGGACCAGCGTATTGTCGTCATCGGCCTTATACATGCTTTTCAATTGCGGATACTGATCCAGAACGTATTGTTTGGCTTCAAGGCGTTCATCGGGAACCACCTTGGCTTCAATACGCAGCCACACTCCTTTTCCCTGATCATAGGCGCAGATCTCCACTTTGGGATTGGCGAGCATCTGCCTGGCCACATTCTTTTTTCTGCCGGTCTGAATGTAAAGTTTTTGCTCAAAGATGACGGCAGTGCCGAAAGGACGTACCCGGGGCTGATCATCATCAACGGTAGCCAAATAATAGACCCCGCAAGTCTTTAAAAAATCATGTACTTCTTTCATTGCTTGTTCGTTTTGAACATTAGGTTTTGCCTGTTGCTCATTCCTGTCTGAAGCAAAACAGATGGCTGTCAGCAGGGTGAAAAATAAAAAAAAAGTAATTCGTGTCTTCATAATGTATAATTATTTCAATGCTTGCAATAAACGTTCGAATTGTCTGCCGCAGTTTAATATCCGGGCGACTCACCCTACTTTCACCCTACTTTCACCCTACTCACACCTTACTCTCACCCTACTCTTACCCTACGCTTACTCCACGTCCTTTACCAGGGGAAACAGCCGGATCACTTTTTCCACGGGAAGGGCTTCAATCGTCCTGCCGTTTATACCTGTCATAGTCCCGGCGGCGAAGAGTGAGTTGAGTATAGCCTCCTCTGTAGCTTCAATGGCTGCCATGAAAAGAGGAGAGCATTGATCATTATGCAGGAACCTGGCTGTAAAGATTGGTGAGACATGCCCGTTTTTATCGTAGGTGGTACGTATAAGGTTTTCAGGGGCAACCGACAAGGCAAGCACATAGTCACCGCTGCCGTTGGAGGCTATGCCGCCCGTACGGGCAAGTCCCATCATGCCGCGTTTGGCCAGTCTTTCCAGATTGCGTTCACCAAGCGGTGCATCGGTAATTATTACAATCATACAGGAGCCGTCCGGATCAGGAACCCGCATTGCCTTGTTTTCTGCCCTGGCTGCCTCGTGAGGAGGCGCTTGCTTCCGTATGCCACTTTGGGCATTCAGCTGATCTTTATAGGAAAAATGCCCCAAACGTTCTCCTACATTGATCCCGTCAATTTGTAAAACACCGCCAAAATTCGTCTGTACCAATACGCCTACTGTATATCCTCCCAGGCTTTCGGGAAGGACACGGCTGGATGTGCCAATGCCGCCTTTAAATCCAAAACATACCGTCCCTGTGCCAGCGCCGACATTCCCTTCCTGAACCGGGCCCGGTCGTGCATTTGTCAAAGCTTCCATAACATGATCCGGTGTTACATGCCTGCCCCTGATATCATTCAGCGCACCGTCGTTTGTTTCTCCGACCACGGCATTTACGGACTGAATATCCCTGTTTCCGGGCTGTTCAAGGGTATAGGCGATCAATCCTTCCATGCCTGCAGGCACAGACAGGGTATTGGTCAGGATCACGGGTGTCTCGATGTTTCCCAGCTCCACGATCTGTGTTGTGCCGGATATTTTTCCATACCCGTTTCCTGCCCAGAAGCCGGCCGGGACCTTTTCCCTGAAAATATTGCCCGGATGGGGAATAATGGCTGTCACTCCGGTCCTGACACTGTCGCCTTCTATCAGTGTGACGTGCCCAACGGACACCCCTTTGACATCTGTTATGGCATTCAGGAGTCCGGGCTTCATAACTCCCGTACTGATCCCGTAATCACGCATTCTGGGTTTTTGGGCCAAACTGTTGACCGGGGCCGACAACACAGCCGTAAGAACTGCAAACAACAAGACGAAATGCTTCATATCAAGAATTTTGGTGATACAACAAAGTTAAAAATTCATTATATTTGAGAGATAGTTCTTGCCTTTGAAGTAGTATTAATTTTTGTACGGATGAAAAAAAATGCCATTCTTTCATTACTTGTCCTGATAGTTTTACACGCCTGCGGGACTACCGCCTTTACCGGCAGAAAACAGCTGCTGGTCTATTCAGATGAATCCGTTTCGGCGCTATCGGATGAATCTTATGCAGATTTCATGAAAACGGCCGTGGTCTCTGACGATGTCATGCATAAGAACATGGTTCGTTCAGTGGGCGAGCGTATGGTAATTGCCCTGACGACCTACCTGCAGGGGATCGGCCGCCCGGATTACCTGACAGGTCTGGACTGGGATTTTCAGTTGATTGACGATCCTGCCGTGAATGCCTTTTGTCTTCCCAACGGGAAGATCGTATTGTTTGAAGGCATTTTGAATTTTGCCGACAATCCCAACCACCTCGCCATTGTAATTGGCCATGAAATGGGACATGCGGTGGCACGTCACGGGAATGAACGGATGAGCCAGCAGGCTCTGTTGCAGTCTGCGGGACAAATTGCCACCCAGGTCTTCAGTCAGACCAAATACGGGGGCACTGCCCAGGCGGTTGAACTTTTTGCCCAGGCCTTTGCATTCGGGAGCAATGTCGGGGTGGTGTTGCCTTTCTCCCGCAAACACGAATACGAGGCCGACCGCATAGGACTTTATATCATGGCCCTTGCCGGATATGACATTTACCAGACTCCTTTGTTCTGGGAAAAAATGATGGCTGACCAGAAATCCCCTTCATTTGACTTTCTGAGTACGCATCCGGCAGATGTCAAAAGAATTGCAGCCATATCCGAAAGTCTGGATGAGGCTGCAACGTACTATCGTGATCCCGGTGCCGGGAATATTAACTTAACCCGGTAATCACCCCGCCATTGATGTCCATGAACATGGCCTGAGGCTTTTTTGGAAGCCCCGGCATCCGCAATATGTCTCCTGCAATGGCCACGATCATTCCTGCCCCGTTGTTAACGATCAGATCGTGTATGTTCATTTCGAAATCCGTAGCGACTCCGTATGCTTTTGGATCTGTAGAGAAGGAGAATTGCGTTTTGGCTATACAGACAGGATAATGGCCCAGACCGAGTTCTTCGATCTTGCGGAGACTTTCCCTGGCCGTTTCATAGTAAAAAATATTACGCGCCCCGTAAATGTTATGGGCAATCTTCCAGATTTTATCCTCAACGGAATCGTTATCCTGATAAGTGAACGCGAGTGGTCCGGAGGGCTGGTTTTCAATAGCGGCCACTACGGTACGGGCCAGCACAGCGGCTCCGGCGCCTCCCCCGGTATAGGCATCGTTCACGGCAAATGCCACCTGCAAAGCGTCACAGCGCTCACGGACAAGGGCGATTTCTTCATCTGTATCGGTTGCATAGCGGTTCAATGCCACAACAACATTCTGTCCGAAAGAACGTAGATTTACAACGTGTTTTTCCAAATTGGCCAGTCCCCTGGTGACGCTTTCCGGATTCTTTTCCTGCAATTTGGAAAGATCGTGGCCCCCGTGCATTTTAAGCCCCTGCAGCGTTGCCACCAGCACCGTCAGTTTGGGTTGCAGCCCGCCTTTCCGGCATTTGATGTTAAAGAATTTTTCAGCTCCGAGATCTGCTCCAAAGCCGGCCTCGGTAACTACGTAATCGGCATGTGTCATCGCCATTTTTGTAGCTGCGAGCGAATTGCATCCGTGGGCAATGTTGGCAAAAGGACCTCCGTGTACTAAGGCCGGCGTTCCCTCAAGCGTCTGCACCAGGTTGGGATGGATCGCATCCTTCAGCAGGATGGCGATGGCCCCTGCCACACCCATATCATCAACATAAAAAGGCGTCCCGTCATGCCCGTATCCCAGGATAATCCTGCCAATCCTTTGTTTCAGATCTTCCAGATCCTTTGCCAGGCATAGAATGGCCATGATTTCCGAGGCGGCAGTAATATCAAAGCCAGCCGCCCTGGTAATACCGTTTGCTTTGGCTCCCACCCCCGAAATGATGGAGCGTAAGGTACGGTCGTTCACGTCCAGGACCCTTTTCCATACGATCTCCCGCAGACAGGCTCCGTTGTTCTGATTGTGGTATAAATGGTTTTCCAGCAAAGCCGAGATCATATTGTTGGCGGCCGTTATGGCGTGGAAATCACCGGTAAAATGCAGGTTGATGTCTTCCATGGGGACCACCTGTGCATGACCTCCGCCCGCTGCTCCGCCTTTCATCCCGAAGCATGGGCCGAGGGAAGGCTCCCGGAGGGCAACGATGGCTTTTTTCCCGATATGGTTCAAACCCATGGACAACCCGATGGATACCGTGGTCTTGCCCACTCCGGCCCGGGTTGGGGTTATGGCTGTAACCAGGATCAGGTTACTCCCGGCTATCCTGCTTTCGTCTATAGCGGTCACAGGGATTTTGGCCATATAATTGCCGTAAAGGTGCAAATCTTCACAACCAATCCCGGCACCAGAGGCTACGTCCCTGATATCCTGCATTTTATACTCATGAGCAATTTCAATGTCTGTTTTCATAATTTCATTCTTATACAATCCGAAAATACTAAATCCCGCTGGATTTTCCAAAAAAAAACCCCGCTTAATTGTCTGATTAATTGGGGTTTTGTGCTCGGGACGGGAATCGAACCCGTACGGACATTACTGCCCACAGGATTTTAAGTCCTGCGTGTCTACCTATTCCACCACCCGAGCAGCCATATTGTCAATGCGTATTTCCAAAAAAACCTCTCGCCTGGAGAGGTTTGGAGCGGAAAACGAGATTCGAACTCGCGACCCTAACCTTGGCAAGGTTATGCTCTACCAACTGAGCTATTTCCGCATAAGATGCAAAATTGGAATGCAAAGTTAGCGATTTTTTTTTCCTGACAAAAAAAAAGAAACTTTAGAGCAGTCCCCCCTGGAACTGTTCCAGGAACCTTACATCGTTTTCAAAGTACAGGCGCAGGTCCCTGACCTGCCATTTGAGCATGGCTATGCGCTCGACACCCATTCCAAAAGCAAACCCGGAAAATTTTTCCGGATCGATCCCCGAGGCTTTCAACACGTTGGGATCCACCATCCCCGCACCCATGATCTCCAGCCAGCCGGTATTTTTACATATGTTGCATCCTGCCCCACCGCAGATGTTGCAATTCACATCCACTTCCGCAGAAGGTTCGGTAAAGGGAAAATAGGAGGGACGGAGACGGATCTTTGCCGAGGCTCCGAACATCTCGCGAACAAAAAGCAAAATGGACTGCTTCAGGTCGGCAAAGGAAACCTTTTCATCGATATACAATCCCTCCACCTGGTGAAAAATGCAGTGGGCACGCGCCGAGATGGCCTCGTTGCGGAAAACACGGCCCGGACAGACCACCCTTATGGGCGGCTTTTGTTTTTCCATGGTCCTTACCTGAACCGAGCTGGTATGGGTACGTAAAAGCACCGGATTGTCGCTATCGGTGTTGATGAAGAAAGTGTCCTGCATATCCCGGGCAGGATGGTCAGGGGCAAAGTTCAAGGCAGAAAAGACGTGCCAGTCATCTTCAATTTCAGGTCCTTCTTCTACCGAAAAACCCATTTTCCTGAATATGTCGAGGATCTCCCGCTGCACGATCGCTATGGGATGGCGTGAGCCCGTATGGATAAGACCGGCAGGTTTTGTCAGATCGTCTCCGGATATATTTTGTGCGGCGGTCGCTGCGAGTCGCTCCCTGTGCCGGTCAACGGTTTCCTGCACTTTGTTTTTCAAAAGATTCAGTTGCTTACCCAATTCTTTCTTCTCCGCAGGATCTACGTCTTTAAATGCTTCAAACAGGCGTGTCAGGGACCCTTTTTTCCCTAGTATGCCCACCCGCAAAGCTTCTACGTCGGCAACAGTTTGGGGTTGAAAATTATCGAGTTGTTTCTTTAAATTGTCAATGGTATCCCACATGGTACGTACAAGAGTTAGGTAAGTGTCCAGAATAGGTGCAGGGCTTCTTCCAGGGAAGCCGTATGTAATGTTTTCTCTATGTTGGGGGCATCATAATTCCTGCGTATGGAACAATACATGGTATACGGTCCTTCCATGCGGTACACGCAACGATGCCCCCTGGAAAGGGCCTTTTCCACATCGTCGCGTATGTGATCGCAGGCAACCTGGGGATGCAGGCAAACGGCGGAACAGCGAGATAAACCTTCCTTGACCGATGTGGTAACAATGTCTCCGAACAATTCACGGGCCTGACGACAAGCCGCCCGGTCACCGGAGAGATACACCACCGGAATATTGTACATGCCTGCCACCAATGCATTGTAGCCCATCTCGGGCAGGGATATACCGTTCATTGTAAACTCATCGACGGCGCGTGCCATCGTGTGGGACATAACACCGTCAGGAGTTCCCGCCTTGGCATGATATCCAATGAACAGCACGGCATCATACCCTGTTTCCACAGTCAGGATCATGGCCCGGAAATCCTCTGAACAACGGCCTTTTATGTGTTTGGCACGTTTATCCAGCAATTCGGGGATCAGGGATTTGTTTCCTCCGTGTCCGTCACGTACAGACACTTCCAGGGCCCCTGCATTGAAAGCCCCTTCAATGGCAGCGTTCATTTCTCTGGTATACTGCATACGGTTCCTTTCGTAATCGGGATGACCCGGAGTGATGGAATCCCAGTCACAGGCCGTTGCAATCCCTTCAATATCTCCTCCAATAAGTACCTTCATATTGTTTTAATTAATCACTATTCCCATTTTACAGGTTTTCGTCTCAGCGGAAGGGTCATACAACGCGTTCCGCCGCCGCCCCGGGCAAGCTCGGCACCGACTATGGTCACTACGCATTTTTTTAATTTGTTCAGATTGACTTTCCCCGAGGTAACATCTGTTGAAGTCACAATCTCAAATCCGTGTTTGGACAATTCGTTAAGGGTGTGTTCGTTACGCGCATATGACATCACCTTGCCGGGAGCAAAGGCAAAGAAGTTTGCCCCGGAATGCCATTGTTCGCGTTCCTGATCCCATTCATCGCTACCGCCGCATGAAACCGGTTCCAGATCCATTCCCAAACGCCTCAAAGAAGTAAGCAAGCTCGGAACACGCCTGATCTTCTCTACTTTTCCGTTGTCAAGGGTTATCTGTACCGTGCTGTAGCGGGTATCCCCCTGGATCAGGGGGTCGAACACCATGCATTTATCCACGTCCAGCATAGTGAAAACCATGTCAAGGTGAATGAAACTTTCAGGAGATGAGGGCAATTGCTGAATAAAAATATAACTTTTTCCTTCGGGCGCAGATCTGCCCAAACGGGTCAGAAGCAGATCTATTCCCTGCGAGGTGGTTCTCATTCCGTTTCCAATGACCAAAATGTCTTCCCTTACCACCAGCAGATCCCCTCCTTCCATCAGGATGGAACGGTCATGGGGGTATTGTTCATACGTATTGACGACGTGAGATGTAAAATAGGGATTGTCTGTATAGATCGCTTCCATGATCAGGGATTCCCTTACCCGGACCTTGTTGGCCATTCTGCATATCACGGCATTGTTCCCTACGATCGCAGAAGCATCCCTTGTAAAATAAAAATTGTATAGGGGCAACAGGGCATAATATTCATCGTTCAGGAACGAGGTAAGACTGTCTATCCGGGCAGGAAGGCCCTCAATAAGCTTGTTGGCCAGTGTCCTGGATGTCATTTCCATAAGCTCGTCATAGTAATCGTTCACGTTCTCTGTAAGGCATATCTTGCCTATGAGAGAATTCCGGCGGGCAGGGTTGTCCAGCACCTTAATGAGCAGGTCTTTTACCTGGAACACTTTTGTGATCTTTTCCAAAAAAGATGACAACTGTTCGTATTCCTGCTGTGCAACGGACAAGTTCAGGATATCGCTGTACAGAGCCCTTTCCACGGACTTGGGAGTCATATTCTCCACTTCGGGTCCCGGTGTGTGCAGAATAACTGCTTCCAGTTCACCTATCTCGGAATTAACCTCTGTCTGAAATTTATGTTCAATCATACAAATTCCTCATGATTATGTGCTATGTCGTTGAATAACTGGCGGAACTGAGTTTCGTCCTTGGGACAGATCAGCAGGGCGTCAGGAGTGTCCACGACAATAAAATTATCAAGACCTTTTACTACGATCAGTTTTCCCTCCTGCCGGGAATAGACAAGGCTGTCCTGCACGTTTTCCAGCAGGGTTCTGGCCGCGGGAACGGCATTTGCCCGGGCATCCCTGGGATAATGCATGTATATGCTTTCCCAGCTTCCCAGATCGGACCATCCGAAAGTGGCCGAGAACACGTAGGTATTGGTCGCTTTTTCCATAACTCCGTAATCGATAGACACATTACGGATCTCTTCATAGACCTTGTGGACAAATTTAGCCTCGTGCGGTGTATTGTACAGGCTGAGTCCGTTTCTAAAAGGGAGGCTGACCTCGGGAAGCCAGTGTTCCAGCTGACGGGCAATGGAAGAAAGGCTCCATACGAAAATACCCGAATTCCAATAAAACTCTCCGCTTTCCATAAGGATCCGGGCCATCTCGGGATCCGGTTTTTCAGTGAAGGTTTTTACGGGATAAGCAAGGTGGGTGCCTATGGTGATCGGATCTTTCTTCACGGCCTGGATATATCCGTAGCCTGTCTCAGGTCGGGTCGGCTTAATCCCCAGTGTAATTAAAACATCCTGCTCTGCCGCGAGCTGAAGAGCGCAATGAATGGTTCCCAGAAAATCATCGTCCCCCGTTATCAGATGGTCGGAAGGAGCCACCACCACGGTAGCCTGCGGATCTGTCTTTAAGAGTCTGTATGTGGCATAGGCAATGCAGGGAGCCGTATTCCTTCTGTAAGGTTCTGTCAGGACATTGTGCACCGGAAGTGTCGGCAACTGGGTGTATACAAGTTCCTTATATTGGTCAGAAGTAACAACCAGGATACGTTCCGGTGGAATGATCTTCAGAAAACGGTCGTAGGTAAGTTGCAGGAAACTCTTGCCCAATCCAAGGATGTCCAGGAATTGTTTGGGCATAGCATTCCTGCTCAGGGGCCAGAAACGCGAGCCTATACCGCCCGCCATAATGATGCAATACTGATTTCTACTCATAAAAAAAGTGTAAAAGCGTCCGGAATATACTCCAGATCATAATCAGGAACATATATCCCTCCGGGGCCGAATACTATCGCAATCACATCAAACCGGACTTCTTCCGTAATACGGTATTTTGCCATATAAGCACGGGCGGCTGCCATCACCTTACGTTGCTTGGACCTGTCAATGGTTGCTTCCGGAGCAACAACAGCGGTCGCTGAACGGGAGCGTACTTCAACAAAATGGATCCTCTCCTCCCGGCGGGCTACAATATCGAGCTCTTTGTGCCCCGCCCTCCAGTTTGTGTCGAGTATCGTGAATCCTTTCTGTTTCAGAAAGTGTATAGCCAGCTCCTCTCCTTTCCTTCCGGTCAGTAATGTATTTCTTTTTCTTCCCTCCATATGCTTCTCCCGGATCACAAATGTAGGCAAATTCAAAGATATCTCCAATGATTCAAAGGCCGGGGACGGATCTGCGTCCGGGCGATGAGCTCATCCCGGAAGATTGTCCTGATATCCCTCTCACTGACCCAGACGATCCTGCCGAGCAATTCATCCGGAGTAAGACCGATCCCGGCGGTCATATGACCACCGCCCCCGCGGGCCCGGTACGTGCTCATGACCACATGATACTGTTCTTCTGAGCTGAAAGGACTGCCGTCTGCCATATGTATTATGCGGACCCTGGAACCGGCCGGCTTTTTTCTGTCAACCCTGTACACGATCCCGGCTGCCGAATCAAAATTGTATGCCGGGCCCGTTGGGTCATCCAGGCGCAATGAATAGGCATATTCAAGGAATCGGATCACTTCCTGTCCGGTCATGCTTACCACGCTCAGGGTGTTTTCATACGGAAGGGCACGTACAAAATCCTTCATTCGCAAAGGTCCCGCATACAGTACCAGGTTTCGGGCCGAGGGGGACACAAAGGAGATCGCAGCTCCTGTCCGGGAGGCATTCCCCGAATTGGCCCATGAGAGCTGAACCCGGTGTATTTCATCTATCCAGGCACTCGGCCCGAACATGGCTTCCCTGCTGTAAACAGGTTCCAGCAGTTCGCAGAATTCCTGCGCGTTGTACTTCTCTTCGCGGAGAAGGAATCCTTTGATCATCTGATCGTAAGGGCTGTATGGAGTCAATTCACGTGAAGAGATTACCGCCGTGGAAACCTTTATCCGGGGTTTTCCATTTGCTGCGGGCACGAGCTGAATTTCAGCCCTGGCAATATGACTTGCCCTGGAACCGGCCTCTATCATGTATACAGTGTCTCCCTTTACATTCACCAGGTGATCTGTTCCCGAATGGTGTACGTGACCGCAACAGATCAGCTGGAAACCCGGCACATTCCGGGCAATCCACGCCCCTATGCTGGCTGCACTTTCAGACGTGTCCCGCAAGAAGGCATCTCCCCACCCGGTATGGAACAACCCTATCAGGAGATCAGGGCTTTCATCCCGGTATATCCTGTCAGTCCAGTATATGGCTGCTTTTTCGGGATTGTCAATATGTATCCCTCCCCTGAGATGATCGGGGATCCATTCGGTGGCAAACGGGGTAAGCAGCCCCATAACGGCTATTTTCCATCCTTTTCTTCTGATGACGGTATACGGCTTGAAATAAGGCTCCCCTGTCCCTGTGACTATGGCATTGGCACATACCACATCCGCCCTGGAAGCGGCATATACCCTGTCAAACACTTTGCGGCCTGCTTCAATATCGTGATTACCCGGAGTTATCACGTTATAAGACAACCAGTTAAACAGTCTCGTGTAAATATGCTCGTACGTAGTGTCAATAAAATTGGCAAAAAAGACCTGGGGTGTCCCCTGAAAATTGTCCCCGCCGTCGAGCAATATCAGACTGCCTCCGTATGCTTCCCGTTGTTGGTGGATATAACCGGCAAGGGCAGACATTTCACTTCCCAGGACGCCATGCAGATCGGTTGTATGAAGGATCACGAACGTTGTCTCCTCCTTTCGGGAGCACGCCAGGGAGAGAGCCAGGCTCAAAACTATAAGGAGTTGCCGCATCATTGGTATTGCCAGTGATTTAATGGCGCCGGATCAAAAGGGCTCCTGGAGGCTTCCCACTGCATGAAGATCTTGCGGATATCGGTCGGGCTTTCCCAAACGATCCGGTCCTTTGCGGTGGAGGCGTCCCAGCCGAGGCCCCTGAACAGATGGCCACCTCCTCCCTGTGCCCTGTAGGAATTCAGGACCACATGGTATTTCCTTTCCGGGGAAAAATCAAATCCGCTTGCCAACCCGTGAATTTCAACACGTTCTCCGGCCG
>Ga0172380_10008303_pt1 | contig 11404 bp, 9 predicted proteins | sample Leawe162metaG_FD_119747 | JGI IMG/M metagenome (GOLD analysis project Ga0172380, IMG submission 119747) | Leachate microbial communities from a municipal landfill in Southern Ontario, Canada - Leachate well 162 metaG | ecosystem: Engineered > Solid waste > Landfill > Unclassified | place... | reverse complement strand
TATGTGGTAGAAATCGTTGTTCCGTCAAATGTATCTAGTCCGCATGCGTGTACTCCGAACCAGTCAGCGCCTGTTGACGGGAATGCTGTAGGTGTAGTAGAAGAATCAATCCAGTATCCGCTTGAAGGATTAATAAGCTGACCCGAGCTAGTTGCAGTTATGACGTATCCGCCAGGGGCATTTGTCGAAACAGTTAAAAGCTGTGCTGCAATATTTCCTACCTTGGCGTCTGCTGCCGGAGAGCTTGCAAGAAGACCCAGATTCACTTCTGTAGCGGTTGATGCGATACCTGCATTTGTATCTTCATCTTGTGCGCAACCTGTTCCATTTCCAGTACTTACATCAACTCCATTTGCGACACCTGCGATGGTAAATGTTAGTGTCGGGTCAACGGTAGCTCTGACAGTTACGCTTTCTATTGTGCCTATTGAAACTGTAACGTTATCAAGTCCTATATCGCTCGCGTCTTCTGTGAGAAGTGTAACTTTCCAAATATCAGCGGTTCCTGCATTTGCAGATTTTGTTGGGTTAATAATTCTAGGAACTTGAGTCGTGCAGGTATCTTCATCTGATGCTGCAGAACAGCCCAACATGATAGTGATAACTGACCCTGCAGCAACTGGACCTGAATCAAATTCGATAGTTAGTCTTCCTGCAGCTCCTGAGCTAGGTTCTGTCTCGGTTACGGTAACTGCGGCACTTATATCAGAGCTATCATCATAAACTACTATGTTAGTCGGGTCTGTCTCTGATCCGCCTGGAACTAAATTGTTAAATTGAAAAGTAGTTGCTGAAGGAGAAGCATCATTATCAGCATCTCCAGAGGTCAGTACTGGAAAATAAATCTCTAGGTCACCTTCATCGGGGATTGCTGTAACGGTTGTAAAACGTATTGTATGAAATGAGGTGATTGGAACATAGAGTACATCGGTTCCAGCTTGCGCAGCGGCTCCTGCTTGCTCCCCGAAAAAGACCGTTGTGAGTGCTGCTGATTGGGAAGACACTACTGTTGCTGCATCTATAGACGCAGCGGTGCTAGTTCTTATAACTTTTGCTGAATCTGAAGCGAGATAAAATGAGCCGTTATCATAGATAGTTGCTTGAGTGTCTGTAGCTCCTAGTGCTGCATTTAGAGGTGATGCAGCAGAAGGTCTAGAAGTAGAGAGAGTGTTTTTTGCATTTATAAGAGTTGCAGCATTTGCTTTAAGAAAAAAAGAATTTATTAAAAATAAAAATACAACAGACAGCATTGTATTAATTAAAATTTTGCCACTAAAATAATTTCTTCTTTTCATACTATTTAATTTAAGACAGATTGAAATTACAAAGTCAATAGTTATTATTGATATTTTGTGAAATTGATAACATCTTCCCGCTTATAGCAAATTACTTTTTAAAAAGAAAATAGTCATGGTGCATGGGATAGCGTTTTTTGAATTTATCAAAAAACGCGTATATAAATCCAGGTTTTGTTTTCCAGATTAACGCTAGAAGAAGTAAAAGAAGAATTATAAGTAGTGAAATCAAAAATAGTGCACCGGGATATTTTTCTTCAATGTCATCAACTGTGTCTGTTATATCAGTTATAACTTTTTCGGGAACTGTTACAACTTCTAGAACTGCTTTTGTTCTAGGCTCAAGTGACTGCACATTTGAAAGTGTTGCGCGTGAAGAAAAAGAGTACACCCCTGGCTGTGCATCTTCAAATATATATTCATAATATCCTACGTCATTTGCCTGCATGGTAATTATTTCTTCCTCAAATTCAATTTTTACCTCTGCTTTAGGCATTGTGTAGCCGTATATCTCAGCGTCCTCACCTGCTGTAATAAGACGTCTGGATAACCCTATCGAAGGAGGTAAAAATATATCGGAATATGATTTATCGTCTGTTATAACGTCTTCTATATAGACACACGATTCTGATTCTCCGATTCTTCTGAAATCAATTGCTAAAAAACAGAACCCAGCAAGGTCTTTTGTAATAAGGGTATTAGGAATAGTGAAGTATCCGTTTCCATCCGCAGTTGTCGAATTTAAAAAGACTTCACTTAAAGTTTGTATAACTACAGATGCATTTGGTGAATGATAACCACTTACGATTAAATAATATTCACCAACAGCGGCAGTGACGGTTGCAGCTCCTGATTGTGAATTGGGATTTGGAGTTAGTATTTGAGCATATACCTTATTCTCAATTAGGAAAAAGTGTAGAACGAAAATTATGCTTAAATTTAGAAATAACCTCATACAATCATATTAGATGAGATTTCAAGTGACTGCAATAAAACTATTTGAAAATCAGCCTGTACAGATTTGCAGGAGTAGAGGAGTCATTGAAATTTGTGAGTATAATAAGTCCTGTTCCATCAACAGATGGTGTTAGAAATTCTCCTATAAATGGCCCAGCATAGACCGTTGTTGTGTTGTGACTGTCATATTCGATAGCATTAATTTTTCGGTCTTCTATATAGTATAGGTGGCTATTGCCAGGATGCCAAATATATTTAGGAATGTTCCCTATCTGCACATCACGAAGAAGGTAATTTTTGTCATCTTTTATGTTATAGACATAAATATTTCCTTCGATCAGATTCCTTTCTTCCGGAGTTGAATTGGTGCTAGGAATTGGTGGATTTACGACAATTGGAAGTTCAGCTGAGATGGATGCGACATAAAGAACCTTGTCTTCTTCTGGTGAAAATAGTGGACTTTCAAAGTATCTATTAAATAGTCCCTGAACGCGTCGGGGTAGAGTTTTTATTCTTTCACTCTCAAGAGTTTGTAGTTCGAGTAGCCATTCCTCTCGGATATTTACTGCTGTGGCTGTGACCAGAAGTGGTGACGAGTTAAATTCATTAGTGTTAAGTATATAAGTTCTTGCTGATCCAGATGATTGAGGTTGAATAGTCGCAAGTATTTGTAATCCGTCAGGTGAAACCTCTATATTAGCCTCAGAAAAAGTATCTATTAGATTGCTTGCGATTTGACGGCTTGCGTCACCAATCGGTAAAAACCCACGATTAAGATTCATAACATAAATACCATTTAGCTCGGATGACGCAGAGGCTACTGTATAAGTGACTATCTTTCGCTCCTTGTCAGTTACGGGATTTGTTGCACCCGTTGTGGTTAAATTTGTGAGCTGTGGAGCTTTAGGGAAAAGTAGGGCGTTGGTTTCGGTTACTCTTTCGTTTTTAATTTCTATTTCTTTTTGCCATGTGAAATATCCGTCTTTCTCAATTTTTACGACATATTTTCCCGGTTTTAAATTAACAGTGTTATCAGTTGCTGTAGCCAGTTCATCATCGACAAATGCCCGTGCGCCGTCTGGTATTGAGGTTAAAACTAGAAGACCAGTTCCGGAGACTATATTTTGACCCGTTTCGTCTCTTGCGATTCTATACCCTCTACCGTAAGCAATAGCTCCGATTGCTACAGCTGTAATAAGCAGCAGGATGATTGCTGTGCGGTAGATTGGGTGCTTTATGTGTTTGACCATATTTATTAAGTATCTAGGAAATAAATTCAGGAATCAAGTAGTTTTGAAAAGAGATGATTAATTATACCAAAATCGTCAATATTTTTACAGTTTTTACTACCTCAAATATGAAAACTTGCAAGACTATTTACATGCTGGTATAGTGATAATAACCACGTTAAAATGATATAGAAAAGTAGTATTGTGATGCATATATTTTTCTAGCAAATTAATATTTTCATAAATATGTTTATCAAAAGAATCGGAACAGATCTAAAAACCTTTCATAGAACCTTCTTGATCCCATGCTTTTCATGTATGCGCCACGAGGGCGCTTATGCAAAGCAGACTGTAAATGGAAAGGAGTATAAAAATGTTTGGTAAGAGGATAGGGATTGATCTTGGTACTGCTAACACTTTGGTTTATGTGGGAGGGCAGGGAGTAGTTTTGAATGAGCCTACAGTTGTTGCAGTCAGAGCAGATACAAATAAAGTTGTTGCCGTAGGGCTTGAGGCAAAAGATATGTTAGGTAGAACTCCAGGAAATATTGTGGCATCAAGACCTCTAAAAGACGGAGTTATCGCTGATTATCAGATTACAGAGTCGATGCTCGAGTATTTCATTCAAAAAGTATCAGGCAAAAGCAGGCTTATAAAACCTGAAGTTATGGTTTGTATACCGTCAGGCGTCACACAGGTGGAGAAAAGGGCAGTTTTGGATGCAACTCATGCGGCAGGAGCGCGCTCGGTTTACCTTATTGAGGAGCCTCTTGCAGCTGCAATTGGAGCAAAAATTCCTATAGCGGCAGCTTCAGGACACATGATACTGGATAGCGGAGGTGGTACTACAGACGTTGCAGTTATTTCACTCGGGGGTATCGTAAACCACGCCTCAGTTAGAGTAGGAGGAGATGCGCTTCAAGATGCTATAGCAAATTACATTCGAAAGAAATTCGGTATCATAATAGGAGAAAGGACATCGGAGGACATTAAGATAAAAATTGGAAATGCCATACCTCTTCGTGGATCTGAGAAGAAAATGGAGATCAGGGGTCGTGATAGCGTTGCTGGACTGCCTCGTCAGGAGGAAATTACTGAAGACCAAGTCTTCGAAGCAATTGAGCCTATATTAAAAAAGATTATTTCTGCAATTCGCGAAGTATTTGAAAAAACTCCACCGGAGCTTTCGTCTGATATTATAGAGAAAGGAATTGTTCTAACTGGCGGAACAATGCTTCTTCGCAACTTCGATAAATACGTAACTCGTGAAACTGGAGTCCCGGCTTATGTGGCAGAGGATCCTTTGTATTGTGTGGTTCGTGGAACGGGAGTTGCCATAGAAAATCTGGAGTTGTATAAAAAAAGCATTAATAATAACTAGCATTATTAATATATCTTATATAAAAATATTATATACCGCATAATTTTAAATGAAAAAAAACAATACATCATCAAATCCTATAAAAAGTACTTTATTTTTCACAGAAATTTTAAAAACTGATAATTTTGAGAGATCTTATAGAGAAAATTATAGTGATAACTATAAATAGACATAAGTTTGTATAAAAATAGGAGTTTAGGTCTTAAAATCAATCCAAAAATAAGAGTAAAAAAAATGAACAAAATAGACTCAGAAAACAGAAAAAGTGGTATAATAAACATCCTTTAGTATTATGGATAAGTTACATGCAGCTAAAATTCTTGGAATAAATATTTCCACGGAAAAAAGATCTGAAATCCTTAAAAAAATTATAAAGAGTCTAAAGACTAGTAGTCAAAAGTTCTATATAGTAACACCAAATCCGGAAATCATGATGTATGGTTTGAGGGATCATGAGTTTCAAGGGGTCTTGAACAGAGCTCAGGTCGCACTTCCTGATGGTATAGGTGTGCTCATGGCTAGCAAGATACGCGGAAAAGGTCCTATAAGTCGCATAACAGGAGTAGATTTTATGGAGGAGTTGGTGGGACAGTGTGCAAAAGAGGGCTTAACGACGGGATTTTTTGGTGGCGGGTCAGGTGTAGCAGAAAAGACAGCTAAGTGCTTACATAAATCTTACCCAAATCTTAAAGTAGTATTCACCGGAAGTGAAGATAAAGGGCTAAGGTCTAAAGACCAGCGACCAATCGACGTATTATTTGTAGCCTTAGGCTTCCCTAAGCAGGAGAAGTGGATAGCCGAAAATTTAGATAAAATTCCTGTTAAATGTGCTATGGGTGTGGGTGGGGCATTTGATTATTTGGCAGGCGTGGTTCCTAGAGCTCCAAAGCTAGTAAGAGAATTAGGATTTGAGTGGCTTTTTAGGCTGATTATGCAACCGTGGAGGATTAAAAGACAAATAGTTTTGCCTCAATTTATAATAAGAGTTATCCTCGAAAGATTTTCAGCGCGTTAATTTCGGTTTCGAGTTCAATATGCGGTGTTTTATGAGGGTAGGGAATTGCAGGGTCCGGCCGTGAGGCCGGACCCTGCTGAACTGAATTTATTGCTTGCTTGCCTGTTGGGTTGTGACGCCTGCTATGAACAGGCGGAACATTGGACCCTTAAAGGATCTGTACTCCACAGCGAGATCTATTCCAGCCTCAAGATCGGAGCATTCTGCCATGAGTTGTCTCATGAGATCGTCGACCGTTTGCCCGTCTTCGAGCTCCAGGATCCCATCTTCATTCACCCGCGCCATAAGGCGAGGGAAGAATTCGTCCGCCAAGAGGGAGCGGATTGCGCCCACTTCTGCGAATGAATTACATGAGGGAAAGTAGATCCTTTCCACGGGTGTTCCGTCTGAGGCTGACACGACTTCAGGCAGAGTCATTTCTGTCTCGTGCCTAACTCCCTTGTCGCATGGTTCATTCAGGATGAATGTTTTGAGCGTCGGCCGCCCAATGAGCGAGGGTGCTGTCTGTGTTTCAGGCTCTGTTTGGGCAATCGTGATTGCCGGAAAGACAGTGGTTGCGAGGATTATCCCAGCAAGAAATGACCGAATTCCTAGAGTGCGCAGATTGGTCTTCATGATTTCTCCATCTTGAACTTGGATCGCGCGAACGCGAAAGGTCGTACCGCATAAATGCGGGTATATCAAGCAATAAATTAGTTATTAAGGATCTATAGACAATAATAAATTCAGGCTAGATATAGTGCCTGGATTAATATCATTTACATCATAACTTTATCATCTTTTAAATAATAATTCAACTCATAGTATGATTAAAACCATTGCTTTTTAGAAATACTCGGAAAGATATTTAGAAGAATTAATTTGATAAATAGGACATTTTGGGTGAGACCTGAAATCATAATGATACAAAATATTATACATTGTTATATTTTGATATGACTTAGGCACAAATCATAATCAAAGTAGCATAAAAGAATATAAAACCTATCAATATTACTTGTGGTGTCTTTTAGTACTTGACAAGGGTGTGGTTGTTTTACTACATTAGATACAGTAAGCGTGTTTAATAAATAGAAAATGGCTAATCAAAAGATATCAATTGCAGACCTACCAGATCTCCTCACTGTCCGTGAAGTAGCCGAGTTACTCAGGGTAAGCCCACTTACTATAAAAAGATGGGGTAAGCGAGGAAAACTCCCAGCAATCAGAATAAATTCCCGAGGTGACAGACGATATAAAAAAGAAGCAGTTCTATACCTCTTAGGAATTCAGCAGAAGACTGATATGTAATCCTCTAATATTTTCCTTCCGTGATATAATTTGAAGACAAAATGCGGTAGGACACAAGCAGTTCTGATTTGCGTTTTTAGCTCTTTAAAACGTACTTATATGTTTTGCCTCGTTTGATAGGTTTTGATTTCTCTTGTTCTACTTATTTTGAACTTAGAGATTTAGTCAAGCTTTATCCGACGGGGCAAAAAATCAACATGTCAATTCGACAGAATATAAATTCAAGAGGAGACAATCATGGATCCGGATTTTTACGAACTCTCTGCTGATTTCGTTCTCGAGTTCATCCAGCCTGCTCCTGAAAAACCAGGGTGGACGTTGACCGTGAAGCGAAGGGGAGTTAGGGGAATTCTTTTGACGGTCGCAACTTCCGACTTTGATGTACTTCGACCAAATTGGGAAGAGATCGTTAAGTGGGTCATTGCTGAATCAAGGATTCCTTTGTCAAAAGAACAGCGTGGCATGCTTGGTGCCTACATCAGAAGTCAGGCGAGTGACTATGGGGAGCCAATGGTTCACAAATTTTCTCAAAAAAACAATCAGACATCTTGAAATTGGGCTGGATAGCATATGTAATTCCGGCAGAATCAAAAGTCAGACTGGAGACACGTGGTGATTACATTTAGAATCAGATCGGGTCATATCGACTACCGAATGGCGGCTGCGCACAGTTTGCCCCCAGAGAGCACTGTTTTTGGCAGATTCGTCAGGCAGGTTAGAGAACAGATTGCAAGGTCTTTTCATCTATCACCGGCAGACATCACAACAATCCTCATTGAGGAGAAGTCTCAAAAAAGTCCGCCTGAAATTCTCATCGAAGCGAATTGCTTTTATCGTTCTTCCATAGAGAACGAAAAACTTTCCGCCGAACTTGAGGTTTTGGTTCGGAGATTCAAAGGATTTCATCCCGGGCAAATCGTGAGTCTCTCAAAGGGGACGATTTTTCCACCATCTTGACGATTATCACAGGAGATGAGGGTGAATACCCTTATAGTTGAGTACGTTTTTGTGTCTCACCGTTTATTTAAACGGTGAGACACTCATTCCCACTCTTAGTTATCTATCAGAACGTGGTCAAGTGTTTTTATTTTTTCAGCGTAATCCATGTAGTTGTGAACGAAATGTTTGTAATCTGCTGCAGTATTGAATTGACTGAGCACGGGGGAGGCATTTGAAATATTTACTTCTTTTGAGTTTGTATACGTAGGAAAATCAGACCAGCGGTATTTGTCTGGATCTTCGACGAGCCCCGCCAGAAACGGTTTTAGGTGCACATATCTTACAACTTGGGATAAGTCCTCATTTTTCACATGAGCGGCCTTAAATGGGCCTTCAAATAGGCTTCCCGATCTAGTATGACGTTCATTGAAGTATTTAGTGTATGCATTCGAGAGCTGTTTCATGAAAAGCGAGATTCCACCGAGTTCTTTTTCACATAAAACCATATGAAAATGATTCGGCATGAGAGAGTATGCGAGTAGTTCTACTTCTGAATTTCTATTCTTAAGCAGCATTCTCTTAGGCAGATTAGGCATTGAGGCTATAACTTTTTTGGGTAGTAGGTAGACTTTTAGATAGTAAAGAAAAGTTCTGAAGTCTTCCTCATCGGCAAATATAGTTCTTTTGTCGACTCCGTAATTTACTACATGGTAGTAATTCTTTTGTTTAAAATCTCTTAAAACGTATTTAGATGGCATTTGAGCTGAATTATAGCATAAGAAGTAAAGCGGTTAAAAATAGTTAATTTAAGGCAATAAATAGAAATATTATGCCGATTATTATTCTGTACCATCCGAAATTCGTAAAGTTGTGGCTCGACACATATTTAATAAGCCATTTTATAGAAATAAGTGCAAATATAAAGGAGAGTATTATCCCTAAAATAAGATAAAGTATTTCATTTTGCGTAAAACTTGGTGCGGTTTTTAAAAGATCATATCCCGATGCTGCCATAATAGTTGGGAGAGCGAGTATAAATGAAAATTCTGTAGCAGTTTTTCTATTAAGTCCTGATATCATTCCTCCGAAAATACTTGATGCAGCTCGGCTTACTCCTGGTATTACGGCTATGCTTTGGGTCAAACCTGTAAATAATGCCTGTTTGTAGGTTATCGATTCAAGATTTTCGTCTTTTGACTTATCTTTAAATAGATATTTCTCCATAATAATAATTAAGATTCCGCCCAATATGAGAGAGATTGCGACTACTAAAGTGCTGTCGAGAAGATAATTTTTAATAATAGGATACGCAAATACGCCAACTATTGCGGTAGGAAATAGTCCGATAAATGCTTTTATGATAAGCGTAGGATTGGTTAGAAGCTTTTTTGCATAAAGTCCTAGCACTGCGAGGACAGCTCCTACCTGGATGGATATCTGGAATGTAGAAAGAAAATCTGTAGAGGGGAGGCTTAAAAGTTGCGAGGCGAGGATTAGGTGTCCCGTGGATGAGATGGGTAGAAATTCAGTAATACCTTCGATTAGGGAGAGGAGGATGACGTGAATTATGTCCATAGCATAAGTATTATGTATTTAGTATTAAGTATCAAGTAGTTAGGAATAGCGTTTGTTTGGTATTTATTTTCGCACTAATACATTTTACTAACTGTTTTATACATCACTTCTATACTTTAAAGCATACTACTATACTTTAAATATCAGTCTAAGGATGGGATTTTCTTAACTTGACACCACCCATTTTCTGATATATTCTGAGGTTGGCTCTAAAGCACTTTAAAACGTATAATTGTTTTTCTCTACAATCAACAATTCGAGTATTCTTAAGAATATTTAAGGGTATGAGGTGTATATTTGTGCCTCTTGGGGTATAAATGAGCCTTGCTCACCTAAATAAAAGGGAAATCGGTACGTTATAAAGACTTTGGGGCCAGAATTTATTAGATTAGGTAATAATAATTAGGTAATAGTCACTAGGTAATAGAGATTAGTTTAAACGTCCACAAATTTGATACAACTCCTGGATATCCTTAGGTGGTGAAATGATTATATTTGATCTATTCTGATAGACTTATCTTGAGGGTGGAGCTTTTTCCCTAGTCATCTATATAGTTGATAAAATCGGTTCAAAATTATATTTAGATCCACAGATCCTATTTCTCCGTCGTCATTTAGATCAAGTGTGGTTTCATCCGGTGTGCATCGAATGTTTTTTATACAAGCAACAAGGTCTATGTAGTCGTTTATATCGATTTCAAGATCGTTATTAAAGTCACCTGTTATGGCTGTAAACTGCGGAATAGTATAATTTTGTATCTGATTTAATTGGACGGCTATTAATAAAGAGCTGCTAATCGAAAATACAAGTTTATTATCCGTTTCTAATTGACCTTCGCTTATAACTAGGCGTCCTTCGTAAATGCCCAAATTTGGATTATAAGTGGTTTGCGCGAGGCGGATTGCGCTTTCACCGTATATAAATATTTGAATAATGAGATTAGAGTGTATAGGGTTATTATTTTCTCCCAGGGTGGTATTGTTTCCGATGCCTATTATCTTGAAGGAATAAGATATGCTTTTCATCCCTGCACCCAGTGTGGGTTCAATAGGTGTTACTGAAGGAGAGGGTTGGCTTGTCGGTTGTGCGGTCGGGGAAATGGTCGGCGTAGTGCTTGGTGGAACAGGTGTGCTTGAAGGTGTTGTGGGGAGATCTAGCTCAGGAGAAGTTCCATCATTTCCGCTGCTAAATGTATTTACCCAGACTGATTTATTATTTCCTTCAGACATTCTTGCGATACCTATTTGGGTATAAGCAGCGTGTTCCATATTTGCCTTATGTCCAGGAGAGCTCATCCATCCGTCAAATGCATGTTGTGCGCTAGTTCTAGCCCATACTATATTTTCTCCTCCAGTCGACCCACCTATTCCGCACTGATTTAATCTTTGCTGAGCACTTCTTCCTAGCGAATCAGTATGACTCCTATAATTATTTTCTATCATGTCTTCTGTCTGCCATTGCGCGGCCTTACTGAGGTTCAGTGATGCGCGGAGTGGTCCGCGCCCGATGCTAGCTCTGTGATTATTCAGAATATTTAAAAATTCTTGTTCTTGAGTGTCTAGCGTAATGGCATTATCTACTGTGCAAGTTCCGGATGCAGCGCGGGATCTAGTGTCCTGATTTTGATTTATGAGAAAAAGAGTTATTGAAAGAATGGTTACAGAGATAATAAGAAAAATGATAATTGCAAAAAGCTCAATATGTGCGTGGATGCTTTTTTTA
>Ga0172380_10008302_pt1 | contig 11405 bp, 14 predicted proteins | sample Leawe162metaG_FD_119747 | JGI IMG/M metagenome (GOLD analysis project Ga0172380, IMG submission 119747) | Leachate microbial communities from a municipal landfill in Southern Ontario, Canada - Leachate well 162 metaG | ecosystem: Engineered > Solid waste > Landfill > Unclassified | place... | reverse complement strand
TAGATTTGATATATTGAATTTACCAATAGATTTTAAATTGAATGAAATTATACAAGTAGAAGATATTAGAGTAGCATGGTTAGAACCAGGATTTATACAAATATTTTAAACTAATTAATTAAAAAATAATATGAATATAATGAAAGAATTAAATTATACGATAGCAGAACATGTAAATAATGTTGTATGTGAACCACAATTTTTTGTTAAGGTTTTCGAAAAAATAGAAAATTATTTGGATGACACATATCATTTTATAATAGGTAGAACAAATAGTAATGAAGAACGACTACTTACTAAAAAATGTATAAAACCAGGAAAAAAGAACATATTAATAATGTTATCTGATGAGGCTGGAATTATACCATATGATTTAGATGAATATTATATGGTATATCGAACATATAGTAATCAAAATTTGGTTGATGATAAAAAGGTTTTTGGTGTACCTTGTGGATTTTCATATAGTTATGGTGGTCTTTTTGGTAAAAGTGATTGGTGTTATACTGATATGGAAACACCAAAAAGAAAATTGATTGATAGAGAATACGATTTCTTTTATTCAGCTCAATTATCACCTAATAGAGTAACGTGTGTAAATGTATTGAATAGTATTAAAAATAAATATAAATGTATAATCAATAATACACAAGGTGGTTTTGCCAGAGGTTATGAATTAAATGAATATTATGAATTAATGCAAAATTCAAAAATTGCAATTGTACCAAATGGTGCTGTTGTACCAGAATCATTTAGATATTTTGAATCATTTGAATCGAATTGTATAGTTATAACAACATATCCAAAACATATACCAATTTATAATAATTGGTTTTATGAAAATTCAACAGCAATATTTTTGAATGATTGGAATGATTTAACAACTAATTTGATAGATTCATTATTAACTGAAGATAGTTTGAAAAAATATCAAATTGATAATAGAAATTATTTTGATAAATATTTATCTACAGATGCAATAATGGAATATATATTAAAAAATATAGAAAAGAATGAACAATAGAATAATAGTTACTGGTGGTTCTGGTTTAGTTGGTAGATATTTGAAAGATATAATGCCTGATGCAATTTATTTATCATCAAAAGATTATGATTTAATAAACCCTATTGAAGTAGAACAAATGTTTATCGACTTGAAACCAAATATAATTATACATCTTGCGGCTAAAGTTGGTGGTATTTTTGATAATATGAATAAACCAGCAGAATATTTCGATGAAAATATTTTAATGAATACTTTAATCGTTAAATACTCAAAAAAATATAATGTTGATAGATTGATTGCGATATTAAGTACATGTATTTATCCAGATGTGGTTGATAATTATCCTATGGTTGAAAGTGATTTACATATTGGACCACCAGCACCAACAAATTTCACATATGGTTATGCTAAACGTTGTTTAGGTGTACAGATAGATGCTTATAATAAACAATATGATACAAAATATAATTATCTGATACCAAGTAATTTATATGGTGAATATGATAATTTTGGTGAAAATAGTCATTATGTTGCAGCATTAATAAAAAAAATAATCATTGCAAAACAAAAAGGTGAAAAAAATATACAGTTGTTTGGAACAGGAAAACCATTAAGACAATTTATGTATGCTGGTGATTTTGCTAAAATTATAAAACGTTGTATTGATGATAATATATATGAAAATTTTAATATATCAACAGATAATTATACCATTAAAGAAATTGCTGAAATAGCACTAAAGGCTTGTGATGCTGAATATTTGGATTTATTGTTTGATAGTACTAAACCAGATGGTCAATATAGAAAAGATGTATCAAATGATAAAATGTTAAATATTATCGATGATTTTGAACCAATGACATTATTTGATGGTATTAAAAAAACATATGATTATTTAATTAAAAATAATAAGATTTAAATGAAAAAAACATTGAAAGTATATTTTTTGGATTGGTATGATAGTATTATACCAGGTTCATCGAATGATAATTTATTTATATATTTATTGAGTGAATATTATGATGTTGTTATCGATAAAAACAATCCAGATGTATTATTCTACGCATTAAATAATAATGCACATTTATCATATAAAAATTGTATAAAGATTTTTGTTACGGCTGAACCAGGACATTGGCATCCAAACGAATTATATAAGTATAATAATGATAGAAGTTTTAAGAGTGTTAATGATGCTGATCATGTTTTATTGAGTTATAAGATAGATGATGATAAATATTATTATTTTCCTATATTCTTATTGTGGTTATATCATCATATAAATGTCACAAAATATATCAAAAGTTATGAGTCATTAACTGAATATAAAAATTTCACAATAGATGATATTAAAAATAGAAAATTTTGTAGTTTTCTATATGCAAATCCTTGGCCAATAAAAAGAAAAGAAATTTATGATAAATTATCAAAATATAAGATAATAGATTCTAATATATTTAATAAAAATATAGATATTAAAGGTTATTATAATGATGAATTTGGTGGTAGTTTAACTAAGATAAAATTTAACAAAGATTATAAATTTACATTTGCATTTTCTAATCATTTTTATAAAGACCATGATACATATAAAAATCCAGGTTTTATTGATGAAAAAATATTAGAATCATATTTATCTAATACGATACCTTTATATTATGGTGATGATAATATGTATGATTTTTTTAATGAAGGAAGTTTATTAAATTGGCATGATTTTGATAATGATAGTGATTTTATAAATAAAATAATAGAATTAGATAATAATGATGATTTGTATTTAGAATATTTGAATAAACCAATGTTAAGATGTGTTGATGATTTGAAATTGAAAGAATTATCATTATATTTGAAAAAAATAATAAAATAGTATGAAAATTGTATTCTATAATCACTATCATAATGGTGATATACATTATTCGAGAGAATTTGTTAAAGATATTATGAAAAAAACTGAAGTAGATGAATATGTCTATCATCATAGTAATAAATCGAATTTATTAAAAGATATAGAAAATTTGAATTATAGTAATAATTTATCTATGGATAGACAATCACAAATAATTAGAAATCACGATACTATTTATATTAATACATGGATTGGTCAATGTGGTTCCAAATATTTATTAAAAGATTGTTCAATGTATAGTAATTATGAAATGTATAAAGATATATATAAACAACTATCTATTAATATAGAAGATATGGAATATTATTTACCATCCATAGATTTCACTAAATGTAACACTAAAAATATAGATACTTTTTTATTTGAAAATAATAATAAAAAAGTATTGGTATGTAATGGTAGTGTTTTATCAGGTCAATGTCCAAATTTTGATTTAGGTAATATAATTATAGAATTATCTAAATTATATAATAATGTTGATTTTATATTAACGAATAAGATTAATTATACATCTAATAATATTTTTTTTACTGATGATATAATAAAATGTGAATATAGTGATTTGAATGAAATATCATATTTATCAACTATGTGTGATATTATAATTGGTAGAGCATCTGGCCCTCACGCATTCACTCATATAAAAGATAATTATTGTGATAATAATAAAACATTTTTATCATTAACTGATAAAATATTAGAAGGTAACTGGTATAATATTGATGTGTGTAATCAATTGTGGACAAATGACTATAATAAAGATAATATAATTAATATTATAAAAAATAATTTATAAATATGATAGCAGAAAATATAGAAAATATAATTAAGGATAAGATTCAAGAAATATTAAATAATAATAAAAACGTTGAAATGCCTGATGATATGATAGAAACTGATAATATAGGTGAAGTTATCGAAAAATTAGCAATATTACATTGTAGAATGTGGTATTTAGAAGATGCTATGGCTGATGCTAAAGATGATTCTGAAATGGCTGATTTGAAAAGGAAAATAGATATTTGTTTTAAACAAAAACGACCAAAATATGTACAGGCAATTAATCGTATGATTGATAATTGTATTATCAATAATAAATCTTTGATTGAAGATTCTGTTAAAAAATATAAAGGTTTTGATGAATAATCTTGTAATTGGTAATACATCACAATTATCATATTATTTCCCTGAAGATTATATAAAAATATCATCTAGAAATATTGATTTTGATTTTCATACAACACAAAAGTATGATAGAATTTATTTGTGCTTTGCTGAACAACGAACATATTTATTGGATGATATTGAAGATTTTATGAATATAAATTATGATTATACGATAAAAGTTATTGATAAATTTGAAAAATGTTGTAATCAAATGATATTTTATTCTACATGTGAATTATGGAATAATTGTAATGGTCCAATTGATATAGATGATGAATATGATTATAATTATTCACCATATATAAAATCAAAAGAAATGATTACTGAATATATAAAAGAACACTACGATAATGTAATAGTATTATATCCTTTTAATTTCAATAGTCCATATAGAAGAAATGGTTTTTTATTTGGTAAAATTTTCGATTCTATAATAAATGATAAAAAGATAGAAATTGGTAATACATATTTTTATAGAGATTTGGTTCATCCAAAATATGTTGTAGAACGTTCTATATTATGTAATTGTGATGAATTAATAGGTTCTGGTAGATTGATATATATTAATGATTTTATAAGAGAATTGTATGATAAAATGAATATGACATATGAATATTATGTTAATGAAAACATTAATAATTATATAAATATCAAAAGACAAACTTTTTGGAAAAATACATATAAAAATGAATATAAAAAATTAGTAGAAGATATAATATATGAGCTTAAAAAAATTAAATATACCACTAGTTAAAGATACTATTGACTTTGGTGATATCAAACAATTAATTTCATGGTTAGAAACCAATCCAAGGTTAACTAAAGGTGATAGAACATTAGAATTTGAAAAAAAATGGTCAAAATGGTTGGGTGTCAAATATTCAATATTTGTTAATTCTGGTTCATCTGCAAATTTGGCGATGATATATTCGTTGTTATTATCTGGTAGATTGAAAAATAAAAAAATTGTAGTACCATCATTATCATGGGTAACTAGTGTATCACCATTAATTAATTTCAATTTAGAGCCTATTTTATGTGATAGTGATAAAGAAAATTTGAGTATTGATATAAATAATCTTGAACAAATTTTTATAAAAGATAATCCAGCTGCATTGATGTTGATACACCCATTAGGTTTTCCAAATGATATGAATCCAATAATTGATTTGTGTAATAAATATGATGTAATAATATTAGAAGATTCTTGTGAAACAATGGGTTCTAAATATAATAATAAATTGATGGGATCATTTGGTTTGATGTCAACGTTTTCTTTTTATTTTGGACATCATATATCAACAATAGAAGGTGGTATGATATGTACAGATGATGTTGATTTATATAAAATAATATTATCAATAAGAAGTCATGGTTGGGATAGAGATTTACCAAAAGATGAACAGGAATATTTAAGAAAAAAATATAATATTGATGATTTTAGAGCACTATATACATTTTATCATCCTGGATTTAATTTGAGATCGACAGATTTACAAGCATATATTGGTATATCACAAATGGATAAATTGGAAGATATTGGTATAAAAAGAGAAAATAATTTGAAATTATATGATAAATATATTAAGAATGATTATTGGAAAATAAAATTATTAGATAATTGTTTTATTTCTAACTTCGCTTATCCAATTATACATCCTAAAGTTATAGAAATACATAATACATTAAAAGAATATAATGTTGAAACTCGTCCATTAATTTGTGGTTCAATGGGAAAACAACCATTTTGGATAGAACGATATGGAGAAACTAATTTACCATTTGTTGACATAATACATAAAGAAGGTATGTATTTACCTAATAATCCTACAATGACAGAAGATGAAATAAAATCTATATGTGACATTGTAAACAAAATAATAAATTAAAAATGAAAAAAAAATGTTTGATCACAGGTATAACGGGACAAGACGGCTCTTACTTAGCAGAATTATTACTGAATAAAGGATATGATGTGCATGGTATAATTAGAAGAAGTAGTTCAATAAATACATCAAGATTAGATCACATATATAATAATGAAAATTTAACATTACATTATGGTGATATGTCAGATTCTCTTTCAATCGATGGTATTATTCAAAAAGTTATGCCAGATGAAATATATAATCTTGCTGCACAATCACATGTTAAAGTATCATTTGAAATACCTGAATATACTGGACAAGTTGACGCATTAGGTACATTGAAATTGATAGAGGCTGTTAAAAAACATACACCAAAAACAAAAATTTATAATGCAACGACATCAGAACTTTATGGTAAAGTTCAAGAAATTCCTCAAAAAGAAACAACACCTTTTTATCCAAGAAGTCCTTATGGTGTAGCTAAATTATATTCATATTGGATATCTAAGAATTATAGAGAAAGTTATGATATGTTTATTTCGAATGGTATATTATTTAATCATGAATCTGAGAGAAGAGGTGAAACTTTTGTTACTAGAAAAATAACAATAGCATTGTCAAAAATTCTTGATAATACACAAGACTATATATCACTAGGTAATTTAGATGCCAAAAGAGATTGGGGATATGCACCAGATTATGTTGACGGTATGTGGAGAATGTTACAAATTGATAAACCAGATGATTTTGTTTTATCAACAAATGAAACACATTCAATAAGAGAATTTATTGAAGAATCTATAAAATATTGTAATGATTGGATTGATGAAATTCGAACATCACAAACAGAAAAAAGATTTGTTAAATTTGATTTAGAATGGATAGGTTCTGGTGAAGATGAAATAGGTTACTGTAAAAATAGAAAAACACCAATAATAAAAATAGATAAAAAATATTATAGACCAGCTGAAGTAGATTTACTTATAGGTGATTCAACAAAGGCTAAAGATGTTTTAGGTTGGGTTGCTAAAACAAAATTTAATGAATTAGTCAAAAAAATGATGATATTCGATATAAGAGAACAATTATATAAAAAATAATTTTTAAGATGAAAAATCCATTTGATTTCTTTGAAGAAATATATTGTATAAATTTAGACTATCGTGTAGATAGATGGGAATTAGTAAAAAAAGAATTTGAAAAAGTAGGTATTCTTGATAGAGTAAAACGATTTTCTGCGATAAAAGAAAATGATGGTAGAGTTGGTATAATAAAATCTAATTTGGAAATTGTTAAAATTGCTAAATCAAAAGGTTTGAAAAATGTTTTAGTGTTTGAAGATGATGTCAAATTTTTAGATAATGATACATTAGATATTTTAGAAAAATCAATTAAACAATTAAATGATAAAAATTTACCATGGAAATTATTTTACTTGGGTGCAAATACACATAATAAATTAACGAAAATAACAGACAATTTAATAATTCTTAAAGATTCTTATGCTGTTCATTCTATGGCATATAGTGAAAATGTATATACTAAATTCATAAATTATGCATCAAATATAAATCAAATAACAGATTATAATCAAATATTGGATGTATGGTTATCTGTTGAAGTACAAAATAAAGATATATGTTTAATGACTAATCCTATGATAACAACACAAAGAGAATCATTTTCTGATATAGAAAAAAGAAATGTTAATTATTCATTTATTGAAGAAAGATTTAATGAAAATATAAAATGAGTTAGTCAATAACACTAGTTATTTATTGTCTGAAAATATTAATATATAGATAAAATAAAAATATTGATATGACACAAGAAGAATTTGTATTTAAATCTAATATAGTTCATAATTATTTTTTTAAAGATGGTTATTTTAAAGTAGATTATAAAAATAATAAAACGAAAGTTATAATAGTTTGTCCAAATCATGGTGATATAGAAATTCGACCAGATGCACATCTAAGAGGTGTTAAATGTAAATTTTGTTCAGATAGAATAAAGTATAATAAAGACACATTTATAAATAAATCAAATAAAATACATAATAATTATTATAATTATAGTTTGGTTGAATATGTTGATATACATACAAAAGTTAAAATAATATGTCCAATACATGGTATTTTTGAACAATTACCAAAAAAACATTTACAATCACAAGGATGTAGTAAATGTTCAAAAAATTGCCAAAAAAATTTTGATTATTATTTAGAAAAATTTAATGATTTGTATAATGGTAAATATTTATATAAAAATGATTTCATAAATTTAAGAACAAAAATAGATATTTGCTGTAATGAACATGGTTGGTTTAAAAAAAGTATATCTGAACATTTGAATGGTCAAATGTGTCCATATTGTAATTATAAATATAGTAAAGATGATTTTATAAAAAAATCAAATATTATTCACAATAATTATTATGATTATAGTTTAGTTGAATATAAAAACAATAAAACTAATATTAAAATAATATGTCCGATACATGGTGTATTTGAACAAAGACCATCACAACATTTGATAGGTAAAGGTTGTCGAAAATGTTGCAATATAAAATTAAGAATAAAATCAATAAATAGAATAGAAAATAATAAGAATAATGGTTATCAAATACAACCAAATTTTAACAAAGATGCTTGTAAAATATTTGATGATATATCTATTAAAGAAGGTATTCACATACAACATGCAATGAATGGTGGTGAGTTTTATATAAAAGAATTAGGATATTGGGTAGATGGTTACGATAAAGAAAATAATACTATTTATGAATTTGATGAAAAATATCATTTTGATAAAGATGGTAATCTAAAAGAAAAAGATACAATAAGACAAAAAGAAATAGAAAACTGTTTAAAATGTAAAATAATAAGAATAAGATGATAAATATAATAGGTTTTTCAAAAGATAGAGCAGCGCAGTTGGATTTGTTTATTAGAAGTTTTGAATATTATTCAAAAGAAAAATATGATATTAAAATAATATATACATATTCTAATGATGAATTTAAAAAAGGGTACGATAAATTAATAAATTATTATATTGATATTGATTTTATTAAAGAACAAGATTTCAAAAATGATGTTTTAAAAAATATCGATTTAAAAAAGAAATATACGTCATTTTTCGTAGATGATATTATTTTTAAAAATAAATTTTCAATTAATGATAATGAATTTAAAATATTTGAAAACGATAAATCTATTTTGTGTCTATCATTAAGATTACATCCTAGATTGAATTATTGTTATGCTGCAAATTCACCTATGAAACCATCAAATAAAACGTTATTTGAGTGGGAATATGAATCTGGTGATAATAATTATCCTATGAGTGTTGATATGAACATATTTAGAACTGAAGAAATATATCCATTATTATATTCATTAAATTATAATAATCCAAATTCATTAGAAATGTATTTATCTATGAATCCAATAAATAAACCTAAAATGATTTGTTATGATAAATCTATTATAATAAATAATCCTTGTAATAAAGTTCAAACAAACAATCCAAATAAACATGGTGATATTGATGCTAAATATATAAATGATAGATATTTAGATGGATATATTATTGATTTAGAAGAATATAAAGGTATAGATAATGAATCATGTCATAAAGAATTACCAATAAAATTTATTAAAAAACACTAAACACCACCTAAACTCATTTTGCCACCAGTACCACCACCAGCAAACATACTTGTTGTTTTGACTTTATTAGCTGATTTATAAAGAAGTTCAGTGCCATTATTAACTACATAACCAATTTGTTTATTTGTATTGTAATCATCTTTAAGTTCATTTAATACTTTAACCATATCTTCTTTTTTGAATTTATCAATATTGGCTTTTATTTTTTTGAAGTAATTTACACCAACATCACTTTTTCTATTAGCTTCAGTGAATATTTCAACAAACGTTGATTTAATTGCATCTGAATTTTTTGTATCTAAATTATCTATTTTTGTAATAAAATTTTTTATATTTGGACCAAATAATCCTTCTTCTACTAATTCAGAATTATCGAAATTTTCGAATTTTTTTAAGTGTTTCATATTATATGATATTTTTTATTTATATATAAATAAAAAAAAATGAAAAAATATACGATTATATATTGACATTTGGTTAAAAAAGTAGTATATTTGTTTATGGTTAATAACAATTAATAACAATTAATAATTAGAATTATGATAGAGTTTAATATTATACGAGATTTTAATTTAAGTACTAAACCTAAATACAGAGATGTTGATGTTTTTGTCAATGATACCTGTAGAAAAGGTAAATTTAGTACAGATTTAGCTGAGAAAAATATAGTAGAATATCTTAAAGATAATGCATCAATAACATTATCTTGGTCAGTTCTTCTATTATGTGTGTGTGTATTGTCATTGGTTGTATCATTGATTTTACCAATAATGATTATTAATATAGTTGTTGTTTTGTCATTTGTTTCATCAATTTATTTTTTCAAAAAATTCAAATACAAAATGAATAATTTTGATTTTGATAAATCTATGTTGATGACTATGAATAGTATGTTAGGAACTATACAATAATTATTAAGTTAATATTGTTATTGATACATCATCACTAGTTAATATTGCTTTTATTTCATCATTTGACATCATGTCTTTGAATGTATTTGTATCTTGGTTGTGATCATGTTTTTGTAGTTGCCAATCATTTCCAGAATTTGATGTTATATAAATATAATTTTTATCACCTTTTTTTATCTCAATTGTTTTATTTGTTAGTTTATCATAAAAATTTCTCATATCTTCATTTACAATATAACATTTAATATTATCCCATTTACTATCTTTTCTTTTTCTGCTTTGGAATATTATATAATCTGGCTTATCTAATTCTGATGTGTCTTTTTTGTGTATAGAAAAGAATTTAATTAATATAGTATCTTTGAGAAATGTTTCAGTTTCTTCACTATACTCAATTTCATTTTTCTTCAAACCCATTTTTTTCAATTTACTATTAAAATCTTCATCTTCATATATAGTTTCAATTTCTATATTATTAGTATATTGATCAGAATTTATTGAAAATGTTTGAAAAAAATCAACTTCTTCAGCATTTATTGATTTTAATAATTCATCTGAATTTGTTACTATACTTTCAAGTACATCTAAGTCACCAAAGATTTCTTCCATTTCTACATAATTTTCAAAAAGGAATAAATTAAAATTATTTACGTGTTTCATAACATTATATATTAAAAAATAAAAACTATATTTATTTTTTTTCTTCGATTCTTATAAATTTACAATCGAGTTTATTTTGTATTTCGATTTGTCTTATTAAATCTTTTTCTAATTTATTATTATGATGTTTTTCATCAAATTCATATACAATATTATTTTCTTTATCATAACCATCAACCCAATAACCAAGTTCTTTTATATAAAATTCAC
>Ga0172380_10008301_pt1 | contig 11406 bp, 7 predicted proteins | sample Leawe162metaG_FD_119747 | JGI IMG/M metagenome (GOLD analysis project Ga0172380, IMG submission 119747) | Leachate microbial communities from a municipal landfill in Southern Ontario, Canada - Leachate well 162 metaG | ecosystem: Engineered > Solid waste > Landfill > Unclassified | place... | reverse complement strand
CGATGGCGTAGACAAAGCCGCGATCCAGCAGGCTCAGCACCTGGGGCTGGTAGTAGGGGCGCATGGGGGTGCCATAGGCGCCGTAGCCGTAGAGCAGCAGTGCCTTGGGCTTGATGATGTCGGTGCGCCACACCAGGGAGACCGGCACCTTGACGCCGTCTTTGCCCACCACCCAGCGTCGCTCGCTCCGGTAGGGGGAGGGGCGCGGTGCCTGCGCGTCGGCTTGCCACTGGCCGCTCGCCAGATTGAGCCAGCGCTGGTGCGGCGGCTCGGCCATGCCCTGGCGGCGGATCAGGATCTGCCCGCTGGCGGGGTCGTGGGCACCCTGGATCCAGGCCGTGCCGGCCCCCTCGGTCAGGAGCAGGCTGTGGCTGAGCTTGCCGCCACCGTCCAGCACGTCGAGCCAGTCATCCCCGTGGTGGCGATACTGCAGGACCGTATGGTCGGCAAACAGGCGCCACTTCTCGAGACTCTTGTCCTCGCCGGACCAGAGCGGTTGCCAGCGGCCCTCGGCCACCTGGGCCAGGCTGGCCGCCTGATAGAGGCCCAGGGCACCATCCCGGTTGCTCTTGAGCAGCACCCGCTCCCCCTGGGTATCCAGGTAGTACTCGAGCCCGGCCTGACGGGCCTTGAGCAGAGAGGGTGCCCCCTCGTCCAGCAGGTACTGCTCCGAGCTGTCGTGGTTGTTGCTCTGCAGCAGCAGGTGGCGCTTGTCCGTGGTGCGATAGAGGCTGAGCAGCCAGGCGGGATCGGCCTCCTGGTGTACTAGCCGCTCCTTGCCATCCTGCCAGGCCCACAGCTGCCAGGGGCGCAGGGTGCGGTGCTCGTTGGCCAGGGTGTAGAGGGTCTTGCCATCCAGGCTCCAGAGCAGGTCGGCTGCCCTGTGCGCCAGAGTAGCGAGCGTCTTGCCATCGGCCAGATCCAGCAGGCTGATGCGATAATCCCGATCGCCGCGCAGATCTTCGGCCAGCGCCAGCCAGCGCCCGTTCGGGTGCAGGGCCCAGCCGGCCAGCTCGTAATAGCCGCTGGCAGGTTGGCGCGAGGCCAGCCGCTGGCGGGGTGGATCCTGGTCGCTGGTCCGCTGCCACAGGCTGCCGTCGGCCTCCATCCGCCACTGGTTGCCTGCCTCGTTTATCCATTCGTCCGGCATGGGCTCGCCGCGCGATTGCGCCTGCCACTCGGCCTGCAGCGTCTGCTCCAGCGGCCGCTGGCCGGCGAGCTGCTGCTCGGTCCAGCGATTCTGTTCGCCCAACATGGCCAGCAGGGCGGGATCCTGGCGACTGTCGTCACGCCAGCCGCCATAGGGATCGCGCCGCGCCGTGTCGCCCTTCATCAGCAGGGGCCGCTTGGCAATGGCGGGTGTGTTTTGTGGCGCCCTGGTGGAGACCGTCATGCCCGCGGCCTCGGTGGGGGAGGCCGCCGCCGGATTGGCCAGCAGAGCCGTCATTATCAAGAGCAGGTGCATCAGATCCCCACGAAGGTGTAGCGCAGGCTGGCGCTCAGGGAGCGGCCCGTCTGGGTGTAGAGGCCCGCATCCGTGCCCGCTTCCAGCCCGGCAACGTCCTGATAGCGGGTGTAGCGGGTATCGAGCAGGTTATCGAGCTTGAGGTTGGCCTTGAGGGCGTCGGTGATCTGCCAGTCGGCGGTCAGGGCGAAGCTGAGCCAGCCGGCGGTCTTCATGCACTCACCCTGCTGCTGGGTCAGGCTGTTGCCGCAGGTGGGCACCCGGCTCATGGCGGTGGCGTAGTCGGCCTGCAGTCCCAGGCTCCAGTCGTTGGCCTGATAGCTGAGGCGGGTGTTGCCCTCCAGCGGGGTGAGGGCGCGCGGCGACTCGCCCTGGCTGTCCTTGCCGTCGACCCAGCCCAGCTTGGTGGCCAGTTCCCACTGCTGGGTCAGCCAGTAGCTGGCGGCGATCTCGGCGCCCCAGGTCTCGGACTTGGCGACGTTGCGGTATTGACGCAGCATGACCCCGTCGCTCAGGCGAAAGCCCACCTGGCGCCAGTCGACGAAGTTGTAGTAGCGGTTGTAAAAGAGGGCCGGCTTGATGCTCCACTCATCTCCTTCGCCGCTCACCCCCCACTCGAAGCTGTGGCTGGTCTCCTCCTTGAGGTTAGGGTTGGCGATGATCTCGAACGGTGGCAGGGCAAAGTAGTGGGGAATATTGCCGTACACCTTGTCGTAGGAGGGGGCGCTGAAACCGTTGGCGTAGCTCAGCCAGCTGCGCCACTGCTCGTTGAAGCGGTAGCTGGTGGCCAGGCTCGGCGAGATATGCCAGCTGTGGTTGCTCTCGCCCCGGCCATCCTGCGGGCTCAGCCACTGGTGATCCATGCGCAGGGTCGGGGTGAACTGCCACTGGCCCAGGGTCGCCACGTCTCCCAGCCAGATGCCGGCCCGATCGGTGCGGGCGCTGCTGAAGGGGGCGGACTGGGTGGGCTGGGGAATGCCGGCTTCCAGCATCAGCTTCTCCACCGGTCGCTCGTGCCGGGTGCGCGCCAGCTCGATGCCGTAGCTCAGCTTGTGCTCGATGGGGCCGGTGACCAGATCGCGGCGGATATCCAGCTCGCTGCCGATCAGCTGTTCGGTAAAGGTGGCCAGCTCCCGCTCGCTGCGATAGCGGGGGTAGCCGCTCAGCTCGTCATTTTGCAGCAGGCTGCGCTTGTTGGCGGTGTTCTTGGCGTAGTTGCCGTGCAGGTTCCAAGTAAAGCGGTCGGCCAGCGGGTGGCCGAGATCCTGCGCCTCCCAGCTCAGCTTGCCGCCCTGGGAGCGTTGGGTACCGTTCTCGCGATACTGGCGCACCTGCCACTTGCCGTCGGGCTGGGGAATTTCGCGCGGCCCCTGATCCCGCTTGGCATTGTCTTCGAAGTAGTCGAGTTCGAGGCGCAGCAGATGCTGCTCATTGAGGGTCAGGCTGGAGCTGGTGGAGGCGCTTAGGCCATCGAGATCCGCCGGGATGCGGCTCTGCTCGTAGTTGGCGGTCTCGTGCCCCTGCCAGCCGGAGAGGCGCAGCAGGTGGGCGCTCTCGCCCCAGCGGGCGGCGCCGGTGGCGCTCAGTTTCTGCTTGTCGCTGCTGCCGTCGTGCAGCACCTTGCTGCTGAGGTAGGCATTCTGCCCCTGCAGGTAATCTTCCGGCTGCTTGGTGGTGATGACCACGGTGCCGCCGATGGCGTCCGAGCCGTGCAGGGCGGAGCCCGCCCCCTTGGCCACCTCGATCTGCTTGACGTCATCGAGATCGAAGCTGAAACGGCCCACCTTGTCGTTGAGATCGTCGGCGCCGAAGCCGTCGCTGACCCGGACCCCATCCTTGATGATCAGCACCCGGTTGCCGCCGATGCCGCGGATGCTGATGTTTTGCGGCCGGCCCGCCGAGCCGGTCACCGAGACGCCGGGTTCGTTCTTGAACACGTCGGTGAGCTCGGTGGCGATCTGGCGCTCCAGATCCTCTTCGGTGATGACGGTGATGGAGCCCGAGATGTCGGACAGTTTCTGTTCGACCCGCTGACCCTTGACCACTATGGTCTCGCGCGCCTTGGGCGGGGTGGTGCCGGAGGTGTCTATGCCGGCGGGATCGCCGGCGGCCAGCGCTGTACCGGACAGCAGCATGGGCCAGTAGTGAAGCAGTGTTTTCATGTTGAGAATAATTATTATTTAAGCCTGAAGGCCGCGGATTATTGCAGAGAGGTCCAGTCAGATCAACGATTGATAATCATTATCATTTTGTTTTTATGATCCTGATCAGACTGATGTTTTTGATAGCAAGCCCAGCAAGGGAGGGGCGAACGTTTGCGTTTGTCTGGGAGGCGATCTGGCGGGTCACTGGGGACGAAAGGCACCGATTGACTATGAGTGTCGAGGTGTGCTCTTCAGGTTGTGTTGACGGAGACGCAATAAAAAGCCCGCTGCGAGAGCGGGCTGTTCAGTGCGAGCGGGCTTGGCCTCAGGGGGCGCGATAGAAGCGGTTCAGCTCGTTCATCACCTGGATCATGACGCCCATGTCGGGGGTGCCGTGCTTGATGGGTCGGTAGCTGTTGCGCTCCAGCAACTCGAAGTCACCCTGCTTGTTGAAGTGGGTGATGGTGTTGCCCTGATAGATGGCAAAGTCGCGCTGATCTCCCGCCAGCAGCCAGTTGCGCGGGCTGGTGTCGAACAGGTTGCGGCCTATGCTGTAGTCCCGCGCCGGATTGCGTACCCCCAGCATGCTTTGCATCAGGGTCGGCACCAGATCCAGGTGACTGCTCACCTGACTCTGCGGCAGGCTGTCATTGCCCGGCCAGGCCAGCACGAAGGGCACCTGCACCTGATAGGGCGAGTAGTTGGTGCCATAGCCCCAGCTGTTGTTCTGGGTTTCGTTGAACTCCTGACCGTGGTTGGAGGTCACCACGACTATGGTCTGCTCATTGAGCCCCTGCTGTTGCAGCTGGGTCAGCATCTGCTCCAGCAACTGATCGGTATAGAAGACGGTGTTCTTGTAGCGATTCTCCAGCTTTTGCAGGTTCTCGGCCTGATAGGCGGTGGCCGGATTGAACTTGGTCAGCTCGGGCTGGAAGGGCCCCTTGATGTTGGCCGGCAGCTGGTAATCACCCGGGCTCGACAGATAGACCAGCGAGAACCAGGGTCTGTCCGGTGAACGCTTGGCGAGCCATTGCTGCCAGTCGCCGATCAGCTGGTTGTCATCGGTCTGCTCTGAGACGAACACCTGCTTGCGCAGGCCAGAGAGTATGCTCTGGCGATACTTCTGGGCATCTTCCAGCGCGCCGAACAGGCCGAACTGATAGTCCTGGCGCAGCATCTCGTCGAACAGCACAGGCGGTGTCTTGTCGTTGCGAATGTCGTCGTAATAGTGGCCGGGCAGGCCATAGAAGAGGCTGAACATCCCCATCACATCATCGTTGCCGCCACTCATGTGGTTACGGAAGTTGAGGTGCTGATCCGCATAGCGCTGCAGATTGGGCATGTTGATGTTGTTGAGCATGTCGGCCCGCAACGAGTCCACCACCACGATCAGCAGATTCTTGTGCTCGACGGGGGCATTGACGCTGAGCGGACGCAGCGGGTAGCGCAAGCGGCTCGCGCTGTCGCCATCCTGTGATTCGGCCTTCTTCTCGTACTGATCCAGATCCAGCCAGCCGTGTTTGGCCAGGAAGCTCTTGGCAGTCATGGGATAGGAGAGCGGGAAGTTGGCGCGCTGCATTGTGATGGGCTGATACAGGGTAGCATCGGCCCAGCTGTTGACCACGTGGGTCAGAATGAAGCAGACCAGCAGCGCCAGTCCCACCTGATTGCCATACTGGCGGCGTTTGCGCTTGTTGATCTTGCGCCACACATAGGCCGACAGCAGCAGTTGCAGCAGGAAGATGGTCGGCACCGCCACGAAGATGATGCTCCAGATCGAGCCCTCCTCGGTCTGGGCCTGATCCAGCAGCAGCTGCCACACCTGACCGTTCAGGTGGAACTTGAACAGCTGGAACACCTGGGTGTCGATGAGCAGCAGCACCAGCGCCAGGGTGGCTATGATGGCCGAAATGAAGCGCAGCGCCTTCTCTTTGGGCAGCACGAAGCTCAGCGGAAATACCGTCAACAGGTAGGTGACAAAGCTCAGAAACGAGAAGTGACCTATCCAGCTGATGATGAGATAGGTCACGCCGAGCGTGGTCGACGGCCAGCTGATCGCCCCCAGATAGCGGGTGGCAATCAGCATGGCCAGTATGATGTTGAAGAAGGAGAACCAATGCCCCCAGGTGATCAGGCGAGAGACATTATCACGATAGGGGTTGCCGGTTTCGACCATAGTGATCCATCTGCTTTGAGAAACGTCAAAAAAAAGCGGCGATTCAGTGTGCGTCGTGGCGATTGTCGACCGAGGAAGTCAGTGCCTGGACAAATTTTTCAGTGATCGCCTGGCGTTGTGCCGGGGCCATGCCGTTGATGATATTGGTTGTCACGTTACCCAGCACCATCAGGCTGAGGTCGACTGGCGCTTTGTGCTTCTCCAGTACTGTGATCAGGTCATTCATCAGGTCATCAAATTGCTGGTTTGTGTACTTTGATACGATGGGCATAATCTTGGGTTCATCTCGGTTCAAAGCGCCTTATAATACTTCACCCTTTCGGCTAACACTATGGCTTTGTGACATGAGTCTCGATATCGACAAGATCATTCTTCACTCCCTGCGCCAGGGCGGCGATGGTCAACCTCACGCCGACACCCGCAGCCAGACCCTGCCTGCCGATGAGGCGGTACAGGGGCTGATGGCGGAGCTGCATCGCATTTACAACGGCAAGGGTGGCAAGGGCTTCGGCTTCTTTGCCGACCCCGAAGCCGCCGTCGCCGAGCTGGCCGACGGTGAGGACGCCCCCAAGCAGCCTTCTCCCGCCTTTCGCATCGCCCTCGAGCAACTGCTCGGCGAACAGACTGAATTCGTGCCCTTTTCGGTCAACATGACCCAGCTGCTGGTGAAAAACCTGGTGGATCACGCCCTCGATGAGCAGGGGGTACTGCTGTTTGCCAAATACAACTACGTCGGGGTCGATTACCTGATGCTTGCCCTGCTGGAAGGCAAGGAGAGCGTCACCGTCAGCGAGGCGCTGGACTTGCGCCATATCCATTATCTGGATATCGGCAAACTCAATCTGGTGGCCCGCATCGATCTGACCGAATGGAAAACCCAGCCAGACTCTCGCCGATATATCACCTTCAGCAAGGGGCGGGTCGGTCGCAAACTGGGCGACTTCTTCATGGATCTGCTGGGTGCCCGCGAGGGGATGGATGCCAAGGTGCAAAATAAGGGATTGCTGCAGGCGGTGGACGATTATTGCGACAGCCGTCAGCTTGAACCCGCCGAGCGCAACGACTACAAGAAGCAGGTCTTCAAATATTGCACCGAGCAGGCCAGCGCCGGTGAAGAGATCGAAATCAAGGAGCTCTCCGCCGAACTCTCTGCAAAAGAAGCGGGCGAGGGCAACCTCGATTTTTACAGCTTCATCGGCCAGGAGTATGAGCTGGAGGATCGCTTCCCCGCCGATCGCTCCACCCTGCGCGGCCTGACCAAGTTCGTCGGATCCGGTGGTGGTCTGACCCTGAGCTTCGAGCAGAAGTTGCTGAACAGCCGGGTGTTTTACGATCCCCAGACCGACACCCTGACCATTCGTGGCGTGCCGCCCAATCTCAAGGATCAGCTGCTGCGCCAGTCGTAATGTGATCTGCTTTCCACTTTTGGCAAAAAGACACCGCACTTCGCTGCGGTGTCTTTTTATTTAAGGGGGTAAGTCGCATCGAAACCAACTCGGTGCTTTGTTAACAAATTAAACAGAATAACCACCATGAAAGGGTTTTCAATGAGGTGAAAACCCTTTCATTCGTGTTTTTTTATTTCCATTTGGTAATTTAATTTCCATTTTTGGCGAGGAATATGCCAATAAATGGCGATAACCCCCTGAAATAAGAAAATGTTTTCAGAACTTTCTGGAAGAAAATACGTAATTGCATTTCAAAAATGCGAGTTGCGTCATGTGAGGCGGTGACGGCTTGGGATAATATTCATCTCGCACACAATGCTCTTACAGCGCGGAACTAATACAAGGAAAGGCTCATGAAAAAGAAATTGCTGTCATCCCTGATCGGTCTGGCTACTCTGGGCGTGGCTTGCTCTGCCACCGCCGCCATTGACGAAGGTCAACTGACCATCTGGATTAACGGTGACAAGGGATACAATGGTCTGGCTGAAGTCGGCAAGAAGTTTGAAGCCGAAACCGGCATCAAGGTGACGGTTGCTCACCCTGATCAGGTGGAAGTGAAATTCCAGCAAGCTGCTGCCACCGGCAACGGCCCGGACATCTTCTTCTGGGCTCACGACCGTTACGGTGAGTGGGTCAAGGCCGGTCTGCTGGTCCCCGTGACCCCGAATGCAGCCACCAAAGCCAAGTTTGAACAGTTCGCCTGGGATGCCATGGCAGTCGATGGCAAGACCTACGGTTACCCGGTTGCGGTGGAAGCCGTCAGCCTGATTTACAACAAGGATCTGCTGCCTGAGCCGCCGAAGACCTTTGAAGAGATCGCCAAGATTGACGAGACTCTGAAGAAGAACGGCAAGCGCGCCATCATGTGGGCCTATGACACCCCCTATTTCAGCTATCCGCTGGTGGCTGCCAACGGTGGCTACGCCTTCAAGAAAACCGCTACCGGTTATGACGTGAAAGATACCGGCGTGAACAACGCAGGCGCCAAGGCCGGTGTGGGCTACATCTCCGAGATGATCAAATCCGGTCACCTGGAAAAAGGCATCGACTACGGTGTGATGGACGCCAAGTTCAACAAGGGTGAAGTGGCCATGATGATCAACGGTCCCTGGGCCTGGAGCAACCTGGACAAGAGCGGCATCAAGTACGGCGTAGCGCCGCTGCCGACCCTGAACGGCAAGCCGGCCAAAGCCTTCGTTGGCGTATTGGGTGCCACCATCAACGCCGCCAGCCCGAACAAGGATCTGGCCATCGAGTTCCTGGAAAACTATCTGCTGACCGACGCCGGTCTGGCACCGGTGAACGCCGACAAACCGCTGGGCGCCGTGGCACTGAAGTCCTTCCAGAAGACTCTGGAATCCGATCCGCACATCAAGGCCACCATGCAGAACGCCCAGAATGGCGAGCCTATGCCGTCCGTGCCCGAGATGAGCCGTTTCTGGTCTTCCTTCGAAACTGCCCTCAAGAACGTGACCTCCGGCCGTCAGAGCGTTGACGAAGCCCTGGATACCGCTGCCAAGCGTATCGTTCAGTAAGCATGCACTACCCGGGAGGCCGCAATGGCCTCCCACTCTCTCAAATCTCTCTTGGCGTTATAAAGGTTAATTGGCATGGAAGTAGTACCTTCTATTGAATCCTATGCCGGTCCGAAGGATAAGCACACCTGGCTTAAGTGGACCATCGCTGCTCTGGTAGCCATCCTCAACGGTTATGCGGCCGTGATGATGTACGCCAGCGGTGAGTGGGTATTCGCTCTGCTCGATCTGGTGGTGGTGTCCGTCGGTCTGTATGTCTTCATGAACAAGAAGACCTATGCCCACCGCTATATCTTCCCCGGTGTGGCTGGCATGGTTGTGTTTATCATCTTCCCTCTTGCCTACACGATCGGCATCGCCTTCACCAACTATTCGGGATCCAACTTGCTCTCCCTCGAGCAGGCACGGGATTACCATCTGAAAAAAAGCTACAAGGTGGCGGGCGGTGAGTTCGATTTCACCCTGCTGGGTGGTGAGAACAATCAGTTTCAGCTGCTGCTGAAACAGGACGACCAATCCTTTATCAGTCAACCTGTTTCCCTGATGAACAACAAGGCGCGTGAGCTGGCGACCCGTGAGGGCCGAGTGCAAAGCACCCAGCAAGTGGTCGAACTGCAGCCCTTCACTGGCGAAGCGGCCAGCAAGGCCGCCCCGATCCGTGCCATCGTTGAGCATCGTACTCACCTGAGTGATCTGGATCTGGTCCTGCCGGATGGCGGCACCCACCTGACCCTGAGCAGCCTGCGCAAGTTTGCCGCCCAGAAACAGCAATACACCCGTCTGATGGATGGCGCCGTGCTCAAGTCCGGCGTGGTGATCAAGGACAGCAACCTGCTGCGTGACACCCAGACCGGCGAGCTGATGCTGCCCAACGGCGACACCGGCTTCTATCAATACATAGACGAGCAGGGACAGTTTGTCGGCAAGGGCATGGCCCCCGGTTTCGTGGTGAGCGTGGGGTGGAAAAACTTCGTGCGCATCATGACAGACCCGGGTATCCAGGGTCCCTTCATGCAGATCTTCGTCTGGACCGTGATCTTCTCCGCCGGTTCAGTGGCCTTCACCCTGGCCATCGGCATGGTGATGGCGTGCCTGGTGCAGTGGGAGCAGCTCAGAGGTCGCGGCTTCTACCGGGTCATGCTGATCCTGCCCTACGCGATACCGGCCTTCATCTCCATCCTGGTGTTCAAGGGCTTGTTCAACCAGAACTTCGGCGAGATCAACCTGTTCCTGGAAGCGGCGTTCGGCATCAAGCCGGACTGGTACACCACCCCCTTCCTGGCCAAGGTGATGATCCTCATCGTCAATACCTGGCTCGGCTACCCCTACATGATGATCCTCTGCATGGGCCTGCTCAAAGCCATCCCGGAAGATCTCTATGAGGCGTCCGCCATGGACGGTGCGGGTCCGGTGCAGAACTTCTTCAAGATCACGGTTCCGCTCTTGATGAAGCCGCTCACGCCGCTGCTGATCGCATCCTTTGCCTTCAACTTCAACAACTTCGTACTTATCCAGTTGTTGACCAACGGGGCACCGGACATCATAGGCGCCAGTACCCCGGCCGGGACCACGGATCTGTTGGTGAACTACACCTACCGGATCGCGTTCCAGGGCTCGGGTGGTCAGGACTACGGTCTGGCCAGTGCCATCGCTACCGCCATCTTCCTGATCGTCGGCGCGCTCGCACTGCTCAACCTGAAATTGTCCAAAGCCGACAAGCAACAGTAAGGAGGCTTCTCAATGGCTATCGTACAACCCAAATCAGTCAAATACCGGGTGTGGGCAACCCACCTGGTCATGTGGGGCTTCCTGGCGCTGATCATCTTCCCGGTGATCATGGTCATCGCCATCTCGTTTCGTAACGGCAACTTCTCGGTCGGGGAGATCATCCCCTCCAATCCGACCCTGGATCACTGGAAGCTGGCGCTCGGCATGTCCATCACCAACGCCGATGGCAGCATAACGCCGCCGCCGTTCCCCGTGCTGACCTGGCTGTGGAACTCCATCAAGATCGCGTGCATCACGGCGCTGATGATAGTGACGCTGTCGACCACCTGTGCCTATGCGTTTGCCCGCCTGCGGTTCCGTGGCAAGCAGACCATATTGCAGGGCATGCTGATCTTCCAGATGTTCCCGGCCGTGCTGGCACTGGTGGCCATCTATGCGCTGTTCAACAAGATAGGCGACTATGTGCCCTGGCTGGGTCTCAACACCCACGGTGGCCTGATCCTGGCCTACATGGGCGGCATTGCCTTGCACGTCTGGACCATCAAGGGCTACTTCGAGACCATAGACTCTTCGCTTGAAGAAGCGGCGGCCATCGACGGTGCGACCCCCTGGCAGGCGTTCCGCCTGATCCTGTTGCCCCTGTCGGTGCCCATACTGGCGGTGGTGTTCATTCTGGCCTTCATCGGCACCATCACAGAGGTGCCCGTGGCCTCCATCCTGCTGCAGGATGTGAACAACCTGACCCTGGCGGTCGGTGCCCAGCAATACCTCTATCCGCAGAACTATCTGTGGGGTGACTTTGCGGCTGCAGCCGTCCTGTCGGGTTTGCCCATTACTGTGGTCTTCCTGATGGCGCAGCGCTGGCTGGTCGGCGGCCTAACCGCTGGCGGTGTGAAAGGTTAAGTTTATG
>Ga0172380_10008300_pt1 | contig 11407 bp, 14 predicted proteins | sample Leawe162metaG_FD_119747 | JGI IMG/M metagenome (GOLD analysis project Ga0172380, IMG submission 119747) | Leachate microbial communities from a municipal landfill in Southern Ontario, Canada - Leachate well 162 metaG | ecosystem: Engineered > Solid waste > Landfill > Unclassified | place... | reverse complement strand
TAAGGAGTACCGCGGCATGGGCTCAGCGTCGGTCATAAAGAGCGCGTCGGGAAAGGAACGTTACTTCACCCATGGACGCAAGGCCGTGCCGGAAGGCGTGGAAGCACTGGTTCCGTACAAAGGTCCCGTCGAGGAAGTCGTCGCGTCGCTCGCCTCGGGCGTGCAGGTAGGTATGGGATATGTCGGCGCACGCACCATCGCCGAATTCCAAAAGAAAGTCTCATTCATCCGCATCACCCACGCATCCATCGCCGAGGGCAAGCCGCACTCGCTCGAAGGTATCACTGGGTAAAAAAAGAAATCGTGTCGCGGCAGTCTGGGGCGCGCGACACGACTATGACTCCTGCGTATGTACGCTGGGGAGAAGGTAGACCGAGTAGGTCTTTTGGCCGAGGGCGAACGAGCCGTAGTAGGCGCCGCTGCTCTCGCTTTGTGCAGTGACGAGGTATGAACTCTCGCCGTAAGCGAAAGTGGCCGAATCCGCGCTCTCAGCGAGCATCTTTTTGACGGCTTTTTCCGCTTCTTCCGCTAATCCTCTGCTTAAGGTTATCGACATTTTGTGACGCCTCCTTTTTGGCAGAACTTTAACTATAGCACGACTTTTGACCTATTGCAAGGGCTCGACGGGATGCCCCAGCATATAGAGCTTGGTGCGTCTCAGCAATTCTTCGAGCCGGTCGTCATCTTTAGGGTATGGTTTCATGGGTCTTCCAAATGTATCGTGGGCCTCGTATGCGCTTTCGGGGGTAATAGAAAACGTGGATTTCCCAAAATCGATAATATACGGGGTGCCGTCGTCGGCGATGAGAATGTTACCGCCGTGAAGGTCGCGGTGATAGATATTCCTGTTATGCATGGCTGCCACGTATTGTCGGAACGCCGTTTCGAATCGGCCCACGTCAAAACGGGCGGGAAACGCTCCGTTCCGAATAATGATCTCGTTGATACTTTCCGCCTTGAGATATTCCATCGAAATGACCTTGACGGTAGGAAGATCGATCACGGCATTGAGCCGTGGCGTGCGCATTCCGTGTACCGAGAGGTCTTGAAGGTCTTCCAAGAACTGCGCTTCGACGCCGATGGCGTTGCAGATGCCGTACTCTTCAAAATTCACAATAGATTTGTAGCAGACATTCGGGTCCTGGGGATCGCGAAATACACGGGCAGCCTTGCCTTTTCCCACGAAGAGGTCTTTTCGTTCCGATGCTTCGCCGATCCGGGCAAGCGTTTCGTTGACCTTATCTTCACGCCGTTCAATAGAGTGAATACCCTGCAAGAGAGGCGGAGCATTATGGGACAAAAGTCGTTTGCGCTCGCGAATGAAGAGATTGAGCCGGCGCGAAAGCGGTGCAAGCTGGTTGGACTCGGCGTTCTCTAGTTCCGTAAGCCATCGCGGGCGGAGTGGCGGAGGGAGCGTCTGGATACGCTCCTGGATCGATTCCTCCGAGTCTTCTATGGCGTTTTTCCCTCCGAATGTCTCAGACATGTCTGCATTGTAGCGTATGCGGCAGGGAGATTGCATATCGAGCAAACATGGGCGACAGTGTTCAGAATGGACGTGATAACGACATTCATATCAGGGGTCTTCGTGCTCCTTGCCTCATTCCTTGGAAGCTTTGGAACGGTGCAATCGTTTGTTGCGCCGCCTCTGCCGGTGAGACCTCCGCCCGCGGCGCTTGTGCTTTTCGGCGGCGATATCATGCTCGACCGCTCTGTTCGGACTGCGATCGACGAAAAAGGCGGAGATTTTATATTCACCTGTATTGATCCGATCCTCAGGAGTGCCGACGTGGTAGTCGCGAACCTTGAGGGTCCCGTCACCGCGAGCTCGTCAAAGAGCGTGGGGAGCGTCGTCGGGGGCAAGGGGAATTATACGTTCACGTTCGCTCCGGCTAGCGCGGATCTTCTCTACCGGCACGGTATCCGCATCGTCAGCATCGGCAATAATCACATAATGAATTTCGGTCTCGAAGGGCTGAACGAAACAAAGGCAAATCTGAGCAAAGCCGGTGTCGGGTATTTCGGCGATCCGGATTCGAATGAAAGTGACAAAGTGCTTCGCACAGAGATACGGGGAGTGAGATTCTCTTTTGTGAATTGGAGCGATTGGACGAGCGATAAGACCGATCACACCGTCGCTCAGGTGCGGGCCGAGGCGCAAAGCGGCCGCGTCGTGGTGGTGTATGCGCATTGGGGCGAAGAATACATTCCGGCGGTACCGCGTGTAAAAGAGCTTGCGCACGAATTCGTCGATGCGGGAGCCGCGATCGTCATAGGGTCACATCCGCATGTCGTGCAGGAGCACGAGCTCTATCATGGGAGACACATCTACTATTCTCTCGGTAATTTCATCTTTGACCAATATTGGAACGAGGCAGTCCGCACGGGCCTGCTTGTGCACGTGCAGTTCGACACGAACGGGGTGCGAAGTGTTCGCGAGATACCAATACATCTCGAACGTGACCGCACTACGTGTCCGCTCACTGAAGGATCGTGATTTGTCTTATCCTCTCTGCCGTGCCCTGCTGAGTAATCCACATTGTATTTTCACTTTTTTCGTGGATACTCAACCGATGAAACAGAAACACTACACCTATTTCACGGTATTCATCATCATCGCTCTTCTTATGATGACGACCGCTGCATGGCGCGATTATGTCCGGTCCGATCTCATGGTTTCCACACCGACGACCGTCGGCTATTAGAAAAGCTGAAAAAAATCCCACATCTGGTACAATCCGCACGCTAGAATGGAGGGATTGTCAGTGAGTATTGCGGGATCGTCTAATGGTAGGACTACTGCCTCTGGAGCAGTGTATCTTGGTTCGAATCCAAGTCCCGCAGCCAACTCGTGATAGGTTATCGCGCACGAGACGCGTCGATAACCATCAGAGGTCTATTCCGAAAAGGCATACCTGCTGAGAGCAGTATTCAGAGCAAAAAATCACCTAAGAAGGTGATTTTTTGCTAGTATTAGAATGTCTTGAAAAGAATATTTATTGTGTAACAAAAATAGATGAAATTAATCGATACCGGAAATATACAAAATAAAGACTTTTGGCATCTATCATTCGAGGAAACGGCACAGTTATTTGAAACGGATGTAGAAAAAGGATTATCTGTACAAGAGGTCAAAGATCGTCTTTCTGCTTTTGGAAAGAACACAATCAGTGCTTCTAAAAAAGCGGTTGGACTAAAAATATTCCTCAATCAGTTAAAGAGTCCTCTGATTCTTGTTCTTATCGTTGCGGGTATCATTACGCTTGCCATTTCGCACTACCGTGATGCGATCTTTATTTTCGTTGCCGTTATCGTCAACTCTGCTTTAGGCTTCTATCAGGAGAATAAAGCAGAGCGTGCGCTTTCGGAAATCAAAACGTATCTCAAACAGCGAGCACGGGTTATTCGGGATGGGCAGGAACGAGAGATTGACGCCAAAGACCTCGTTCCTGGCGATATTATCCGACTGGCACAAGGTGACCGCGTGCCAGCTGATGCACGAGTCATGTTCGTTAATGACTTTCAGGTGGATGAGGCAGTACTTACCGGTGAATCTTTGCCTGTATCAAAATCCGCAGACCCGTCGCCGGAATCGGCAGGACTTTCGGATCAGGATTGTATGAGCTTTGCCGGTACACTCGTAACTCAGGGAGTATGTGCCGCTATTGTTTGTCGTACTAGTTTAAGTACTGAGCTTGGCAAGATCGCCTCACTTATCGCGACATCAGAGAACGAGAAGACTCCGCTTCAGAAAGCGATCATAAATTTTAGTATCCATTCCAGTATTGCTCTTGCTGTGTTGACGCTTGTGGTATTCGGCATCGGTATCCTTGTCGGGTATTCCGGTTTTGAAATGTTCCTCACTTCGGTCGCTATCGCCGTGTCCGCGATCCCCGAAGGACTGCCCATAGCCATGACAGTTATTCTTGCCGTTGGTGTTGAACGCATGGCCAAGCGAAAGGGTGTGGTGCGGAAACTCGTTGCGGCGGAAGCTCTTGGTAGTACCACCGTTATTCTCACCGACAAAACCGGAACCCTGACGATGGCAAAAATGGTAATGTCCAAGATCATCCCTTTTGAGACCGATGAGCGGAGACTGATCGCCCGGGCCCTGGCTAACGCAAATGTTCTCGTAGAAAACCCGAACGATGATCCAGAATCATGGCGTATGAACGGCAGAATTATGGAAACTGCCCTTGTTCGTTCGGCTGGTCTGAGAGGAATGACTTTTGCGGATATCACCGCCAAAGAGCATGTTCTCCAGACCTTGCCGTTCAATGCGATACAGAAGTTCTCGGTATCTTTAGTCAAAGAGTCTGGCAAACACCTCCTTATTTTTTTTGGTGCGCCGGACATTTTGCTTGGACACTCATCGCTCGGTGCAAAAGAAAAAGAAATACTACTTGAGCAGATCGATTCTCTGGCACTCTCCGGGGAACGAGTGCTCGGTGTCGCATCCAAGGAAGTTGCTCACGCAGAGAGCTTTTTACTCAAAGATCTAAAGCTGTCTCATTTGTCATTCAACGGACTTATTACGTTCCGTGATCCTATTCGTCCTGGCATCAAACACGCCATAGGTCGTGTACAAGGTGCTGGCGTGAAAACCGTTATATTGACCGGCGATCATCGTGGAACTGCGATGGCAGTCGCGAAAGAAATCGGCATGAAAGTCGATGAGCAGTCGGTACTGGATGCCTCTGAACTCTCGAAACTTTCAGAAGAAGAGTTGAAAGCTCGACTAGCACATCTTGTCGTCATTTCCCGTGTCACGCCGTTCGATAAACTCCGCATCGCAAAACTTTATCAAGAGATGGGCGAAGTAGTGGCTATGACCGGCGATGGCGTGAATGATGCACCAAGCATCAAGCAAGCTGATGTTGGTATCGCTATGGGTTCAGGTACGGAGGTGGCACAAAGTGTTGCCGACCTCGTGCTTCTCGATGATAACTTTGAGACCATTGTTGCTGCCATTGAGGAAGGTCGGCAGATTCTCGGTAACATCCGCAAAGTGCTCGTGTATTTGCTCTCGAACGTAACCGACGGACTCATTCTTATCGGTGGGTCTCTTTTGACCGGATTACCGTTGCCACTTAATGCGTTACAAATCCTTTGGGTTAATTTCTTTACCGATAGCTTTCCGGCTGTCTCATATGCGTTTGAAAAAGAGCCAGATGGTCTCACGCACAAACCACTCAAGAGAGGCAAGATAAAGCTATTCGATCCGGTCATGAAATTCTTGATTCTCGCCATCGGTCTTTCGACCAGCATCCTCTTATTTGTTATTTACTACGTTCTCATGCGACTCGACTTCGATGAGACCGTTGTTCGCACATTTATCTTTGCTGCTTTCGGTACCTATACCTTGCTCGTCGCTTTGTCGGTGCGAAGTTTGGACAGAAGCATCTTTTCGTATCCACTATTTTCAAATAAATATCTTAATGGAGGTATTCTCGTTGGTCTCGTTCTCATGGCCGCCGCCATTTACATACCAGGACTGCAAGCGGTTTTCAACACGGTGGCCTTACCGCTCACTTGGGTGATCGGCGTGGTAATGATCGGGCTCTTAAACATTGGATTGATCGAGATCGCAAAGTGGTTCTTTAGAAGCAGGCAAATTAATTCAGGTAAAATAAACATATGAACATCATTCAAGAATACATACGATATCTAAAAGATAATCCAGAGGGCTACTGGTTTAAGGCCAAGCTCTACGGCTGGGGATGGGACCCGGCTACACGGCAAGGTTGGCTCGTGATACTTGGCTACATTGTTGCCGTTATTCTTTTTGCACTTACTATTGATGAAAACTCTCCTGCTCGTGAGATCGTCTTTACGTTTATTCTGCCGGCTGTTTTGTTGACCATCGCTTTAATTCGCATCTGCTACAAAAAGGGCGAGAAGCCACATTGGCAGTGGGGGTCGGGAGATAAGTATAAGGACACAAAATAATTATGTTTAAGAAGATGGCAATCAATTTAAATAAATACCAGAAAGCAACGATTATTTTAATTCTTATAGTCGTCGGGATTAGTCTAGTATGGATAATCTTTTTTAGTCGTCAGGCACAGGAGCGATATATTAAAAAAGAAATCGCCGAAGCAAATTATTGTGAAGTTGCATCGGATTGCCAGATGATTGCTCAATCGCAATGTCCTTTTGGTTGTTATGTCCACGTGAACAAGAATAAAGCAGGCCGAATCGGGAAATTGCTTGAAGACTACCGAAATACAAACTACGGAACCTCTTGCGAGTATCTCTGTATTGAGTTTAAGGGAGTTAATTGTGTTAATAATACCTGCCAACTCATTCGATAAATATCTTAACCATGTTCAACAACGCCTTCATTTTCATAGTCGCTCTCTACATGGTCATCAAGGGATCAACGATGGCCACGAACTACGCTGGTCGACTGGCTGAGAGTTTTCGCCTTTCCAAATACACCGTCGGCTTCATCATCATTGCCGTCATTTCAATACTTCCGGAAACCTTCATCGCCATCAATGCGGCCATCAAGGGCATTCCGTCGTTCGGCTTGGGCATGCTCTTCGGATCGAACATTGCCGACCTCACGCTTATTTTTGCGATCCTCGTTTTCTTTGCAGGAAGAAGTCTCAAGGTTGAGAGTAAGATTCTGAAAAACCACGTCATCTATCCGTTTATTTTATTGTTTCCACTCATACTCGGTCTCGACGGGCATTTCTCTCGCATCGAGGGTGTGGCCCTGATTGTCGCCGGTGCGATCTTTTATTACCTCGCCTTGCGAGGTGGGACGGACGGAACAATTCCGGTGGTCACTGGCAACAGCCGGTATAAAAGCATTGGAATGTTGCTTGTGAGCATGGCGATACTTTTGATCGGTGCTCACTTTACCGTCACGTCAGCCACGTCCGTTGCGAACAGTTTGGGAGTCAGTCCGATTCTTGTCGGCATGCTGATCGTGGGGCTTGGTACGACTATGCCGGAGTTGTTCTTTTCTTTACAAGCGATCAAGAAAAGAGACGATTCGTTGACGATTGGTGATCTGCTCGGAACGGTTCTTGCAGATGCCACGATCGTGGTCGGTATTCTAGCGTTGGTGAATCCGTTCGCGTTTCCGCAAAAGATAATTTATATCACCGGCGCATTCATGGTGTTGGCGTCATTCATGCTGTTTCAGTTCATGCGATCGGGACGAACGCTCACCAGACGTGAGGCGTGGATGCTGTTTGCGTTTTGGGTCGTGTTCGTTGTCGTCGAGTTCTTGGCGAATAGTTAGTGGTAAAATAATAAGAGTTGAGTTTTTGAATATTAAAAATTAACTTAAATAAAATTATGGAAACAACAATCTTTCTTGCACAGCTTTGGGGACCGGCTTTGCTTGCGGTTGGTTTGGGAATTTTTGTCAGTCGAAAATACTACGTGAGGGTGTATCACGAACTTGAAAAAGAAACATTGGCCATGCTTTGCTTCGGTATGATGGCTATCTCCGTTGGTATTGCTCAAATTCACTTTCACAATGTTTGGAGTACGTTTCCGCAGATCATTGTAAGTCTGCTCGGCTGGGCAACTCTCATTAAAGGATTCGCAATGACAATCGTGCCGGGCTTCGTTGATCGAGGCGGAGACTGGACGGTTAAGTCTAAACTTCTGCCGATCTCGGGTGCTCTTACGGTCATTTTGGGCCTGTATCTCTCTTGGTTGGGTTACTTGGCTTAACGGCAAGCGTAGTATTATAGATAGATCTTCTTCTCTCGTAGCGAGATCTTACTTCTAAAATAACTAAGCAGTTCTCTTTTCTCAATGTTCTTACCCTCCGCAATAAGAAATTATCGAATCTCTTTATTTTTGAAGCGCACGAGACGCGTCGTTTGGGAGATGTAAAATGTAGCTAAACCGTCAAACAGAGCTTACCCGACCACGGTTCTAACTCGAGACGGCCAGCCAAGTCGTGATAGGTAATCGCGCACGAGACTCTTACGCTTAGTACCATGGACGATATGAAAGAGCGCTTCAAAATAATCCCGGAGGTATTCTTGCTCCTCGTGAAAGACGGGCAGATCTTGCTGATGCGTCGCTTCCAGACAGGTTGGGAGGACGGCAAGTACGGACTTCCTGGCGGACATGGCGAAGAGGGTGAGAGCATGAAAGAAGGCGCCGCTCGTGAAGCGCTCGAAGAGATAGGCGTCTTTGCCCGTCCCGAGGAGTTGGAGTTTGTGCTCACACAACACCGCTGGAATCCCGAACCCGGCAACCCACACGCGCGAGTCGGCTTCTACTTTGTTCCGAAGGAATTCACCGGTGAACCGCATAACGCTGAGCCCGAAAAATGTGATGACGTCCGCTTCTTTCCCCTTGATGCGCTGCCTTCGAACGCTATCGACCATGTCCGTGCAGCGATCGAGGCGTACAAAGTGGGTGAACGCTACAACGAACACAATTGGGAGAAGCGTGTATAAGTCGCTTGTGCTCCGTGGGCGCATGGTACGATTTTTCCATTAGGAGCAGCTATATTCATATTCGTCATTTCTTATGATGCTTGCACAATTACTCGGTCTCTATTTCATCGTCATCGGTGTTATCGTTCTTTACCGACGCAAGACGATCATGCCGGCGATCTCCGAGCTTGCCCGCAATCGCGGATTGCTTCTCGTGATCGCTCTGGCCGAGCTCATGGCCGGTCTCGCACTCGTCATTACCTACCCGTCGCTCACATTCGATTGGATGGGCGTTATATCGATCATCGGGTGGGTGCTCATCATTGAGGCGATCGTCTACCTCTCGCTCCCGTCGAAGAAAGTGCAGCGCTTCATCAAACGTTTCAACAATCGTTCGTGGTACGGCACGAGCGGTGCGTTCGCGATCCTCGTCGGCGCATATCTCGCAGCCTCGGGGTTCGGTCTTTTGTAGACCTTTCTTCTCGTCCATTTCGGTGTAGAATCGCTGCATGAAGATCATCCATGCGGCGATCGTCGCGGCACTCGTCGGAGTGATGTACCCACTCGCTTCTTTCGCGGACATCGTGTCCGATATTCAGATCAGCCAGAACGGGCGCTTTTCCGCGCACAATATCGTGATCATGCAAAAGGCGGGCCAAAATATATTTGCCCGCGCTACGTGGGGCCAGGCGTTCATCCGCATCACGATGCTCACGAATGCGTCCACAACGATACAGAAAAGTCATGGAGAGGCGGCGAGCGTGAGCGATCTCAAAGAGGGAGACCTGCTCGATGTCGAAGGGATGCTTTCGACCGGTGCCGACGGGATCCTGATCGTCCCTTCGTTCATACGTGATGGCGCACTGCAGACCGCTCCGAAGACCTTTTCGGGGAACGTGGTGAGCGTCAATAAGGATGCGTCCACATTCATGCTCGCGCGTCCATCGCTTGGCACGGTGACGGTCCGCCTGTCCGCGACCGCGGTCATCACGAAAGGGGCACGGACCATACCGATACAAGACCTTGCCGCCGGCGACAAAATCGTATCGACAGCGGGAACATATGACTACTCGAGCAATATGCTCACCGCGACAGCGGTCGAGGTCTACCAGGACAAAAAGCTCTTTTTGCCGCGCAATTTCCAAGGCACGCTCAAGAGCATATCCGGCGCGTCGTTACCAACGACGCTTGGCGTCATGATCGATGGGACTGAATACACGGTGTATCTCGGAACCGCCTCGAGCGTACTGAGGAACAGCAGAAAGCCGGCGACCCTCACGCGATTCGTGGTGGGAGATACGGTCCGCGTCTACGGAAGCATTCGTCCGGCACAGCTGACGGAGATCGACGCCGAGATCGTGCGCGATACTGCGTTCTAGTCGTTCATGTATTTCGTGTATCTGCTCGAATGCGCCGACGGATCGATCTACACAGGTATAACGACCAATGTTGAACGCAGATTCAACGAACATGCGCAAGGGAAGGGCGGGCATTACACCGCCTCGCACGGAGCACGGAAGATTCTGCATGTTGAAAAGCGACGCGACAGGGGGAGTGCATTGCGGCGTGAGGCGGCGCTGAAGAAACTGACGCGGTCGGAAAAGCGCGCACTTGCAGGGTTGTAGGAGACATGTGCAAGGGGACAAAGCCTGCTATACTTTTTTCATGACATTCCATTACCTGTTCGGAGGCACCATTCCGCACTACTACGGCGACGCCGTGCGCACGCTTTTTGTCCTTGCAGCGGTGCTCATCGGGATTTCCATACCGTTCACGGCCGACGTGGTCACTTCGGTAACATTCGCCGGGCCGGTGATGGTCGCACTTCTCGTGTTGGCCGGGCTCCTCAGTCCGCATACACAATTCGTGATCGTTCTCAGCGCGATCATGGCAGGATTGGGCGTCGTCGTCGCGCAGCTCGTAGCACTCTCGTCGTACGTCGGAGAGAACGGCGCACTGTTCGCGTTCTATGAAGCAATATCGATCCTTTTCATGGCATCCCTCTACTTCTCGGTGAAAACGGTACGCGCCCACATTACCCACAAACTCGGACGTTCCGAAACATCCGATGAGTTCGTGAATACGGACTCCGTTAATTGAGGTCCACGGATGCTCCGGCCACCGCTCCGGTGGTCCAGCAGAGTTGCAGGCTATATCCACCCGATGGGCGGTCGATATCGAGTATGTCTCCCACGAGATAGAGATTGGGATAGAGTCGCGAACGCATTGTCTTGAAATCGACCTCGTCGAGCGATATGCCGCCGGATGTGATCACCGCTTTTTCGAGTCCGAGTAATCCTTTGACCGTTAGACGTAGATGCTTCAGTTCTTTCATCAGTCGCACGCGAGCATCGCGCGTCACGCTGTTACAAAATGTCGCTCCATCGATATCGGCATGTTCGAGTACAAGGGGAATGAGTGCAGGAGGTACGAGAGCGCTCAGTGCGTTTTTGATCATTTTATTTTGGTGCACTTTGAATTCTTCCTGAAGCGCCGTATTCACTTTCTCGTATCCCATGTCCGGAAGCAGGTCGACCTCCACAACGACTTCGCCATATTTGAGCAATTCACCGATCTCGCGGCTCATGTTGAGAATGACGGGGCCGCTCAATCCCACATGGGTGAAGAGGAGTTTGCCTTTTTGCGCGTGCTGCTTTTGGTCGCCCTGAAAAAGCGTCACTTTGCCATTGGGGATACTCACGCCGGCCGCTCGCGTGATCCATTTCTCGCGTACGGCGATCGGCACGAGCGCCGCGTTTGTGTCGTTGACGGTATGCCCGATCGCGCGGAGCCACGCGTATCCATCACCGCTCGAACCGGTCTCCGGGTGCGAAATGCCGCCGGTCGCAAGTACGAATGCATGTGCGCAAATAGACTTTCCGCCTTTGAGTTTGATCGCGCTCACGCGCCCATCCTCTGTCTCGAGTCCCGTGACCGCCGATCCACTCAGTATTGTCACTCCCGTTTTCCCGAGCTCACTCACGAGTACGTCC
>Ga0172380_10008299_pt1 | contig 11409 bp, 10 predicted proteins | sample Leawe162metaG_FD_119747 | JGI IMG/M metagenome (GOLD analysis project Ga0172380, IMG submission 119747) | Leachate microbial communities from a municipal landfill in Southern Ontario, Canada - Leachate well 162 metaG | ecosystem: Engineered > Solid waste > Landfill > Unclassified | place... | reverse complement strand
TTCTTCGGCAGCTCAGCAACGGGCTCCGCGTTGGACAAAGGCGTCCCACGGGGCGACTCGACCGAGAGATTCTCGGATTTGTTGGGGCTTTTTTCGGTGACCACCTTGGCCGCAGACGCGACATCGGTTTCGCAGCCGAACAAGAGCAAGAACAGAATCAGGCCACACAGCTGACGGATCGGATTTTTCATGACGCATACTCCCTGTAGTTAACAGAAGTCGAGCTTCTGTGTTTCTACTGGGTGCCACGCAAAAATAATTTTGTCAAGGGTATAACCTGTGGATGTTTTATGAAACAGTGTTGCTGCTGTGGTATTTTCTGTCTTCTTCGGCCATATGCATAAGCTTGCGTCGGATTTCATTTACATTTGCAACGGATTGAAACACAAAATTTGCGCGCTCACCGGCAGTTTGGATTGAAAGCAATCCGTAACCAAGCATTGTTGGAATTACACCCGTGATATCGCTTGAAGCGTCTTGAATTTTATATAAATCGAGCTCAGAAACAGAGCGCGAAAACAATGTTTTTTGTTGAATCTGCACGAGTCGATCGTTGGTTACAATCATTAAATCGAGGTAGTACATCAAAAAACTTGAATAAAAAAAGAGTGCGACACTGAGTTCGTAAACGCTGAGCATTAGAACAAGAATCGCGCGATAATAGGCGTCGGTTAGGGTTTCGGGCATTTCTTGTTGGAGAAAATAATAAACAGCAATGGGTAAAACTGCAAGAAATGTGAAAGAAAAAATGGTTGGGATATATGTAATCCAATGACGCCGAATGACGTAGACGATTTTTTCGTATGGTTTTATTTTGATGAGTTCGTCGAGGTGCATAGCGGTTATTGAAATGAAATAATGCCGATATCGCTAAAAAGAACGATAGTTGTATTCCAATCGAGGCCAATTAAGTTGGAAAAAGTTAGGGCGAGAATGCTAACACAGGCGAATGAGACAATCGCTGTAACAGCGAGCGCGGGTAACGTAAAGGTTCCGGTTGAGTAGATATGGTAGACGTTGGCGCCTGAAAAGATGAAAAAAACCACCAGAAAAATAAAATAGGCGATTAAAATAAAGAAAAAAGGAAATGACAACATAGTTGGTTATATTTTACTCTGTCTAGTCGCGCGCGGCAACTTTGATACCCAGATGTTCGAGGGCGCGCGGCGTTACACAGCGTCCCTTTGGTGTGCGCTCGAGAAAACCAATTTGCAAAAGATACGGCTCGTGTACGGTTTCAAGTGTTTCCATTTCTTCGGCGACGGCCGCAGCGAGCGTTGAAAGCCCAACGGGACCACCGCGAAATGTGTCGATAATCGTTTGAAGAATTTTTCGGTCGCCGTGGTCGAGTCCTAAATGGTCAACGCGGAGCATGTCGAGTGTTTTGGTCACAATTGCAGCATCTGCAACCGAAGTTTTTTCAACTTGCACAACGTCGCGCACACGTCGGAGGAGTCGATTTGCAACGCGCGGCGTTCGGCGTGTTGCTGCGGCGAGGGCTGCGACACCGCTTTCATCCATTGAGATTCCTAATATACCGGACGAGCGCGTAATAATGCGCTGCATATCCTCTTCGTTATAAAAATCTAAATGAAACGTTGCGCCAAATCGATCGCGCAGTGGCGATGAGATGAGCGATGGGCGAGTCGTTGCGCCAATTAAGGTGAATTTATTGAGTTGCATGCGCAGCGAGCGCGCACCGGGACCTTTTCCAATCATGAGGTCGAGCGCAAAATCCTCAAGTGCGGGATATAAAACTTCTTCGATTGAGCGATTGAGTCGATGAATTTCGTCAATAAAAAGAACATCTCCTGGTTCGAGCGACGTCAAAATTGCGGCAAGATCACCGACTTTTTCAAGCGTAGGCCCGCTCGTGACTTTGCAGGTATGTCCCATTTCAGCGGCGATAATATTTGCGAGCGTTGTTTTCCCAAGACCTGGATTGCCGTAGAGCAAAACATGATCGAGTGGTTCATTGCGCTCTTGTGCAGCTTGCAAAAAAATCGAGAGACTTTCTTTAAGATGTTCTTGCCCGATAAAGTCGGTAAGCGAGCGTGGACGGAGCTCGTTTTCAAGAACGCGCTCGTCGGATGGAGCGTTTGGGGTGACCGGACGGTCAAAAAGATTGTCATTCAATTGTTCGTCAGTCAAAAGTGGCATAGGGGTGCATGGATTGTAGCACAATTTAAAAAGGAGGGGGCAGTGTCCACAGTGTGAGTGGGGATAATCAGGGGATAGATCGAACGCGGCCCTCATTGCACTTCTGCTGATGTGCTATACTTTTTTATATTCGATTAAAAAGCTCATTTCAAAAAAGTTTTTGTTGTATTTTCAGCGTTGGAGGGCCTGAACATATAAAAGATTTTTGAAGTGAGCTTATGTTTTTTCTCTGTATGCCCTCTGATTTCCAGCCAATTCAGCCGAATCCGTTTGCAGGCGCGATGAGTCCGTCGCGTGGGCTTAGTATTATTCGACGATTTACCAAAGAAGGGCAGGATCCGTTCTGGTCAACGACTTATGAAACTCGAGAGGGTGGAATTGAGGCGCCGCGACATTGGTCAATTGCGGCAACGGATTTATTTGCTGAAAAGATATTGTGCGCCTCTGGCGTTCCACAAAAAAATTCTGACGGAACTCCTCAAATGCATGCAGATGGTCTACCAGTTCTCGGCAAAGAAACGTCAATTCGCCAAGTAATTCATCGCGTTGCAGGTTATTGGCGTTTTGTTGCCGAGCAGAAAAAAATGTTTGCGACGCAGCGTGATGCGATTTCGTTTTACGATGAAGTTGTGTTCATGATGCTCCATCTTATGGTATCGCCAAGTCTTGCGGCATGGGTTACAACGGGGCGTGAATGGGCATATGGAATTTCGGACACACAATTTGTAGTGCCTGAGGCGGATTCAAATAATTTTGTTTTTGTTGACGACCCGTCTGTCGAAGTTTTTGCGCGAGCTGACAAAAATAAGGGGCCGATTCGTGTGCCGAATTCATTTATGGATGCGGTTTTGGAGGATCGCGAGTGGAATCTGCGCACACGTACCGACGGAAGTATTACAAAAACGATTCAGGCGCGTGAGCTCTGGGACATAATTGCGGAAAGTGCGCTTGAGACAGGGGGCGCGACGCTTCAATTTGAAACGACCTATAATGAATGGAATGGGTGCGCAAAATCGGGGCGAATTCCTGACGTCGCTCAACTCAATCGTGCAGTTTTAAATGTGGGTGCTTTTTTTGACCCAAAGATAATGGTGTTTGATGTGGATTCATTCAAACATGCGACGCGATTGTGGACAATGGTGCTCGAAGCCTCGTTTTCGCCGGACATAAATCAAGATTTTCGATCGATTGGGTTGGGTTATACGAATCTTGCGTCAGGCGTGTTGATTGCAGCGGGAATTCCGTATGAAAGCAAGGAAGCGCGGGCGATTTCGGCGGCAATTACGTCGATTATGACGGGTGAGTCGTTTGCGGCGAGCGCTGAGATTGCAAAATATGCGGGCTCATTTCCTAAATTCGATTTGAATCGTTCGGACATGCTTCGAATCGTTCGCAATCATCGTCGCGCGGCATATAATGCGCCGAACGAAGAGTACGAAAAAATAACAATCAAGCCGAGGGGGATTGATGCACAGGCATGCCCGGTTTATCTGCTTCGCGCGTCGCGCGGGGCATGGGATCGCGCGCTTGAGCTCGGTGAAATTTATGGGTATCGACACGCGGAAACAACGCGCGTGCGCATCAGCGAGGAAATCGATACAATTTTGGGCGCAGATTCGTCAGGTATGGACCCTGTACAGTCATTAGTCACGCTGAAGAAATCGGCAAGCGGTGAATATGTTAAGGTTTTAAACGATTCAGTTGTTGCAGCGCTTAAGGCTCTCCGATATTCATCCGATAAAATTGAAGATATCGTGAGTTATGTACTTGGAACAAGAACGCTCGTTGGTGCACCCTATTTGCACCACGAATTTTTGACGAGTAAGGGGTTTTCTCCAGACGATTTGGCAGCGATTGAGAAAAAATTAGCAGGAGCTTTTGAGCTTGCGAGCTGTTTAAATCCAGCGGTGTTTGGGTTGACAGAGGAGCAGCTTGAAGAGGTGGCACTCGTTGTGTGTGGATCTGCATCAATGTGTGGCGCACCACATCTTAAAAAAGAGCATTACGCGGTTTTTGATTGCGCAGCGCGCGCGGGAAAAACGAGTGATCGTATAATTCATCACGCAGGACAAATTCGAATGATGGCGGCTGCTCAGCCATTTTTATCGGGCACAATTTCTAAAATAATTACTATGTCAAACGATGTTAACAAAGATGGAGTGAGCGAAGCCTTCGGAGAATCCTGGAAAATGGGCTTGAAATCGGTAGCTGTTCGAGTTCAAAAAGAAACGTCGGTTAATGTAATGCCGGAACCTGTGCGAGTTGCGCCGGAACCGGTCGCGATGGAGCCTACCATAGTTATTCCTGAGCCGGAAGTCTTAGTACCACCGCAAGAACCCGTAGTAGAATTTCCGCCAGTTCCGCTTTTCAATCCAGAGCCTGCGCAAACCATGGCAGAAAAAATTGCGGCAGCTCCACTTGCGGCGGATCCGCATGCAAGATTATATTCAGCACCAATTTCTCCTGCTGCAAGTTTGCAGTTTGGTATGAAACGCGCGCTTCCGGCTAAACGATCGGGAATTACGGTTGAAGCGATGGTCGGAAATCAGCAGGTATATTTGCGAACAGGCGAATATCCAAACGGAGATTTGGGTGAAATTTTTATCGACATGTATCGCGAAGGTGCGGCATTTCGCAGTGTGCTTAACTGTTTTGCAATCTCAATTTCGATGGGGTTGCAGCACGGTGTCCCGCTTGAAAAATTTGTAGAGAAATTTACGTTTACGCGTTTTGAGCCATCAGGATTCACCTCACATCCGAATGTTAAAATGTGTACCTCAATCGTAGATTATATTTTTCGCGTGCTTGCGGTCGAGTATTTGGGCCGCATGGATTTGGCACAAGTTCCGCCTGAGGGAATTGAACGAAATCGCGCAGATAAATTGCACGAAATTTCACAAGCCGCACTTCATGTGGGTGAACAAACTGCAATGATTGCAGGATCGCCGCCATGTGATACGTGTGGTCACGCGACAGTCCAAACGGATGAATGTTTTCGGTGTATGAACTGCGGATCGTCGATGGGTTGCTAGTTTTGCACAGCCGTTGCAATTTGTTTGCGTGATTTAAGCAAAAAGAAAATCACGGTAATTGCGGTTGCGGTTGGCGAGACCCAGCTTGGAACGTGGACACCAAATGCGTCGAGCGTCATGATGGCGCCGAGAAAAAATACGGAATACATTGCACCGTTTTTGAGAAAAACGTATTTTTTGATGCGTTCGATATTGCCGAGCGTGAGTTGGCGAACAACGAGTGCGCCGAGTCCGTTGCCGAGAATGATGAGCGGAACTGAAAGGGTAAATGCGAATGCGCCGAGCACGCCGTCAATTGAGAATGTTGCGTCGATGACTTCAAGATAGAGAATTTTGCTGACATCGGAGAGGTTTGAGCCGTGACGGAGCGATTCTTCTGCGCGCTCAGCGTTTTCTTTGAAGCCGTGGGTTATGAAAAAAGCGGTTGAACCGATGACGGCGCCGAATGCCATGAGCGGGTTTTGTTTAATTCCGTACCAGACAATGACGGTGAGTAAAATCGAGACGACAGCGTAAAACCAGACGCCTTGTCGCATGAAAAAATGTTCATGGCGAAGTCCGACTGTTTTCTTTTCGAGAAATAGCCAGTGGAAAAAAAGAAATAGAAGAAAAACACCGCCGCCCGCGAGCAAAATTGGCGCGGTTGATTCAATCGCGGCGTGGATTTTTGGGTCGTTGCTAAATGTTGCGGTTAGGGCGCCGATAGGTCCAAGCGATGGATTGGTTGCCCAGACAATTGCCCACGGGAGCATGCCGCGAACGACGAAAACCGCAAAAAACATTCCCCAAATCAAAAACCATCGGCGCGCTTTTTCGCCCATCGTTCCGAGGACTTCGGCGTTGATGATTGCGTTATCGATTGATGAGACAGTTTCAAAAAGACAAAGGCCGAGTGTTGTGATGATGAGAGCAATCCATGTCATAGTTTGCATCAGTGTAGCAAAGGAGTATGTAAAATTCAAGAAAAAAAGACCATCTGGCGTGCTACGGAAAATTCCGTAGTACGCCAGATGGGTGCTTGCTCACGTTGGGAGCATCTTATGCAGAACCCCTATCTCCTCAAATAATGCCTGCTCGTTAGGCGTCTTCGCGTTGATCAGGCTGAAAACGTCGTTCCACGCACGTTTGCTCGCTGGACTGTTGCCCCAGTTTGGGTGCGTGATGAGTAAACGTAGTTGTTCGAGGAGTTTAATGAGCTGCTCGATGACAGCGGGATCCTCATTGTGAGGGCCGAAGCGGAGTACCTTGTAGGTGGATGAAAGAACGACTGCTTGGGCGTGGAGTTGTTTTTCAAACTCGGCGAACGTCCATAGTTTCAGATCACCGCTCAAATCATCGATGGCATGTCCGGGAGATTTCAACACATGTAGCAGCGTCTTTGTGTCGTGTTGAGCGCACGCAGCGATTTGCGCTGACGTTAATTCAAAGCGCAGTTTCGTTGCCGTTGTGACAGTTAGACATGTCTGGCGGGTGATTTTCAGTGTGCATGCATGTGCTAGGCGTGCAACATTGTCAGTTCCGATGGCTGTGAATGTTCCGGTTTTGAGGTTTGTGATGAAGAAAATACTGCTTGCATGTCGCTGCGATGACTCGAGTTCTTTGGCCGCATCTGCACTGTAGGTGTAGCAGTGTATGCCGCTACTATTTAGAACGACTATGCAGCGGTTACCAACGATGTCACGTTTGAATCGTGGCACGATGGCATACAGCGCGAGTACGATGAAAGCGAGGCTCGCAATGATCGTGCCAGCAAAATGCCATGCTAACGTTGTAACAAAGAGGGTGCCGACGCAGAGCGATATCCAGCCGTGTTCGACTGGAAAAGCGCTGTAGGACAGTGTGCTGAGGTTATTGTTCGTTGAAACTTTGTTTGCGGAAGCCATGACGTCCTCGTAGCTTCTTTGGTGAAGCATGCAGTGAAGTTTCGCAAGATTCGTGCTCGCTGTCAATGTTTAAAACAAAAAACCACCCCGATTTGGGATGGATTTTTGGTGCCGCGAGTCAGAATTGAACTGACGACACGACGCTCTTCAGCCGTCTGATCTACCACTGAGCTACCGCGGCGAGTGATCAACGCGCTTGCGCTTGCGCGGCAATGCTTTGTAAACTCGAAGCTCTATCCAGCACGTTTATTACCTGCTAGAATGAGTAGCAGAACTATAGCAAATCGACTAAGCCTCGTCAATATGAAACAGCAAAATAATGGCAATTTATTTATCTACGGCGTTTTTGGGCTTATTGTTGTTGCAATTGGGGCACTGGTTTTTATTAGCAATCGCCCGCTTCCAACGCCGCCGGGCGCGCTTGAACTGGCGCAATGTTTAACAGAAAAGGGGACAAAATTTTACGGTGCATCATGGTGTTCGCACTGCAAGGCGCAGAAAGATTTATTTGGTGGCGCAGCAAAATCATTGCCATATATTGAATGCGCGGTTGGCAGTGGGCAAACGAAAGAGTGTGCGGATGCGGGAATTAAGGGGTATCCAACCTGGGTGAATGCGAAAGGCGAGAAAGAGTCGGGAGAGCTCTCGTTTGAGCGGCTCGCCGAATTCTCGGGTTGCGTTTTTAAAAAATAAGCATTCGTCCAGGCGCTTACCACACAGTGCTTGCGCGAAGTGTCGTTTTTTTATAAACTAGGCTCACTCATCGCGCCGCGATGGTGGAATGGTATACACAGGGGACTTAAAATCCCCCGTCGAAAGGCATATGGGTTCGAGTCCCATTCGCGGCAATTAAAAAATCCAGCGTAAGCTGGTTTTTTTAATTGCTGTTCGAAAATGGGACTCGTAGGACACAAAGAAATTGCCGGGGGCAATTTCGACTGTCCCGGCTGGCCGCGTCCACAGCGGCCAGGAGTCCCGTTTCCAACACAGCGTAAGCTGGTTTTTTTAATTGCTGTTCGAAAATGGGACTCGTAGGACACAAAGAAATTGCCGGGGGCAATTTCGACTGTCCCGGCTGGCCTCGTCCACAGCGGCCAGGAGTCCCGTTTGCGGCATTCTGTGTTGTGTGGTGCTATAATATCCCCACTATGAAACAGCACCGTCATTCCGCAACTGCCGCCTCATATGTACGCAATTTTGTTTTCGGCGTTGAAGATAGTCTTGTTTCAACCGTCGGTCTGTTGTCCGGAATCGCAATGGCGGACGTACCGCGCGCAACCATTTTTTTGACCGGCGTCGTTTTGGTTTTCGTTGAAGCGATTTCGATGGCGGCGGGAAGTTTTTTGTCAGAAAAATCAGCCGAAGAATTTGAGCGTCGCCGCGAAGCATCAGCGGGGCGTGCGCTTGCAGACGGTGCCGTCATGTTTTTTTCATATTTTGTCGCAGGATTTGTTCCGCTCGGTCCGTATGCATTTTTCGAAACGGAACAGGCATTTTGGATTTCGATCGCATGTTCTATTGTCGCCTTATTTGCGCTCGGCGCTGCAAACGCAAAATTGTCGCATGTATCGCTCTGGCGTAGTGCGCTACGAATGACGATTGTTGGGGGACTCGCCATTGGTGTTGGAATTTTGGTTGGGAAAATTACGGGGTCGTTGTAAACAAAAAAATCGCCGTACTGGCGATTCTTATGGTGGACCCTAAGAGATTCGAACTCTTGACCTCCGCATTGCAAATGCGGCGCTCTACCAACTAAGCTAAGGGCCCAAGTTATTTAAATGTGACGATATTGTACTTACTTCCGAAATAGTTGTCAATACGCATTTTTGCACAAATATATAAACACCACCCGTGAAGGTGGTGTTTATATATCGGAGCGACACGACTTGAACGTGCGACCCTCTGCTCCCAAAGCAGATGCTCTAGCCAACTGAGCTACGCTCCGAAGTGCTACTAGATTATCACCAAAGCAAAATCCTTGCAAGAGAGGTGTTGTGATTTCGAAATTGACGTGATAATCTTGCTGCGAGCTTTGGCTCACTCGATTTAAGGAGACAGGCATGGAGGACACTGCTTTTGAACTGGTTACGATACGCCTTGCGGATGTACTCGGACATCTGAAGGCGGTTCGTGGCATTCAAGTACGGTGGGATGAAGATAGTAAACGCTACACTGTTGCGTTAGGAGGAGGGAAGATAAAAATCCCAATTTGTGGGGCAGTTGGACGGGGAAAGGAAAATAGAAAGCCGCTTCTTCGTTATGTGACATTGGAGAGGCTTGACGATACTCAGTACGACGCCGACCAGTTCGACACAATTTCGGAATCGAAGTTTCAGGTTCGAACACTACATCAGTCACCAGACAAGATTGCGGGCGTAATTGTCCGTATCGATCTGCGACTTCCAAACGGGGCAGAGTCTGATGGCGCTGGTGGTTGGCAGTGTGTGCCGCCTAAGCGGAAAAATAAGAAGCGTGCATGGAAAGCGCTTCCGATTCCGAAAGAGACTGTTCCATTTAGTCTCGCGGTTGCTCGTTGCATGAATGGTGCTCGTGGCCGAAAGCATGTCTGTTTCGATGGATTGCTTTTGTTCACAGAAGGGCGCCACCACGAGATTTATCCGCAAGGAAAGACAGGTCCTCGCTACTCACTGAGCTATGTCGACAAGGAACTTCGGCTGATCCAAACTCTCGAAATGGACCCGGAGCGAAGGATTCTTAAGAGAGATGCACTGAAGAAGGCGCGACTTGCCAAAAGAAGAAGGCAACTTGTGGCTCTGCAGGACCCATCTTAGCAAAGGTGGTTTTGACTTGTAGATCCAATTTAACCCCCCACTCATTTCGAAGGAAAATGCAGTGGGATTTTTTTATCTTGCAAATTTTTTAGACATTCAGTACACTGTTCCCACAAGCGGGCATCGTATAGCGGCTATTATGGCTGCCTTCCAAGCAGCAGAGGGGGGTTCGACTCCCCCTGCCCGCTCCAAAGTAAAAAGCTCACCGTTAGGTGAGCTTTTTACTTTGGAATTGCATGCAGGGGGAGTCGAACGGGTGCGAAGCACGGACCGCGCGTAATCGCGCGGCGACTCCCGCACAAAATTATTTTTTTTGCGCACAGCGACTCTTGTCAGCATTTCTCAAAGTGGTACCATGAGTTCCTCATATTCTTTGCATCGATCTTTTATGAAAATTTTGGAAAATGTTAAAAATAATTGGAAATCGGGAATAACTGTTGCCTTGGTTTCGATTCCGCTTTCAATTTCGCTCGCGGTTGCCTCGCAAGCTAGTCCTGTTGATGGAATTATAACGGCTGTGTGGGCAGGGCTTCTCGCGTCGATTTTTGGTGGTAGTAAATTTAATATCGTAGGTCCGACAGGCGCACTTTCCGGAATTTTAGCGGCATATGCGCTGATGCATGGTGCGGGTGATCTTGCGATTATTGCGGTGCTGGCGGGTATTCTGGTTTTGATTGCATACTTTTTAAAACTTGAACGCTATCTTGTTTTTGTTCCAGCGAGTGCGATCCATGGGTTCACATTGGGCGTTGCGATAATTATCGCGTTGAATCAATTAGGATATGCGACAGGCATTTCAGGTTTGAAGCATCATGAGCGCTTGCTCGACAATGTTGTTGAAACGCTAAAGCACATCAATCAACTAGATGTTACAACTTTTGCTGTTTTTAGCTTGTTTCTTGCGGCGCTCTTTGGTCTGCTTAAAATTGCGCCACGCATTCCCGCTGTTATTGCGCTGACGCCTGTTGGAATTTTGCTCGGGTTTTTAACGACTGCGCAAAAGCTACCGTTTCAATTGCAAACGCTGCAAATGAAATTCGGGGAGCTTTCGATGACGCTATTTCAAGCAGAGCGCTGGAGTTTTAATCACACCATGATTCTGCCAGCATTTGCAGTTGCGCTTATTGCAATTTTGGAAACGATGTTGTCGGCAAAAATTGCAGATGCGATGACGCATACAAAGCATGACAAAAGAAAAGAGATGCTGGGACTCGGTATCGCGAATATTGCGAGCGGTCTTGCGGGGGGACTTCCGGCAACTGCAGCGCTTGCGCGAACGGCGCTTAATGTTCGAAGTGGATCAACAAGCAAATTTTCGGGAACGATTAGCGCGGTAGGTGTTGCGCTCATCTCCTTTATGCTTTTTGGTGCCTTCAAATTCATCCCACTCGCTGTGGTCGCAGCAATTCTTGTCTTCACAGCAGTTCGTATGGTTGAAATTGAAAATTTCTCGCGCATGTTTAAATTTGATCATAAAGAGTTTGTGTTATCGCTATTAGTTGCGGCAATTACATTCTATGTAGATCCGATTTTTGGAATTTT
>Ga0172380_10008297_pt1 | contig 11410 bp, 12 predicted proteins | sample Leawe162metaG_FD_119747 | JGI IMG/M metagenome (GOLD analysis project Ga0172380, IMG submission 119747) | Leachate microbial communities from a municipal landfill in Southern Ontario, Canada - Leachate well 162 metaG | ecosystem: Engineered > Solid waste > Landfill > Unclassified | place... | reverse complement strand
TCAGTGAACAAGGTTACTGGGGGCTGTCAGCTTCAAAGCTCTAAAGCAAAATGGCGCGGAAAAACCCGCGCCATTTTTTGGTAGGAATCCGATGAAAAGTACGTTTTTCTACAGCTTCAACGTAGAAGTGAGCGGCCTGCGCGGATTTTCGCGCAGGTCCGCTCGACTGCCGGGTTGGGCGTCTTAGGCTGAGCCACAGAACTACTTCTTGATGACAACGAACATTCTTTCATCGGCGGCTGGCCCCTTGCTGTATGTGTACGTCAGCACGTGAGTAGCGCTTTGAACGACAGCGTTCTTGTTACCCAGAAAGACTTTTAGGACCTGCTCTTTATGAGCTGGAGCATACATGTCGGCTAAATGCCCGGCCCATTGTTTTGCAATTGCTGAATCGGCGTGGATGCCTTCGCCAACGTTCTTCGTGTAGTCGTTCCAAAGAAACTTGATGTTCTTCACACGACCACCCGAGTTGGGCATTTCGTTGATAAAGAACTTCACCGTTTCTGCTTTGCCGCCAATGCAGCTATAGAGAGCGCCTAGGTCTCCACTCGCCTGGTTCATTCTTGGCTTGGCACAAGCAAGGTAAGACGAGACTTTCGTCCGCTCGGTGGTGAAGGAAACAAAGGAATTCTCGGGCAGCAACTCAGCAAACGGAGCCCCAATCACTGTTGAAAATGAAAATAGGCCCGATGCGATGGCGGCAATTTGAGCGGCGGTTCGTATCACTGGTCGCACGGATAGCTCCTGTTTGTTGAAGACGCCCAACGTAGAGCTGACCGGCGCTGCGCGGCTTTATCGCGCAGCGTCCAGCGACCGAAGGGAGCGAGGTCGAGCGCCATGTTAGGGGCGGCTGCGGGAAACCACTTTGGATAGCTCAGCGACCGAAAGCATAGGCGCAGAACGGTGAATGATTCGGTGGCAGTTGGAGCACAAGACAGCCAAATCGTCGAGCGTCGTGGTGACTGGGACTGAGGATGCCGATAGCGGTACCAGATGGTGAACCTCGCAGAAACCTTCCCCAAGGGCGCCGTAGGTAGCAGAAAAATCAAAGCCGCATACTTCGCAACACAGACGCCCCATGGCATTGAGCGTTGCTACTTTCTTTGCATCGACGAGTGCGCGATTACGTTCTCGGCGGAGATGGGATACAAGACGAACAGCGCCTTCGGTTTCGGCGGCGGGAAGGTCGATGTCGGGAAGATCAGATGGAGGAGACGGTTGGCTGCCTTTGACCTGAAGGGTAGTGAGGGCCTGGACGACTGTTTCGTCGCTGACGCGGTTGAAGCCCAAGCTGAAGTTGCTTTGAGACTTCAGAAGTGAGGGGAACCAATCAAGGCCGTTCAGGGGCACGGGAGGGACAAACTCCTTCACCCGTTGGCCGGAAATGACGTGAAGATTAGAGGATGGATCTTCAACGTCTATACGGTCAGCCACGTAAGCGCCGCAAAGGAAGAATGCCGTCTTCTTTCCGTCTGGAATGCCTTGGACGACCCAGACGGTGTTTCCGACAGCCTTCTTGAGAACACCGAGCTTTCGGCTCAGAAAGCGGAGTTCGCCGGAGGGCTCAAGTTCGTAGCCCATTGTCTTGGCGCTGTGATACGCGATGAAGTGTTCCATAGCGAGAATGACAAGCCCCTAACGTGAAGTCGATTGCATATGCGCCGGCCATCCTGCCAGCGCGCCATCCATTCTGGACGTTCTGGCGGAGCCAAGGCATTGCCTGGGTTGGAATAAATTGGATTTTTCTTGCCTGCTCGCCAGGATGGGCGGCGAGCCAACGCGGCGTGTTGCGCGGATAGGCGGCATTTGCGCCGCAGATGCTGGCGCGGCCCGGTGGTCGAGAAATGGAAGCATCGTAAAAACCCCTTGCCAGAACGATCCCAAGCCATATACTGTAAATATATACAGTATATGGCTTGGAGGAATACGGCATGAACCCGAATCAGCCCCTTACCTTGCTTGGCCGCGTGCGCGAGGCCATTCGCTACAAGCACTACAGCATACGGACGGAGCGAACCTATGTCGAGTGGGTACGCCGTTTTGTCCGTTTCCACAACCAGTCTCATCCACGTGACATGGGGGCGCCGGAGGTGCGGGCCTTTCTCGGGCACCTTGCCAGCGAGGCGAAGGTGGCGGCCTCCACGCACCAGCAGGCGCTGTCGGCGCTACTGTTTCTCTACAAGGAAGTGCTTGGAGTCGAGTTGCCCTGGCTGACCGAGCTGGAACGGCCGAAGAAGCCAAAACGCCTGCCGGTCGTGCTCGGGCATGGCGAGGTCGAGCGCTTGCTGTCGGTGCTTGAGGGCACGCACGCGCTGATGGGGAAAATGCTCTACGGCACAGGCATGCGCCTTATGGAGTGCGTGCGGCTGCGGGTGAAGGATGTCGATTTCGAGCGCGGCGAGATTCTCGTGCGCGATGGCAAGGGCGGCAAGGATCGGGTGACGATGCTGCCGGCGTCATTGGCACCGCCCTTGCGGGCCCATCTGCTGCGTGTACGGCAGTTGTGGGAGCGCGACCGGGAGGCGGGGCGCCCCGGCGTGCAGATGCCCGAGGCGCTGGCGCGCAAGTATCCGTCGGCGCCCTGCGAGTGGGGCTGGTTCTGGGTGTTTCCGGCGCGCGGGCTGTCGGTCGATCCGCGCAGCGGTATCGAGCGGCGCCACCACACGCACGAGCAGGCCCTGCAGCGCGCCATCAAGCAGGCGCTTGGCGACGCGGGCATTGCCAAGCCGGCAACCACGCATACGTTGCGCCATTCCTTTGCCACGCATCTGCTGCAGTCCGGCTACGACATCCGCACGGTGCAAGAGTTGCTCGGCCATTCCGATGTGTCGACGACGATGATCTACACCCATGTGCTCAACCGGGGCGGTCGCGGGGTGGTGAGCCCGGTGGATCGGCTCTCGGGCGATGGCGGCAGCGTGCCGGCCGGTGGCGCTTCGTTGGTTGCGCTGCAGCATGGCACATCAAGGTTCGTGCGCTGACACCTGCCGCTTTTTTGCCGCATAATCGGAGCCTCTGCCGCATCGGGCTGGCTGTTTCGATCATGCCCGCAGCGAACCAGGATCGACGCGCACGACGTCGCACACGACAACTCAGGAGACTTGGTCATGACATCCCATATCAAGGTGCCGCAAGGCGGCTCGAAGATCGTTGCCGGACAGGCGGTTCCGGATACCCCGATCATTCCGTTCATCGAGGGCGACGGTATCGGCGTCGATATCACGCCGGTGATGATCAAGGTGGTCGATGCGGCCGTGGCCAAGGCCTACGGTGGCAGGAAGAAGATTCACTGGATGGAGGTCTACGCCGGCGAGAAGTCGACGCAGATCTACGGCGCCGACGAATGGCTGCCGAAGGAAACCTTCGATGCGCTCAAGGAGTTCTCGGTGTCGATCAAGGGCCCGATGACGACCCCCGTCGGCGGCGGCATCCGCTCGCTCAACGTGGCGCTGCGCCAGGAACTGGACCTCTACCAGTGCGTGCGGCCGGTGCAGTACTTCAAGGGCGTGCCCTCGCCGCTGAAGAACCCCGAGCTGTGCAACATGGTCATCTTCCGCGAGAACACCGAGGACATCTACGCCGGCATCGAGTGGGCCAACGGCACCGATGCCTGCAAGAAGGTCATCAAGTTCCTGCAGGAAGAAATGGGCGTCAAGAAGATCCGCTTCCCGGAAAGCTCCGGCATCGGCATCAAGCCGATCTCGGTCGAGGGCACCGAGCGCCTGGTGCGCGCCGCGATCAAGTACGCCATCGCCAACCAGCGCAAGTCGGTGACGATCGTGCACAAGGGCAACATCATGAAGTTCACCGAAGGCAACTTCCGCGATGCTGCCTATGCACTGGCCAAGCGCGAGTTCGGCGGTGTCGAGATCGACGGCGGCCCGTGGCTCAAATTGCCGCAGGGCATCGTGATCAAGGATTCGATTGCCGACGCTTTCCTGCAGCAGATCCTGCTGCGCCCGGCGGAGTACGACGTGATCGCCACCACCAACCTCAACGGCGACTACATCTCCGATGCGCTGGCGGCGCAGGTGGGGGGCATCGGCATCGCGCCGGGGGCCAACATCTCCGACCAGTACGCCTGTTTCGAAGCCACCCACGGCACGGCGCCGAAATACGCCGGCAAGGACAAGGTGAACCCCGGTTCTCTGATTCTCTCCGCCGAGATGATGCTGCGCCACCTCGGCTGGCTGGAAGCGGCCGACCTGATCATCAAGGCCATGGAAGCGGCTATCGGCGACAAGGTGGTCACCTACGACTTCGCCCGCCTGATGGAGGGCGCCACCGAAGTGTCGTGCTCGGCCTTTGGCGACGCGATGATCGAGCGCATGTAAGCCGCAGCCTTTCTGGCAGCGGACATTCCAGAACGAAGCCTCCGCAAGGGGGCTTCGCTCGTTGAGCTTCGGTCACCCTGCGGGCAGGTATGATGTTATTCATGGCTACTGTTTCTGCTCAATTGCTACGAGGTGCCTCATGCTGAAAGCGCTGGTGCTTGATCCGTCGCGCTTTCAGCGCTCCGTTCTTGCCTCCGTCTTTGCCCGGCGCAACATCGAGGTGACCATGGCCGACAGCGCTGCCGCCGGCTTGAACGCGTTGGCTGAAAGCAGCTACGACATCCTCTGCTTTTCCCTTGAACTCGGCGACATGCGCGGTACCGAATTTTTCCGTGAGGCCAAACGGCAGAATCGGGTCGGGTTTTTCCCGTCGCTGATGGTCAGTTCAACCCCTGACAAGGCCTTGTTCGACGAGGCCATTTCGCTGGGCGTTACCGACTGTTTTCCCAAGACCGACCTCGCCGGGCTGGAGCAATACGTCGAGCAGTGGGAGAGCCGGACCACCCGCCGTCTGTCTGGCCGCGTGCTGCTTGTTGAAGACAGCGATACCGCGGCCAACTTCCTGACCGAGGTGATGGTCGGGCTGGGGCTGACGGTCACACGTTTCAAAACGGCAGAAGAGGCGATTGCTTCGCTGGCGTTCGAGGACTACAAGATCGTTGTTACCGATTTCGTGCTCGAAGGCATGCAGACCGGCTTGTCCGTCATCCGCGCCGTACGCGGGCAGGCGGGCCGCAAGAGCGAGCTGCCGATTCTGGCCCTGTCGTCGATCGACAGCGTCGCCCGTCGCGTCGAGATCCTGCGTGCTGGTGCCAATGATTTCGTCGGCAAGCCCGTGGTCGCAGAAGAGCTGGCGGCGCGCCTCTCCAATCTGCTGATGTTGCGCGAGTTGTTCGATCGCCTGGAAGTGCAGCATGAACTGGTCAAGGAAATGGCGCTGCGCGATCGCCTGACCTCGCTGCACAACCGTCATCATCTCGCTGCAGAAATGCCCAAGCTGATGGCCGAGGCCGAGCGGAAAGCTTCGCCGCTATCGCTGATGGTGGCGGATATTGATCACTTCAAGAAGATCAATGACACGCAGGGGCATTCCCGCGGCGATGAGGTGTTGATTGCCGTTGCCGATATCCTGCGTGGCGTCTGTCGCGGCCAGCAGTTGCTTGTGCGCTACGGCGGCGAGGAGTTCGTTCTGGTCCTGCCTGGTGCCACCACTCTGCAGGCGGGGCTGGGTGCGGAGCTCCTGCGTGAGCGGATCGAGAAGGCGAGCCCGGCCGGGGTTGCCGTTACGGCCAGTTTCGGCATTACCACACTGCGCCCTGGAGACACCTTCGACCAGCTGTTCTCGCGTGCCGATGCGGCGCTTTACGAGGCCAAGCGGGCAGGGCGCAATCAGGTTATCAGCGCCTGATATTTTGAACCCCCTACTTTTCTTTTATCGATGACTGCTCAACAAAAACCGCTCGCCGGCCTGAAAGTGCTCGAACTCGGCACCCTCATCGCCGGCCCTTTCGCCGCGCGCATCATGGCCGAGTTCGGCGCCGAGGTGATCAAGATCGAAGCGCCCGACGGCGGCGACCCGCTGCGCAAGTGGCGCAAGCTGTACGAAGGCACCTCGTTGTGGTGGTATCTGCAGGCGCGCAACAAGCAGTCGGTGACGGTGAACCTCAAGCATGCGGATGGGGTGGCCATCGTCAAGCGGCTGGCGCGCGAGGCCGACATCGTCGTCGAGAACTTCCGCCCCGGCGTGCTCGACAAGCTCGGCCTCGGCTGGGAGGCGCTATCGGCGGAGAATCCGGGGCTGGTCATGGTGCGCCTGTCGGGCTTCGGCCAGACCGGGCCGATGGCCGCGCAGCCGGGCTTCGGCGCCATCGGCGAGTCGATGGGTGGCTTGCGTTACGTGACCGGCTTCCCCGACCGGCCGCCGGTGAAAACCGGCATCTCCATTGGCGACTCCATTGCCGCCTTGTGGGGCGCGCTCGGCGCGATGATGGCGCTGCGCCACAAGGAGGTAAATGGTGGCCAGGGGCAGGTGGTGGATGTTGCGCTCTACGAGGCGGTGTTCGCGATGATGGAGTCGCTGGTGCCGGAGTTCGATGTGTTCGGCTTCGTGCGCGAGCGCACCGGCAACATCATGCCCGGCATAACGCCGTCGAATACGCACACGACGAAGGACGGCCGGCACATCACCATCGGCGCCAACGGCGACGCGATCTTCCGCCGGCTGCTGCTGGCCATGGGCCGACAGGATCTGGCCGACGATCCGGCGCTGACCGACAACGCCGGCCGCGATGCGCGGCGCGACGAGCTGTACGGCCTGATCGACGACTGGGTGGCGCTGCACGACGAAGCCGGAGTGCTGGCCATTCTGGCAGCGGCCGGGGTACCGGCTTCGCGCATCTATTCCGTGGCCGACATGTTTGCCGACCCGCAGTTCCTCGCGCGCGGCATGCTGGAAACGGTAAAACTGGCCGACGGACGCGAATGCCGGATGCCCGGCGTGGTGCCGAAACTGTCGGAAACGCCGGGTAGCACGGAGTGGGTGGGGCCGGCGCTCGGTGAACACACCGATGTTGTTTTGTCCGGCCTCGGTTACGACGCGGCGGCAATCGCTGCCTTGCGCGAGGCCGGGGCGATCTGAGGCCTTATCGCTTGCTGGCCTGCTCGTAGAGCGGCATCACCTGCGGTAATTGCCGTTCGATTTCCTTGATGCGATTGGTTCCGGCCGGATGGGTCGATAACCAGGCGAAGGGTTCGCCACGACTGGCGGCGCCCATTTTCTGCCACAGCGTAATGCCGGCACGTGGGTCGAAGCCGCCGCGTGCGGTCAGTTCCAGCCCGACGACATCGGCCTCGGTTTCGTCGTCGCGGGAAAACTTCAGTGTCAGCAGGTTGCCGCCAAGCTGGAAAGCATCGGTGTAACGCCCGCCACCGATGAATTCGCCAAGCAGGACGGCGCCAAGGTTGGTCAGCTCATTTTTGGCCACCCGCTCGCGGGCATGCTCGCGCAGTGCATGCGCGACCTCGTGGCCGATGACTACGCCAATTTCATCGTCAGTCAGCTTCAACCCTTCGATGAGCCCGGTGTAAACGGCGATCTTGCCGCCCGGCATGCAGAAGGCGTTGACCTGTTTCGAGCCGATCAGGTTGATTTCCCACTTCCATTTTTCAGCACGCGGGTTGAAGCGCGTCGCATGCGGCACGATACGCGTGGCGATGCTGCGCAGGCGTTGTAGTTGCGGGTGGTCGTCCGCTGCCAGTGCCTTTTTTGCGGCGGCTTCGCGCATCATTTCCCGGTATTGCCGGGCAGATGAGCGTTCGAGCTGGTCAGCCGGTACCAGGTTGCGCAAGAGCGAAGGCTTGCCGACATCGACCCCTTCAGCAAAAACACAGGGCGCAGAAAGCAACAGGGCGAGCAGGCTGCCGCCGATGAAGCGGCGCAGCAACGGTGGCGGGGAATGTGGGCGGTGGGTCACGGGCGGTCTGGTCAGGGGTAATGCCGGGCGTTACAGTAGCACACCGTCGATCACCGCCGCTTGCGGCCAAAACCATGAACCAGCTTGAAGAATTACGCGCCGTTGTGCGTGAATTTGTGACCGAGCGTGGCTGGGACCGCCACCACAACCCGAAAAACCTGGCCATCGCCCTCTCGGTCGAAGCGGCCGAGGTGCTGGAGCACTTTCAGTGGTGTTCGGAGGCGGAGAGTTTTACCTTGCCGCCCGAGCGTCGCAAGGCCGTCGCCGACGAACTTTCCGATGTGCTGATGGGGGTGATTCGCGTTGCTGACCTGCTCGATATCGACCTTGCCGAAGCCTTCGCCACCAAGATGGTCGAGAACCGCATCAAGTATCCGCCGGAGAAGGTGCAGGGGCGGGCGGTGAAATACACCGAGCTTTAATCGGCCAGCAAGCTCAGACGAAGAAGGCGTGCCCGAGCGTGCGCACGCCAATGCCGACACAGGCGCCGAGTGCTGCCGGCTTCCACACGGCGGCGACACGCTTGCCGGCGGTGATGAGGACGGCGACTCCGGGAATGTCGAAGGGGTGGATCAGGAAGCCGGCGCTGGCATTGAGCAGTTCGGTACTCATCTGCCCGGCGCGGCGCATCTCATCCACGACTCCCATCATCGCCGTACCGCCGGCCAGATACTTGGTCAGCGCCGGCAGGATCAACAGCGGATCGACATTGACCAGCGCCAGCACGGGGGCCAGCAGCCCGGTCAGTGCGTCAATGGCGCCGAAGCGTTTCAGCGCGGTTACCGCAACCAGCGACAGCACCAGCATCGGGATGGCGCCGACGGCGATCTTGAAGGCTTCGGCGCCGGCGTGGTTGATCACGTCGAGCACGCCCTTGGCGCTTTCCGCCGTGCGGTGGTGCAGCGTCTCGTCGAGCTTGGCCTCCGTGGCCGAAAGGCTGCGGCCAAACAGGTAGTAAGTGGCCGCTGCCGCGGCCAGCCCGCCCATCACCGAAAAGAGCAGGGTCGGGCCAAAGCTGAGGCCCATGGTCATCATCGGCAGCGAGGCGTTGGCCTGCGCCATGGCGAAGACCATGGCCAGCGTTGCCGCAATGTGGCGGTCGGAGGTGCCGCGCTGTTCCATCATCGCCAGCGTGGCGATCGGCGCGGCGAAGCTGACGAAGTTGATCTGCAATGCTGCAAAAACACCCAGCCCGGTCAGCCCGAAAGGCTTGAGCAGCGGCGCGATGCGCGCCACGCTCCAGTCGAGTGCGTTCTTCGCTTCGAGCAGGCGCATCAGCGAGAGCATGACCACCATCACCGGCAGCAGCACGAACAGCGAAAGCTCGACCGCCGAGCGGCCGGCCTTGAGAATGATGTCGATCAGGATGTCCATGGGGGCAAGCTTAACGTGTCGCGCCGGTGGTGTGGATCGTTCCGTATTGCGGCATCAGCTGAACAGCGGCAGCAGTACCGGCAAGAGTATCGCCGTGAGCAGCCCGTTCATGCCCATCGCCAGCGCTGAGAAGGCACCGGCCTGCTCGCTTTCCTGGAAGGCTCGGGCAGTGCCGATGCCGTGCGCGGTGACGCCGGTGGCGAAGCCGCGGATGGCCGGGTCGCGCACGCCGAGCGTATCGAACAGGTAGCGGCCGGCAACGGCGCCAAGGATGCCGGTGGTGATGACCAGCACCGCAGTCAGCGAGGGCAGGCCGCCGATGCGCTCGGCGATGCCCATGGCGATCGGCGTCGTCACCGACTTTGGCGCGAGCGACAGCTGAGTCGCCACGCTGGCGCCGAGCGCCTTGGCCACGAGCAGCGCAGAGAAGGCGGCGGTCAGGCTGCCGGCGATGAGGCCGACGACGATCGGCAGTAGCATCGCCTTCACCCGGCGGAAATGCACGTAGAGCGGAATCGCCAGCGCCACGGTGGCCGGCCCGAGCAGGAAGTGCACGAACTGGGCGCCGTCGAAATAAGTCTGGTAGGGCGTGCCGGTGGCCAGCAGCAGCGCAACCAGCGCAGTGACGGCGATGAGCACCGGGTTGGCCAGCGGCGACCCGCCGCAGCGTTTGTTCACCCACACCGCGCCTTGATAGGCGATCAGTGTCAGCGTCAGGCCGAGCAGCGGTGAGGTCGAGAGATAGACCCAGAGTTCGGTGATCCGCGGATTCATGCGCCTTCTCCCGTGGCTGCCTTGCGGGCGAGGGTCTTCATCACCAGTGCGGTGACGGCCATCGAGACAAAGGTGCTGACCACCAGCGCGGCGAGCAGCGCCGGCCATTCGTCGGCGACGCGCGAGAGGTGCACGATGATGCCGACGCCGGCCGGCACGAAGAGCAGCGAGAGGTGCGAGAGCAGCGTCTGGCTGGTCGTCTGCAGTGTCTCACTCGGGCCGCCCTTCAGCGAGAGCACGATGAAGAGCAGCGCCATGCCGATCACCGGGCCGGGCACCGGCAGGTCGAGGCCACGGGCGATGACTTCGCCGATGAGCTGGAAGATCAGCAACTGGGTCAGGGCAGCAATCATGATTCTCTCCTTGAACGAAAAACGGCACCGGGGGCGACCCGCAGTGCCGTTTCCCGATTCACGCACCCGAAACCGGGTGCGGGGCCTTCCTTACGCCATCGCTTCGTACAGCGGCAGCGTCAGGAACTCCGGATACTCCGGCGTCAGTGACATCTTGTCGAAGATGACCGCTGCCTGATCGTAGGTGGCCGTATCTTCGCCCTGGGCGGTAACGGTGGCCTTCACCTTGACCAGTTCTTCGGCAATCATCGGGCGAACCATTTCGACAGTGACCTTGCGGCCGTCGTCGAGCACGCCCTTCGGCGAGATGACCCACTGCCACACCTGCGAGCGGGAGATTTCGGCGGTGGCCGCATCTTCCATCAGGTTGTGGATCGGCACGCAGCCGTTGCCACCGAGCCAGCTGCCGAGGTAGTGGATGCCGACGTTGATGTTGTTGCGCAGGCCGGCTTCGGTGATCGGCTGCTCGGGCTGGAAGTTGAGCCAGTCCTTCGGGCCGAAGCTGCCGGAAACCTGCTTTTCCCACTGGTTCGGCTTGTCGCCCAGCACCTTCACGAACTCTTCGTGGGCGATGGCGACGAGGCCCGGGTGGGCGACCCAGCCGCCGTCAAAGCCGTCGTTGGCGTCACGGGTCTTGTCGTGGCGGATGCCGGCCAGTGCCTTTTCGTTGGCGACCGGGTCGTTCTTGATCGGGATCAGCGCCGACATGCCGCCCATGGCCGGGGCGCCGCGCTTGTGGCAGGCCTGCACCAGTGCCAGTGCGTAGGAGCGCATGAACGGCACTTCCATGGTGATCGCACCGCGCTGGGCGAGGCAGAAATCCTTGTTCTTCTTGAACTTCTTGATGCACGAGAAGATGTAGTCCCAGCGACCGGCGTTGAGGCCGGCGGAGTGGTTGCGCAGTTCGTACAGGATCTCTTCCATCTCGAAGGTGGCGAGGATGGTTTCGACCAGCACGGTGGCCTTGATCGTGCCCTGCGGGACGCCGCAATGCTCCTGCGTCATGACGAAGATGTCGTTCCACAGGCGGGCTTCAAGGTGCGATTCCATCTTCGGCAGGTAGAAGAAGGGGCCGGCACCGCGGGCGATCTGCTCCTTGGCG
>Ga0172380_10008296_pt1 | contig 11412 bp, 26 predicted proteins | sample Leawe162metaG_FD_119747 | JGI IMG/M metagenome (GOLD analysis project Ga0172380, IMG submission 119747) | Leachate microbial communities from a municipal landfill in Southern Ontario, Canada - Leachate well 162 metaG | ecosystem: Engineered > Solid waste > Landfill > Unclassified | place... | reverse complement strand
GGGAGTTGAACCCAGGTCCTGCTACTCGCTGACACAGCCCGAGGTCTTGTGCTTGAGCATTTCCCCTCGTTGGGCTCCCACGCCCAGGCTGGCCACTAGGGCAGCAGTCGATACCCGTCAGGCCCGTGTTGTTACGCCCTCTATCTCGTTGATGGCTGCCTCCCAGGCTTGCTCAATTCGATCCATGCCTGCGGCGTCGTACTTGTATGGGTCGAATCCATGTTCCTCATACATCGCCTCATAGGCGAGGTGTAGGGCATGCAGCCGGGCGTACGTGGCGTTGTCCTTCGCCCAGATAATTTCGGACGGGGCAAGCCTATTGAAATCTACGACCAGCAGCTCGACAGATGGGAACTCCGACAGCTTAGCCTTGGCAGCAGCGTAGAGATCTTCGCGGGACCAAAACCTCCCGGTCGTGTCACCCGCCTTGTAAACGAAGCCCTCGTCCCTCGAATTAAAGGCACGGGCCTGCTTACGAGTCATCGCATACTCGATCTGGTGCTCGATGTTTTCACTCTCACCCCGGAACACCAGCCTGCCGTAGCAATGGACTGATACGCCGCTGTAGTCACGCACTTGAAGCGATGCAATCTTGCTGTCTTGTTTCTTCATCCGATCACCTGTTTGTTTTGATGTGTTCTGCACTCCTCCGTGGCCACCAGTTTGTACGTGTCCAGCTCCTCCTGAGTGATCACACTCGCGTGCAGGATGCGGGCACCCGCCTCGCCTCCAAACGCAGCGTTGACGTTAAAGCAGGCAGCCCTCGCGTTCTCGGCTGAGAGTAGGCCCAACCGACAGCATTTGTTGTTTGTCGTGTCGGTGAAGATCACGTGGAATTTGATTTTCATTTGATTTCTGCCTTAAATTGTTGAATCCCAGCTTGCTTCTCATCCGTGACACCTTTGGTCACACGGATTTTCAACTTTTGCAGCTGGTGCCAGGCTGTGATTGGCTTACATATCTAGTATGCATCAAGAAAACTAGGAGTCAAGAAAACTCTACGAAAAAACCCGAGCAGTTTCTACTCGGGTTAAAGTGGCTGAAGTGCGGGCTAGTCGCTTATTCGCATGCTGACAACTCGTCCGTCTTTCAGCTCCGCAAAATACTTCATGCGGATCGGAGCGCCGAAGGAATTCTCTGCGTCAAATGATCCCCAAAAGTGCCCGCCGGTCATGTGCGTTAGTTCGGAGATCTGTACCGTTGATGGCGTCTTGACCTCAGCCATCAGTGCTTGGTGTATGGCGGCCCTCGTCCGGTCCTCCTCGCTCGGTTGCATCGTGGCAGCCAGCATGCACAGCCCCAGCACAATGAAAGAAAACACAGTCAGTGAATTACGCATCTTTGGAAACTCCTCAGTTAAGTTGGTGAAAGGTCTATTGTTGGTATCGGCCTGGTGACGATATGGTGGATCAGACTAAGCTTTCGTTTTCTGATCAATGTACTGTTGGACCTGTGCCAGCGTGGACTCTCGCGCCTTCATGATCTCGTAGACCCCAGCGGCCCACGACTTCCAGGAGTCGATCAGGTGGGTGGGCAACGCAGGCGGGACGTACTGTGGCTCCCACCAGTTGTGGTTGTGTTGGAGTAAGTGCATCACAGCTCGTTCGGTCTCCTCAGTGATCGAGTAGTTCGAGAAGCAGGTACTCCGCAGCGGCTGGACCCCATCCGGATGCTGATCGTTGGTGTAGGTCGTTGTGTTGCCACCGTGGGCGACGACTACCGTGACTGCCTTGCCGACCTTGGCCAGCCCAACCTCAGGTTCCTTCGCGGCCTCGGCGATAGCGTTAATGATCTTCTGCTGCAGCTCGTCCTTGGTGGCTGCACTGACATGAGGGAAGAGAGGGCAAATCCAGCCCTTGCCTGCGAAGACGCTTTGCTTCTGAACTTCGATTGCGATGTTGATTGTTGCCATGGTTTACTCCGGGGTGTTGCTGCTGTCTACATATCTATTATGCATCAAGAAGACTACAAAGCAAATCTACAAACGAAAAAAGCCGGATGATTTCTCACCCGGCTTTCTCATGTACATGGGATCAACCCGTCAGTCCAGACGAAGCAGGACTACTCTAACTCGCCTACAGTCGTCATTAGGGCGAGCACTCCACCCTGGAGATCCCCGATATCCTCCAGAATTTCATCATAATCATCCGAGAGATCACTCATCGCAGCGGAATAGCCCGCGAGTTCTGTATCCACATCAAGTTGGACAAACTCCGTGGGATTGGCAATCCATGCCTCGTACGCTTCGTTGACGCTGTTGAACAGGTTTGATGCCGCAGTTCCAACTGTTGACAAGTCGGAAGACACAAACATATGTGTCTCCGACAGCGAGTACAACTGGTTATTTAACTGGTCAATTGTGCCTTGAGGCTGGTTCAACTGGTAGATGCGGACACCGAGGTCACCCAGGTCATCGCCCAAGTCGCGTACCTGACCATGTAGGTACCCCTCAGGCGACGTGTTTCGGGTAGCTTCCCATATTGCCTGCACAGCCGATTTGACAGCATATGCCGCATCCAAGGTCGTTTGTGTAATATCAGCCTTAGCTTGGCCACAGTTAAACAAACACGCCACAGCCAACAAAACACTTGCAAAATTCTTCATACTTTACCTTCACTAGAAACAGAAACAGTAGTGCGGCCTTTTATAAGGATGGGCCATTTATCCTCTAACGATGTGCATCACATGATCAGCTCCTTGTTTACGGCTACATATCTAGTATGCATCAAGAAAACTAGGGGTCAAATCTATCAACGAAAAAAGCCGGATGATTTCTCACCCGGCTTTCTTGCTAACCCGTTTGGTGGCTCACACGCATGCTTTGCCCGAGGACGGTTAGTCAAACCTCAAGTCACCTGCCAAGGTTATTAGCCTTGGCAGGCTTCGCCCGCGTGGCTCAAGTCCACTCAGACCAACGTCCCTGCTGGCGATCTGCCTAACGCAGACCCAACGGTATAAATACAGGTTCCTCGCAACCTGCCTGCGGGCTTTTGTCTCACCAGAGCTACCCCCACTGTCACCAGCGAAGGACATGTCACAGGGAATCGAACCCTGCTTCTCACCAGACCTCAGCCACTGAGTGGGAATTGAACCCACCTGTTCGCTTCCCCAGCAGCTAGTAGCTTCAGTCGCGATCCGCAACCCTCTACCAACTCCGGAGTCAACAAATGATATTTGCCCCGAACATAATTCGTCTTTGCATCAACATAAGCCCGACTAGCTTCTGAAATGGTTTTGTACTGTTTTCGAAAGAGGCTACCGTCGATTCTGATAGCCATCTGGAATCCATTTTGATGCTTACTCACCCCTAATGGGAAGTCACCCCTACCTCGTCCCCTATCAGTAAATAAGTTGTTTAACCACCCTGGAATAAACCTGCAAGTCTCTGGGGAGTAGAGTTTGTTACCAGGGCGAAGCAGGTCTTTGTCAAGCTGCATACCCTCCCAATCCTGGGCTAGCATCCACTCGCGGAAGTTTGATGATGTAAGCCACTCAGCGGTTGTCTCACACCCTTTGTACGTAGGATACCTCAGGTGGAAAGACTCTGAGTAGCACCTCTTCAACATATCCCTCCATGCTGTATAAACGGGGCAGCGTGTGCGTGGAGGGATTCCCTCACCAGTCAACACACTGCTTATGTCGTTTGTTCCCATCCCATAAACTAGTCGTACCATGTCATACCATTGTGAATACTTTCAACGAGGCAAAAGCAGGCAGCCCAGGTTATGACCCTGGCACAGTCTCACGAGGTATCATCGCGGTTAAGCTCCTCCCGTGTCCACTACCTGACATCGCGTAAGTTTTACGGCTGCTACACCGCTTCTCGTCATCGGGATTTCGCGCACACCCGACTATCAGCTGCTACACCGAACGTCTGCTTCAAAGTCGCGGAGGTGGGGACCGAACCCACATTCCACTCCACTCCCGGTTGCCCTCCTAAGAGGGCAGGCGGCTGGGAGCTGCTCACCAATTGGCATACTCCGCAATAATGTGACCCAGGGTGACTGGGTCACCGGTGATTAACACCATCGGCGTACATAAGTCATGATCGTCTCCTTTTGGTTACGCCCTGCTAGTCGGGCTCGAATCGGTTGAGTGCTTACTGTGGGCAGGGCAGAGCTGTCGATGCCCCTCGTCTGCTAGCTAACTTGTCCGCTCCCAGGTCAGTCACTTTCGAATACTATGAGTTGATTTCCTCGCCGAACGTGTCCGCGTACCATTCGTTGGCCACCTCAGTGCTGCCTTGCTCGCACCAACTGAAGTTCCCGTCGACCGTGTGCGAGTGCCCAGCGTGGTAGCCAGAGCGGTAGGCATCACGGACGGCGATCTTCAAGGCTACAATCTGCTGGACCTGCTGCCGGATGAACGCGCTTGCTTCGTGTAGGTCTATTCGCGTGTGCTCGTCACAAAATCGTTCGTCTTGCAGGAAGATCTCGTTGCCTGCTGCCCAGTAGTCGCACCACTCCAGCACAGGTAGGTCGGTGATCTTAGTAGACATCGTTGTTTGTGCTCCACTCCCGCAGCTTGGTTATAATGTCCGCAGGAAGGTCGCCATAGCTGATTGCGCTTGTTACACTGGGGAAGGATCGCCGTCCACCATCAGCAACCGACACGCTACCGTCCCCGTAAACAAACACGTTGCAGCCTCCGTCCTCGTCAACGAACGAGGCAACTGATCCAGTACCAGGCGGGATATCTTCCTCGTCGTCAGTCCACAGGACGTCTTCGGCCTTTCGCGGCTGGCCATCGGTTCGCATGAGTGACTCGTGCCACCCAGGCAACGCTGCGAAGAACGACACGTCTGCGTCTTCAGCGGCCATAGCAACTGCAGCGTTGGCGTCAGTGGCCATCCAGTGGCGGAAGTAAATCTGTCCATCGGTGTTGTAAACACCGATCAGGGTGAAGCGTTTCATGTTAGGTCTCGTTGGTTAGTTTTCGTCGCACAGCGGATGATGCGACCTTGTTAGCGGTCTCTCGCAGGTCTCGCACTGCATTTCGCACTGCCAGGTTTGCACGAGCCAGTTGACTAAGTTCCTCGTCGTTGAGGTCTTCGTCAAGGGCAGCAGCGGAGGCGTTCATTGCACTCTTCAGCAGAGTGACACTGCCTTGCAATGTCTGTTCGGTTGTGTCGCTCATGTTAGTATCCCGTCGTTTGGTGTTGTTCGGTTAGTCCGAGGACAGTGTGCGGGACCTTAGGTTCCGCTGCTGTTGACGCAGCAGTTTTCCCATCGTCAAATGAGTGCCGGTCAGGGGCATCCCAAGGTGTCGCACATTGTCCTCGTTTAATTCGGAAAGAACTCTGCCCGAATGCGGCCACCGCAGAACCGGGTGACCGACAGTTTGTTGCCACGTTGCTTCACGTCGCCCAGTCGCTTGAGTCGCTCGATTGCGAAGTCGAGTGTGGTCCCGCGTACCCAGGTGTGGCTGCCGTTCTCGGTGATGCGTAAGGTGCCCATCGTTTTGTTTCCTTGTTTGCGTTGCGTCTACATATCTATTATGCATCAAGAAAACTACAAGTCAAACAAAATTCTACCATTTGTACTCGTCGGGTAGACGGGCGTAAATCTCATCACAGCAGCCCTCGTAGTTCAAGGCTGCCTGTATCTGGCCATCCAGGCGGCAACGCATTGCTCGTAGCTTCATGCGGGCGTACGCGCGGATGTTCTGTACCGCCTCGATGTTGCGAGGGGTGACAACCCTCAGCAGCGTCTGGACTGCTGCCAGCGGCTGATTGAAGTCCCCGATGAAGTCAACCACTGCTTGCAGGTCGGACGAGTCAACGCAATCCATATTCTCGATGGTGGCCTTGATCGCTGTGATCGTGGGACTCGACTGCTGCCCGAAGTAGGTGGGCTTGCACGTACCATTCGGGGTGTGGATGTTTCCAACCACGTCGACCACGTCGTCGGGGTACACAGCAAAGGCTGTCCCCGGCTTGTTCTCCAGCCCGTACTTGTGGGCACGTCCGGAGCTGCTGTAGAACTTGATGTCCTCAACACCAGCGAACATCGTGTACCACTTACCGTTGCGACCGAGCATTGCATTGTCGCTGGGGCGTCGAACAAACCACTTTGCTTTTCTCGTTGCCATGTTGTTTCCTTGATTGCGTTTGCTGTACATATCTATTATGCATCAAGAAAACTACAAGTCAAAAGAAAATTACATAAAGCTTCGAACTTCCTTCAGCTTCTGCTCAAGCACCGTGGCTCGTGAGTAGAGCTGGCCAATTTCAGCGGCTAGCTCATCTTCCAAATACTCGATTGCTTTTCGCTTCGACTTGAACACTATGGGGTTCCTCCGCAGGTCCGAAATGAAAACCGTGTTGTAGTACAATCGGTGCGTGCTCAACTGCATTTCTGTCGGGTGCTCAAGCAGCAGTTGCGTCTCAACCATGGCAGACCTGCCCCGTTGGTGACGACCAACGACGCCCAGCGGTAGGATGCTCCACGACACAGTGTCGACGGCGTAGTAGTTAGGCTTTGTGGTGGTCATACTCGGTTTCGTTTGCGGGATGCGTTGGCACGTTTCTTGGCTTCGTTGCGGCGCTTGCGTTCCACCTTGGTGATCGTCCCCGTCGCTGACATGTCGTAAGGCTTCCACGAATATCGTGGAGGGTTGCATTTCAAAAGTGCAAGTTGATGCGATAGCGTGTCAACCTCTCGCGCCGCGTACTTGTTGGCGTGGCCTAGGCCAAGCATTGCCGCTGTGAGTAGGTGCATATTGCGTGGGCTCATCTTGCGTCCGAGGGTCCCTAGGTTGTCTGGTTCTTGCATGGATTACTTGCTTTGCTGGTTGGCGTTCATGGTGAGAGTGATAAACAGTGACGTCGACGTGCCTGTGCTCGGTGCAGAGGGTTACTTTGCTTTTAGCTCGGCTGCGACCTCGGACTTGATCCGCTTGGCAACTTCGTTGTCGAGGTACTGACGCACCTGAATGACAACTTGGCCCACCTTGTTAAACTCAACCATGTGGCTGCCGAAGTCCTCACGGCTGAGTGCCACCCGTAGAGCTGGCGCTAGCCCATTCCACAGCTTCTTGGCACAGCGGATAACCAACGGCAGGTCGTCCGTCTTGGCGGGAACCAGGGCTAGCCCTGAGGGCTTGTGGGTGACGGAATAACTCAACCCTCCACCGTTGTTTGGTATCGCAGTCACGACGATGGGTGACCGCTTCATGCCTGCGATTGTGATGATGTCGACCTGAATGTTACCCTTGGATGTTTTGATCATGAGGCTTTCCGATGTAATAGAAACCATGTGTATGAATGGCAGTGTCGCATGGTGGTGACCTGCTCGGCTGTCATGAATCCTTGGTAAAATGCCAAGGGCTCGGTCAGGCCGAAGTAGGCTTTGATAGCGTCGATAAACCGTGGCTGACGGTTGGCTTCCAACCACTTGGCGAAAGGCATTTCGCAGAAGGGCAGATCCTGGTCGACGTCGCGGGGATCGATGGCAATTACTGGTTGATGCATGTGATCCCCAAGGCTTTGTAGTTGTGTGGGTGGTTGCGGGTTCGCGACGGGTTCTTGTCGTCGTCCAGGGACAACGCAACAACCGTCTCGTCGCGGTCGAAGACAGCGGTTACATATCCGCTATCGGTTTGGACCTTTATCACCCACTCGATGGGGCGTACCTTGTTGTCCGGATACCGGCGAGTCCCGATCTCGACGACCGTCCCGGTGACTGTTTCATCGTTGTGGTCGAACCTGATCACGTCTCGGTGGGCTACTTGTGGTGCAGGAAGGCTCAGCATGTTTGTTTCCTTGATTGCGTTTGGCTTACATATCTATTATGTAGCAAGAAAACTACAAGTCAAAAGAAAATTAGAGAAAGGTATCACTTATCTCGTTCCTCTGGTTTCTCTTGATCGTGTTTGGCCTGCTTGTGTGCGCGGTTGTCGGCACAGTACGCACACCTTCCGTGCGGGCGACAGGTCTTATCGTGCTTACCTGCCTTGTAGTAAGGCTTGCGGCGTTCCTTCCCGCGTTCAATCGCTTTGTCGAGGCTCATGATGGGCTCGTGAAGTCAATGGAATGTGCAAGGTTTTCTAATCGCCAAGCAGCTTCCCGAAACGACTCTTCCCCGTATGCCTGTGCTAGGCCCTGGTCTTCACGGCTGGCGTTCAATGCCTTCATAGCTTCGACCTCAGCCATGATTGCTTGTGACATCACAAAGACGTGTAGGTTGTTCGCGTTCATCATTCACCCCCAAGCCAGCGTTGGGGTGGAAGTTCGAAGGGGTGACCGTCGACGGTAACCTTCAGGAAGTGGACGTGGTCGTAATCCTTGTAGATCAACGGCTCGATCCTATCGGGCTCGCATTCGAGGCACAGGGTGATGGCGCTTGAGGTACCATCCGCACCCCGGCGCTTGGCGCTGAAGCAGCAGTTGAACGTGTGGATGCCAAACCCAACCATCGTCTCAGTCACTCGCGGGGGCCAGAGGCGTGGCACGCCATGCAGCACCAGATGTTTTGCTTCGTCGTGGAAACCCACCTCGCGTCCCTCAGCGTTGAAGTAGAACTCCAAGTCAGTGTAGTGTCGCAGGTCGGTCTCTGACCGGTTGGTCAGATACCAGCGTGTGATTGCTCCCCGGCCAATTGCAATCTGGCGTGCTGAGTGTCTTTCGGTTGTTACTTCGTGCATGGTGTCTCCGAGGGATCTATTAAGGCAAGTCGCAGCAGGTTGTTAGTTATCATCAGTTGTTTGATCATGTCCTCGTTGCGGTCGATGGCATCCTGTACTGCAGCCTCTGGCGTGCGGCCACTGCCTCCGTTGGTTGGCCAGCCTGAGACCCCTACGAACCACAGGCCGGTCTCTGCCATCGATATAAGGCCGGGCTGTTTGAACTTGCCAACGTACTTCTTGCAAAAGACTTGAGCATTCATCCACACGTTGAGGGTCTTGGCACGAGTACCAAATCGTAGCTCGGTTACCTGTCCGATTTTCTTGGTCATGTTAGTGTTCATAGGGTGTCGCCTGTTTGCGCTTGGAGCTGTTTAAGTTTTCGCTCACAGGCTGGAACAAGCCGTGGGTCGATTGATTCAATCAGAGGGTAAAGACTGCGGACGTGGGCTGTCTTAGCTTGCACGTAGGCGGTGGCTGCTTCCTCGACGGTGTTGTAGTTTTTGGTTACTCGACTACCATTGATGTGCACACTCATTAAATATCCCTTGCGGCGTTTGCTAACACCCTGGGGGTAATTGCCTCGTGATTTACGACAGTCCATGAATAGAGTATTCAGCCAACTTGGAATGAAAACGCAAGTGTCAGGTGCGTACAACTTACCGTTACCCAGGAAGTCCTTATCTAACTGCTTTCCTTGCCAATCCTGTTCGGCCATCCAAGACCTAAAAGCCATGAAAGTTTTCCACTCTTCGCAGACCTCGCAACCTTTATATGCCGGGTATCGTTTCTGGTACTTTTCAGAGTAACAACGGCACATCATGTCACGCCACGACATATAGAGCGGGCACATATACTGCTTACCGGCCACCATTGAATTTACGACGTAGTCTGCGTCATTAAGCCCTACACCGTAGGTCAGCTTGTTAGTCTTGCGTGACTCAAGGCTTTTCTTCCTCATGTTAGGTATGCCACCACTTCGTAAGCACCTGAGGGCATCCGATACCAACTGAGCATTGCCTTGCCTACTGGGTGGCGGCAGCAATCACAGACGGTTAGCGTCCGGCGTCCTTCGTCGCCTCCAAAGTCGTTCCACTCTTCATGATCAAACGATAGGCTTGCAGTTTTAAGGACTTCCTCGAACGCACTTATGCCGTGGGTTTTGGTAGGGTAGTAGTTGCCATTGGCCGTTGACTTGTTGGCAAATTCTCTTCGTAGTCTGGCTGTGATCATTGTTGCTGGTTCCGGGTAGCGTTTGCTGTACATATCTATTATGCATCAAGAAAACTACAAGTCAACTCGTTTTCTTCAACTTTGTAGCTGACCACATACTGACATGTCCTTGATAACGGTGATGATGTTGTGGACTTGCCGAGAGTCCAGGAAGTGCTTGTTCCACTTCCCCGTGTGTGGGTTGCAGTCCCAGCCTGCAGCCTTCGCGCTTGCGGGATCTGCGAACCGACAGAACAGGGTGATCGTAGGCACTTGGCCTCGCGTTAGTCGGTCGGTGCTAATGCCGATTGTCAGATCCCCATGCTTCGTCTGTGCGACGTAGTCATGCAGGAAGGTGTCAGACTTCGTGCAAAAGGCAGCCAGTGTCTTGTGTGCATCCTGACACATCCAATACTGTTTGTTCTCTTTCGTTGCCACTATGCTTGTGCCTTTGCTGCTGCGACTTCTGCCTTCGCGTCTGCTACCATCTTGCGGCCAGCATCGGTCAGGCCAACCCGGTTGCCCTTGCGGAAGATCCACCCCTGCTCCGTCATGAGAGACAGCAGTGCGTTGCTCTTGTGAATGTCGGACTTCAGTGCGAGGTAGACCATCGACTCTGCCACGCTCCCGTTGGGGCAAACGTCGTACAAAGTTTCGAGGATGATCGAGAGGTAGTTGGTGATCTCTTGGCGTGACTTGAACATGGTGTGGTTCCTGGGTTGCGTTTGCTGCACACTTCTATTATGTATCAAGAAAACTAGAAGTAAAAAGAAAACGACAGGTTTCTAGGCAACAAGGTCGAAGTAGGCGTGCCGCACCCGGTCTTCTGTGCGGATGACACGTCCCCATTCGTTGCGGATGACGTCCCCGTTATGAACGATGAAGCTAAGGCTCTTGCTGCCTCCCAGGCGACACTCGTGCCACCCGATACAACGTCGGTGCCCGAGGTCGTCGAGCACAGTAAAGAGTGTTTGCCGGTCGTTCACTTCGACCACTTCGTAGTGCTTACCCTCGGTGAACATTTTGTTTTCGGCAGTTGCTGCACAGAATAGTTTCATCGTTGCGTTCCCGGTTGCGATGCTGACCAGATGCTCTCAAAAAGTGCCTCGTATTTGCCCTCGCCGAAGATCATGTCGTAAGCCTTGGCGACCTCCACACCGTTGTCTGTCAATGCCTTGAATGTGAAGGCGATGACAAATTCCTTGAAGGCGTCGATGCTGTCGAAGTGGTCGCCCAAGTTGGTGCCATCTTTGTTGGCGATGTCGATGATCATCTGCTGTACTTTGTTCAGCAGGTCGAGTGATTTGTCTGGTGTTGCCATGTCTTCGTTCCCTTGGTTGCGTTGCGTCTACACTCTATTATGCATCAAGAAAACTAGAAGTCAAAAGAAAACTAGGCGATTTTCTTGCAGGCAATCATGCCTCGCGACGATACCCCACAGGTGGTGCAGTGGTATCTCGAATAGTTCTTGGTGCTAGCCCGGAAGAGGCGCTTGTAGGTACGTCCACAGCATCCACAGGCGACCTCGTGGGTGTGCTTGACCACGACGTTTTCCGATGTGGCGTATTGCTGCGGGCG
>Ga0172380_10008295_pt1 | contig 11412 bp, 10 predicted proteins | sample Leawe162metaG_FD_119747 | JGI IMG/M metagenome (GOLD analysis project Ga0172380, IMG submission 119747) | Leachate microbial communities from a municipal landfill in Southern Ontario, Canada - Leachate well 162 metaG | ecosystem: Engineered > Solid waste > Landfill > Unclassified | place... | reverse complement strand
TTGAAAACAAGAGGGAAAATATTGAAAAAAACAAGAGAGAAATTGAAGACGTGATGCCGAATTTGGAGTCCTTGTTCGCGAAAGCGCTTATTAGGCCAAGCGTCAGTTATTATGAAGGCAAAGAAGGAATCAGGGAAGTTTATAACGAAATGATTTCTACCAACAAAAATATATATTCATTTTTTTCGCCCAAGAAACTTTTTGGACTATTTTCTTATGAAGAGAATGATGGCCTCCTAATGAAATTATATAATAATGGCGGAATCCTTTCTAACTTAATCGAAAAATCTGATGAAGCAGAAAAAAGGCTGAAAGTTAAGAAATATAGCAAATTCGTTAGAAATAAAATCCTCCCAGACAATTTCAAGTTTGACACAGACCTAATAATTGGCAACGACTCAATCGCTATGATATCGTTTGACAACTTAATCAGCGTCATTGTCAAAGACAAGGCTATTGCCAATTTGCAAAAAAATATTTTTAAAACTATTTGGAAAGGTTTATAATAATCTAATTTTGACCATGAACGCTTCTGGTAACTGGGGAATATATGAAGAAGTGTTATATTTACCTTCAAAGGAAGGGGAAGATTTTAGATAATATTTGCCCGCTGTTGACAAATAAGATTCGCGAGGTATTATTCAAATCAGATTTTATGTTTGTTCGTAAATTATTGCAGAAAAATTTAAAAAGTCATTTTGAGTCTCATATATTCGGCCGCGGAGAAGATTACTATGGTTGCGGACGGGTTGAAGGTGTAAAAATCTTTCCCGGTAAAAACAAGAATCAGATCAAAATTCGGGGTATTGTGTCGGGCAGTGACGATTATCGGACCGGCCTGTTTTTTGATTTGGAAAAAAATACATTCAGCCACCTGGATTGCAGTTGTCCATATTATGACGATTGCAAGCATTTGGCCGCGCTTGGGCTTGAGTTTATTGATCTTCTGGATGATTTTGCAAAAGAAAATAAGTTTTTAAAGCAAAACGAAAACATTTCAGAGCAATTGATCAAATGGATCAATAAACAAAAAATTGCGCGTAATTATAAAAATAATAATGACAGCACATTTGATTATGATGACAATGATTATATTGACGGCGAATATGAGGAAACGGATGAATATGAGGATGATTATAAGACAATGACTAAAGAAAATCTATTGGCTGAACTGAAAGCATGGGCCGACATGGGCGATGCGCCGGACAGTTCAATTGAAAAAGTAATCCAAGAATTGGCGCGGCGAGGCGTGGCAAGGCATGATAACGCTAAAAGCGCGAAGAAATTGATTTTGAATCCGAATAATCTCAGCGATTGCCAAATTATATTATGGCCGGGAAGCGGGGCGGAATTAAGAAGAGTTAAGATAATCGCCGCTAACGGGCAAGAGATTGATCCGGAAACTTTTTTGCGGGACAAGAAGAAGCTTGGCACTGATCAGGAAAAGCTCTTAAAATTTTTGCAGGCTAATAATTTTTTTTATCGCCGCGTTGATTATCATAAGCTTTTCGCGCTTTTGCAAAAATCCGGACTGAAAATATATTGGGAAAATATTAGCAAAAACCATGAGCTGAATTTTTCAGATCAGCAAGATAATTATAAAATCAAAGCCGCGTTAAATTTGGAAGACGTTAAGCGCGATTATGATAGATCAGCCAGGCAGGCTTATGTTTTTAGGCTTGACAGCAGTTATCGCAAAAAGAACATTTTCGTTTTATTGCGGAATGAAAAGGAAATTATCAGCGTGATTGATAGTGCTGTCAGGTATCATATATTATCGCCTTTGTTAAATAAGATAATAGCTCGCATCAGTATTAAAAACGATTATTATGGCTATGGCGACAAACCGTATGAAACCGAATTGAAAGAAGACGAGATTATCAAGATGGAAGAAATATTGCGTAATGCCAAACAAAGCCTGGCTTTTTCCACCAATCTGAAAGAGGATATTAAAGCTGTCGCTTCCAATCGATTTGAACCGGTTTTTTTGATCAATTATGACAGCGAAAAAGAAATATTGGAGATCAAGACAGCCGTTGATTATGGATGCGATTGGAAAGATCTGAATCAGAATATCGCTTTTCGGCGCCGGCAAGGGCGGGAATTTTTTGAAACTTGGGGAGCAGAAAAATATATCATCAAGCAAGGAATCGATGAGATTGCGTATGCGACAGTGCGCCGTAATGAAGAGTTGGAGCTGTTTAAATATTTTTTTTCCGCCAGCGCAGATTATGGCTTAAAAAAGAATCTGGAATGCCGGATTGAGGGCGAGCAGGGAATTTTCCGGTATTTGTCAAAGCACTGGAATAATTTGCTCGATTCCGGTGTTAAGATTATATACGTGAATGAAAAGATTAAATTCGCCGTAGATAATTTTCGGGCAGATTTTGCCGTTGATCTGAACGCGGAAAATAATTGGCTGTGGTTTGATGTGGATTGCTATTGTGGCCAGGACAAGATTAATTTGAAAGATTTGCGCGCTTATGTGAATGATAAGAAAAAATTTTTCAAGCTGGCGGATGGCCGTTTATTGAATATCACGAATTTTGCTGAGCTGGAAAGATTTGTCATGATGCTGGAAAGTTTTTACGCGCACGAGCAGGGCGGGTTTGAAGGCAAGCTTTATCATGCGCCGGAGCTTGCGAATGTTTTCACCAGCTCGGAATATTATAATGCCAAAGTCAAAGACAGTTTTAATAAATTTATCAAAGAGGCCAAGAGCGGCAAGCCGGTCAAGCGCGTCAAGATTGCGCCGGAGTTTAAAAAAGTCATGCGCGCATATCAGAAGGAAGGGGTTGATTGGTTTTACTTTTTGCGCAAATATCGTTTTGCCGGCATTTTGGCTGATGATATGGGTTTGGGTAAAACTTTGCAGACTTTGGCGCTTTTGGTAATGGAAAAGGTCAGAAATAAACCGTCGATAGTTGTTTGTCCAAAATCGATCTTGTATAACTGGGAATCGGAAGTGAAAAAATTTGCTCCCAATCTGAAGGCGTTGGTTATTGACGGCATACCGGCGGAAAGAAAAGATTTAATAAAAAAAGCCAAGAAATTTGATTTGATAATAACCGGCTATGCGACCATGAAAAAAGATGCGGAAATTTATGAGAAAGAAAAAATAAAGTTCAATTACTGCGTTCTGGACGAAGCGCAGTTTATTAAAAATCATGCCACAAAGAATGCGGCGGTAGTTAAAAGGATCGCTGCCGATTATCGTTTGGCACTGACCGGTACCCCCTTGGAAAACAGCGTTTCCGAAATCTGGTCTGTTTTTGATTTTTTGATGCCCGGTTTTCTGGGATCATACGGTGCGTTTACGAAAAAATTTCAGAATCCGATTATGAAAGAGAATAGCGCCATTGCTTTGGAACATCTGCGCAAAAAAGTGGAATGTTTTATGTTGCGGCGCACCAAGAGCGAGGTTTTGAAAGAATTGCCGCTAAAAGTTGAACAGGCATCGCACTGCCATTTGGAAAAAGAGCAGAATATTTTATATCAGGAAATTCTAGTTAATGTTAAAGCGGAAATTAATAAAGTGGTCGGTGAGAAAGGTTTTAATAAAGCGCGCATCCATATTTTAGCAGGCCTGACAAAGTTGCGGCAAGTTTGCAATCATCCGGTGCTATTGCTTAAAGACAAAGATTATACGAAATATGAATCGGCAAAATTAAATATGTTTTTGGAATTGATAGATGAGATTGTCGGGAATAATCGGAAAGTTTTGGTGTTCAGCCAATTTACGAAAATGCTTGATATTTTAGCTTCTGAACTGGATAAGAATAATATCGCTTATAATTATCTTTCTGGTAAAACTAAAAATCGGCAGGAGTTGGTTGATGATTTTAACCAAAATAGTGGCAAGCGTGTTTTTTTGATCAGTCTTAAGGCGGGCGGAACCGGACTTAATTTGACATCGGCCGATAACGTGATTATCTTTGACCCGTGGTGGAATCCGAGCGTTGAGAACCAAGCGATTGACCGCGCTCATCGCATTGGGCAGAAAAATTCTGTCAATGTCTATCGTCTGATAGCGGTCGGTACGATTGAGGAAAAAATCGTGAAACTGCAAGAACGGAAGAAATTCCTGTTCGACAGCTTAGTTGGCGAATCCAAAGATCTTTTTCAGAAATTGACCTGGGAGGATATTAAAGGATTGTTTGAATAAAATTATTCTTCAAATATTTTATTAGCTAGAGTTGAAAGAATACGAGAGTTATTCCAATAAAAATCGATATAAAAATAAAGTAGGTATATCCTGATATTAGGAAATTAACTAAAATAAAATTTATGACAAAAAAAATTAATTTAGCGGTGATTTATGGCGGGCCGAGCGGAGAGCATGAAGTGTCTTTGAAATCAGCCAAGGAAGTTATCAAGAATTTAGACAAGAAAAAATTTAATATTTTTTAATTTCGTTCAATCTCTACAAAATCCAATCTTCTCAACTCCTCTTCAATCTCATCGTCATCCACCTCTTCAGAATAAAAAATACTAGAAAATTCATGCTGTTTTTCTTGTTTGGCCAATTGCCAATTCCCTAAAATGTTTTTAAGACTGATAGTTTTTCTAATTTCCTTTTGTTTTACCAAGTCAATAACTTCATCCGTATCAACACACAACTTTTTCATTATCATCACAAAATCATAAAAATCACGATAACGGATACGGTCGTTCATTGCTCTAATTTTTTCAGCCGCTATTTCTCTGATATCCATGGCACGAACTTTTGTTTTTATGCCATAAACATTTTCATAATCCAGCTCAAGCGGAGGCAACACAACATTCTGTAAAAAATCAATTTCCACCTTAAGCGAATTCGGCATACCTAGCGGGCCGGCATATTGCAACTTTTCTATTTTTACCGTCGCACCAGACTCATAATCCTTTTTGATTTCCAGAAAATCATAGTTGATAAAAATATCTCTCACATCACTTAATTCAATTTTTTCAGAATTACTGGAAAAATCCAAATCTTCGGAAAATCTTAATTGCGGGAGATAAATATGATGCAGTGCCGTTCCACCTTTAAATATCAGCTTGTCCTTCATATCGGAATCAAAAATAATTTTAGATACAAGTGCCAAAAAATAATCCTTTTCAGCGATAGCCAAGGGATATTTTAGCTTCTTGTTTAGCAGAACGAGCTCTTCTCTACTTAATAATTCGATCATCATAATATAGACGCCACTTAGCATTAAATTTTTTAGACTCTTTTGTAAACCGAGAACTACCAGCGTGCTTTTTAGAATTGATAAACAATTTATCAGTGTTAATATTTAATTCATCCAGCAGTAGACCAACTTTTCTCTGCATTGAAATTCCAAGTTTCAAAGCATGCTCTTGCAACTTCTCAAAATCGATATCATTTTTATAGACATTAAATTTTTCGAATACCAGGCTGGCGGAATAAAAACTATTATCCAGATACAAATAATCAAGCAAGGCCTTTTCCCTTGTCGCCATATTGATAATTTTTCCATCAACACGAACATGTTCAAAACCAAAGTAATATTTTTTAGCAACTTTCACAAATCTAAAATTATTATCTTGGAATTTGTAATTCTTGCTTAATTTTAAATTGATAGCAGTTATGTTTTTTGAATACTGATCAAACATCCCATAATAGTTTAAAGCTGACTCCAGAGAAATATACGATTCTTTATTCAAGGCGTGCGAAATAACCAAAAGCGACATATCGCTGATTGACCGCGAGGAAAGATTCCCAATAATTATATAAAAACCTTTTTTAATTCGCAAAAACCAGCCGGCCTGTGCCAATATTTGAATACGGTTTTGGGCCGAAAATCGACTATATTCTAGAGTAAAAATCCTCATCAGATCTTTAGTAGAAGCAATTTTACCGACTTTTAATATTATTTTTTCTATAATTTTAGCGTCTTTTTCACTTAATATTGTATTTTTCATATGTAGATATATATTATATATGATTTGTATCTATAAACATTATATACTATTGTTATATTTTTAGCAAGCCTAATGAATAAATAGTTGACAATCGCAACTTTTTTGCTAGAATAAACTATTCTCGGTCATTCAAAATTTCATAAATACCAAATACAAGGAGGCGGGAAATGGCAAAATGTTTTGTTCAAGTTAGCGCATCTGTTGCGCTTGTGTATGTTAATGGCAAGTGTTGGGTTTTACAAAAAGACAATAGTTATCAACCATGGGAATGTAGGGCGCCGCAGATGCATAATGTTCATATGAACTCATTTTTTGAAGAAATGTACATGGAAGAAGAATATCCATTTCTTAAAATCAAAGACATTTTGCAAAAGAAAGGATGTCAAAATTTTATGCGTTTTTGCGCTTGTAATTGTATGGACAAGGAAATGCCATTACAGCTAAGAAAAAAATCCGCAGACCTTTTAGACAGATATTCTTTTGAGGGATATTCACTATCGGCATTTGAGTGGTTGAGCGAGACATTGCTTAATGCCGAACTACCGGCAGAGGCTGATATCAATAAGGAAATTTTTGATTGCCTGCCACAGAAATTTCAGGAATTATTTCGGCAAATCTTTAAAAAATATCGAAATATTGATATTTAAAACTATTAATCCTGACAAGGAGGTAGCATGCTAGATAAAAATAAATTTTCACTGGATGACTTGAACGAACTGACAGAAGGACTTGGAGATCGAATTCTTACTTTGCTTGACGGTCATCGAGATTGGTGGTCGTGCCAACGTGCAGAAAAAGAAGTCAATCAACTGTTGACAGCGAACGAATTGACACCCAGCGATGTGCTAGTGAACAAGGGGCTAGCAGAGGGGCTAACAATTAAAACAGCCTTTGAAAATGCTCGTTTTATTTATGAATTTCAAGGTAGACTTGGCTCAGTCTGAAAGTTTCCTTTCAATGCAAAGATGCCGGTGCTGGGAGTTTATATCTCCCAATAGTTTTTTTGCGGATTCGTCTTAAATCCCAGGTAGAAATAACTTGGGATTTTTTTTAAGATTTTTTTAAAATAGTCATCTCAAAATACTTTTGTCTTTCCGGTATTTTCACATTTTTTTATAAAGTAAGATAAATTTTTTTGCTTTTTGCATGTCGGAATATATTTAACTATTCCTTAAGGTTTGGCAAATAAAATGTAATTATGCCATTGGCAATAAAAATGATATAATTTGGGATATGGATGCGCAAGTATTTAAAAAAAGAAAGAAACAATTTGCGGCAATCTTTGTGATAGCCGTTTTGTTCATTTTATCTTCGTATCTTTCGATCCATTACGGAAGTTATTTCCAAAAGTTGGTAGCCTACAAAAATGCGGAAGCCGCTTTTATTTATATCCTTATTACCACTTTAGACGTCATATTGGCGCCGGTAGTAAGCACCTTGCCCTTGTTGCCGGTGGCCGCCAAAATTTGGGGGCCGTTCATGGCGGCAATCTTTACTATTCTCGGTTGGTTCCTCGGCGCTTGGGCGGCATTCTCTTTATCGCGCATCTTTGGACATGAAATAATCTGCAAATTTTTCAGGATTAAAAACGAGGAAAAATGGCGAAACAGGCTTCCCAGGGAGAATCTGTTCTGGCTGGTGGTTATGGCTCGCATTTTTTTGCCAGTCGATGTTTTAAGCTATATAATAGGCCTTTTTACCGATATGAGGCTGTCTGCGTACCTTTTAGCCACTTTTATCGGCATTACACCCTTTGCCTTTATTTTCGCATATGGCGCCCAGCTTCCGATCGATATCCAGGCCATGGCTTTGGCGATTTTTGTCATTTTAGTCATTTTGAATTATAAATTCATAAAAAAAGGAACGCAAAAAATATTCAAAAATTGGTCTTAGAGTTGACAATCTATCATCAGTTTCCTATTATTAAGTTTGTATGATAAACAAGTATCTGCCTTATGTTTATTTTGAGGGGAAAATAGTTCCGCTTGGAAAAGCCAAAGTTTCCGTAACCAATAAAACCCTGCAATACGGCAGCGGCGTTTTTAGCGGTCTTAGGGGGTATTACAATAAGGAGGAAAAAACGGTGAACGTATTCCGGATAGAAGATCACTACAAGAGAATGCTTGATTCGTTGAAAATTTTGAATGCCAGATTGAAATTATCATCAAAACAATTGGCCGATTTAACCATTGAATTGGTGAAAAAAAATAAGCCAGCCGCCAATTTTTATATCCGTCCTTTCGCCTATTGCCCTTCCGAGGTTATCGCGCCTACCTTGATCGGGAATGAAGTTTTTGATGTAGCGATATACATGATGACAATGGACGATTATTTGCCGGTTGATAAAGGCTTATCGGTTTGCGTTTCTTCGTGGAACAGGATCAGCGACAACGCTCTTCCGCCAAGAGGCAAATTTTCCGGCGCTTATGTTAACTCCATGCTCGCCCGCGACGACGCGATTCGAGCTGGCTTTAACGAAGCAGTTTTTTTGTCGGCGGACGGACATGTAGTAGAGGGAAGCGCCGAGAATATTTTTATTGTCCGTGATAATGTTTTAATCACTCCTCCGGCAACAGCGGATATTTTAGAAGGCATCACCAGAAAAAGCATCATCGAGCTAGCCGGGGAAAATGATATCAAAGTGGAAGAAAGATTAATAGACAGGACGGAGCTGTATATTGCCGATGAGATATTTTTGACCGGCACCGCCGTCCAGGTCGCCTGGGTTGCCGAGGTGGACAAAAGGAAAATAGGAAGTGGCAAAATCGGTCCGATAACCAAGAAATTACAGAAAATGTTTTTTGATACGGTTTACGGAAAAACGGAAAAAAATAAAAATTGGTTAACCGAGGTTGTTTTTAAATAAGAATTTTAGGGTTTATAGCTTCCGCCCGAGGCGGACAGGCAGTTGGTTACCTGCCTGCCGGCAGGCAGGGAGTATGATAATAAATTAACTAGTAAATAAGAATAATAATCATAAATTTTAGGGTTTATAGCTCAGTTGGTTAGAGCGCTACGTTGACATCGTAGAGGTCAGAGGTTCAAATCCTCTTAAACCCACAAAAAACGTGACACCGCTTAGGTGTTGCTTTTTAATTTGAAAAATATTATAATAGAGACATCTTAAAATAATATAAAGCAACTAAAAATATGAGAAAATTTTTAAATAAACTTTCCGGTTTAAGCAAAAGTTCTAATATAAATTTGCGCGGGGAAGATGTCTTGGAAGAAGAGGAGGCTGGAGATGAATATGAGGGAACAGAAGAAGATGTCGATGATTTGTTAGAAGAAGCAGGTGATGAAGAAAAAAAAGAATGGCTGGAAGACGGATACGAAGAAGGCCAATTATCGATCGATATTTATCAAACGCCGGAAAATATTGTCGTAAAATCAACTATTGCCGGTGTGAAGCCCGGAGATATTGATATTTCCATAAACAACGACATGCTGACCATTAGGGGAAAAAGGGAAACGGAAGAAACCATCAAAGAAGCAGATTATTTATTCAGAGAATGCTACTGGGGGTCTTTTTCCAGAAGCGTAATCTTGCCGGTTGAAATCGAGTCGGAAAGAATCGAGGCGGAACTTGAAAACGGTGTTTTGACGGTAACATTGCCAAAAGCCAAGCCGGCAAAGCAGATTTCCATAAAAGTTAAAGAAAGATAAAGAAAAATAAGAATTAAAAAATGAAGATAAAAATTACCATAGATCGTTTTGAGGGGGAAAAAGCGGTTTTAAAAACAGATGATAACGAGTCGATTATTTGGCCAAGGAAAAAACTGCCGGAAGGAGTCCGCGAGGGAACGGTTATAGCGTTCAATATCGGCAGCGACAAAGAAGATGCCGCAAAAAGGGAACAGCAGGCGAAAGATATTTTGAACGAAATCTTAAACACGGATTAATATGTTCAGCGAAAATCAAAAACATAATATATTAAAGTGGTTGCTTCGATCGGTAGCCATTTTTTTTATACTGCTTACAATGACGGCATCGATATTCTTGATTTTTGAAAAAACATACCAAGACAAGGTTTACCCAGGTGTCCGTCTCGGGAGCATCGATTTAAGCGGCGAAACCCGTTCTCAGGCCGCTTATATGATCAACCAAAAGATAAACAAGATAGACCAGGCTGGAATAGTTTTCCGCTATGGCGATCAGCAGGCGAATCTGATGTCCGTCGTGTCTTCCATTGAAAGCGATTTGGCTTATAGCGTAATTGATTTCGAGCCGGATGACACAGTTAACGAGGCGATGGCCTTTGGACGAAAGAGTAATTTTTTTCAAAATTTTTCCGATAAATTGAACGGGTTATTCCGCGGCCAGACGATAGAAATGAAATATTATTTAAACGAGGATGAGGCGGTTAAATCGCTTGCCGGCAGGTTTGATTTTTTGGAAAAAATACCCAACGACGCCACTCTCTTGTTTGATGAGCCTGAAAACGTCAGCACTCCAATAGACGCTAAAAATTTTAAAATTTTGGATGAAAATCTCGGCGAGGTTATAAACTATGCCGATGGCATGAAGAAGCTAAAGGAAAATTTAGCCGATATGAATGATGAAGATATCAAGCTTTCATCCCAGGTCAAGAATCCTTCTATATATAAAAAGGATATTTTAAATATAGATGAAAAGATAAATCGATTTTTAGAGCTTGCCCCGATTACTTTAAGTTTTTCTGCGGAAAATAAAAGATTTACCATATCAGGTCGGGATTTAGCGCCTTGGCTTTCACTAAAAAATAATCCGTCGGGAGCCGATGGCGAAAAAGTGGTTGTCGGCCTGAATAAGGTTCTGATGGAAAAATATATCAAAGAGGTTATCTCTCCGGCAATAGATCAAGAGGCGGATAATGCTAAGTTTGAGATCAAAGATGGAAAAGTTTTGGAATTCCAGACAAGCAAAGACGGCCGCGAGGTGAACACGGTTTTGACCATTGAAAAAATCGAGTCGGAATTGTCGCGCCAGCAGAAAGAAATAGAAATAGTCATTAGTGACGTCAAAAGCGATATCCAGATGAAGCAGGTGAATGATTTTGGCATCAAGGAATTGCTCGGAACCGGAAAATCAAATTTTGTCGGTTCACCGCAGAACCGGCGGCATAATATCGCCGTCGGAGCGGCGGCGGTAAACGGCACCCTGATTGAACCGGATGAAGAATTTTCTTTGATGAAAACTTTGGGAAGCATAGATAAAGATGCCGGTTATCTGCCCGAGCTTGTGATAAAAGAAGGCAAAACCGTTCCCGAATACGGCGGAGGCTTGTGCCAGATCGGAACAACGGTTTTTCGCGGAGCATTAAGCACGGGGTTGCCTATTACCATGCGCCGCAATCATTCCTATAGGGTCTCTTATTACGAACCGGCCGGAACCGATGCCACGATTTACGATCCGTGGCCGGATTTGCGTTTTAAAAACGATACTGGAAAATTTGTCTTGATCCAATCGCGGGTCGAGGGCGATAATTTGTATTTTGATTTTTGGGGA
>Ga0172380_10008294_pt1 | contig 11413 bp, 7 predicted proteins | sample Leawe162metaG_FD_119747 | JGI IMG/M metagenome (GOLD analysis project Ga0172380, IMG submission 119747) | Leachate microbial communities from a municipal landfill in Southern Ontario, Canada - Leachate well 162 metaG | ecosystem: Engineered > Solid waste > Landfill > Unclassified | place... | reverse complement strand
ATATATTAATCAGACATTATACCGGAGTGGAAATAAAATTAATATCAGGGGAGCAATTCAAAATAACAAATCCCAATATCGAGAGATTGCAAATTAAAGATGTTGAGATCCCGGTTGAATATACTCTAATGCAAAATTATCCTAATCCATTTAATCCGACTACAACAATCAAATTTGGTATTCCTGAAAAGACAAATGTTCAACTCGAAATTTATTCACTGATTGGTGAGCGTATAGCAGAGCCAATAAATACAGTATTAGAAGCGGGCTATCACGAAATTAATTGGGATGCATCTCATTTAGCAAGTGGGATTTATATTTACAAACTAATTACAAATAGATTCAGCAATGTAAAAAAAATGATATTCATTAAATAATATTATTTCTCTTATTCAGCGCGCCTCATAAGTAAAGCCGACTACGTGTCGGTTTTGCTTTAAATTATTATAAAAAAGTTGTTTACTATTATTAATATTTTTTATATTTTTCAATCGAAATCATGAGGGGCAACAAACAAAAAACTTTCTACTATTAAATAAGCCAATCCTGTCCTAAATAATATTATTGTTTACTGCTTTATGTCCATTGAAATAATACAACTCCTCGTTAAAAATTAAAGGTGGGCCCGTTGGCGCGGCGGGCAGCCTATTTTTTTTGTTCTTTAGCGTAAAAATAAAATTAACTGCACAATTTCAATTACTTATCTATGTAGGGCGCATATGAAAAAGTTATTTGTTATTCTGTTCGTTTTTTCCTTTTCTGCTTCTCTATATTCTCAATCGATCTTACTACCTATTACAGTCAGTAATAACGTAGGCAAATCAAAAATATTAAATATAGGTTTAGACCCCACAGCTACTGATCTATTAGATGCATCTTTAGGCGAGGATGAACTTCCCCCCGCACCTCCGGAAGATATATTTGATGCACGAATTAATATTTATAATTCTTCGATGGTTTTGCAAGGCGGCTCATTAATAGATCTTCGTAGTGGAACTAATACATTTCTTGGCGAAAAAATTTATTATATAAATTATCAACCGGGAATGGGAACGACCGTAAATATCGCATGGGAACTCCCATCGGGTGTTATAGGTACATTGCAGGATCGTGTTACAGGTAATTTAATTAATCAATCAATGAAAGGTACGAGCAATTTTACTATCTCTGATCCTAGTGTATTCAATAAAGTAAAAATTACAATTACATATTTGCTTAGTGATCTATCTACTCCGGTATTGTCTTCTCCGGCAAATAATTCACTTGGCTCGGACTTTAATCCTTCTCTTTCTTGGAGTGCAGTTAATTATGCCACGCTATATAAATTGATAGTTGCCACCGATAATAATTTTACTAATATAGTTTTTCAGGATTCTACCTTAACAACCACTTCAAAAACTTTATCGGGATTAGATGTATTAAAGCAATATTATTGGAAAGTCCGTGCTAAAAATCCTGATGCTAAATATCCTATAACAGAATATTCTTCTGTGTGGAACTTTACAACTAAATTAATCGCTCCTGTAAAACCAATTCTTGTTTTGCCTACAAATAATTCAATTAATCAAAATACATCGGTACAATTAAAATGGCGGTCAGTAAAATATGCTGCCACTTACGAACTAATAATGTCCGAAGCCTCAGATTTTACTACATCAGTTCATACCAAAACTGCAATCACTGATACCACATATACAGCACCGGCTATGAATTATAGCAAAACAATTTATTGGAAAGTTAGGGCAGTTAATAGTGCCGGAAATAGCGATTATTCCGATCCATTTAATTTCAGAACTTTATTAAGTCAAAACGTTACGATTGCTATTGGATGGAATATGGTTTCTGTGCCAGTTGTTTTAACAAATATGTCGGCAGCCTCCATCTATCTCGATAAAGTATCGAATGTTTATAAATTTAATGAAGGTTATGTAACTGAAACTTCTCTTTTAATCGGAACCGGATATTGGGTAAAATATAATGCAGAGAAGAGCATTAATTTTATTGGCTCTTCATCGCCTACTAATAAAGTCGCAGTTAAAAGTGGTTGGAATATGATTGGTGCTTTTGATACACAAATAACCGTATCTCAAATTACAACCGAACCAGCTAATTCTATTTCAACATTCTTTTATGGGTTCACTGATGGTTATATAAAAGCTACTACACTCGATCCGGGTAAAGGATATTGGATTAAAGTAAATGCTGATGGAAATCTTGTACTGCCAACCGGAGTCGGGAAAAATTCTGATTATACCAAAGAATATGAATATGACGAAGTTGTAGGCAGCATTTATATTTGCGATGAAAAAGGTAAGAGTACCGCTCTTTCGATCGTGAGTTCTGGTAAAAATTTAGAAATGGCAGAACTCCCACCGATGCCACCAGTCGGCATTTTCGATGTTCGTTTTTCTTCTAATCGATTTGCTGAACAAATTCTTCCCGGGCAGTGTCAGCAAATATTAATCTCTTCAGCCGATTATCCTGTTTCTATTTCAGTTGATAAGATCACTCTTCGTGTTCGTGATTCATTCGGTAATGAAAAAATAATTAAGAAAGGGGAGAAGTTCGTAATAACAAATCCTGCAATCGAACGAATAGAAATTACTTCAATTGAAATACCGACAGAATTCCAGTTGATGCAAAATTATCCAAATCCTTTTAATCCTGCTACTACAATAAAATTCACACTTCCTGAAGCTGTAAGAGTGCGATTAGAAGTATTTAATATACTCGGTGAGAAGGTCGCGGATTTAATTAATTCTGAAATGGATGCAGGTTACCACGAAGTTAATTGGAACGCTCGAAATCTTTCAACAGGTGTATATGTATATTCGATTAATGCCGGTAGTTATAGCAGTATAAAGAAGATGATTCTTCTCAAATAGTAACTAATGTCATTTCAATAAGAAAAGTTTTTTAATTCCTACATGGGAGTTAAAAATGCGCCCTAAACACCCTGTTTCGGCAGGGTGTTTTATAGTTACTACTTGTTGACTTAATGTTCTTAAATCCCTAATCATAAAATGTGCTTTCATAATCAGTAAAATATGGATGAATAAAATCATCAAAATCATTTATCACAATTCACAAACTATTTAATCAACTTCACTCAAAAACACATTACTTTAAAGTTGCCTTTTTTTCTCACCAAGGATTATCTCTTCCTAGCTTATCGAGTTAAACACAAATCAAAATTGAACGCGAATAAGTTTAAAATATCCTATTAATAATTATTTGAATTCTCTCATTATTCCCTTCTTTTTGTATTTCCATTTCATTATTTTAAAATTCCTTCGATAATAGTTTATGGGATTTGCTCGGACTATATCGTCCATATTATTAATATAAGCTCGTTATGACAGGAAAGGACCTAAGACAGAATAAAAATAGATTAGTAGTAATTTATTTAATAACCGTAATCATGATTATTTCAGCCGGTTTTGTTATTTATTTTGCTCTTAAAGACAACTTAAAAAAAATTAAGTATAATGAACTGCAATCTATCGGTCAACTAAAGGAGAGTCAAATCTCGGATTGGATCTCCGAACGGCTTGCTGATGCCCGGAATATTCAAAGTAATCCATTTCTCATTGGTGCATTAGAAAAATATTGTAATAATGGAGACCCCCGTTTAAAAGCCGAGATTAGTAATTTCTTCGATAATATCCGATTCTCTAATGACTATGCGGGTGTTTATTTGTTGGATTCAACGGGAGAAAGAAGAATTACATCTGCTTCATCATCATTGCTTCTGCCAAGTTACAATAAGCGCATTCTTAAACTTAGAATGAATCAATCCCAAATAAAAATTAATGATATTCATTATGCACATAGTACTGATAGAATCCATTTAGATATTTTTATCCCAATATCAGCAAAGAACCAATCTTGCATAATTGTTCTTGATGTCGATCCTTTTGCATATCTCTACCCGATGATTAACAAAGCTCCATATAAAACTGAATCAATGGAATTTGTTATTGTTAGACGATCAAATAATGATGTGATTTATCTTAACGAATTAAGACATAAGAAAGAAAGCGCACTAAAACTTAAAATACCGCTTTCATTAAAAAATCTCCCAACTTCGCAGGGTATTTCTGGTAAGCAGGGTATTATTGATGGAGTTGATTACCGTAATAAAGAAGTAACGGCTGATTCTAGACCCATAAAGAATACTGATTGGTTCCTAATTACCAAGCAGGACAATGATGAAATCTATGCCGATCTTTATATAAGAGCTTACCTTCTTCTTACTGTTTCTACATTGCTAATAACTGTAATAGGAGTATTTATTTTTTTTCTTTTTAGAGATAATGAAAAAAAATTGTTACAAGAACAGGTGAAATCCGAATCCGAAAAAGCAGAACTGACAAGCAATTATAATAAAAAGATAGTTAAACTAAACCGTACTTTAACTGTATTAAGTAATATTAATCAATCAATTGTTCGTGTTAAAGAAAAGCATAGATTATTTGAAGAAGCGTGCAATATAGCCGTTGCTGATGGAAAATATATTGCTGCTAAAATTAGTGAAATCGATTATGAAAATAAAAAAATCAATTTGATAGCCAAATCTGGTTCGGAAATTATTCCGGGGAAAAGTCTCATTACGTTTAATGATCTAAATAATCTATTTGGAATTGACAATAACAAAAATTTTAAAAAAGATTATTTCGTAAGTCAGAATTTAGATAGTTATGATCCGAATTCTGAATGGGTTAAAGAAATTATGATGTATGGTATAAAATCATTTGGCATTTTTGCAATCTTGGCTAATGGAAAAATTGAAGCTTTTATATCATTATTTTCAGATACTGATAACTTCTTCGAAACAAAGGAAATTGATATTCTAAAAGAATTGGCAATGGATTTGGGTTATGCACTTGAGTTTATGCTTGAAGAAGATAAAAGAATGGCTGCAGAGTATCAGCTCTCCGAAAATCAGAGAATGCTCGAAACTCTTTTCTCTAATTTACCTGGTATGGCTTATAGGTGCAAGTACGATGATGATTGGACGATGCTTTTCGTGAGTGAGGGTGTCCAACATTTAACCGGTTATTCTCTTGAAGCCCTTCTCTATAATAATCTAATTTCATATAAGGAGCTAATTCTTCCCGAATTTCACCAAATGATTTTAGAAGAAACCGACAAAGCAAGAGATAGAAAATCTCAACACAATTTTGTTTATAAAATTAAACGTGCCGATGGTGAGATAAGGTGGGTTTGGGAAAAAGGAAAAACAATCTTTGATGAATTTGGCGAAGTCCTTTTTATAGAAGGATTTATAACTGATATTAATGACTTAAAAAATTATGAAGATGAACTTCTACAAGCTCGCGAACAGGCAGAAAATGCTGATAAAGTAAAAACCGAATTTCTTGCTCAAATGTCGCATGAAATTCGTTCTCCAATTAATGTTATTCTTAGTTTCCTTGGACTGATTAAAGAGGAAGTGATAGAAAAAATTGATGATGTGTTTGTGGAAGGATTTAATAGTATCTCCTCGGCTTCAAAACGACTTATAAGAACCATAGACCTGATTCTAAATATGTCTGAGATGCAATTAGGCAGCTACATTCCTTCTTATCGCAAAATTGATTTAGAGTACGATATTATTAATAAAGTTGTAAGTGAGTATAAGGAAGCTATTCGATCAAAAGGGTTAGAATTGCTTCTTAATGTTAAACAAGGTGAGGATTATTCATTGTATGCAGATGAATATAGTTTAGGACAGATTACCGCTAACTTAATTGATAATGCAATGAAATATACTGAAAGAGGAAGAATTACGATTGCTCTTGATAAAAAATCGCTTAATCAAATTGAAATGTCGATTTCAGATACAGGCATTGGAATGTCAGATGAGTATAAATCACGTTTGTTTACTCCATTTTCACAGGAAGAAGAGGGTTACACTCGAAAATTTGAAGGTACAGGTCTCGGACTTGCACTAGTTAAGAACTACTGTAACATTAATGACGCAGAAATTCGTGTAGAAAGTGAAAAAGGAAAAGGCACTTCCTTTATCATAACATTTTATTAGTTTTGAGTGTAGTCGATTTATAAGAGTATCTTTCTACCATCTTCAGACATCCGCCAATTTCAACTCTCCAAATTAGGTCTAATAGCTATTTGCTGATATTTAATAATTTTAGCTGTTTTTCGCGGAACTAATCCCCCACATTAAGCATCTAATCTTCGGTTTTAATAAAAGTTTTTATTAGAAATCACCTCTATTAAACTTTTTTACATCCGCTTGTGTTAAATCATTAATAAAATCTCATAATAAGGTAATAAGTAATGCAAAAATTCAGGATTTTTCTGTTTCTTCTATTTTTTATGTCACTTTCTGTAAATGCTCAACAGCAGATGGGAGGACAGCGTCCCGCAGGAGCTATTTTAATGGCTGATGGCAAAGTTTTTGGTCGTGTTTTAGATTCTCAAGATAAAGGTGCAATTGAATATAGCAATGTTGTCCTTTTTCGGTACCGCGATTCTACAATGGTAACAGGTACAGTTACTGATAAAAAAGGGCAATTCTCTTTAGAAAAATTATCTCCAGGCAGATTTTATGCGAAAATTTCTTTTATAGGTTTTGAAACAATCTATATTGACAGCATTTCCATAAATCCTCGCAATAAGGAAACTAATCTTGGCGATATTTATATAAAGCCTACCGCTTTTCAGGTTCAGTCAGTTGTTGTTACGGGTGAGCAGGAGATGGTTCAACATAATCTCGATAAAAAAGTAATTAATGTAGATAAAAATATTGCAAGTTCAGGAGGCAATGCACTTGACGTAATGCAGAATGTTCCATCGGTTACAGTCGATGCAGATGGTGGAGTAAAATTCAGAAATAATTCCAATCTTAAAATTTTAATTGACGGTCGCCCCGGTGGTACTGAAGGACTTTCGGCTTCTGATATACTTCAGCAATTACCTGCTTCCACAATCGAATCGATAGAACTCGTTACAAATCCTTCGGCTAGATATGATCCTGAGGGAACTGCCGGCATAATAAATATCATTACTAAGAAAAAATCTAATATCGGTGTTAATGGTGTGTTTTCACTTAATGCTGGAACCGGTGATAAATATAATACTTCAATTAATATGAATCTTCGCGGTCAAGACGTAAATGTATACGGAAGTTATGACACCCGGTTTAATAAATTCGATGGCTCTAATAGTACACTCCGTTCTAATTTCTTTTCTGCTGGAGTCTCTCAATTAAATCAATCTCAGTTTTTTAAAAATGATATGGGTATGCAAAATGTTTCGCTTGGTTCTGATTGGTTTATCGATGGTCAAAATACTCTCGGATTAAATTTTAAGTACAGAACAATGGATTTTGGAAATAAGAGCATTTTGGAGAATCAAAATTTAAGTGGCTTGTCTAATCCGGTTCAATCTTTTATGCGTACTAATAATTCCGATCGTAACCATCATTCTTTTGATTATAGTTTACTTTACAAAAAGACTTATGATACAAAGGGAAGAGAATTAACGATAGAAGCAGATTTTGATGATAGCAAAATGAACTCTACTCAGAATATCGATCAAAATTCAATTCAGCCAGTTATAAACACAATATCAAAATCACTTACTGATAATAAACATCGTATGTATACGGCTGAATTAAATTATATCGATCCAATTCAGGATTTCGGCAGAATAGAAACAGGTGCCAAATACACAAATAAAAATTTGAATACAAGAAATGAATACTATAATCTCGATTTAAAATCATCCAATTGGAATGAAGATATTTCTCTTCAAAACTATTTTGATTACAACGAACAAAATATTGCTGGATGGGGAATATATTCCAATATTTGGGGCGGATTGAAATATCAAGCAGGTATTAGATTAGAGCAAGTAGTAATCGATGCCTCTTTAGTAAATAAAAACGATTCCTTTGATAATAATTATTTTAGTGCCTATCCATCTGTTCATCTTAGTTACGATTTTGGCAGTGATTATGAAGGTATGTTTAGTTACAGCAGAAGAGTCGATAGACCGAATAACCGCCAATTAAATCCTTATACAGACTATTCTGACTCATTGAATATATTCCAAGGTAATCCAAAACTAAATCCTCAGTATATTAATTCGCTTGAAGTCGGACTTTCAAAATATATTGGTAAAACATCACTTTCTTCTACTTTATTTTACAAAGAGACCAATGATGTAATCTCTACTATTTCTACACTCATGCCAACCGGAGTAACATATAGCACATTCCAGAACATCTCATATAGCCAAAGTTATGGAGCTGAATTCGTGGCTACGTCTTCAATATGGGATTTTTGGAAAGTAAATGCCAATGTATCTATCTTCAAAACAATCTTGGATGATAAGGGAGTTGCTAACATTAATGTAAATAGCAATTCATGGACTGCGAAACTAAATTCTAATATGAATCTACCTGCCGGATTAATTTTACAATTAATATTTAATTATAATTCACCAAGTTATATTATGTCTATGGGTTGGGGTGGTGGGATAGTTACAGCTCAAAGCAGAATGAAAGAAACTTATTTCGCTGATATGGCTCTTAGAAAAGATTTTATGAATGGTAATTTATCTGTTACTCTTCGATTAACTGACTTATTTAATTCGCGCAAGTTTGATAGCGAAACAACAGGACTTGGTTTCTTATCTAATTCAACACGCAGAATGGATTCGAGAAATTTATATCTCGGAGTTTCATACCGATTAAATCCTTCTCAACAAGATCGCAATAAACCTCGTCAGAATGACGGACCGGATCAAGAATCGATGTTTTAATAAAAACTTAGTATTAGCCAACAAAGAAAAATCAAACTATCGCTTTGCTGCATTTTGCAAGGCGATAGTTTTTTTATTCAATTATCTATGCCCACGTTGCTTGGAAACTTTAACCCTCGAAAAATCTGCACTATTAAACTTATTAACGCATAGAACAAAAAATAGTGTTCCCAAAACGATTATTAAAAATGTACTCAATAAAGGTGTAATAACAAATCCTCCTATCGGAAAATTAATTCCCATTTTAATCAATTCTTCGCTCGATAATGTTTCTAAATTGAGTACAACATATCTAAAAGCCGCAGTTGCATAAGTCAAAGGGTTTAGATAAACAATAGGAATAATCACTTTAGGTAAAGCCATAATCGGAATATAAGCACCAGATAAAAAAGTCAGTGGAAAGGTTAGTATAGTAATTAGAAGTTGAAAATTTGTTGAGTCTTTTGCAATTGCGGCTAAGTATAAACCGAGTGCACTGGAGGTTAGACCAACTAAACTCATGAGAATTATTACTAATACACTATGAAACAAATCAATATTCAGCCCCATAAATAATCCTGCAACAATAATTATCAGTCCTTGAATAATAGCAACAATGGCGGAAGATAGAACTTGTCCGATAGCAATTTGCCATCTTTTAATTGGGGCGACTAAAATTTCTTTCATAAATCCGGAAGATATATCCTCAAGTATGCTCATTGAATTATTTAATGACGATTGAAATACTGTCATAATGATAATTCCGGAAATTAAGTAGTTGAGAGGATGTTCTAAATCTAAAACCATAGATTTAGTTACAAATGAAAAAATAAATAGAAGCATTCCAGACATAAAAAAAGTAAAGAAAAGTTTCATTTTATCTCTGCTTAACTTAATTAAATTTCTTGTTACGAGTGCTATTATTGGGCGCATTATATTCTTATCTCCTTTCCTGTAATTGCAATAAACACATCGTTGAGAGTTCCTTTATTTATTTCAATATCTTCAATTGTATCTTTGAATTTTTCTGTAATAGAAAAGATAGTCTCTAAGTTTGTGATATAAATAATGAGATGATCCTCATCATATTTATATTGAAGAGAATGAGTTTCGAGATAAGATAATAATAAAGAGTAATCTTTACTTTTAATTTTCATTATTGTGGATGTAAAATTCTTCTTAAGATTATGGGGAGTATCGAATGCTACAATTTTTCCATGATCAATTATTGCTACTTTATTGCATATCTCGGCTTCTTCCATATAGTGAGTGGTAAGAAAAATTGTAATATTTTTTTGCTTCTGAAGCTTTCGGATATAATCCCAAACGTTAGCACGAGTTTGAGGATCGAGCCCAGTAGTTGGCTCATCTAAGAAAAGAATTTTTGGAAAATGGACTAAACCTCTTGCAATCTCAGCCCGTCTTTTCATCCCACCAGATAGACTATCGACAAGCGCTTTCTTCCAATCCATCAAATCAACAATATCAAGTACAAAGTCGATTCTTTTTTTAATCTCGTCTTTTGGAACATTATAAAAAACGGAGTGAAGTTTTAGATTTTCTTCCACCGTCAATTTACCATCTAATGTTGGTTCTTGGAAAACAATTCCTATATCTTCTCTTACTTTTCCCTTGTAATGCGTTAAATCGTTTCCGTTAATTTTTAATTCGCCACTTGTTTTATCCTGTATTGTGCAGAGAGTATTGATTGTTGTACTTTTCCCAGCTCCATTGGGTCCTAAAAATCCGAATATAGTTCCTTGCTCTACAGTGAAGGATATATCGTCAACAGCCTTAAAATCGCCGAATATTTTTGTGAAATTTTTTACTTCAATACTATTATTGAGCATAATTATTTCCTGGTAACATATAGTTACTTATAATAAATGTGTTTTAAATGTTTAGTTGAATAAGAAATAAATATTATTCTGATTTCTCTTTTTTGTGGAAGCGGTCAGTCCAGCTTTCTCTCATTTTTTCTCTTTCTTCAGGGGTAAGATTCATCCATTTTTCTCTCATCTCTTTCGAGTGAATAGATGAGTGGTGGAAACTATCTCTTTTTGAACCTCCATGGGGAAAACCACCAAATAGAATTTTAGCTAATACAAATATTCCCATTGCCTGTAGGAAATTAATTGAGGCAACTCCCAATACTGGAGGTAAAATAGCATTCCATAGGTACATTACTAATCCGCCGAAAACTATTACTCCGCCTATTAGTGCAAGTATGAAATAACCAATTCTTTTTGCTCCACTTTTTTTATCATCTTTATTGAAATGCATTGAGTTCTCCATTTTAATATTTATTTGTTACTTAATGGTTTTAATTTTTCACGTAAATGTGCAACAGCATAACGTTTTCTTGATATAATAGTTTTAATACTTTCGCCTGTTTTATCTGCAATCTCCTGAAGAGTGAAATCTTCTAATTCGTTCAAAACAAATACATCCCTTTGTTTTGGAGGTAATTCTTCCAATGCTATTAAAAAAGCTTCATGGAAATATTCAGCTTCAATTTCCGCTTCTAAATTTAATTCGTCTTGAATCATATCTTCGGGATATAATAGTTCTCCATCTTCGTCTTCAATGATCAATTCATCGAAAGATTGTGCTCTTTGTTTGTCATTGATATATTGACTAT
>Ga0172380_10008293_pt1 | contig 11413 bp, 12 predicted proteins | sample Leawe162metaG_FD_119747 | JGI IMG/M metagenome (GOLD analysis project Ga0172380, IMG submission 119747) | Leachate microbial communities from a municipal landfill in Southern Ontario, Canada - Leachate well 162 metaG | ecosystem: Engineered > Solid waste > Landfill > Unclassified | place... | reverse complement strand
TTACCTGGTTAAAGCGGGCATATCGGAAGATATCCTTACCGTGAAACCGATGGGCGAACTGGAAGCGGTTAAATCCTCCTGGCCTTTTGCCCGGAAGGTTCATTTTGAGGTGATTTCGGAGTAAGCGTAACAGAACTAAATAAATAAGGGCCCTATCTAAAATTTTAGATAGGGCCCTTATTTATACCATAACCCTATTAAGACGATTATTTCGTTGAACTTTCCATATCAACCTCCAGATGGAAATGATGAAAAAAACGGTGAATGATGGGGGCAAAGAGCACGCCGACAATAACCAGAAACATCAACCCGGAAAAAAGCGCGTAGAATGAAGCGAAAATTTTCCCGGCTTGGGTATGTAATTCGTTGACCGGTCCCATACCGCCCAAAATCATCGCCGCGTTAACAAGAGAATCTAACCATGAAAGATTCTCAAAAACATGATAGCCGACAACACCCATCGCCAAAGAGCAGAATATGATTATAAAAGCAATGCCGGCATATAGAACCAGTCTTTGTAGAAAGGCAGCCCGCGAAAGCAATGGTTCATGACGATGCTCAAACATTATAAACCTTCCCGGAAGTACGATTAACGCCTGTTCTCAAGCACACCGGAAGCCTTTCCTTTCAGTGTCCCGTATTATTCTTATTCCACCAGTCGCGCCACGGCACCGGCTCTTTTCCAAAATTCTGACCGGTTATTCCGGTTAAAGCGTGAACCGTGTATAACTGCACCACCGAGTTCCGGTCATTCAACAGCGCGATCAACGGTTCCACCGCGCTCCTATCCTTTAACTTTCCCAGTGCTTCTGCGGCGGACGACCGGACATAAGGTTCCAAACTGCTTAATTTGGCAATCAAAGGGTTTACCGCACGGCTATCTTTCAGTTCTCCCAACGACCAGGCCGCAGCCCATTGAACATTGAAATCTTTGTCATTAAGAGCTGAAATTAACGGCTGAACCGCCCGGGCATCATTGGTACCGCCCAATCCGGCCGCTGCGCTGGAACGTATACCTGCATTACTGTCATTCAGCAACCGGGCAATCAACGACTCTACGGCCGGTGCACCTGTCTTTCCGAGCGCCCCAGCCGCAACCATCCTGACATCCGGATTCTCTCTGCTCATAAAAATAAGCAACGGCGCTACCGCCGGTTCGCCGATTTTGCCCAGAGCTTCCGCGGAACCCCTTTGTAAATAAACATCTTTATCCATCAGGGTAACCAGCAGGGGTTTAACCGCCGGTTCGCCGATTTTGCCCAGGGCCGAAGCAACATTTATCCGAAAAAGGTAATCCGTACTTTTTAACGATTCAAGCAGGGGTTTAACCGCCGGTTCGCCGATTTTGCCCAACGCTTCAATCCCAGACGCCTGAACGTTCCGGTTCGAATCATGCAAAAGAACAATCAGAGGTAAAACCGCGCTTCTCTCTTTTGCTTCACCCAAAAAATAAGCACTGTTCTGGCGGAGGCGGCTATCTTCATCCTTTAACAAAAAAAGTGCCGGTCCAACAACCCGTTCATCCTTACTTAAAGCCAGCAGCTGAAACGCGTCTAACCGAACCGCGGGATCTTTATCCTTAAGAAGTGCAATCAAGGGTTCCACTGCTGCCGGTTTGCCGATTCTCTTTAACGCCTGCACCGCGGCAACCCTGATGTTTGTGTTTTTATCCTTCAAAGCGCCGACTAATGGCTCGACCGCCGCCGGTCCTATCTCCACCAGGGAATTAATTGCCTGCATCCGAACCTCAAGTTCCCGATCATCACCCAGCGCAATCAAAGGCGCGACTGCGCGAACGTCTTTAATCGCCCCTAATATTTCAGCCGCGTTTTTGCGCATCGCAACATTCTTGTCCTTCAAAGCTTTAATCAAATAGGGTACAGCCGGTCCGCCTATCTTTTCCAGTTTTTCGGCCGCAATCAATTGAACCGCTACGCTCCGGTCTTTTAGTTTTTGGACCAGGACGCCGATACTATCTTTTGGTTCTTCTGGTATCTTTAGTCCTTCTGGCGCCGGTTCTGCCGGCGGTATCATTTGCCTTGTTTTATTTATAGATGAAAAATCAATTGTTGGCTCAACAGGTCTCCTTGCTTTTATTACGGCTAATACAATGGCGATAACAACAATGATGATGATTATCATCACGATCATCGCGCTACCGCTTTTCTTTTGTTCGGCCATTTTTGTCTTCGCCTCCTTCAGAAAGAACGGGATTTGAAACTTAACAATCTTAATTTTAGCATATTCTAAAATATTGCTGAAGAGCGTAACTGGTCTAAGCCGTAAAAAGAAACATAATCAAAAAATTATTATCCCGATACTTTTCGTAAATTTATAGGGTCATTTCTAAAATCAATTTTTATGTTATGCGTCTATTCGTATCTATATTCGTAAATAAAGATATCTTATCACTTTGTTTGAAAAGCGGTCAAAGAAAGTGTTTAACGGGTGGCCGTCCAGCAAACAGCAATTGCGAAAAATACGCATTTGGAGTACAATTTTATCGAAAGATCTGAAAAATGGAAGAGGAAAAATTTCGAAAACTGGTAACGGAAGCGATTGACGAATTACCGGATTCGTTTAAAAAAAAGATTGATAATCTTTACGTGATAGTGGAAGATTTTCCTTCCCGGGAAATATTGAAAGAGCAGGGGGTAGAATCCCCCTATTCCCTTCTCGGTCTTTACCAGGGTATCCCCATCAAGAAAAGGGGCGTGTCTTATACCAATGTTTTACCGGACCGGATAATCATTTATCGAAAACCGATTGAATCAATCGGTAAAGGTGACGCGCAGATTAAGGAGAGGGTAAAAGAAGTCTTCCGGCATGAATTGGGCCATCACTTTGGATTCAGCGAAAAAGAATTGGCGGAATATTAACAAATCCGGGGTGGAATTAATCGGAATTCAAAAGATTAACGGCGTTTTCCCCCAGGATAAGTTTTTCCTTCCCCGCCCCAAGTTCCAATTTCCGGAAAAGAGAAAGCGCCTCAGCCTGGTCCGTCCAGGGTGAATCGGTACCGAAGAGAATATACTTTTCCGGGTGGTTCAGAATAATTTCCCGGACCTTTTCAGGAGACAAAAATCCGAGCGAAAACGAAATTTCCAGGTAGACTTTTTTACCCAGCAGGAATTCTTTGACCTCTTCCCACTGGTTCCAGGCGCCCAGATGCGTTGTAACCAATTTCAACTCCGAAAACCTTTCGTGAATTTTCAGCGTCCGCAAAGGGTCCGCCCTTTCAACGCAGGGAAAAGCAAAATCAAAACCGGTGTGCATCACCAACACCAGTCCCGCCTTACTGACTTCCTCGTAAAGAGGAAACATCCTTTCTTCGTCCAGAAAAAAATCCTGGTAATAGGGATGGAGCTTCAAGCCTTTAAACCCCGCCTTTTTTACCCGCGCAACCTTCTCGTGAATCCCGGAATCGTCCGGGTGCAGGGAAGGGAAGGGGACAATCCTTTCCGAACTGATTTCCCTACTCCACTCAAATATGGAATCAAACTGCTCCGGCTTGGTCGCGATGGAACAGATAACGCTCTTTTCAATTCCGCAACGGTCCATGGATGAGAGAAGGGCGGAAACAGTGCCGTCAAGGCGTGCCCTGATTCCACCTTTCCCTTCAAGCGATTTTATCGCTCTTTCCGCCAGTTTATCGGGAAAGGCATGGGTATGAAAATCAATAATTTTTTCCATTTTTACACCAAAATAATTTTACCCGAAATTCACGGCAAAAGGCAAACATCACGACAATTCGGTGTTGACAAAAAAAAGACTACAGATGATAATAATAAGATAATGAGACGGAAAAAACCACTTTCTCCGGAAGAAGTTCTTAACGCGAAAGTTGTGATAAACGAAGCGGTTCGTACGGAAGAAAAAGGGAAAGAATTACTTATCGTCGTTTCCCGGAAAAAATCCTTCTTTATAAACCTGCTTTCTTTAATACTGGTGGTTCCGAAGGAAAAAAAGGTGGTACTGGACGAGCTGGGTGCTGAAGTTTACCGCGACTGCCGACAGAACCTTCCGGTATCGGAAATTGTGGCTAATTTTAAAAAAAGGCACAACGTTTCCGAAGATTACAGCCGCCAGAGCGTAATGCTTTACTTGAAAACTCTTGCCCAACGCTCAATTATCGGCTTTTTAATCAAGGAGTCAAAAAATGGCTAAAAAAATCGGCAAGCAGCTTTCTTTGCCTAAAAACGAGGCTTTCAAAATGAGCCTGCGCAACATCAGAATTCGCTTTGGACGAGCGCTGGTTGTTTCTTCCAGCGTATTTTTGGGCGTGGCTTTTTTAATGTCAATCCTCACCGGCAGCGCAATCAATTCCGCACTCCTCAAAAACGGCCCGGAGGCAATCCGGCTCAGTCTTTCTGCCGACGCTTCTGAGTCCATGGCCCGCAATATCTGGCTGGTAAGCCTTTCGCTCCTGGTATGCGTGGTCGGCATCACTAACTCAATGCTCATGTCGGTAAGCGAACGCAGCCGCGAAATCGGAACAATGAAGTGCCTGGGCGCCCTGAACCGCTTCATTATGGAAATTTTCCTGATTGAATCCGCCCTGCAGGGATTATTAGGTTCCCTGGCCGGCGGCCTGATCGGCGCGCTAACCATCATCATTTCGTTCATTTTGCGTTACGGCGGAGGAATCGTTTCTTATATTCCCTATCTTTCCATCGTTAAATTGTTTCTTTTTTCCGTTGTCCTGGGAACCGTTATTGCCGTTGTCGGCGCCGCCTACCCAACCTATCTCTCGGCCCGGCTGGAACCAGCGGAAGCTATCCGTCGAGAAATTTAAATATTTCAAGGGGGTTAACATGTCAGAAAAAAAAGACGTAGTGGTGCGAACGGTTGGGGTGGAAAAAAGTTTTATGCTGGGCCGAATTGAACTAAACGTTCTGAAGGGTATCGACTTGGAAATCAACCAGGGTGAATATATTTCCATCATGGGTCCTTCCGGTTCCGGCAAGACCACTCTTTTTAATATGATCGGCGGTCTGGATAAACCCAGCAGCGGCCGCGTCTATATTGACGAGGTGGACGTTGCGCAACTTGATGCTTTTGAACTGGCGTGGTTGCGCTGTCGAAAAATCGGTTATATTTTCCAAACATTCAATCTCATCCCGGTAATGACCGCCCTTGAAAACGTAACACTCCCGATGATTTTTGCCGGAACCAACCACGATGAATCCGTGGACAAAGGAAGGCAGTTGCTGGAACTAGTCGGCCTGGGCGATCGTATCCAGCACAAACCTTTCGAACTTTCCGGGGGCCAACAGCAGCGGGTAGCCATTGCCCGGGCGTTCGCCAACTCTCCGGCCATTATCCTGGCCGATGAACCGACCGGAAACCTTGACCTGAAAACCGGCAAGGAAATAATCGGGCTGTTGAAAGAGATGAACCGCAAGCAAGGGGTTTCGGTAATCACCGCCACGCACGACCTGAAGATGCTGGATATTTCCGACCGGGTCATCTGGATTCGGGACGGACAGGTAGAACGAATTGAAAACCGCGCCGACATCAATATTCAGGTGGGTGAAGTAGAAGGGGAATAAAATCAGTAAACGGTGAACGGTAAATGGCGAACGATAAAAACGTTAAGACAAAAAAAATGCCCAGGCTGGGAATTATCGGCGCCGGCAAGATGGGCTCGGCAATCATCACCGGCCTCCTGAAAGCCAAGGTCATTACAACCGAAGAAACTCTGGTTTGTGACCGTGACCCTCGACAATATAAAAATATAACCTCGGTTTATCCGGTTAAAACCGCGAAGAGCATTCCAGAGCTCGTCTCCCATTCCGATATCTGTATTCTGGCCGTAAAACCGCAGGACAAAGAAAGCGTCCTGAAGGAAATGGCAGCCATCGGAAAAAGAAAATTGGTTGTTTCCATTCTCGCCGGCATTCCTACCGAATATCTGGAAAAAAAATTAGGCAAAATACCGGTGGTCCGGGTAATGCCCAATATCGGCATAAAGGTCGGCGCCGGAATGAGTTTTTACAGTCCGGGCCATTTTATCCGCCGGGCCGAACTTAAAATAATATCCCGTCTCTTCGCGAACCTCGGAGAAGTAGCCGAAATCCCGGAAAAAAAGATGGACCTGGTAACCGCTGTTTCCGGAAGCGGTCCGGCCTATTTTTTTCTTCTGATGGAAATCCTGGCCGAATACGCCCAAAAATCCGGAATATCAAAAGAAGATTCCGCGAAGATGGCGCGGCAGATTGCCCTGGCTTCCGCTTTGCTGACCAAAAACGAACCCGCCGGACAATTACGGACCGCGGTTACCTCTAAAGGAGGGACAACCGAAGCCGCCATCCTGATTCTGGAAAAAGCCGGAATCCGAAAAATGTTCGATTCCGCCTTGAAAGCGGCCCGAAACCGCGCCCGGGAACTATCCCTGTGAAAAACCCCGCCCTGAAGAATTGTCGTTCGGCAACCCCTAAGATTCTGGTTGTCGGTTCAATCGCCTTCGATACCATTAAAACTCCGTTCGGAGAAAAGAAAAAAATCCTGGGCGGTGCCGCGACCTACTTCTCCTACGCGGCCAGCCTGTTCGCGCCGGTTCACCTGCTGGGCGTCGTCGGGTCCGATTTCCCAAGGCAGCAAATCAGAAAATTTGAAAAAAGAGGCATAGATACTTCCGGGCTTCAGGTCCGGCCAGGCAAAACATTCCGCTGGTCCGGCGGGTACGAAAAGAACCTCAAAGAAGCCAGAACCATATCCGTTTCTTTAAACGTCATGGACGGATATTCACCCACGCTTCCAAAACACTACCGGAAGTCACAACATGTTTTTTTAGCCAACACAGACCCGGAAATCCAACTGAAAACCCTAAAACAGGTTGATTCTCCGAAATTAGTGGTTTGCGACACGATGAACCTCTGGATAAAAACCAGGCTGCCCGAACTTAAGGAATTGCTGGAAAAAGTGGACGTCCTCCTGCTAAACGACGAAGAGGCGCGGCTGCTTACCGGCCGGGAAAATCTGATCGCCGCCTGCCGCGACATTTTAAGATTAGGCCCAAAAATCGCTATCATCAAAAAGGGGGAGCACGGCGTAATCCTGGCCTCCGGAAAAAAAGATTTCTTCTTTACGCCCGCCTTTCCCACCACCAGAGTCGCCGACCCTACCGGCGCCGGCGACAGTTTCGGCGGAGGCTTTACCGGATACATCACGGCCACCAACGACTTCTCGGCCGCCAATATGCGCAAAGCCTTGATTTACGGAGCGGTGGTGGCGTCCTTTACGGTTGAGGATTTTGGAATCAGGGCGTTGGAAAAAATAAATATTTCCGACGTAGAACGTCGGGTTAGCCAAATCAAAAAAATGATTCAAATAGTCTAGAAATTCCTGGTGACGCAGATGTACGCAGAAATAGAAGGATAATGCTAAATTATAATTCTTTAAAGTAATCGTTAACATGTATCTGCGAAAATCAGCGTCCAATTAACTTATGGCTAAAATTGGGATAATCGGCGGTTCCGGGTTGGACAACCCGGAAATTCTAAAAAACGCCCAAGAAATCAGCGTAAAAACCGCCTACGGAAACCCGTCTTCATCTCTTTCCGTCGGTAATCTTGAGGGCACGGAAATTGTTCTTCTGGCCAGACACGGCCGGGGTCACACCATTCCGCCTTCTCAGGTCAATTACCGGGCAAACATCCAAGCGCTAAAAGAACAGGGTTGTACCCACATTCTGGCCACCACTGCCTGCGGCTCTCTGCGGGACGAGATAAAGCGGGGTGATTTTATAATCGTGGACCAATTCATCGATTTCACCCGGTATCGAAAAATAAGTTTTTTTGAACAATTCGAGGCAGGTGCGGAAAACGCAAAACACACGCCGATGGCCGACCCTTTTTCGGAAGGATTGCGCACCAAACTGATCCAGGCGGGCCAAGAATTAGGTTTAAAAATACACGAGCAGGGCACGGTGATTACAATTGAAGGACCGAGATTTTCCACCCGGGCCGAATCCAGAATGTTCCGCCTCTGGGGCGCGGACATAATAAATATGTCAATCGCGCCGGAAGCGATACTGGCAAACGAAGCCGGAATTCCCTACGCGGCGGTGGCAATGTCCACTGATTATGATTGCTGGAAAACAGACGAACCGCCGGTAGTGTGGCCGGAAATCCTGGCCGTCTTTGAAAAAAACGTGGAAAACGTAAAAAAAATACTGCTGAAGACCATACCGAAAATTTAAATCAAAACTTCCTGCCATTCACTATTTACCGTTCACCGTAGTCAGATAGATTCCCTTCAGGGTGAGATTCGGGTCAAAAATAATTTTTTCGGAAAGATAGGGCAGAAGAACAACCAGACCGCCGCCGGTCCCAACCACCTTAAATTCCGGTTGCCATTCCTTCTTCAGGCGCATCAGCAATCCGCTTATCAGGTCGGCGAATCCGAAAACCAATCCCGCCCTCAAACATTCATCCGTATTTTTTCCGACAATTGATTCGGGGGACGTCAATTCCACTCTGGGCAGAAGGGCGGTCTTTTCGGTAAGATAATCGCGGCTAATTTCCGGAGACGGCGCAATAATTCCTCCGGCATAATTACCGGCTTTAGTCACCAGGTCAAAGGTAAGCGCGGTGCCGCAGTCAATTACCACCGCGGGCTTTCCGTAAAGACGGCCGGCAGCCAGTGTATTAAGAAGCCGGTCAATACCCACCTCTTCCGGCCGGCCTACCTGAACCTTAATCGGCAAATCGTCCTTCACCAGGACCTTCACCGGAAGTCCGACACAACCTTCCAAAACCCGGACAACTTTTCCGGTTAGGCCGGGAACAACCGAGGCCATCTTCACCTCGGTAACGTTATCGGGCCACTTTGTCTTCTTTAAAACCTTTGAAAAAGAAACGCTCTCGCTGTGACTAAAACGCATTTCCCTGATAAACCTTCCTTCTTTCGAAATAAGGCCGGCCTTCAGAACGGTATTTCCCAAATCAAGCGCAAGCAACATAAGTTTTCCTTTCAAAATAATATAGAAATTTCTTTTTTGGGGACGCAGATAAACGCAGAAACAGCCGGATAACGCTAAATAAGAATTTTTTGTATTCGCCAACCTTGGTTGGCTCTTTTAAAACGCCGAGCAAGCTCGGCAACTACAGTTTAGATTATTTTTTAGTAATTTTCTAAAACAATTATTTAATCCGTATCTACGGTTATCTGTGGTAATCTGCGTTCAATTAATTTATTAGGGCAATCCACTTAAGTGGAACTCCGGTACCACCTTAAGAAAGAAGTCAAGCGGCCCAATTGGTTGGAAACCCTCAATTTTTCCAATGCCTTGCTTTCAATCTGGCGAATCCGTTCCCGGGTAAGATTAAAAGATTCTCCTACTTCTTCCAGGGTTTTGGGATAACCGTCAGGACCGATACCGAACCTCTTTTTAATAATGCTCTTCTCCCGGTCATCCAGTGGTTCGAAAACCTTCTCCAGTTCTTCCTGAAGCAGGGCGTAGGTAGCCGCGGAAGCCGGGGTCTCTGTTTCCCTGTCCTCGATAAAATCTCCGAAGGTTGTTTTCTCATCATCTCCGACCGGAGTTTCCAGGGAAATCGGTTCCCGCTGCATGCTTTTAAGAATCATGCGGATTTTGTCCGGCGCGACCTGAATTTTACGGGCAATCTCCTCCGGAGTCGGCTCCCGGTCAAGTTCGTGAACCAAAGACCGGGAAACCTTATTTAACTTGTTTATCTTTTCGCGCATATGAACCGGGATTCGAATGGTGGAAGAATGGTCCGCGATCGCCCGGGTAATCGCCTGACGTATCCACCAGGTCGCGTAGGTGGAAAACTTATAACCCTCCCGAAACCGAAATTTCTCCACCGCTTTCATCAACCCGATGTTGCCTTCCTGAATAAGGTCCCGCAAAGTAAGTTTCGGATTGGAATATTTTTTGGCGATGTTGATAACCAACCGCAGGTTTGCCTGAATCAACTGCGCCTTCAGCTTATCGAGCCGCTTCTCCAAAACCGCGAGCTGGGCGTTGCTTACCTTCCGGTCAAAGGCACGTTGAAAATCATTTTTGACTTCTTCTATATTTCGGGCAATCTCCACTTCCTGCTCGTGATTAAGCAAAGATATTCCACCGGCCTCTTTCAAGTAAGAGCGCAAAGGATTACGAACCTCTTCCAACGCCAGGCGCTCTTCTTCTACTTCCTCCTCGTGAAGGATAAAAGCTCCGTTATCCTCATCTTCAATCGTAATCTGCAAATCGCTCAGCTGACTGAATATCTCCTCAATTTCTTCCGGAGCGTACAGGTTTTCCGGTAGGATTTCATTAATCTCATCATAAGAAAGATGCTTCTGGCGTTTACCTTTTTCAATCAGACCCTTAATCTTTTTATTCTTTTCCTTGTTCATTTACGTTCCTCCTGGTTGGTAGGGGTTGTTGCATAATAAAATGGACTTTCATTCTTTGACAACCTCTTTATGACGTTGTTGAACCAGTTCCTGGAAACTACGCATCGCCTCCAAGTCCGGCTCTTCATTATTTTTAATCTTTTCTTCAAAAAGCGGCTTTTTCTGCATCTTTTCCCGGCGCTGATTAAGCAGCCAATCCCGAGCTTCAAAAAAAAGATTTTCCGGATTGCCGCTGCTTACTTCTAAACGGGTAATTATCCGGGAAAGCACTTCCATTAATTCTTGATTATCGCCCAATTTCCCCCGCAATTTATCTTCTCCTTCTTCATCCAAAAGGCTGATTACAACCTGGAAAATAACCTTATGCTGCGGCTCCGTAAAATCGTCTTCCGTTAAAGTCTCCTTCAGGCATTTTCGAAAATGCGTCTGGGAAAGAGCCGTAGCCAGAACTTTCTGTTCGGCATCAATAATGCCTTTTTGACGATTATCCAGCACTTCACCTTCACCTCTCTGACTCGTTTCCCTGCCTTTTTTCTTTAGTGTTCCTTGAAACTCCAACCTTAACGCTTCTTCGTTTAATTGTAATTTTTGGGCCAACAGGGTTAAATATTCCTTAATTTTTAAGTGACTGTGAAAGGAACGGACTAACGGTAATGTTTCCCGGGCAATCGCAATCCGTTCTTCCAGGCGATCCATGTTTCGGCCGCGTCCGGTCATTTCCAACCAGAACAAAATCGGGTTTTGCCTCTTCTTGAGTAAATCCTCCATTCTTTCCCGACCGTGTTTGTCGATTAGAGAATCCGGGTCAAGTCCTTCCGGCAAGGAAATAATTTCCACGTCAAGGTCGCTCATAAAAAGGGTCCCGATATTCAGGGCTTCCATATTCCTTAGGGCGGCCGATTTTCCGGCCGTATCGCTATCGAAAAGAAGCGCGACCCGATTGGTAAAATGGTGAATTAACTTAGCTTGATTAGGCGTAACGGCCGTCCCTAAACTTGCGACAATATTTTCAAAACCGTTTTGAAACGGTTTAATCAGGTCCAGA
>Ga0172380_10008292_pt1 | contig 11416 bp, 22 predicted proteins | sample Leawe162metaG_FD_119747 | JGI IMG/M metagenome (GOLD analysis project Ga0172380, IMG submission 119747) | Leachate microbial communities from a municipal landfill in Southern Ontario, Canada - Leachate well 162 metaG | ecosystem: Engineered > Solid waste > Landfill > Unclassified | place... | reverse complement strand
CCGCAGCTAGCATTCTGCTGGTAAAAAAAATTATTCTTTGAATTTAAATTGGTCGCACCGCTTTGTCGCCGGGTCTTTGTCGAACCGGTGACCCTTCGGATTGCTGGAGCATTGTAGTGATGGGTTGGTGAAAGGACTGAATGCGCACACTCTGCACAACTGTAGACCCGGAAGATAAGGTATCCGCCGCGCTTGCGCGGGGTCTCCTACCATTACCGGTGCCTTTGCAGGTGCGGGTGTATTCTGCGCAGGTGCTCCAACAGGAGCTACCATTACAGGTGCAACCATAGGTGCAGGTGTTGGTGGAACGGGTGGTCTTGGAGGTGGTGCCTCAATAACCGGTTCCTGTGCCTGTGTTGCAGGTGGTGTAAGAGGTGTTTCCACCTCTTCGTCCTGAAGCTCCTGCGCGATAACCGGAACAATTGAGACCACTCCATCGGAAAGCAGTTCCATTTTAACAGCAGTCGGGAACCTGACAACGACATGCGCCGGTGACGGGCATATCATTATAGTCTTGTGGACTTTCGACACCCGTTTCTCATCGACAGTTGTGTATAAAACAAGGTATGCATTGAGAGGTGATGCTCTATCATTGCACCTCTTCTCAAAGTCCTTCATCTCGTCGTAGACACTCTGTGATCCTGTTGCGCAAGTCATTATACCCTGTCCTGTGGCATTGCCACTTCAAGAACCGGCACAACCGGTGTGATCACTTCGGTCATGTTCAGGAACTTGGATGAAATGTCATCGATCTTGTTCCTGATGTCAGGAGAAAGTTTGTCGTTGTGTGACGTGTAGTAGGATGCAGCATTGTAGAGATCCCACCGTGATGGTTCGAGGGATGTAATCTGCTCGACAATCTTCTTGATGTGCCGGTCGGTTATACCCTCGTAGACAACACCCATTGTTGCATCGACAGACTCCACACTTTCAAAGACCACTTTTGAGGACATTGCCTCGTTAATGGCTTCCTGTAGATACCCCGCCTTCTCCAAGAGTCCATATGCAAACTTGGTGATGACATTTGGAACGCGCACAGTCATGTCCTGAGTGTGCCATTCGTGGATTTCGAATTGCGGAAGGATAGATGTTGCCTTCGCACCGTTAGCACATACCAGCCGGACTGTGTATCCATCCCCACGGAATGCAATTTTCCTGTCCATTGCATTTTCGAGGTGGAATCCAAGCTCTACGATACTGTCTTTCCCGTCAACGAGACCGACACCATCAAACATACCAGTGAGGTATGCGCGGTCTCCCCACGTCTTGACATTCCCATGAATACCAGCACCCATTGTCTGAATTGCATCTGCTGCAAATCCGAATGCTGTTTTGTGGTCAAACACTGGATAGTCGAGTGATGTTGCCATGCACTGCCGACCACGGGATGTGTTTGTCATGATACCGACCTTTCCGGTCAATCCATCCACGTATTTTTCGTGGTAGACTACTGCCGGAAGAACCTCGTAGGAATCCATTCCTTCGAGGATAGTTCTGAGTTCCCCAACATTTGAGAACTTCTGGGTTGTAGTTTCCATTTTTCTTCACCTCTTTTACCAGTTTTGAACGGGATTTCCCGTCAAAACCGGTTACACCGTGTGAGGGATTCGCACCCTCGCACCCTTATCAGTCACGGTTAGAAATTCCGAGTGCACTGATTCTGGAATTCTGCAATTGCCTTTTTAGATGGGGATTTCCAGTTTAAAATCTTTCCAGTGCTGAGCTCGATGTCGAGTTCTACATAGTCACCGAAGTGTTGACCGGGCATTATAGAAGGGACATACCCTGCATACATGCCACCAATCTGTTTTCCGGTTTTGTCGTGCAATGTTGCCGCAAACATGTCGCTGCATTTCGCATTGATTCGTATTTCTTTAATTTCGTCTGCCATATTTTCACTCAAGCCCAATTGGGCTTAAACCGTGTGAGGGATTCGCACCCTCACACCCTTATCGGTCACGGTTTGCGGTTTCCCGCATTCGGTTTAGCCCAGCGCATGGGATGAATTTTACCGGACATGAAGTCCTCTACCAGATTCTTGCGATGTCTCGTATTTACAATCACACCGTCTGGTCTTTTTGCGAACATCCGGTCACCTCACTGAACTTTGGATGATTTTATCCAGTATTCTTCCTTGAGAATGGTGAACATTATCTCCCGTTCTTTCCCGGCTCCACGGTCTGCTTCTATCCGTAGGAATCCGAGGTTTGGTGAGAAAATCTCGTCACCTATTCTGACACCTTTTTTCACTTTAGTCATTCGACCTTCTCCACTTTAATATTCGCAAGCTGGAGAGCGGCACCGTGCCTGTCATAGAACGGTTGTAATGCCATCCTGAACAGGTGCTGGACTTCCTGATATGGTGGAAGTAACAGTTTATCCGTCCGTACTTCTACGGAAATTTTCCAAACTACCATGTCTTTCACCTCGTAGCCCATCAGGGCTAAAATCGTGCGCTGGCTTTGCACCCAGCTCGCCGCTTGAACGGTCACGATGAAAAATTTACATATCGATTCTTACTGAATCAGAATCGGTATACGTCAGGATTATGCTGTAGTATTTCTTCAGCCAGTTCATGAAGTGATTGAATTCGTATGCCTTACCCTGAGTTACGCAATGCGTCCTGAATATGGACAGTAAAACTCTCATCCTGTCCGGGGAAGTATTCGCATCCACTTCTCGCGGTTCTCCGTTTGTATCATAGATATCAAATCTCATGGTATACACCTTCGTTTCGGGTCATAGTCAGCCAAATGTGGTCAGGTTTTGCCGCCTGAGCTCGTTATCAGCCTCTACATACCCGCTCATAGCCCCATAGGGCTAAATCCGTGTGAGGGCATCGCACCCTCTCTGATGCTGATTATTCACGGAGATTCGAGATGACAATTTCGACTGGCATCGGGCATTTCTGGTCACGAACCAGTGCAATATATTTCCCACTGAGCGTACCATCGCCATACCCTACATACTGGGTGAACATACACCCTTCCGGAGAATGTCCACAATATCTTCCAAGATTGCAATTTGCCATTTCAGTCCTCATTAGCCATGCGGATTAACTCTTTTCCAATCTCAATCAGTCCTTCGCGCGTGAATGTGCCATCATTCCAGATGGCTTTGCACAGTGCGGATTGTTTTTGCGCGAAAAAGTAGTTAGCGCCCGATATTACATCCCCAGCGTCTGACTTGAAACTGATATCACACTTCATAAATTTTCTCCTCGTAAATCATATTCCGAATCTGTGAAGATTTCTGGTCGGAATTTTGATTCTACACTTGCAACACAGTCGTTGCAAACCCTGCGAACTGGTATCCCTCTGGCATCACTAATCCAAGAAGAAGGCTTTCCACTACCGCATGGGCATGGTTTTGTGTCGTAAAGTCCCATTCTTTTTTCACCTATAGCCCATCAGGGCTAAAACCGTGTGCAGGGCATTGAACCCTGCAAGCTGCCTACTCAGTTACGGCAGGTCTCAGGGTGTAAATTCCCCAAAACCTTTCCCACCGGTCACCATCACACATCCGGTAGCATCCGGGCTGACGTGCTGGTTCCTCTGATGGGTCTTTGAACAGTCGAATAACTTCGTGTCCTTCCTCATCAATCTCAGGTGGCTCTACTTGTCGCACATCTTTTGCATGCGAGATAACTGTTTTCAAGTCGAAACCTTCAGAGTGGACAAAAATTGCATTTCCGAGAGCAGTCGGATTGCAACCAAACCCGCCACCGTTGCATACAGAGTACGCATATTGCCCATATTTTGGGTGACCCGGATTTTCAACTCGCATGCGGAGTATGTCTCCCGCTTTGAGTTCCTGTCCGTACTTCCATACCATGCCTTCCGGGGTTTCCTCTACCGCATCGGGCATCGCGATTTTGATTGGTTTTGCCTTTGCCATTTACTTTTTCACCTTTCCCACCCTGTGGGGAAAACCATATGCAGGGCATCGCACCCTGCACAGCCGCTTAATCGGTTATGGTATAATTTGATTCGAAGACGTGCAATCCGATATCTTTCACTTTTTCACACTTTCTTGATAAATCGTATGACGTATAGTCGTGGTGCTTGTCCAGCAACCCTGACCACTTCATCAGGTTTTTCGGAATTTGTATAGAATCCGAGTGGTGTGAATTGTTTCGTGGTCTTGACTATGTTGAAAGACCAGTGCGAAGTATCCATATTGTGATACATTTCGCCGTTAATGATATCCACTTTATCATACGAGTTTATCTTCCAGTTTTCCTCACTCATCGGTGGCTGGATATCCTCATATTTTACGAGTTTTGACATTCCTTTTTCACCTTTCCCATCATGGGAAAACCGTGTGAGGGATTCGAACCCTCGCACTCTCATCAGTCACGGTTAATATTTATCGACATGAAGTCCGTTTTTCGTCATGCTCACTTTATACCCACAGGATTGCAGGTATGAAATTGCCTTCGAAGGACATTCTTTGATAATAAGCGCACCATTGTGGACGCGGTTTGATTCGTCAACGTATCCAATCTGCACGGTTATTGGAGATGTTGTCATTTGAACATCTGCCAGAATACCCAATGCTTCCCTGACTTCTGATACATTCATTTCCTTTTTCACCTTTCCCATCATGGGAAAACCGTGTGGGGGATTCGAACCCCCGGCACACCATTGTCACGGTTGTTTTGTTCTCATCACATCGCCGAATAGAACTTGATCTCGCCGGGCTCTTGGTTGCAACCCTGAGAGATTCTTGTCTCATCGACAAACCTTGTCATTTCGTCTTCTGAGTATGTAGTGATGCGCTTGCGGTCAAGACCCTTCAGCGAAGACTCGGAATTGTATGCATCGCACAGGAGTCCAAGATCACGGTAATTCATAAGACAAACTGTGGGAGTTTCCCCGTATGCCTTCTTGAATAACATCACTTCATTCCTGAATGTTTCCAGAATCTTATCTCTGCGCTGGTATTTCAGTTCTTGCCGGATGCTTTCGATTTTCTCTTCCAGCTTTTCTATCTGGCGGGACATGCGCTTTGGCATATCATCAGAGAAGAGGTCTTTGTTTCCGGGTACTGAACATGTTAATTTGCCTTCGACAATCTGACAAACCTTTGAAGTCTTTGAGTTTAACATTCTCTTTTCACCTTTCCCATCAATGTGGGAAACACCACTGGAAGGCAATGAACCTATCACAGTGGTCAAAAGAATAAAATTTAAGGAGTTGTGCCTGAACCAGTTCGAATCCGTTAAAAACGCCGTAAAAAAGCCACGGGAAGTATACCGGGTATCTTCTCCCGGTTCAGTTTTCACACTCTTCCATTCTCACCAGTGACATCGCGGATGCATCGGTTATCATCGGTTCGAAGGTTATCGCCCTTCTCCCCCTAAACCGTGCATGGCTTAGGTGTCAGGTATTTCCCCGTGGTGCATTGCACTCTGTGGTACTGTCCCGTGTAATTTGGAGGGACTGTCGGTTTGTGATAGGATTATACCCCTGTTACCTCGTTTAGCACTGAGAATGTGCATTCCTTTTCGGGAATCGAGAGAACCACGGGAGAACGGGGATTCGCGCCCGTCATTTTTCCCCTGTCTGTCGGCTTCCTGCATAATAGAATGGATCGGTTGGGTTTATAAATGTTTCCCATTTAATTTGAATTAAGTGGGAAATTGTCCTATTTGGGAATCTTTAAAATACTACGTAGAATTCTACGTAGTATTCTCTTCCCCCGAAAAGGCGGGGTTCTGAGGAACCTAAATTGAATCGCGCGCAATTCGAAATAAGGGTCATATTAAGGTTTTAGGGGCATTTTTCCACTTTTTGGGTATATGGACATACTTTGGGAGAAATGCCAAAAAACAGGTCTTGGTGACCATCCGGTGACCACTTAAATGAAGGTCAGGAGCATCCCGGATATCAACCCGAAGCAAAAGATGATTATCCCTATAATCCATGCCTTCCGGGTCAGGATAATCATGCCATATTCGTCATCAGTATCAAAATTGGGTATCTTAGATGAGCAGGTTGGGCAGATTGGTCTTTTCATCTTCAATCCTCATCCTCTTCACCCGGATATTTATAAAACCCAGATATCTCGCAAATCGAATCTATGAATTCATAAGCCGATTCTATCACATCGTCGCACTGATATACGGTTTCAGAACAACTAATTTTGTGGTCAACAATGAACTTTTCTACAAGTTCAAGCACTGCATTCGATTTCTTCTGCCTTTCTTCGTCAGTTACATTCATATTCCATCATCACCCATTTTCCAAATGATACCCACTCCCACAAATTGTGTCGAGCTTTGAAGTCCTGATTTTCTATGTAGTATCTCCACCCGCAGCACACGAGTTCTACGTAAGCCGGTGTTGAGAAAAAACACATCATTTCTTTTCTTCGTCCTTATAGAACTCTTCCACATCGTGTGAATGCTTGTGAAGTGGCTCGTATGTCATGCGAAAGATATCGTCTTTGCACGGATACTTCTCACCTTTCACACCTGTGATAATCCAGTCTCCCGATATAGCAGTCATAACACCTTCGAGAGTCTCGATCTGTGATGTTCCTGAGTTCTGCACCGCTTCAATGATCACTGGTTTTTTCCTGTAAAACGCCATACCTTTTCTCCTTTGTTAATTTCATCTCGCAATTCTTTACATTTATCCCGTATAGACTCGCACAACAAGCAAGACCCCGGACGTGTGTCGAGAGAATGCTCGATATGTATAAGCTCCGGCTCTGTGAACTCTGGTAACGATGAATCCGGAACATTATTCACACGTATGATATGTCCATCTACACGCCGTTGTGTACAAATCGTTGCCCACGGAAATATTCTACTCGTGATAGTAGTTGCCGATATCGCGAAGTTTGGGAATTTGTCCGGGCGTATCGTGATATCATCGAACCGTATTAATCCGAAAAGATAAGTTCTGTTCATACAACAAACCTCGAATAATCTGGTGCAAGTCTGTAGAACGTCTTTCCGAACAACTCTTCTTTGCGTGTGGTTGGTGCAGGTTTTGGAAGTGCTAATATAAACCCATCATCTTTCATAAGCCACACCGCTCTACGGAAACTCTGGTAGTTGCACGGCTTGCGGTATTCGAGAATGTGTATCCTGTAGTCGTTCCAGTTATTGAACATCTGGTTAGTGAACATTTTCTCATTTCGTTTCAATAACCAAGCAATAAACCCACGCTGAGACATGGTGTCCTTCTTGGACAATTTTCGTATATCCGGATCAAGACCTCCAACTAATACCATAACTATACGTAGTATTTGCGAGTGTATAAAAGTGATTGGTTAATCCAAACCAAGCTCTATACATTTCCTCATATATGCTGTGTAAGTCTCTTCCTCTGTTTTAAACGACCCAACATATATCCATTTTCCATTATACTTTATAATAGAATACCAGTTATTTCGTTCAGAACCGTCTTTCCGTTTCCTCTCCTTCTTACCATCATGATCAACTTTGTATACACCGGGATATTTGCTATTTCTCACTCGTCTGTTCCGAGAATTCTGCCTACAGGTTACGACCCTAAGATTCGACCTCGTGTTGTTCAAACCATTCCAATCTAAGTGATCTACAACACGTCCTTTTGGTGGCTTCATAATGACGACATGCATTCTTACTATAGTGGTTTTGTTATTTATTTTTACATTGCGGCAATCGTAGCTCGACCCACCAATTTTTGACACATGCCATTTATATTTAGACAACTCTTCATAATCCTCATCATCAACAAAAGTTGACTTCTCTTGCGAAAGCCTAATTTCCTTCATATTGATACGTGATATTTGAATAAGGATAAACCTTTCTATTATTTGTGAATCCCTAACAGGGATTCCAACCAATACGAGTGTTTATAAAGTCGAATTATCCACTTAATAGTCATGAGTGACAACGATGAGATAAACAGATACGTCAGAAAACTGCGAGAAACACAGAGAAATTCGGCAGCAGATACATATCCTTCTATGCTGCGCGGATTCTCAGGATACCTGTCGAATAAAGGCAAGAATTTCGACACGTTTACTACAGATGACGCTGACACGTACATAAGAACATTCCAGAATATCAACAGTGCAAATTTCTTCCTCGCAGCTTTGAAGGGATATATGGGATTCAGAACTGCATCTCTATCACTCGATGACAAAAATGTGATGCGCGAGACCCAGAGAAACAATCAAGTACGCGCGCTGCGCGCGCGACCAGTGCGCCAAACTCGTGAAAAGATATCGCTGAATCCGGAAGAGCTCAAAAAGCTGCTTGCAGATATAGAAAACACCAAGAACAGTGATGTCCTCTACTGCGGAACCGTATTACACTTCTATTTTGGTGCCCGTCCTATAGAACTTGGTCACTTTCTTCGCACCGCGAAGATAAACTGGAGCGACAACTCTATGGAATTGCTTACAGCAAAGACGCGCGCAGTGAGATTTCTTGCATGGCATGATAACATAACCCCGTTCTTACGCAGGTGGCACGCTTCGCTCCCATTATCAGAGCCGGGAAAATGGTTAACACGCAAGCTTCGCACATTCCCTGTAGATGGAATGCGTGTGGTTACCGCAAAAACGGGACGCAGAACATTACAGACACAGTTTCGTGTGCATAAAGTTGACGATACAATCACCGACATGGTTCTTGGGCACACTACTGGGTCTTCGAATATGGGAGACCGTTACACAGACTTTGCAGAACTCGATGAACAGGTGCGAGATGTTATGGTAAATAATCACTATATGATACTCGAAAAAGTAATATAAGATCCCCGTTCAAGCTTTTTCTAACCGCGATACATTTTTATACCATTGCCCTTATAGTAAATCACTATGATATCAGAAGAAGATTTCATGCAAAAGGTGGAATTGCTTGTGGAACAAACTCAAAAAGACGCAATTATAATGGCACGTCGCCTTTATCGCAGTGGTGCTTTAGATCTCGACAATCCAGATTATGTAGACTCGTACATACTTCCTAAACTGTATATGATGGCATATGCATCGCGTATGCGTGATATCTGGTCTCCGTGGGGAAATCGCAAGATGAATCCAAAACTGAACCGCGAAGTAAAGAATATGGAAAAGTTCCTTTAAAACGGTGTGTAGTATGCACGATCTTCGCGTAATGGATATACGGGACATCAACCTCGAATTTCAAGACATGGATTTCAGTCCACAGGGGGAGAAAGATGTTCGTGAAATCATGCAATCCATAAATCGCGGAGATACAATACCACCAATACTTGTAAGTGATAGTGGTTATTTGCAAGACGGACGACACAGACTTGCAGCATACAAACGACTCGGATTCAAAACAATAGAAGTCGAAATAGGACGCCACCCCGACGCACATGTGAGTGTTGTGAAAGTGCGAAACTTCGTGCCGGTTGACGACTTTGGGACACCATTGAAACAGACCACCAGAATGATCATGTTCAGCAATATACCGATCCCACCGGGATCTTTTATTGCATATATTGTTACAGATGGTGGGTCTGTACACACCGTTTTTGCAAATAAAACCCAAGCGCGTAAAGACCACCGCAGCAGCCGCAAATACTATGATAATCCTGACGATGAAATCGCGCTCATGGAAGTATATGTTACCAAATACGGAGAGTTTATAGACGGAGTATCGATATAATGGCACGACCACGCAATAAGAAACAGACAATTGAAGAATATCTCATGGAACAATACCAACGACAAGAGCGAGAACGGGAATCTTATATTCGGGCTCAGAAGAAAATGGATGAAGAAGATAGTCTCATTCCAATACCAGAAAACGCAATGTCTGATGGTGAGCGCACCGCATATTGGGGAGACGATGATAATGCAACAGTATATCTTACCAAACAGATAGAGGACTCGAATATACGCGGATTCAATTTAGGTCAGATCCGTGGGAGATCCGGGATTATATACGGTGTTATAAAGGATGACGTAGGAAGAACGATGCTCAATGTCGATTATCACGTTCCGTTTAACTATCTGTCTGCAAGAAGGGAAGATATACCAATGGTTGTCGAAACCCTGCGCAAACGTGTAAATTCGGATTGGGAAGTACTCGATTACGCGGCACGCAAACGCAAGAAACCCACATCTCCAGAAGAATTGAAGCCACTCATAGAAGATTTCAAACGACAATATGGGTCTTCTGAGGTTGAGCATTGCAGGGTTATCCGAGACGGAAAAATTATATATGATGATACGTGTGGGGAAAAGGGATCGGTAATGTTTGGCGGGGATGTGCGAGATGCCGATACTATCCACAACCACCCGAATAATTCTCCTGCAATGTCGGAATCCGATGTGGTATTATCAGTGTATGGAAACGCGAGATCTGTAACATCTGTTACAAAAGATCACGGTGCTTGGTCTCTTATCAGACCGGAGTCCGGGTGGGGAAAAAACCCAAACACGTTCAATAAGGATGTTTCGAAAGAATTCAAGAAGTCTCTAAACGTTGCTAAAAAATTACCAGAGACTCAAGACCTTATACGGAAAATAGATTCCGGAGAAATGCCACTCCAAGAAGCGGATGACATATTTAATAAAAAATGGGTGGAGAAAGCAATTAACAATGTCGGTATTACCGTGCATAAGCACGATGCTGTAACATCGTTCGAAGGTGCAATAGCAATTGCTGCGATTCTCGGTGGTGCTCTAACAGTTGTAGCACTCTTATCTGTAATATGCCCTAAGAAAACCTAGCCTCTTCTTCTCCAACAAGTTACCGATTTCCCACGATAGTAATCTGCGATAATCTCTTCTGCTGGTGTAAGCCACAGCTTTTTGCATATGTGTTGCATTGCTTCATTCGGATACACTATTACAATATCCCACCCGTCTTCTACACAATCCTGTAAAAATCTTTGCGTATTTCCTTTCGATGGATTCTTCGAATATATATGATGCAATATTATAGAATTCCCCCTCCGTGTGAAATGACCACTGAATAAATCTTCGGTCAATCCAATATATTCCGATTCGATGTCTCCTGTCTGATACCAACCGTCTTGTATCTCCGGGTTTAGTCGTTCCAACATAACAAATACTGTATCCGAAAATATATAAACCCGCCGGTCAAAGATCTATCATGAATGGTGAAAAGAAATATGCAGTTCTGGTGGCTGATCCGGCTTGGGCATATTCGGATCATAACACGGGAGGGAATTATAAGTCCGGGAGTATTCAACATTACATGACTATGAAACCATCCACGGTTGCAAAAATGCGCGTAAAAGAAATCGTATCCGATGATGCAGCTCTTTTCCTATGGGCAACCACACCCCTCCTTCCGGAAATTTTCCCGGTTATGAGTGCGTGGGGTTTCGCCTACAAAACGATGATAACATGGTATAAGGTAGACCCAAAAACTATGACCGGTCGTCTCGGTCTCGGACACTACTTCCGTGGAATG
>Ga0172380_10008291_pt1 | contig 11417 bp, 11 predicted proteins | sample Leawe162metaG_FD_119747 | JGI IMG/M metagenome (GOLD analysis project Ga0172380, IMG submission 119747) | Leachate microbial communities from a municipal landfill in Southern Ontario, Canada - Leachate well 162 metaG | ecosystem: Engineered > Solid waste > Landfill > Unclassified | place... | reverse complement strand
TTGTGCCGCGTCGTTCATCGCATCGACGTTCAGCGTGTACCAGCAGTGATGCACCTGTTTGCGGATCATCAGCGGGCGATGGGACGTGTTCCAGATGCGATAGCGGTACTGCTTTTCAACGGCATGACGAATCGCGTCGAAGTGGTCGGACACGATGCGCACGTCACGAATGTCGATGTCATCGGGCAGGTGGCTGTTGATGGCGAGGGTCATGCGTTCGAGCGGGATGCGAACGTTGTCAGCGTCGAAATGTGCGACCTGGCCGAGGGCGTGGACGCCGGTGTCGGTGCGGGAGGCGCCGACGAGGGTGATCGGTTGTTGGAGGACTTGCTGGAGGGTGGCGCGGAGGACGCCCTGAACGGTGCGGAGTTCATCGGGGGCGGTGGAAGAAGAGGGACACTTCGTGTCACCCGCTAAACGGGGGGCTTGTTCCTGCCAGCCGTGGAAGTCGCTGCCGTCGTAGGCGATGGTCAGGGCGTATCGCATGGGAGTAGCGGGTAGCGAGTAGTGAGTGGTGATGTGGGTTCCCGACTCGCTACTCGCTACGGTTCCAATCCGTTGTCTCTCAGTTGGACGATGGTTTCGTCGGCATGTTGGAGGAGGTTTCCGTCGCGGACGAGTCCGACGTAGATGTCGTGGTCGGCATCGACGTCGATATGCCGGACCAGTTCGCAATCGAGGTAGGCGAGGGCTTTTTTGAGGATGGGCGAGCCGGTGATGCCGCGGGTGGTTTCGAGGGCTTCAAAGGCGTTGTCGCCGGCGTCGATGTGTGGGGAGAAGCGGCGGAGGGTGAGTTTGTCGTTCCTGGCGATCTGACAGAGGGCGAAGCTGTGCGAGTCGTGGATGAGGGGGATGATGGGACGGCCCTTGGGCAGCGCGACCATAATCATGGGCGGTTCATGGGCCATTTGCTGGACGCAGGTGACCAGGACGCCGCGCATGCGATCCTCGAAATGCGAGGTCATCACGTAGATGCTTTGGGGAATGCGTCCCATCGCCAGACCGATGCGTGTCTTGGAGTCATCCTTCATAATGAACCGCTTCCCGGTGGACCAAAACCATGAAGGGCAATCTAACCGGAGATGCGAGGAATGGCAAAGCAAGAGATTAACCAAGAGGCACAGAGTATGAAAACAGAACAGCGGAAAAGCAAAACAACAGAACATCAGGCCCCCCCGACAACATGTTCTGCTTTTCCGCTGTCCTGCTGTTCCGCTTTTTCCTCTCTGTGTCTCTGTGCCTCTTGTGGTTCATTTTTATTCCGGCAATGGTAACTTTCTGGCGGTGTCGAGGAATTGTGTGATGTTTTGTTGGAGTTCGGTCATGGAGTCGCCGCCGAACTTGTCGAGGACGGCGGCGGCGACCTCGAAGGCGATGACGGACTGCATGACGACGGAAGCGGCGCTGATGGCGGAGATGTCGCTGCGTTCCCACCCGGCGTCGCTGGGCTGCCTGGTGTTCAGGTCGATGGAGCGGAGCGGTTTGCCGAGTGTGGAGATGGGTTTCATCGCGCCGCGGACGACGAGGGGTTGGCCGTTGGTCATGCCGCCTTCGAGACCGCCGGCGTTGTTCGATCCCCGGAAGTAGCCGAGGTTGTTGGTTTGCCGTTGCGAGGCGTCGTAGAAGATTTCATCATGGACCTGCGAGCCGGGGCGTTGGGCGGCCTCGAAACCCAGGCCGATTTCAACGCCCTTGAACGCCTGGATACCCATGACGGCATATGCGATGCGCGCGTCGAGTCGCTGCTGCCAGTTGACACAGGAACCGATGCCGATCGGGCAGTTGAAGACGTGACACTCGACGATTCCGCCGGCGGTGTCCTTGGCGAGTTTTTGCTGGTTGATGAAGTCTCGCATCGCGGCATCGGCGGCGGAGTCGGGGCAGTAACATTCGGAGGCGTCTCGCCGCTTTTCGAGATCACGGAAGTTTTCGGGAGTGACTTCAAAGTCGCCGCGTGCTTGGCCGACCTGTCGGACGAAGGCGAAGCATTCGATGCCCAGGGCGCGGAGGAAGCATTGGGCCAGCGAGCCGGCAGCGACGCGGGCGGCGGTTTCACGGGCGGAGGCGCGTTCGAGGGTTTCGCGGCAATCGGTGGTCAGCCACTTGATCGAACCGGCAAGGTCGGCATGACCGGGGCGCGGGCGATGCAGCGGCGGAGTTTGAGCGGGATCGTCAAGACGATGATCGGCGTTCCCCACGGCCATGAGGATGGGAGCGCCGATGGTGTGGTTCATGCGTGTTCCGGAGAGGAACTCAACGGTGTCGGTTTCGATTTTTTGGCGACCGCCGCGCCCGTAGCCGCCCTGTCGGCGATGGAGTTCGCGGTTGATGAAGTCGATGTCGATGGGCAGGCCGCGGGGCAGGCCGTTGAGGAGCGCGAAGCAGCCGCGACCGTGCGATTCACCGGCGGTTTGATAGGTGAGGGTGGGCATGAGGGGATTGTAGAGTGGGCAGGGGTTGGGGGCCAGGGGCCTGGGATTAGGGAAGTTTCGGGTTTCGAGTTTCGGGTTTCGAGAGGGGATCACCCGGCATTTCTCGAAACTCGAAACCCGCGACCCGCAACCTAACTTTTTCAGCGAGCGCATCGACGGCGGCGCGGGATCGGCGGGCGATTTGGGTGAGGGTACGGAGGCGCGAGGGGTGGGGCAGAAGTTGGCGGAGCGCGGCCAGGGGGCGGGGGCGGCCGAGCGGGTCCACCATGTCGGCCAGATAAGCGGGAAGCGATTGATCGGCGGTGTCGCTGACGGCCCGAAGGCAGAGCCAGGGGATGTGAAGGGCGTCACACACGGCGGCGACGGCGGCGGATTCCATGTCAACGGCGTGAGCGGCGGTTTGCTGGCGGAGTCGCGATTTTTCAACAGGGGTGGCGATGAGATGGTCGGCGGTGAAGAGGATCGCCCCGGAAGTAAGAGAAGGCATTGAAGCAAGCTCAATGGGGGAATGTGCGATGTGCGATGTGCGATGTGCGATGTGGGGTGTGCGGGGGTTGCATTGCACATTGGACATTGCACATTGGACATTGAATAAAGGCGTTGAGGCAAGCCCGATTGGCGTGGGCGTAAAAGTTTGGGGGTTGGGGGAGCGGGTGATGATTTTTGTGACGTGCAGAACGTCGGCGACTTTCAGGGAGGGGTCGAGTGCGCCGCAGAGGCCGGTGATGAGGACGCGCTGGGGGCGGAGGTTGGTGAGGAGTTGTTGGGCGGATTGTCGGGCGCGGGATTGGCCCATGCCGGTGATTTGGAGGAGGGTGTGTTCGCTGGTGTATTGGGAGGGGGAGCGTGTGCTAAGCCGCAAGCGGCGGATGATGGGGATGGCTTCGGGGGCGACGGCGGTGAAGATGACGGTGGTGGGGGGCATGGGCGCTATGGTAACGTGGTTCGATTGCGGAGACGATTGCGATTAGGATGAGGGAGGAGGGGTTAGGGATTGGGGGCTAGGGGCTAGGGAGAAGAAAGGCCCCCAGCCCCTAACCCCTCGTTCCTAGCCCCTCGTCCCTGAGGACACAACGATGCTGACGGCTTGTCTGACATTGATGATCGCGGGGTTTGTGATTTGCTGGCCGGGGGTGTGGGTTTGCCGTCGGATGGCGAAGTGGCTGGGTCAGGTGGATAAGCCGGGCGAACGGAAGATACACGTGGAGCCGACGCCGGTGACGGGGGGGATAGCGATATTTTGGGCGATGGTGCTGCCGATGTTGGTGTTGCTGGCGGGTGCGTGGTGGGCGCCGGAGAGTTGGTGGAGGCGGTTGGCGCCGGACGCGATGATTTATTTGCAGGGGGTTCGTGAGACGACGAAGTTGGCGTTTGGATTTTTGACGTGCCTGGGGGGATTGCATTTGGTGGGGATCGTGGATGACCGGGTGAATTTGGGGCCGTTCGTGAAGATGGTGGTGCAGTTGGCGGCGGCGGGAGTGATGGCGATGGGGTTTGACGTGCGTGTGCTGGAGATGCTGGGGCCGACGGGGAGCATTGTGGTGACGGTGTTGTGGTTCGCGGCGATCACGAATGCGTTCAATTTCATGGACAACATGGACGGATTGAGCGCGGGGGTGGCGACGATTTGCGCAGGGATATTTCTGGCCGCGGCGGTGTTGGGAGAGCAGTGGTTCGTGGCGGGGGTGCTGGCGTTGTTGATCGGTGCGTTGGTGGCGTTTTTGTGTTTCAATTTTCCGCCGGCGTCGATTTTCATGGGGGACGGCGGATCGCTGGTGATCGGATTTGTGCTGGCGTTCTGTTCGCTGCGGCTGACATATGTGGAGTTGCCGCCGGGCGCGATTGAGCGGGAGGGATCGCGTTGGTGGGCGCTGCTGACGCCGGTGGTGGTGCTGGCGATACCGCTGTATGACCTGACGAGCGTGACGCTGCTGCGGCTGCGTCAGGGGCGCAGTCCGTTTCGGGGGGACACGCAGCATTTTTCGCATCGGCTGGTGAGGCGGGGATTGAGCAGGCCCGCGGCGGTGGGCGTGATTTATGCGTGTACGCTGGCGACGGGATTGGGGGGCGTGATGCTGGGCAGAGTGGCACAGTGGCAGGCGGGGGTGATATTCGCGCAGACGCTGGCGATTGTGCTGGTGGTGGGATTGATGGAACGGGGAGGGGTGAGGAAAGAGGAATTGTGATTGCCGATTGTCGATTTCCGATTTTCGATTCAAAAAAACGGAGCATGGGCGCGTGTCAGACAAAATCGGAAATCGGAAATCGGAAATCGGAAATCGGGTCGATGAAATCGCCCTCATCGGCGTGATCGCATTGGCGACGGCGCGGCTGCTGGTGACGTTTCGGGGCGTTTGGACGTGGGACTTCGGGGCGAATCAGGTGACGACGGATGTGGGGCCGATCGGCACGGCGATCACGGACATGCTGTGCGTGATGACGCTGATGATTGCGATGATCGGGGCGAACATGCGGGCCCCCGGAAGTAAAGCCCGCACGCCGGGGGGGAGGAAACGCAAGGCGCACATTGGGTTGGTGGTGTTGTGGCTGATGGGCGCGGGGGGGGCGATGCTGCACGTGGCGATGGGAACGGGGGATTTGTTCATCGCGGGCAACTGGATCGGCGCGACGGCGCTGGGACTGGCGGCGATGTTCGTTGCGGAAGCGTCGGCGGCGAATCGAAGGATGGTGCTGGCGGGGGTGATGGCGCTGGGCGCGGCGATCGGATTGGGCGCGGTGTGGCAGGTGACGGTGCAACATCACGAAACGGTTCAGCATTACCGGGCGAATCGGCAGAAGGTGTTGCGGGAACATCAGTGGACGGAAGGATCGGTCGAGCAGCGTAAATATGAAGTGCGACTGATGCAGAACGAAGCGACGGGGGCGGTGGGATTGTCGAACGTGTTTGGCACGGCGGCGGGAGCGGTGACGCTGCTGGGCGCGGGATGGGTCATGGCGGCGTGGAAGAAGGAGGAAGGGGAAGACGTTGAGGCAAGCGAGGCGAGGGCGGCGCGGAGTGTTCGGCGGCGATGGTTGTGGGCGGTGGGGGGGTGTGCGCTGTTGGGGTTGGCGGCGTTGATCTGTACGTTTTCAAAGGGGGCGATAGCGGCGTGCGCGTGGGTGGGGGCAGTGATGGCGGTTGTCGCGTGGTGGACGAATGCTAAGCCGCAAGCGGCCCCCGGAAGAACGTGGCGAAACGCGGCGTTTTTGCTGGTGATGTTGGGGGTGTTGGCGGTGGCGGGGCGGTGGTGGGTGTTGGGGGTTCAGACGACACCCGGCGGCGAATGTTCGTTACTCTTCCGGGGGTTTTACTGGCAGGCGGCGGCGAAGATGGTGATGGATGAGCCGATCACGGGCATCGGGCCGGGCCGGTTTCAGGACAGGTACATGGTGTTGAAGAACCCGCTCAGCCCGGAGGACGTGGCGGACCCGCACAATGTGGAGGCGGCGTGGGTGTCGCAGTTGGGATTGGCGGGGTGGGCGTGGGTGGGGATGATCGGCGTGATGTTGTGGAAAGCGGCCCCCGCCCCCGGAACCGCCCCCGCTCCCGGAACCGGAAGTGAAAGAGAAGAGGGACGCTGCGCGTCACCCGCTAAACGGCAGGAAGGAAAACTTTCGGGGGGGGCGGGAGCGCGATGGGAGATCGGGATCATCGCGGCGGGGTTGGCGTTTGGGACACAATACTTCGTGCAACAGGACGCGATGTGGGTGGACAGCGCGGCGATGTGGGCGATCAGCGCGGTGTGGTTCGCGGTGATCGTCGGGTACTCGCCGACGATGCGGTTGGACGAACGATGGCTGTCGATCGGCGCGCTGGCGGCGGCGGTGATGGCGCTGCTGCACAGTCAGATCGACATGGGATTGACCAACGCGATGACCGGGCCTGTGTTGATGGTGGTGATCGGCGCTGCCGCTGCCGCCCCCGCCCCCGGAAGTTCAAGAAATGAAGGCATGGAGGCGAGCGGGAACGGGCGATGGGGGGTGATCGGGAGCGTGTCGCTGCTGCTGTTGATGGGGGTGATGTTGGGCGGATGGTGGATTCATGTCGATCATGCGGGACGGATGCGATCCAATGCGACGGCGCGATGGGCGGCTTATCAGGCGGGCGAATATGGTGTGGCGGCGGAACCGGGGCGCGGGCCGGCGAGCTTGGAGCCGCGCGATGTGAACATGATGGCACAGGCGGCATTCATCATGGCGCGGCGTGAACCGGCCAGGCGGGCGGACTGGCTGGAGATGGGCCGGCGATGGTATGTGCAGGCGAGGAATCGACCGATGCACCCGGCGGGATTGTGGCGGGGCGAAGCGGAATACGATGTGTCGGCGTGGGAACTGACGGGGGATGCGGTGTGGCGGACCCGCGCGATCGAAGCGATTGTCGAGGCGGTGAGTTGCGACCCGTTCGGAACGCAGGCGCACATTGAGGCGGGGGCGATGATGGAGAGACTCGGCGAGCGTGAAGCGGCGGGCGGGTTTTACGCCGCGGCGCTGAAGTTGGATGCGATGAAATACCTCGACCCTGATTCGCAGCTATCGGCTGATGAGCGGCAAGAATTGGAGCGGCGGATGGACCGGTCGCGGTGACCCCCGGAAGTTTTTGCCGACAAACCGATGTCCCCCCTCGAATAACCCGTGGGGAAGCGGTAGGATGCTGAGACGATGATCGTCGATATGCACACGCATTTGTGGCAGACGCCGGAGCAGCTCGGCCCGCAGATCAGCGCGCAGTTGCGCAGACGGTTCGCCGAGCGATACGAGATGCTGGACGCCGGCCCGGCGATGCACGAACAGGCGATGGAGCCGGTGGACGTGGCGGTGGTGCTGGGCTTTCGCAGCCGGTACCTGGGCGCGGATGTGCCCAATGCGTACCTGGCGGAATGTGTGTCCCGTCGTGGGGGCAAGCTGCTCGGATTCGCGGGGGTGGACCCGGTGGATGCGGATTGTCTGTCGCAGGTGCGCGACTGGGTGTCGATGGGATTTTCAGGACTGACGATCAGCCCGGCGGGGCAGGATTACCACCCGTCTGACACGCGCGCGATGAAACTGTATGAACTGGCGCAGAAGATGGGACTGCCGGTGCTGCTGCATCAGGGGACGCATTTTACGCGCGACTCGAAGATGGAATACGCCCGTCCGTTTTTGTTCGACGAGATCGCACGCACTTTCCCGCAACTCAAACTGATACTGGCGCACTGCGGCCACCCGTGGATCGACGAAACCCTCACGCTCATCGGCAAACACCGCAACGTCTGGGCGGAACTGGGCAACGTGATCGCGCGCCCGTGGCAGCTTTACAACGTGCTGCTTCAGGCGCATCAACTGGAAGTGACGGATCGGCTGCTGTTCGGCAGCGACTTTCCGTACAACAGCCCGGCGCAGGCGATATCGACGATGTATTCGCTGCATCGGTTCGTGGTGGGCACGGGCCTGCCGACCGTACCCCGTGAAGTGGTGCGGCAAATCGTCGAACGCGAGGTGCTGACGGAACTGGGGATATCGCCGCAGGGTATTGCGAACGCCCCCGCCCCCGCCCCCGGAATCAACCCCGCACCCTCTTCCCACGAAACTCGAAACTCGAAACCCGAAACTCCGCCTCCCGCCCCCGGAAGTAAGACCGCAAGTGCCAAGCCGCAAGCGGCCCCCGCCTCCGCCCCCGGAAGTGGGAACATTCACAAACTCAAGGAAACCCAGGAATGAAACGAGCGATCATCAGCGTGATGTGCCTGTTGTGCGCGGCGATGGGACTGGGCGGTTGCGGCAGCGCCGGGGCGTTGTCGGTGCGATCGGCGGCATTGGACAACGCGACCACGGTGGAGGGCCGGTTCGACACGGCGATTTACGCGGTGCAGGACGTGCAGACGCTGCACGTCCTGCTGATCGACGGCCCGGTCGATACGCCCCGGCAGGTGGTGCATTTGCAGATGTTCTGGACGCCGATGGCCGGCAAGACCCCGTTCGATGCGTCGGCCACCAATGCGTCGGTGCGATACATCGTGTTCGACGGCGAGAAGATCGGCTGCTACGGCGGAGGCGGATTGCTGCGCCCCGGCGAAACGCCCGGCGATTCAACCTTCAGCGCGACATTGCGCAACGCGACGCTGCGGCTGCTGAACGCCAACGAGGGCTTTGAAAACACGCTCGGCGTGGCCGTGGCCGAGGGATCGTTCACCGCCGAGCGCGACGATGAAAAGACGCTGGAACTGGTGCGCAGGATTCAGGCGATGGTCAGCGAAAAACTGGGGTACCCGAAAATGGTGATGACGCAGTGAAAGCGGAACAACAGAAAAGCAGAACATGCGGGATGACGTCATGTATGCTTCCGCCATGTTCTGTTGTTTTGCTGTTCTGTTGTCATGGTTCGTCCATGTCCGGCGTGGCGTCGGATTGCGAGTGCAGATGTTCTTCCGAACCGGGCGTTGTGACGACTTTGCCGATGCACCACGTCAGCAGGATCGTGACGAACCCGACGGACAACAGCATGACGGTCCAGCCGCCGGGGGTCAGGTGAAAATCCTTCGCCGATTCAACGGGGCTTTGCGCGAGTGTGAAAAGCAAGGGAACTGTCACAGCATCACCTCCTGTTGGGCCGCTTCGATGCGGTTCCACCGGCGGACGGACTGGTGGACCAGCAGCGTGAAGAACACGGCGACGATGACGAGAAACGCCACCGCCAGTTGCGCCGCGGGGTTATGCGCGACGGTCTTGAAATAGTTGTCCTTCCCGGCGGTGATTTGTTGGTAGAGCCAGATGACGAAGATGCCAATGAGGTACGTGGACGAGACGTATTTGAGCATGAAGCCGACGAAGCGGGGAATGCGGATCGCTCCGCCGCGGTTCAGTTCCTCCATGCCCCGGTCCACGCCGAGTATCCATCCGAACAGGATCGTCTGGAACATCGCCAGCAGATAAATGCAGAACGTGCCGACCCAGAAATCGAACTGGTCGAGCACCAGCAATCCCTTGCTGAACCAGACGACCAGGCCGGTGCCCATGAGCGTGACGAAGCCGAGCATCGCCACCGACGCCCGGCGATTCAGGCCCAGTCCCTCTTCCAGCAGCGCGATCGCCGGTTGCAACATCGACAGCGAGCTGGTGATCGCCGCGAGGAACAACAGAAAGAAGAACAGTACGCCGATGGTCCGTCCCATCGGCATGGAAGCGAAGACCATCGGCAACGTCTTGAATCCCAGATCGAAACTCGACCCCACCGCCGCCGTGCCCAGCAGGATGAACGCCGCGGGAATGGTAATCATTCCGCCCAGCGCCACTTCGCAAAACTCATTGCCCGCGCAACTGGTCAGCGACGACAGCGCGATGTCGTCGTTGGGCCTCAGGTAACTGGCGTAGGTGATGATGATGCCGAACCCCACGCTCAGCGAAAAGAAAATCTGCCCCGTCGCCTCCAGCCACATCTGTCCGTTGGCCAGGTTTTCGAGCAGTCCCTTGTCGCCGGTGCGCGGGTTCCACATGAAGCCCAGTCCGTGGCTGATGCCCGGCATCGTCAGCACGCGCGCCAGCACGATGATCGCGCACACCACCAACGCGGGCATCGCCCACTTGCAGAACCATTCGATGCCCCCGGTCAATCCGCGATAAATCAGCACGAAATTCAGTACGATGCAGATCAGCAGAAAGGTCGTCGCCGTGCTCGCGCCCTGGAACATCACGCCGTCCTTGTCCGCCCCGACGAAGGTCGTGAAAAAGGCGTCGTAGTTTTTCCAGTCGGCGCCCAGCGTCAGTTTCCCGGTGAGCATGTTCCACGCATAACCCAGGCACCACGCCTCAATGTAAATGTAATACATATAGATGCCGACCGGCACGAGCATGCCCAGCACGCCGAGATAGGGCGAGATTTTGCGGGGCCAGATCGCGCGATAGATTCCGGGGGTGGAATTGAACCCGCGCGTCCCGCCATACCGCCCCATCGCCCATTCGCCCCACGCCAGAGGCAGCCCCAGCACGAACAGCGCGATGAAGTAGGGGATCATGAACGCCCCGCCCTCGTATTTCGCCGCCAGGCCCGGAAACCGCAGAAAATTGCCCAATCCCACCGCGCTGCCCATCACCGCCAGAATCACGCCGATGCGTGTTCCCCAGCGCTCCGGTTGCCGTGTCAGCTCAGCCATATGCGTGTCCCTCTGCTATGTGCGATGTGTGAACCCGATGCGCGTTACGATACCGCAATGTGGCGGGAAAGGGAAACTCGCAATTTCCCCTTGCTTCCGGCCCGCCACCCCGCCTATCATCAGGCAACGGGTCAAACGGGAGCTTGGCCGCGTCAACTCATCTCGTCCCTCAACCCCGGACGCGGTCGCAACACTTGGAGGTGTCTCATGGCCATCGTTCAGGACGTCCTCGCCCGCAAGGATTCGCTGGTCCACACCATCCGTGAACACGTCAGCGTCTTCGATGCCATCACGATGATGAACCACCACAAAATCGGCGCGATCGTCGTCATCGACGCCGACGCCAACGTCATCGGCATCTTCACCGAACGCGACGTCCTCCGCCGCGTCATCGGCGTACAACGCGATCCGCTGCACACCACCATCGACCAGGTGATGACCAGCGAGGTCGTCTGCTGCCAAGCCATGATGCCCCTCGAAGATGTCCAGCTCCTCATGAAACAACGCCGCATCCGGCATATCCCCGTCGTCACCGATACCGGCAAAATGCTCGGCATCATCAGCATCGGCGACATCAACGCACACGCCGTCGTCGATCACCAAATCCACATCCAATACCTCCAGGAATACATCTACGGCCGCGTGTGACCCCCGCCCCCGGAATTAAACACAAAGCCGCGACCGTTGGTCGCGGTCTTGCCTTTCGGGGGTTGTAGCCGTTCACGGATTTCAATGTAACAGGGCGGGTTTGACCGATATAGCTGGGGATGACGGATGACCAGATCGAATCGTTGAGCGAGCCGCAGTTGATCGCGTTGGTGCGTGAACTACTCGCGCGTCTGGGGCGACTGGAGGCTCG